>Ga0308175_100001656_pt1 | contig 15084 bp, 12 predicted proteins | sample PhyCR1_3_FD_203893 | JGI IMG/M metagenome (GOLD analysis project Ga0308175, IMG submission 203893) | Soil microbial communities from UC Gill Tract Community Farm, Albany, California, United States - DLSLS.C.R1 | ecosystem: Environmental > Terrestrial > Soil > Agricultural land | place: USA...
CGTGATGGGCGCCGACGGAATGAACCTGCGGGCGAATGTCGATGACGGCAAGGTGACCAAGGACGGCGACCACAAATATGCCGACGGCGACATGCACAAGGGCGAGAAGCCGAACATCGTCGCCGGTGCCTATACCAATTCGGTGAAGGGCGCCAAGGAGACCGCGCTGTTCAACATCGACGGCACCATCGGCGGGTTGATCAAGCAGGCGCCGCCGAATGACGGCGTATTGGCCGCGATCGGCAAGCTCGGCATCAAGCCGAACAGCGTCGCGTTTGATATCCGGTCCGACGGCGCCGGCAAGAACGAAGCCTGGCTGATGGCGGGCGATACGCTCTACAGCGTCGACCTCGCCACCGGAAAGGCGACCGAGGCCGCCAAGATCGCCGGCGTCAGCGGCACGGTGAAGGATATCGCGATCATGGGAATGTAGGACTTCCCTGAGGAATCCAGGTTCGCGCCAGGCCGCTCACCTCTCCCTCACTTCGCGCCGGCGGAGGAGGGTTGGGGTGAGGCCGCGTTCGCGAAGCCCGGTGCCTTGTGTCACCTTGGGAAATATTCCCGGCGATCGTCAGGTGACCAACCCGGGCTCAACTCCGCTCCCTGGTCTATTGCTGAGCGTGCATAATTCTTGCGATGCAACCACGCAAGGAATGGCAGGGAGGAACAGATGTGCACGTGGCCTCACCATGCCGGCTGCTCTCACGGTGCAGACGGCCTCAATCGACGTTACATGCTGAAGAGACTGATGGCACTGGGCCTGACGGCCCCGCTCGCCACGTTTGTCCTCGATCGCAGGGCCATGGCGGCGGTCAGCTTTCTCGACCGCGCGGAACTCGTCGACGGCGTGACGGCGCTGATCGCCAGGGCCAAATCCCCCGAGCTTCGCGAGGCGCGAACCTTCGATCTTTCCGGCAACGAGCTGCCATGGAAGGACCTCGGGATCACCCTCGCCAAGGGGCAGGAGGTAACGTTCCTGCTCGGCGGCCGGGTGTGGCTCGCCCGCGAACAGGATCTGTGGGTCGAACCGGGCGTTGCGTTTCATGTGCGCACCCGGGGGGCGCGCCCGATGTTCAATCCGATGAGCAACACCGGCACGATGACGGCCGCCGCCGATGGTCCGCTCGAGATGGCGCGGTCGCTCGTCGAATTCAGGGATGCGGACGGCGAACTGGCGGTGCCGAAGGAGGAGTACGCCAAGGCGGACGCGCGCATCTACGGCGTCGCGCTGGTCTGGCGGGGCAGCGCGGTCGCCGGCCTGACAAGCCTGCTCAGCCACGGCGACGTCGACGGCATCGTCGGTGCGGAGCTGGCGCGGCTCCAGTCGCCCCGCAAGCTGCCCACGGGCTGGCACAACTTCTTCATGCTGGGCGGCGGCCCGGTCATCTTCAATGATATCGGAGGCGGCGCGATTTCCGTCGAGCCGCTGAAGAACGCCGGCATTCTGCAGCGTCCCGTCGGCATCGAACTGAAGCCGCAGACAAAACTGAGCTGGCGCTGGATCGTCGAAGAGCTGCCGTCGCGGCTGCCGGAAAACCAGCTTACCTCGCACGACTATCTCTCCATCGCCGCGGAGTTCGACGACGGCCAGGACCTCACTTATTTCTGGAGTTCGAGCCTTCCGGTCGGCACTGCGTTCCGCTGCCCGATCCCGCGCTGGACGCCGCTGGAGTCGCACATGGCGGTCCGCAGCGGTTTTGCCGATCTCGGCAAGTGGGTCAGCGACGAGCGGGACGTCTACGCGGACTACAAGGAGCACATCGGCGGCACGGCCAAAACCGTCGTCAACGTCTGGCTGCTCGGCGTCTCGCTGTTCCAGCGCCGCAGTGGATCGTGCCGCTTCGCCGACATGCAGATCTCTCAACCGGGTGCAGCGACGCTGAAGCTGTGAGATGGCTTGTAGGATGGGTAGAGCGCAGCGAAACCCATCAAGTCCTTGCGCGGAAGCATGATGGGTTTCGCTGCGCTCTACCCATCCTACGGGACTGTTCGACCTACGCCTTCTTCAGCGTCTCCAGCGCATCGCGGACATTGGGATCCAGCCCGCTGCCGCCACTGTCCAGATGCGCGAAGATCGCCTTGCGCATCCGCGGGTCCCAGAACTTTTTGATGTGGTCGGCAATGCCAGGCACGGCCTTGTCGTGGCCCTGGCTCTGGAAGAATTGTCCGATTTGATTGGCCATGTAGATCAGCCGATCAGGCGACATGGGTAGCCTCCGCAACGCCGGCATGTTGGGTAACCGCAATTCGCTGCGGATGCGTGAAGACCTCGAAGCCGTCGGCGCGCGCGATCGCCGCGAGCGTGATGCCGGCGGCTTCGGCGGTACGAACGGCCAGCGCGGTCGGTGCCGACACCGCGACCATCAGCGGCGCGCCGATCGTGGCGGTCTTCTGCACCATCTCGACTGAAACCCGGCTGGTCAGCAAGACGATGCCCTCGCTGGCGGCAACGCGCGCCTGCGCCAGCGCGCCGGCGAGCTTGTCGAGCGCGTTGTGGCGGCCGACATCCTCGCGCAGCGCCACAACACCGTGCGCCGGCATCCAGAACGCCGCGGCATGCACCGAGCGGGTCTGGATGTTGAGCTGCTGCAGCGCGGTAATGCTGGCCATCGCGGTCATGATTTCGGACGGGGTGAACGTGCGCCCCTTCGGCACGATCGTGGCGGGGCGGACGGCCTCCGCAATCGACTCGACGCCGCAGATGCCGCAGCCGGTCGGACCCGCGATGTGCCGCCGCCGCTCGTTGACGAGTTCGGCGCTGGAAGGCTTCAGCCACATCCGCAGTTCGATGCCGTCGTCGAGTTCGACGATGTCGAGCGTCTCGATCTCGTCGGGAGAGCGGACGATGCCTTCGCTGAGGCTGAATCCGACAGCGAAGTCCGGCAAGTCGCCCGGCGTGCCCATCATGACGGCGTAAGTGCCGCCATTATAGGTCAGCGCGATCGCCGTCTCCTCCGGGATCAGGCGCGTGCCTCCACCGAGGTGACCGTCGCGCCAGATCCGCCGGTCGGCGGCATGTACCGCGTCGGGCATGCGTTACTCCGCGGCTTCCGCCGGCGCGATGCGGCGGGAGTGGCGGGCCTGTTCGTCATAGGCCTTCTGCCACTCGCTCGGACCGTTCGACGGCGAGATCTGCACCGCGGTGACCTTGTATTCCGGGCAGTTGGTGGCCCAGTCCGAGAAATCCGTGGTGATGACGTTGGCCTGCGTGTCCGGATGGTGGAAGGTGGTGTAGACCACGCCCGGCGCCACGCGATCGGTGATATCGGCCCGCAGGGTGGTTTCACCGGCGCGGCTCTTCAGCCGCACCCAATCGCCGTCGCGGATGCCGCGCTGTTCGGCGTCGTGGGGGTGGATTTCGAGCAGGTCCTCGGAATGCCAGACCACGTTCTCGGTGCGGCGGGTCTGCGCGCCGACGTTGTACTGGCTGAGGATGCGGCCGGTGGTGAGCAGCAGCGGATAACGCGGGCCGGTGCGCTCATCGGTCGCGATATATTCGGTGATGATGAACTTGCCTTTGCCGCGCACGAAGCCGCCGATATGCATGACCGGCGTGCCTTCCGGCGCCTTCTCGTTGCAGGGCCACTGCACGGAGCCGAGTTCCTCGAGCTTGGCGTAGGAGACGCCGGCAAAGGTCGGCGTCAGCGCCGCGATCTCATCCATGATCTGCGACGGGTGATCGTAGTGCATGTCGTAGCCCATGGCCTTGGCAAGGAGGATGGTGACCTCCCAGTCGGCATACCCGTTGCGCGGGGACATCACCTTGCGGACGCGTTGAATACGGCGCTCCGCATTGGTGAAGGTGCCGTCCTTCTCGAGGAAGGTCGATCCCGGCAGGAAGACATGGGCGTAGTTCGCGGTCTCATTGAGGAAGAGGTCGTGGACGATGACGCATTCCATCGATGACAGCGCCGCCACGACATGCTTGGTGTTCGGGTCCGACTGCAGGATGTCTTCGCCCTGCACATACAGTCCCATGAAGGTGCCTTCGATCGCGGCGTCGAACATGTTGGGAATGCGCAGGCCCGGCTCCGGATTGAGCTTGACGTTCCACATCGCCTCGAACTGCTCGCGCACCGCGTCACCCGCGATGTGGCGGTAGCCGGGCAGTTCGTGCGGGAACGAGCCCATGTCGCAGGAACCCTGCACGTTGTTTTGGCCGCGCAGCGGGTTCACGCCGACGCCGGGGCGACCGATATTGCCGGTCGCCATTGCGAGGTTGGCAATGGCGATCACCGTGGTCGAGCCCTGGCTGTGCTCGGTGACACCAAGCCCGTAATAGATCGCGCCATTGCCGCCGGTGGCGAACTGCCGTGCGGCCTCGCGCAACGCCTTGGGATCGACGCCGGTCATGATCGCGGTCGATTCCGGGCTGTTCTTCGGCAGCGCCGCGAAGGCGGCCCATTCCTCGAACTCGCTCCAGTCGCAGCGCTCGCGCACGAAGGCTTCATCGACGAGGCCTTCGGTGACGATGACATGCGCCAGCGCGGTGAGCACGGCGACGTTGGTGCCGGGCATCAGCGGCAGGTGCAGCGCCTTCACATGCGGCGATTCCACCATTTCGGTGCGGCGCGGATCGACGACGATCAGCTTGGCGCCATGGCGCAGCCGCTTCTTCAGCCGCGAGGCGAACACCGGATGCGCCGAGGCCGGGTTGGCGCCGATGATCATGACGACGTCGGTATGTTCGACGGAGTCGAAATCCTGCGTGCCGGCCGACGTTCCGAAGGTCTGCGACAGACCGTAGCCGGTCGGCGAATGGCAGACGCGGGCGCAGGTGTCGACATTGTTGTTGCCGAAGCCGCCGCGGATCAGCTTCTGCACGAGGTAGGTTTCCTCATTGGTGCAGCGGGAGGAGGTAATGCCGCCGACCGCGTCGCGGCCGTATTTCTGCTGGATGCCCCTGAACTTGGCAGCGGCGAAGCCGAGCGCTTCGTCCCACGACACCTCGCGCCAGGGATCGGCGATGGCGTCGCGGATCATCGGCTTGAGAATGCGCTCCTTGTGCGTGGTGTAGCCCCACGCAAAGCGGCCCTTGACGCAGGAATGGCCGCGGTTGGCCTTGCCGTCCTTGTACGGCATCATGCGCACGACTTCCTCGCCGCGCATTTCAGCCTTGAAGGTGCAGCCGACGCCGCAATAGGCGCAGGTCGTGACCACCGAATGCTCGGGCTGGCCGATCTCGATGATGGAGTTTTCGATCAGCGTCGCGGTCGGGCAGGCCTGCACGCAGGCGCCACAGGAAACGCACTCGGAGCCGAGGAAGCTCTCGCTCATGCCGGGCGAGACGCGGCTGTCGAAACCGCGGCCGGAGATCGTCAGCGCAAACGTGCCTTGCACTTCCTCACAGGCGCGGACGCAGCGCGAGCAGACGATGCATTTCGACGGGTCGTAGGTGAAGTAGGGATTGGACTCGTCCTTCGGCATCCAGTTGTCGTTGCTGCAGCCATCCGATTTGGCGAACACATGGTTCTCGCCCTCATAACCGTAGCGAACGTCGCGCAGGCCGACCGCGCCGGCCATGTCCTGCAATTCGCAATCGCAATTGGCGCCGCAGGTCAAACAATCCAGCGGATGGTCGGATATGTACAACTCCATCACGCCTCTGCGCAGCTTCTTCAGCCGTTCGGTTTGGGTGTGGACCACGAGCCCGTTCATGGCGGGGGTGGTGCAGGAGGCCGGCGTGCCGGCGCGGCCCTCGATCTCGATCAGGCAGAGGCGACAGGAGCCGAACGCGTCGACCATGTCGGTGGCGCAGAGCTTTGGAATCTGCGTGCCGGCCTCCATGGCCGCGCGCATGATGGAGGTGCCCTCGGGCACCGTGACGCTTTGCCCGTCGATGGTGAGCGTCACCATCGCTTCGGATTGGGAGCGCGGCGTTCCGTAGTCGATTTCCTGGATCAGCGACATGGCGATCTCCTTATTCCGCGGCCTGCAGCGTGGCCGGTGCCGGGCCAAAATCCTCCCGGAAATGTTTCAGCGCGCTCATGACGGGGTAGGGCGTGAAGCCGCCGAGCGCACACAGCGAGCCGAACTTCATGGTGTTGCAGAGGTCTTCGACCACGGCGAGGTTTTCAACCGTGCGCTCGCCGCGAATGATCTTGTCGATGGTCTCGACGCCGCGCGTCGAGCCGATCCGGCACGGCGTGCACTTGCCGCAGGATTCGACCGCGCAGAACTCCATCGCAAAGCGCGCCTGCTTCGCCATGTCGACGCTGTCGTCGAACACGACAACGCCGGCATGGCCGATCAGCCCGTCGCGCGCCGCAAACGCTTCATAGTCGAACGGGGTGTCAAACAGCGCGCGCGGGAAATAGGCGCCGAGTGGGCCGCCGACCTGTACCGCGCGGACCGGGCGCCCGGTGAATGTGCCGCCGCCGATATCGTCGATCAATTCGCCGAGCGTCACGCCGAAGGCGGTTTCGAACAGGCCGCCATGTTTGACGTTGCCGGCGAGCTGGATCGGCATGGTGCCGCGTGAGCGACCCATGCCGTACTCCGCATAGGTCTTGGCGCCGTTGTTGAGGATAAAGGGGATCGCCGCAAACGAGAGGACGTTGTTGATGACAGTCGGCCGGCCGAACAGGCCCTTGTGCGCGGGCAGCGGCGGTTTGGCGCGGACGATGCCGCGGCGGCCTTCCAGGCTCTCGAGCAGCGAGGTTTCCTCGCCGCAGACATAGGCGCCGGCGCCGACCCGGACTTCGAGGTCGAACGTGTGAGCGGATCCGACGATGCGCTCGCCGAGATAGCCGGTGCGTCGCGCGGCTGATATCGCGGCGTTCATCGCGGCAACGGCGTGCGGATATTCGGAGCGGATGTAGATGTAGCCCTTGGTGGCGCCGACGGCGATGCCCGCGATCGTCATGCCCTCGATCACGACGAGGGGATCGCCCTCCATGATCATGCGGTCGGCAAACGTGCCGCTGTCGCCTTCGTCGGCATTGCAGACGATAAATTTGCGGTCGGCGCTGGCCTGCGCCACCGTCTTCCACTTGATGCCGGTCGGGAAACCAGCGCCGCCGCGTCCGCGCAGGCCTGACGCCGTGACGTCGGCGAGGATCTCGTCCGAGCTGAGCGTCAGCGCGCGCTCAAGACCCTTGTAGCCGTCGTGGTCGCGATAATCCTTGACGGAGCGGGGATCGATCACCCCACAGCGTGCGAACGTCAGTCGAGTCTGCCGCTTCAGCCAGGGAATCTCGTCCGTCAGACCGAGCCGCAGGGCGTGCGGACCATTGCCTGCCATTGCATCGAACAACGAGGGGACGTCCGCCGGGGTCACCGGGCCATAGGCGACGCGGCCCTTCACCGTCGCCACCTCGACCATCGGCTCCAGCCAGTAGAGCCCGCGCGACCCGTTCCTGACGATCTCGATCGGGAGTCCACGTTTCTCGGCGGCCCGTTCCAATGCGATGACGACGTCATCGGCGCCTACGGCAATCGCGCCGGCATCGCGCGGAACGAAGATACGCATTTTCATCGTTGCGCCTCCGCCACCAGCGCATCGAGACGCGCTTCATCGAGCCTCCCGACGACGCGGCCGTCCAGCATCGCCGATGGCGCGGTGGCGCACAGGCCGAGGCAATAGATCGGCTCCAGTGTTACGCGCGAATCGGCCGTGGTGTTTCCAAGCGCGACGCCGAGCGTCGCTTCGGCGCGCGCGGCGAGGGCATCGCCGCCCGCGGCCTGGCAAGCCTCGGCGCGGCACAGTTTCAGCACATGGCGGCCGGCGGGTTCGTGGCGGAAGTCGTGGTAGAAGGTGAATACGCCATGGACTTCGGCGCGCGACAGGTTGAGCGCCGATGCGATCATCGGAATGGCGGGCTCGGGAACGTAACCGAACGCTTCCTGCATCGCGTGCAGGATCACCAGCGTGGCGCCTTCGAGCTTGTCGTGATCGGCGATAATCTCGGCGCCGCGCGCTTCATTCCAGGGTTCGTAGACTGACGTCATCCGCATTCCGATCAGGGGTTGTAGCCTCCGATCAAAACGTGGAATCGCTCGCGATATCAATAAAGCTGTCTCATGTTGCGATTTCAAAACCCAATCGATCGACATGAGGTCGGCACATAGGCAAAGCCTATGGGGGTGGCTGGCGGATACCGGTTGGTTAACCGCTTATTATTGCCGCAATTGAGAACCGAATGCGCCCGTCAGGTGCGCTAAGTGCAAATCCTGACGGGCGCCATTTCGTATGTTCGATCGTCCTGGTCAGAACAGGCGGGGCATCAGCATCGCCACCCGATCGCGATAGCGCCGGTATTCATCGCCGAACATCGCCACCAGATCGCGCTCTTCGAGATAGATGCCGACGAAGATGTAGGCCGTCGTCACTGCCGCGAACAGCAGATGACCCAGCGTCATGGTCGGTGTGAACCAGAAGGCGATGATGAAGCCGAGATAGATCGGGTGCCGGATCATGCGGTACAGCCCCGGCGTCTTGAACTTCATGGGCTCGGTGACGCGCCCGGCGAAATGCGAGACCACCTGGGTCAGTCCGAACAACTCGAAATGGCTGATCAGGAAGGTGCTGTAGAGCACGATGAGCCAGCCGAGGAAGCCGACCGCGGTCACGATGTCGGCGGCGATGGAATTCTGGATATTCCAGACCATCGACGGCATCGGCTGCCACTGCCAGTACAGCAGGATCAGCGAGAGGCTGGCCAGCAGCACATAGGTCGAGCGTTCGATCGCGGGAGAGGCGAAGCGCGTAAACACCCGCTTGAAGCCCCGCCGCGCCATGCCGCTGTGCTGCACGGCGAAGATCGACATCACCACCAGGTTGATCAGCAGCGCCGTCATCAGCGAAGACGCCGGGACGGTACCGAGGTTGTTATCGACGGTCTTGGGCACGATGTATCCCGAGACGAAGCCGACCGCGTAAAGGAAGGTGCCGAGGAAAATCAGATAGGCGACGCCGCCGTAGCAAAGGGTCAGCAGTCGCGTTGCAAAGGAGGCGCCGGCGGCAGGCGTCGCATTCGGTCCGGTATTGATCGTAATCGACATCAGAAATCTCCTTGGTTTGAAATGTGGGCGTTGGGTAATGGCTTCGTTCAGGACTGCTTGAGGCGTCTGCGCTGGCGAAGTCGCGCGGCTCTTTCGAGGGCGTCATCGATCGGGCCGCGATAGATTCGCTTGCCGTTCAACTTGCGGTCGCCGTCCCGATGCAACGCCAGCCAAGCGGCCTCCCGTTCGCGGTAGGCGTTGGCGGCCGCCTTCCAGACGTTGAGAACGCGCCGCAGGCGCGTGGGCGCGACGAGGGGGGCGGCAGCGGGACCAGTGCGAATTTTCGCGCGCGGCCGCGTGGCGCTCTCGTGCGGCAACACGCCTTCTGGCGAAAAGCCCGCCTTGGTGGGATTGAGCAACGAGCCGGTCATGGTCATCTCCGATTGTGCGGTTGTTGACCGGTCTGTAGATCGAGGTGGCCGTTCTAGCTTGACGAATTTCTTGAGAAGGCCTTTCTTTTTCCTCCGGAAGCGTCTGTTTTTGCTTATTTTGCGGACCGTGAACCGCTCGCTTAGGGGCCGGAAAAGCCCCGTATTGGAATAACGAAAGTGGTGTTAAAATACCAATTTAGCGAGTTCGAGATCGACCTCAACCAGCAGGAGCTGCGCCGGCTTGGGGAAGCGATTCATATTGAGCCCCAGGTATTCGATCTGATCGTTCATCTGGTGCGCAATCATGAGCGGATCGTCAGCAAGGATGAGCTGATCGAGACGATCTGGAATGGGCGGATCATCTCCGAAGCGGCGCTTTCCAGCCGAATCAATGGTGCCCGGCGTGCGCTTGGCGACAATGGAAACGACCAGGCCCTGATCCGGACCCTGCACAAGCGCGGTTTTCGTTTCGTCGGCGACGTCCAGGCCATCGACGCGGGCGCCCCGACGACGGATACGGAGGCGGCGCCGCTCGCGCCCGACCGGCCGAACGATCCGCCCGGCGGCGTCTCGGTTTCCTCCGAAGTGTCCCGCCTCGACGATGTCGTTTCCGAATCGGTAAAGGCTGAGGCCATTACCCGATCCTCCATCGCCGTGATTCCGTTTGGAAACATGTCCGATGATCCCGAGAACGACTATTTCAGCTACGGGCTGACCGAGGACATCATCCGCCTGCTCGCCCGCAACCGGTGGCTTTCGGTCATCTCGCGGCATTCGACGATCGCGTTCCAGGGACGCGTGGCGGATGCCCGCGAAATCGGCGAGTTGCTGGGCGTCAGGTATGTCATGGTCGGCAGCGTCCGCAAGAACCGCGACGCGGTGCGGATCACGGCGGAACTGGTTCGCGCAGCCGACGGCAAGCAGTTGTGGGCCGACAAATACGACCTGCAGCTCGAATATATTTTCGATATCCAGGAGGAGATGGCACGGCAGATCGCCGCCACCATCGAGCCTGAACTGTCGAAGGTCGAGCAGCAACTCGCCGCCCGCAAGGCGCCGGAAAACCTGGACGCCTGGGATTGCTATCAGCGCGGCCTGTGGAATCTCTGGCGCTTCACCTCGCCGGGCTTCGACTCGGCCGAAGCCTATTTCCAGCGGGCGATCGATGCCGACCCGAATTTCGCCCGCGGCCATGGCGCGCTGAGCTATGTCAATCTGCAACGCGCCTTCATCGACGATCCCAGGGATCGCGCGGCGCGGCTGGAAACCGCGCTGCGCCAGGGTCGCCATGCGGTGGCGCTCGACGAGCTCGATTGCTTCTGCCACTGCGCGCTCGGCCGTGTCTTGTGCGTGACCCATCAGAACGAGGAGGCGCTGGCAACGCTCGACGTATCCCTCGACCTCAATCCAAGCTTTGCGCAGGCCTATTTCGCCCAGGGCTTTAATATGCTCTGGCACGGGCGAGAACTGGAAGCCGAGACGCTGCTCGACCGCGCGACCATGCTGAGCCCGCGCGACAGCCACATTGCCGCGTTCCACCACGTCCGCTCCTGGGCGCACTTCTCGCTCGCCGAATACGATATCGCGGTCGAATTCGCGAGAAGGGCGACGCGGCAGCCGAACGCCACCTACCAGGCTTTTGCGACGCTCGCATCGTCGCTCGGGCATCTCGGGGATCGGGCCCAGGCGGAAATGGTGGCCGCGGAAATCCTGCAACGCAAGCCGAACTACAACATCGAAACAGCGCAGCAGGAATTCTTCTTCTGCAACGATGCGGATTTCATCAAGCGCTTCGTCGAGGGATTGCGCATCGCCGGCATTGCGAAGGCCTAGAATCGGGTTCCAGATTCTTCACGGCTGCGGGCCGGACAGGTTCATCTCGCGTTCGGCCCGGAAAACATTGCTGTGCAGGTTGGCGATCCACTGCCGCCCGCTGGAGGTGACGTTGAGATAGCGTATCGCTGTCTGGATCTGGGGCGCCACGTTCTTCCAGTAGAACTGCGGGTATTTGTAGACGACGTCGGCCGGTGTCTCGTAGCCCAGCTGCTTGTTCATGCCGACTTCTTCGAATTCGTAGAACAGCGCATTCGCCTTTTTCAGGTAGTTGGGGTCGCCGAGTTGCCCGATGAGGTCGGCCGCGCGCAGCAGCAGGCCCTCTTCTTCGATCAGTTCGTCGTTGGTCGATGAAGCGACATAGGGAAATCGCGTGTACTCGATGGCCCTGGCGATCCGGCTCGCATCGACTTCCTCGTGGGCGTCGAGCCGCTCGAAAACATACAGTTTCGAACGGTCGACATGATAGGACGCCAGCGCGGCATCGGATGAACCGCGCGGCAGGCGAATGGTGCGGCCAGTGAGATCCGCGACATAGGAATCCCCGTCGTCTCCCTGAACGATGCCGCGAACGTATCCGATGTCATGGGCGAGGCAGGCCAGGATGAAGTTGGCGTAATCGTCCGCGGTGGTCAGCCGCAGCATCGCCCGGCCCATCAGGATGTCGTGCCCGGCAAGGGTCACGAGCATGGTGTGTTCGATGTTGTGATACAGCGCGTCGCTGTTGCCGATGCATTCCAGCGTGAGCCGGGCCGCATAGGGCAGAAATTCAGCCAGCCGGGCGTGGGAAGAACCAAACCTGCTCTTGGTATCTGACGCCAGGAACGTTCCCAATGCTTGCGCGACCAACTCCGGAATGGTGATCATGAGGCCTCTCAACTGGATCGTGCGATGCCATCTCTAATCCAAGGTACCGAACCGCACGATAGCACGCCGTTACGGCAGGCAGGACATCCCGAATCGTGGCGCAGGTGACGGGGGGCGAGCGGTTGGTCAGCCGCCATGACGCATTCCGGCGCGATGATACCGGCGGCCGGCGGGCCAATCGCTAAAATCCACATTATCTTTAGAAGATCTGCATACGGGCTCTAAGCGCGGCAGGCCGGCGAAAGCCATATTGGCCGGCATGAACAGACGAGATTTCATTCAATATCTGGGAGCGGCGCTGGCATGGCCGGCGGCCGCGCGCGCCAAGGATTCGACCAGGATTTATCGGATTTTCTGGGTATCCACCGATTCCCAGCCCGCCCCCTTCCTGGAAGGCTTTCGCGAGGGAATGCGGGCGCGGGGCTATGTCGAAGGAAAGAACCTGGCCTTCGATCTGCATTATGCGCCCGGCAACCCGCAGGCGCTCCGCGAGGTCGTCTCCGAACTGAGGCGCGGGGAAGTCGACCTGGCGGTGTCGAGCGGCCCGGCGACGCGCGCGCTGGCGGCGGTGACCGACATTCCGGTGCTGTTTGCGTTGAGCGGCGACCCGGTGGAGCTGGGCCTCGTCAAGTGCCTCGGCGAGCCGGGCGGCAATTTCACGGGCTCGACCTTCCTGTCTCTCGAACTGGCGGGGAAGCGGGTGGAGATCTTGAAAGAAGCCGTGCCGACCGTACGCAGGCTGGCGGTGCTTTCAAACAGCCTGCATCCGGGCGAGCAATCGGAGTGGCGCGCGACCAGGGAGGCGGCCGAGGCGTTGGGCATCGAGGCCGTCTACGCGCCCTTTGCCGGCAAGAGCGAACTGGACAATGGACTGGCGGCGGCAGGCGCCGCGCGCGCGGATGCATTGCTGGTGTTTCCCGACGTCCTCACGCTGGTGCACCGGGACAAGATCGCGCGGTTCGCGATCGCCAATCGGCTGCCATCGATGTTCGGCTGGGGCGAATATTGCGACGACGGCGGACTTCTGAGCTACGGCGCGAACCAGCGCGCGACCTATTTCTGGCTTGCGACCTATGCCGACCGCATCCTGCGCGGCGAGAAGCCTGCTCAACTACCCGTCGTTCAGCCCACCAAGTTCGAACTGGTGGTCAATCTCAGGACCGCCGATATGCTCGGCTTCGACCTCGATAAATCGTCCGTGCTGTTTTGCGCCAACAGGGTGATCGAATGAACCCGGCGCGCCCCAGTTTATTTCAGAACCTTTTCGATCGGATGCACTTTCGGTGACCCGTCCGCGACGCTCATTGTTCCTCAAGTACTTCGTCACGCTGTTTGTCGCAGTGGTGGTGCCGCTGATGCTTGGTTCCGCGACCGAGGCCTGGTTTGCTTTTCGCGACAACAAGGTCGATCTCGACGACATCCTTCGGGTTCAGGCCCGCTCGGCCGCTGAGCGGATCCAGTTCTTCACCGACGGAATACGCGATCAACTCGGCTGGGTCGTACAGTTTTCCTGGACCGCGGGCGATGACGATCGGCGCAGGATCGACGGGTTGCGTCTGCTGCAGCAGGTGCCGGCGATCGCCTCGCTCTCGCTGGTCGACGCAGCCGGCACCGAACGCGTTTTCGTATCGCGCGTCAGCATGAACAGAACTGGCCGCGGCGCGGACATGTCGGCGGATCCCGCCGTCATCGGCGCGCGCGCCAACCGGGTCTGGTATGGCCCGGTGCATTATCAGCGTGATTCCGAGCCCTACATGCGGATCGCGGTGGCGGGAAATCGTGCCGCCGCCGGCGTCGTCGTCGCCGACATCAACCTCAAACTGATCTGGGACATTATTGCTTCGATCAAGATCGGCGACACCGGGCACGCGCTCGTCGTCGACGATTCCGGGCGCCTGATTGCCCATCCCGACATCAGTCTCGTGTTGCGCAGCGGCGCCGGAGCAGGGGATTTCGACCGCCTCAAGGCGGCCGTCAGCGCCGCGAACGGATCGGCGGTCGCAACGACTTCCGAGGAGGGCAAGCCCGTCGTTGCGCTGTCGGTGCGGGCGCCCAATGTCGGCTGGACGGTGATCGCTGAACAACCGGTGCTGGAGGCGTTCGAATCGATCCACGCCGCGCTGTGGCGTTCCCTGATCTTGCTTTGCCGGCGACGGAATGATGGTCCTTCTCAACGCGCCGGTCGCTTGCGAGAATCCCGCAGAGCGCGGCATCCGGCTTGCGATCGACATGCAGGCCGCGGTGCAATCCCTGGCCCAACACTGGAAGGCGCGCGGCTGCGCCATCGGCTTTGGCGTGGGCATCGCGATGGGACCCGCGACCGTGGGAACGCTCGGCTGGCACGGCCGTCTCGAATACACGGCGGTCGGAAACGCCGTCAATCTGGCGTCGCGGTTGTGCGACCTGGCGGCGGACGCGCAGATCCTGGTGGACCCGGTCGTCACCGCGCATGTCAGGGACAGCGTCGCGCTTGCATCCATCGGAAAGCGAGCCATCAAGGGGTTTGATGATGCGCTGGAGATTTTTGCGGTGGCGCGCGGCGTCGGGCCGCTGCTGCATGTCGGCACTCACCTTCGGCCCGTGCACGCGGAAGTCGGCAGGATCATGCCGGCGCTGTCTCCGGCGGATGCGGCCTGATGGCGCCGATAAGGCTCGGGAATGAGACGATACGAGAACCGAATGGCTCCTGAAATCGAGCCCGTCGCATGCCGCTTTTGACGTGCTGAAGGCCGCCGGTCCGTGCTATTTCTCAGCCTCGGGCGACCGCCTTTCTCACCTCAATTTCCGGGACCATCTCCTTGATCGACAAGCTTGAACTTTTGCTGGCGCTCGCAAAGGAGCGGCATTTCGGACGGGCTGCGGAGGCCTGCGGCGTCACGCAGCCGACCATGTCGACCAGCCTCAAGCAGCTCGAGGAAATCCTCGGTGTGATGCTGGTGCAGCGCGGCTCGCGCTTCCAGGGTTTTACGCCGGAGGGCGAGCGCACGCTGGACTGGGCGCGGCGTATCGT
>Ga0308175_100001659_pt1 | contig 15068 bp, 9 predicted proteins | sample PhyCR1_3_FD_203893 | JGI IMG/M metagenome (GOLD analysis project Ga0308175, IMG submission 203893) | Soil microbial communities from UC Gill Tract Community Farm, Albany, California, United States - DLSLS.C.R1 | ecosystem: Environmental > Terrestrial > Soil > Agricultural land | place: USA...
ACACGTAATGCCACTTCTCGCCCGTTTCGAAGCAGGCGCAGGGGATCGGCTGGCCGTGGTCGAAGGCGTCGTCGCGGATCGCCTTGACCGAGTCCTGTTGCAGTTCTTGCTGGGCCAGTGCGAACAGCCCGTCGAACAATGCGCTGGCAGTATCGGTGGCGAGCGCTCCACGTGGGATCGGCCGCTCGCCCGTGGGTGTGTGCAGGACGAACCCATCAGTGGTCGCCTGCATGGTCGCGACCTTGTCCTGCCAGTGCAGCGCTCGTTGCCAATCATCCGCAGGCGGTCGGGTCATCGAGGCAAGCGCACTGGCGAGGATGAGGCCGAGCATGCGCGGGTCAGTGCCCTGCGAGCGTCAACAAAAGCTCGCGTGCCTGGCCGGCGTCGAGCTTTACCCAGGTGACCGGGCCGAAGCGGTCGTGGCCGGTGGCCCAACCTTCGCCCTCGGCATCGTGCAGCGCCTGGACGCTGGCAAAAGCCTCCAGCGGGCGGCCGTGGCTGCTCACCGCCTGCGCCGGGTGGCCATGGAACTTCAGCAGCCAGGACTTGAGCGCCGGCTGGTAGCTGCCCTGCGGCGCGCCGATCGCGAAGCTCACGCTGTCGGTGTGCGCCTGCAACTGCATCGATTGCAGGAAATACGCGCCCTGCTCGTAGCCGTAGGTTGTGCCGTCGTCGTCGTAGTACTTGAAGTGGCTGGCATCGGCGGCGGGGAACAGCTCGACCTCCAGCCCGGTGAGCGGCTGCTGGCCCACGTAGTCCATCGGAGGCGCGGTCGGGACGATCGCGCCTGCGCGGATGTACAGCGGGATGTCGCTCCAGTTCTGCGCGTCGGCCTGATGCTCGATGGTCTGGCCGCCGGTGTAATGCTGGCCACTGAACCAGTCGATCCACTCGCCCGCGGGCAGATAGACCGGTTTGACGGTCTGGCCTTCGTCGACCACCGGCGCCACCAGCAGGCTATCGCCGAACAGCCAGGCGTCAATGTCGTTGCGCAGGTTGGCATCGTTCGGCCAGTCAAACAGCAGCGGGCGCACCAGGCCAACGCCAGTGGCGCGACGCTGGTGCTCGTAGCTATAGATGTAGGGGACCAGCGACTGGCGCAGCCGGATTGCGGCGGTGGCGGCCTTCTCGGCCGTCGGCCCGTACATCCAGGGCTGGCGCTTCTGGTTGAAGTCGCCATGCACGCGGAACACCGGCGTGAATGCGCCGAACTGGATCCAGCGCGCGTAGTTTTCCGGCGAGGGCGGTCCCTTTTTGAAGCCGCCGCCGTCCATGCCCCATTGCATCGCACCGACGTTGATCGCGCTGAGCATACGCTGGCGCTGACCGGCCATGGAAGCGAAGCCGGTGTAGATGTCGCCCGACCACAGGCCATAGGCGTAGCGCTGCGCGCCCAGGTAGTAGTTGCGGTTGAGCGACCACACACGCTGGTTGGAGATGGCGCGCTGGCCGTCGTAGAGAGCGCGCTGCATGTCCATGTGCTGCAGGTCGACGGCGACGTCGTCGGCTTCGTCGTTCCACCAGCCGACCATCCCGGTGGCGAAGGAATGCTTGAGCGCGGCGTTGAAGAACCAGGCGCGCGCAGCGGGATTGGCAAAATCGATTTCGCGCACGGTCTTGTGTGAGAAGTAATCCGGCGCCGGGTCGCTCTGTGCCAGCCAGTAGCCGTGTTCGGTGGCCTCGCGTCCCTCGACCGTATCGACGTGAATGCGCGGCTTCATGATGCCAGTCAGGTGCACGCCCTGGGCATCGAGCAGGCCTTTCAGTTTGCCGCTGGCCGCGTCAGGGAATTTTTCGTCGTTCCAGCGAAACTCGCCGTAGTTGTCTTCGCCCCAGGCCTTCCAGTCGAAGTCGAGGGTGAAGTTGTCCAGCGGGATATGGCGCTCGCGGTAGCCGTGGACGATGTCCAGTAGTTCCTTCTCGTCGATGCCCCACTGGCTGTTGGTGAAGCCCATCGCCCACTTGGGGAACAGCGGGCTGCGGCCGCTGACCTCGGCCAGCGCGCCGAAGATGGCATGCGGGTCGCCGAGGAACACGTAGTAGTCCAGGCCGCCGTCGAACATGCGCGCGTCGATACGCGTATCGCCCAGCGCGATCTGCCCGCCAACGCCGTCGATCATCACGCCGTAGCCGGCGGTGCTCCACACGAACGGTGCGCCCGCATGGCCTTGTTCGCCGGCAGTGACCGGGCGGTAGCCTTCGCGCAGCAGGCCGGCGGTGGCAGGCTCGGTGGCATCGAATCCACCGATGCCGTACATCGGCTCGCCCTTGGTGTGGATCAGGCTCAGGCGGCCTTCGCCCAGCGAGGCCAGCGCGAACTGGCGCAGCAGTGGCGGCTGGCCGGGCAGGCCAATGCGCAGCTCGCCATGCTGTTTGTCCCACACCGCTTCGAGTCGCGCCGCGTGCAGGCGCATGCCGGCGGCATCGTGTGAAACCTCGGCGCCGGGCCGGGTCGCCGCCGGCAGTGCCGGATCGATCACGATGGTCGACGCCGGCACGTGGCCGGCCTTGCGGAATTGCACGTGCAGCGTGCCGGGCGCGGTAAGTTCGATGCGCACCGTGTCCGCGCCAAGCGGGATGTCGAACCCGGGCGCGGCTGGTGCGATGGATGCGGTTCTGGCCGGCGCAGCGTGCGTCCGAGCCTGGGAAAGTGATGCAGCGGAAGAAGATGCAGCGGAAGAAGGGGACACCAGCAGTACTCCGACAACAACCAACGTGATCGGCCCCGTTGACGCGTGCTTGAGCTTTGTGAAGAGCGCGTGCAAGCGAGCGAGGCCGGGCCCATGGTAGGACCCATGGCGCGCGTCGCGACACCCGTTTGCATACGTATTCATCCGGGACATGGCGCGGTTTTCCGATGGTGCGGTGCACGATGGGATTGCGGTGATCTCGCCCAAACGACGCCCGTAGGAGGGCACCGGTGCGCGACCGGAGGCATGGCAGTCGCGCACAGGTGCGCTCCTGCCGCGGGAGATGGCTGGCGAGGCTTCATTCGAGGATCACCGAGGCATAGGCGGGCAGGTGCAACTGGCCACCGTCGATCCGGGCATCGGGCTGGCTGGCCAGGCGCACGCGGCGAAAATGCTTCAACGCACCGTCCAGCTTCAGTGGCTGCGGCTGGTGCGAAAGGTTGTGCACGACAAGTACGTCGTCGCCGTCATCGGCAAGCTCCCACGCGGCCACGTGCAGGTTGGCAACCGCCGGCACGCTGAGGGCGCCATCGCGCAGCACGGGAAGGTCGCGGCGCCAGCCGATCAGCATGCGGTACCAGGTGAGCAACGAGCGTGCGTCGTCCTGCTCGGCATCGACCGAAACATCCGCTCCGTCGCCAGCGCTGAAGCGTTTCCAGCGGCTCTCGCCGGCGCCATCCGGATCGCGATGCCAGCGCATCGGCTCGCGCAGGTCCGGATCGGGTTTGCGGCCGCGCATGCCCAGCTCTTCACCGTAGTAGACGAACGCACGGCCGGGCAGGGTGAGCAGCATCGCGGCGGCCGTGCGCATGTGCGCCGCGTTGCCGGCGAGCTGGCTCATCACCCGTTCCTGGTCGTGGTTGGACAGGAACGGCGCGTCCTGGCCGGCCGGGATCGCGGCGGCGGTGCGGGTGAGCAGGTCGCCCAGCGCGCCGTTGCGTTCGCTGCGGGCGCTGTCGACCAGTTGACTGGCCAGCGGAAAATCGAACACCGCGTTCAACGGGCCGAACCAGGGCGCCAGCCGTTTCGGGTCATCGCGGGTGACTTCGCCGACCAGATAGACGTCTGGGCAAATGGCCGCCATCGCGCGGTGGAAAGCAGTCCACCAGGCGAGATTGCGGCGCAGCACGGCCGGATCGTCCGCATCTGCGGCGAAGTCGCCAAAGATGTGCCGCGCAGCGTCGAGGCGGAAGCCATCCACGCCTTGTGCAAGCCAGTAGCGACCGATGTCGGACACCGCCATGCGCACGGCCGGCGTATCGAAGTCGAGATCGGGCATCGTTGCGGTGAAGGTGCCCAAGTAGTGCTGCTTGCCCAGTGCATGCCAGGCAGGACCACCGGTGGCGCTGGCCGCGTGCAGGTCGACGCCCGGCGCCGCCCAGCTGTACCAGTCATGCCGCGGATCGGCCGGATCGCGCGCGGCGAGGAACCACGGATGCCGATCGCTGGTGTGATTGACCACCAGGTCCAGGATTACGCGGATACCGCGCTTGTGCGCTTCGCCGACCAGTCGGTGGAAGTCGGCGAGGCTGCCGTACTGCGGGTTGATCGCCCGGTAGTCGGTGATGTCGTAGCCGTGATAGCTGGGCGAGGAATTGATCGGCATCAGCCAGATCCCGTCCACGCCGAGCGACTTGAGGTAGTCGAGCCTGGCGGTCACGCCATCGAGGTCGCCGATACCGTCCCCGTTGGTGTCATACCAGGCGCGCACGAAGATCTCGTACCACACGCCCGACGCGCCGGACCTTCTTGTCGCCGAAACCGGTGGCACGCCTGTCGATCCGGGTGCCGCCGCTGCGGCGGGGCTGACGGGTCTGACCGTGCAACCGACCAGCAACATGGCGCAAGCAAGCAACGGGATGAGCGTGGCGAGTCGAATCGACATGCGGCTTCCTGGCGGCGACGCGTGGTCGCCTTTCGGTGATAGCGGTATCCGTCGGGGCGTCGCTGCATCGAAGGCAGGGTCATGCGGCAAGGGCATGGCCGGCGATGCGGAAGGAAAAAAAAGACCTGCCGGCGAACCGGCAGGTACTGGGGAGTTGAAGTCTATCGATTTCAGAACTTGTAGGTCGCGCCGAGCAGGTACGTCCGCCCCCATTCGATGTACTCGAGCGGACGATCCCTGGTTCCCGCGTAGGTGCGGTACGGCGCGTTGGTCAGGTTGCTGGCCTGCAACTGGAGGCTCAAGCCTTCGAGTTTGCTGCCTTCGGCGAACGTGTAGTCGACCTGGGCGTCGAAGATGTTTTCGCCGATGACGTAACGCAGCGTGCGGTTGCCGTTGAAGTTGCCGATCTCGCCGATGAAGTCCGAGCGCTTGCGCTCGCTGATGCGTGCGCCGAACCCGTTCTTCTCGTAATAGGCGGTCAGGTTGTAGACCCGCTTGGACAGGCCGGGAAGATCGATCGGGCCGCTACCCACGCTGCTCGCGTTTTCCGGCGAACGAATGGAGATGTTGCTCTTGTTGAAGCTGGCGCTGGCGAGGATGCCGAAGCCGTCCAGCGCGGGCGTGATGACGTTCAGCGGGATCGAGGCGGAAAGCTCCAGGCCCTTGAGCGTGCCGCCCTTGCCGTTCTCCGGTGCGGTGAACGTGCCGGTGGTCAGCGCCGGCGGCGAACCGGCTGGCGGGACATAGCCGGCCACCAGGGACGAGTAGTCATACCCGTCGCGCGTCTGGGTGTAGATGTAGCTGGTCAGCTGCTTGTAGAAGAACGCGGCAGCGACGTAGCCGTTGGTGCCGAAATAGCGCTCCCAGGACAGGTCGAAGGCGTTGGCGCGCCACGGATCCAGGCGCGGGTTGCCGCCGCTGGCGCCCGGCTTGCCGGTAGCCGTGTCGATACCGAAGTCGAGCGAAGCGCGCATATCGTCCATGCGCGGACGGGCCACCTGCTTGGCCAGTGCCAGGCGCAGCATCTGGTTTTCGGTCAGCGAGAAGGCCAGGTTGAGGCTGGGCAGCACGTCGGTGTAGGTCTTGCCGCCCGATACTGGCTGGATCTGGTTGCCGACCGGCTGGGTGCCGTTGAATACGCGCGAGGATGAAGACTGGTCGGCACGCTGGACCTGCACGCCGACGTTGCCACGCACCGGCACGCCCCACACGGTGTCGATGTCGGCCATCGCGTAGGCCGTGGTGATCTTCTCGCTCAGCGACCAGGCCTTCGAGATCAGGTAGGACTGGTCCTCGTTGGGCTCGAAGGTCATGTACCGGCCTACCGCACCGGGCACGTTCCAGGCCGGGATCAGGCCGACGCCGGCGAAGCCGAGGTCGACCAACCCGTACTGCAGATCACTGCCGATCGGCGTGTCGCCCTGTGCGCCAACGTTGATGTTGCCTTCGGGCTGATGCTTGTTCTTGTTGCGGTCGGCGTAGTTGACGCCCACCTCGATGTCCGGGAACAGCGAAGCCACACCGTCGGGCAGCGGGATCGTGGCGCCCACCCGTGCGCTCTTCAGTTCGTCGGTGATGCGCGGCGCCTTGCCATAACCCGAACCGTAGATGGTGTTGCGCAGGTACAGCTGGCTCGGATCGGAGTAATCCAGGGACGGGTCGAGCTGGGAGAAGTCGTTGCCGGAGTAGCTCAGGTGGAGCGTATCGAGCTGCGGCGCAGGCACCAGCTGGGTGTTGTTCTCCAGGTTCAGTTCGCTGCGCTTGGCCTTGGAGTAGCTCAGGTCGGCGACCAGGGTCACCTCGCCCATGTTGAACTGGTTGTTCCAGCCGGCCGCGTTGATGGTGTCGTGCCGGGCGTTGTACATGCCGCGCACCAGCGGGTACAGGTTGGCCGCCGTGCCGCCGGTGAACGTGCCGTTGCCGTTGACCTGCGGATCGGTGACCTGGATGCGCCCGTAACCGCCGTTGTAGTCGCCCAGGTTCACTTCGAACTGGTTGGCGGTGTCCTTCTGCGTCGCCGTGGTGTGGAACAGGTCCAGCGTGCTCGTCCAGGCGTCGTTGGGTTGCCATTGCACCGTGGCCATCATGCCATCGCGCTTGGTGTAGCCGGTGCGCCGGAGCGCCTTGATGCCTTCGGAGTACCACGTGCCCGCCGCCACGCCCGGCCGCCAGCCGTCGCCGACCTGCTCCCACGGCTCGTACAGGCCGACCTGGTTTTCCTGGGTCGGCGTCTTCGAGTGGGCAAAGCCCAGCGCGATGCCCAGGCGGTGATCCATGAACTGGCCAATGTAGCTGGCGTTGAGGCGATTGCCGAAAGCGCTCTCATTGGCCGCAGCACCCAGCGAATTGTGCTGGCCGCGTACGCCCAGCACAGTGACGCTCTTGTCGTAGTCGAGCGGGCGTGCGGTGTGCATGTCCAGCGTGCCCGACAGGCCCTGGCCGACGAGGCTGGCCTTGGGGGTCTTGTAGACGGTCACGCCGCTGATCAGCTCGGACGGGTATTGGTCGAACTCGACGCTACGGTTGTCGCCCGTGCTGACCATCTCGTGGCCATTGAGCAGGGTGGTCGCGAAGTCCGGCGACAGACCGCGCACGCTGATGACCTGCGCGCGACCGGCGACGCGCTGCGCCGAGATGCCGGGCAGGCGCGCGATCGATTCGGCAATGCTGACGTCGGGCAACTTGCCGATGTCCTCGGCGGAGATCGCCTCGACGATTTCGTCGGAGTTCTGCTTGGCCGCCACGGCCGTCTGGATACTCTGCGCGAAGCCGCTGACCTGGACCACGCCCAGCGTCACGGCGTCCTGCTTCTTCTTCGAATCGTTCTTCTGTGCGCCCGCGTTCGGCGTGCCGCTCTGCGGCGGCGATGCCTGGTCGGCGGACTGGGCTGCGGCGGCTGTCGTGGCAGCCATCAGCATGGCCGACGCCAGCGCGGCGCTGAGCAGATTGCGCTTGAACTTCAACATGTACCCCTCCCCTTGGAAATCGTTCTGACACCCTTGGGAGCGTCGTGCACCGCCGACCCAGGCAGGCCTGGGTCGGGTGTCGGCTCCCCGTTGGGGCCGGATGTTAGTCCGCGGTTATGGCCACGAGCGCAAAGCTGCATACGTATTCATGAGCCGCCGCGGACCCGGCCCGCGCGCCGTCGGCCTTTCGCTTCTACCGTTGTTGCAATGCGGAAAAAATGCGTTCCGACGCAGATGCATTCCCTACACACAGGCGCCCGTGCGGTGGTGCGGCGCGCAAGGCACGGAGGCCTGGACGTGTGTTTCGCACTTGATCGGGAATTCGCGCCTGCCAAACTTTACCGCCCGTCCGGGAACACTGGCCTGCTTTTTTATTGCGATGCAGCATGTCGCCGGGGCAAGTGCAAGCAAGGATAGAGAGCGGTCACGACGCAGCTCCTGCGGCGGTGCACCAGTCGATTGGAAAGGTGGGGACAGGCGAAGGCATGAATACGTATGCACAGCCGAGCGATACCGTACGGCTCGCCTTTAAGCTGCGGCCACCTTGCCGCGTGCAGCACGCGCGGTGCACTAGTCGAGCGTGGAATCCAACACATGCAGAAGCAGCCGTGGTGGCGTGGGAGCGTCATCTACCAGATCTACCCGCGCAGCTTCCTGGACACCAATGGCGACGGCGTGGGCGACTTGCCGGGGATCATTGACCGGCTCGATTACATCGCGTCGCTCGGCGTCGAGGCCATCTGGATATCACCCTTCTTCAAATCGCCGATGGCCGATTACGGTTATGACATCGCTGACTACTGCGACGTCGATCCGTTGTTCGGCACCATCGGGGATTTCGATCGACTGCTGGCCAAGGCGCATGGATTGGGCCTCCGCGTGATGATCGACCAGGTGCTAAGCCACACCTCGGTCGAGCACGCCTGGTTCCAGGAAAGCCGCGCCAGCCGCGGCAACCCCAGGGCCGACTGGTACGTCTGGGCCGACGCCAACGAGGACGGCACGCCACCGAACAACTGGTTGTCGATCTTCGGCGGTGGCGCGTGGCAATGGGAACCGCGGCGCGGGCAGTACTACCTGCACAACTTTCTCGCCTCGCAGCCGGATCTCAATTTCCACAACCCGGCGGTGCGTGCGGCGATCCTCGATTGCGTGCGCTTCTGGTTGGAGCGCGGCGTCGACGGGTTGCGCCTGGATGCGATCAACTTCTGTTTCCACGACGCGCAGCTGCGCGACAACCCGGCCAAGCCGAAGGACAAGCGTGTCGGCCGCGGCTTCAGCCCGGACAATCCGTACGCCTTCCAGTACCACTGGCACAACAACACCCAGCCGGAGAATCTGGCCTTCCTGGCCGAACTGCGCGCGCTGCTCGACCGCTACCCGGGCACCGTGGCGCTGGGCGAGATTTCCTCGGAAGACTCGCTCGCCACGATGGCCGAGTACACCGAAGCGGGCCGCCTGCACATGGGCTACAGCTTCGAGCTGCTCACCGACGACTTCAGCGCCGCGCACATCCGCACGACCGTGCAGCAGCTCGAAACGCAGATGCGCGAAGGCTGGCCGTGCTGGGCGATCTCCAACCACGACGTCGAGCGCGTGCTCAGCCGCTGGGGCAGGGCAAAGCCCACGGCGGCGCTGGCCAACCTGTTCACCGCGCTGGTCTGCTCACTGCGTGGTTCGGTCTGTATCTACCAGGGCGAGGAGCTGGGCCTGACCGAAGCGGCAGTGCCGTTCGAGTCGTTGAAAGACCCCTACGGCATCGCCTTCTGGCCACAGTTCAAGGGCCGCGACGGCTGCCGCACGCCGATGCCGTGGAATGACGGCGCGCACGCCGGTTTCAGCTGCGGTGAACCGTGGCTGCCGATACCGGCGGAACACCAGGCGTTGGCGGTCGCCGGACAGGAGGCCGATCCCGCCTCGGCGCTGCATGGCTTCCGCCGCATCCTGCATTGGCGTAGCGGGCAGCCCGCGCTGCGTTGGGGCGACATCGCGTTTCTGGACACCGCCGAACCGCTGCTGGCGTTCACCCGCAGCCACGCTGGCGAGACGCTGCTGGTCGCTTTCAACCTGGGCGAACGTGCGCTCCACGCCACATTCGCGCTCGACGGCAACTGGCAGGCGCTCGACGGCCACGGGCTTGCGCAGGGCTCGCTGGTCGATGGACATCTGCAGTTGCCGGCGCACGGCGTGCTGTTCGCGCGCAGGGCTTGATCGATCGGCAGCGCGCGCCGCGCATCACGTCGCCATGAACCGCCAGGTCGTAGGGTCGGTGCAGATCCGATGCGGAGGCGCGCCATGCCCAATCCCAAGCCCGTAGCCCAACCCCGCCATGGAACCGGTGACCGCAACGACAACGACGTTGCCCAGCTCGACCACACGCTGCAGGAGCACCGCGACGGCGAGGAAACCCGCGACGCGAAGGAAGCCGATCGCGAGGCCAAGCGCGAGGAAGGTTTCGATCACCCGTAGTTTTTTGACCGCCGAAAACAAGAAGCCCCGGAGGCCTGCGCCTTCGGGGCTTTTGTCTGGATAGAACTTGGTGGAGCGGAGGAGGATCGAACTCCCGACCTTCGCATTGCGAACGCGACGCTCTCCCAGCTGAGCTACCGCCCCACGCGAGCGGCGAATATTAGCAGCGTCGTGCGACGTTCGCCAAGAGCTGGCGTCGGTTTTTGCTGCGGGGGTGCGCTCCGGACGCCCCATAGGCTGCCATCACCTTGCCCTTGGAACGGGGGAAGGCTTACGGGGCGGCTTTTGATCTAACCCGGCAGCAAACCCGCCAGCGGCTCATGCAACACGCCACGCCGCCAGCCTTCGAGGAACTCCGGCCACTCGCCGGTGGACACATATTCCTCCAGCACCTTGCGTGGGCAGAGCAGGCCGGGTGGCAGCTCCAGTTTGCCGGCAAGGCGGTCGACCGTGTCCTTCATCGCAGCCAACGCTTTTTTTGCCTCGCCGAGCACCGGCGCGGGGATCGCCGCGGTGGCCGCCAGTTCCGCGGCGTCGGGAGCCGGTGCCAGCAGTTCGAACAGCTCGGTGCGCTGGGCCGAGCGCAGCGCGCGCTGACCGCGGCTGCGTTGTTCCAGTTCGGCCAGGCTGAGCGGCGGGCTCTGGGCGAGGCCGAGGGCGAGTGCGTCCTCGACCAGCCAGGGACGCGGCCGGTCCAGCGTGCGTGCGCTGCGGTCGCGCCAGAGCAGGATCCGGCGCAGCAACGCCTGCTGCGCGCGTGGCCAGTCGGCGGCGGCACGGAACCCGCGTTGCGGCTGGGGATCACCGGCGCGGGCGTTGGCGCGGCGCTTGAGCCGTTCACAGTCTTCAGCGTGCCAGGCGACGCGATCACGCTCAACCAGCCGCGCCGCCAGCTGCGCGTGGACCGGATCCAGATAGACCACGTCAAGCATGGCGTAGAGCCGCTGCGAATCGGTGAGCGGGCGTTGCAGCCAGTCCGAGCGGGTTTCGCCCTTGTCCAGTTCCACGCCGGTCAGTTCGGCCACCAGTGCGCGGTAGCTCACGCCCAGGCCCATGCCGACGAAGGCAGCGGCGATCTGGGTGTCGAACAGCGTGCCCGGGCCTTCGGGCAACAGCGGTGCGAGGGCTTCGAGATCCTCGCCCGCACTGTGCATCACGGTGACGGTCGGTCCTTGCGCCAACCGCGGGCGCAGCGCATCGGCGATGTCGAAAGCGAGCGGGTCGACCAGCGCGTAGCGGCCATTCCAGCCCAGCTGCAGCAGGGCCAGCTGGGGATTGAACGTGTTGCGCCGCATGAACTCGGTATCGACGCCCACCGCGGCGTCGGCCGGCAGCGTGGCCAACCACGCTTCCAGCGCGTCGCGGCAATCGATCCATGTGGCGGTGGCCGCAGTAGGCACGGTCATGCAAACGGTTCCTCGGCTGGGCTGGGGCGGGCCTCGGGCGCGCGCTGCGCATTGCCCTGTCACTGGCGCTGCCATAAGGTGAGCGGCGCACGATAACACCCAGAGACGACCATGCCGAGCAACGAAACCGTCCGCCGACAACGCGCCATGGGCGGCGCATTGGGCGTGATCGTGCTCGGCGCCGCGCTGGTCTATCACTTCTTCCCGCGGGTGTTCCATGTCGATCCCGCGGCGATGGCGCCGCGGCACGCCGGTACGGTGGGGTTCGCCAACTCGCCGCGAACGCAGGCACCGCGGGTGCCGCTGGATGCCGAAGTCGATGCCGGCCCGCCGCTTACGCTTGCTCCGGCATCGGTGATCGCCGCACGCATGAATAACGGCAACCAGCGCTTGCCCGAACAACTGAGCGCCGATCCGCCCGAAGTGCAGGCGTTGTTGGCCCGCGCCGGCAAGGCCCTCGACCAGGGGCACCTGGTCGGCACGGACGACAGCGCTTCCGCGCTCTACGTCAAAGCCCTTCAGGACAAGCCCGACAGCCGCGCCGCCGCGCGCGGCCTGAACCAGGTCCGTGCGCAGCTGGTGGCGCAGATCGGGCAGGACATCGCAGTGGGCGATGCCGATTCGGCCGGGCAACTGCTCGATGGCCTGCGCAGCCTGCCCAATACGGCCGGCGACGTGGCGCAGTTGGAACAGGGTCTCAAGACCCTGGCCAAGGTCCGCCCGATGCTGGCCCAGGCCGCAGACCTGCTGCAGCAAGGCAAAGTCGACCAGCCACGCGGCGCCAGCGCGCTGGATCTGTATCGCCAGGTGCAGGCGCTCGATCCGCAGAATGCGATGGCCGAGCAGGGCATCTTCCAGGTGCAACGATCCGTGCTGGATCGGGCGCTGGCGGCGGTGGCGCAGAACGATTTCGCGGCGGCCGACCAGGCGCTGGCCGAAGCGGACACCATCCGGCCCGGCTCGCAACAGCTCAGGGACGTGCGCAACCGCGTCGAGGGTATCCGCCAGCAGCGCGCCAGCGGCCTGCTGGCCCAGGCCCACTCGGCGCTGGATGCCGGCAACCTCGACCTGGCGCAACGGCTGGCCGGGCAGGCCCGGGCGTTGCTGCCGAACCTCAAGGGCCTGGGCGAGTTCGAGCAGCAGCTGACCAACGCACGCCTGTACGCAAGCTACAAGCCGGGGCAGGTCTTCAGCGATCGCTTCGTCGACCTGCCGGGGCACACGCCGGCGATGGTGGTCATTCCCACCGGCAGTTTCGCGATGGGCGCGCCCGATGCCGAGGACGACCACACCGACGCCGAAACACCGCGTCACCAAGTGACCATCGCCAAGGGCTATGCCATGGCCCGCGACGAGGTCACGGTAGGCCAGTTCCGCGAGTTCGTACGGACCAGCGGCTACCAGCCCGCCTCGGTCAAGCTGGGCGGCGCCAGTGTCTACGACGAGCGCAGCGGCGCGCTGCGCGACGATTCGCGCGCCACCTGGCAGGACGACTACGCGGGCCATTCAGCACCGGACGACCTGCCGGTGGTCAACGTGTCCTGGCGCGACGCCCAGGCCTACGCCACGTGGCTGAGCGAGCGCACCGGCAAACGCTATCGGCTGCCCAGCGAGGCGGAATTCGAGTACGCCCTGCGTGGCGGGACCCAGACCCGCTACTGGTGGGGCCAGCACGAGCCCACCCACAAGGTCGAGAACCTTACCGGCAGCGGTGACCGTTCACCCAGCGGACGGCGTTGGAGCCATGCCTTTGCGGACTACCGCGACGGCCATTGGGGGCCGGCCCCGGTGCTGAGCTTTGCAGCCAATCCGTTCGGCCTGTACGACATCGACGGCAACGTATCGGAATGGACCGCCGATTGCTGGCACGACAACTACGTGCGCGCGCCGGTCAATGGCAGCGCCTGGCTCAACCCCGGTTGTGGCGTGCGCGTGGTGCGCGGCGGCTCGTGGGGAAGCTCGCCGGAGCAGGTGCGCTCGGCTTACCGGCAGGGAGCGGACGGCAATGTGCGCAGCGCGCGCGTGGGTTTTCGCGTCGTTCGCGAATTGTAGACGTCGGGCTAACGATCATTGGGCGGCGAGCCCGAACACCGGCCAGGGCGGCCGGTCCACGAACTACCCAAGCCCCACGACATCTGCAAGACTGCAAATCCGGCCAGCGGTTTGCGCGCCGTCCGCCGGTATTGCGGTGGGCCGAGCCATCCGGGGGAGGACGCCATGAATCCGGAAACCGTGCGCCTGTTCGTACCCTTCAGCGGCGATCCGCCCTGGATCGTGCGTGGGGAAATGTCCCGGGTCGGCACGTACCCGACACGTGCCGAGGCAATCTCGGCAGCTGTGCGGGTGCGGGCCAAACTGGCACGTGCCTGGGGGCTGGAGCACCCGCCGGTGCGCGTGCAGGAAAGCGATGGCAGCTGGCGCGAACTGGCCGATCCGGATCCCTCCACCCTGGTGCAATAGGTAGCCCTACATGGAAAAGACGTCCGGCCCCTGGCGGATCCTGCTGGTTGAAGACGAGATGCTGGTGGCGATGCTGCTGGAAGACATGCTTTCCGAAGCCGGCCACACGATCGTCGGGCCGCTCGCCCGGGTCGACCAGGCGGTGGAGGCGGCCAGGCAGGAGGCCATCGACGTGGCCATCCTGGATGTCAACGTGGGCGGGGATGAGGTTTATCCGGTGGCCGAGGTGCTGGCCAGCCGCGATATCCCATTTGCCTTCGCCACCGGCTACGGCGCCCATGGCCTGCGCGAGCCCTGGCAGGAGCGGCCGACATTGCAGAAACCGTTCCATCGCAGCGACCTGTTCCGCATGGTGGCCGAACTGGCCTCGTCGTGTTCGTGCTGAACCGGCGGCGTGATTCTTCCGGCCGCAGGGTCCATGATCGCTTGATGACCACGGCGCTGGCACCTTCGGAGCACGATTTGCTGCACGGGCAGCGGCTCGTGCTCGAAATGGTGGCCACGGACGCCCCGCTGGCCGACATCCTGGCCGAACTGGTACGGCTCGTCGAAGCGCAGGAACCGGGCGCACGCTGCGGCATCCTGGTCTTGGCCGAGGACGCCGCACACTTCCGCCACGGTGCCGGCCCGAGCCTGCCAGAGACTTACCATCGCGCACTTGAAGGCGCACCCATCACGCCGCCCTACATGGGGCCGTGCAGCGAGGCGGTCCATCGCGGCCTGCCCGTGCTGGTGCCGGACATGGCCAACGATGCGCGCTGGTCACCTACCTGGAGGGAGCTGGTGCTCTCCTGCGGCCTGGCGGCATGCCATTCGACGCCGGTGCGCAGCCCGGATGGGCGCGTGCTGGCTTCGCTCGCCATGTACTACGACCAGCCGTGCGATCTCCAGCCGCGGCAACCGCAGCTGATCGAGATCGCAATCCACCTGGCCGGCATCGCCATCGAACGCCGGCGCGCGGATACGGCTCTGCGCGAGAGCGAGCGCCAGGCACGCGAATTGCTGATGTCGCTGCCGGTGGCGCTGTACACCACCGATACGCAGGGTCGCATCACCTTCTTCAACCAGGCCGCCGAGTCGCTGTGGGGCTGCCGGCCGGAGCTGGGGCGCAGCGAATGGTGTGGCTCTTCACAATTATTCTGGCCTGACGGCGAGCCCATGCGGCACGACGAATGCCCGATGGCGATCGCCA
>Ga0308175_100001661_pt1 | contig 15064 bp, 13 predicted proteins | sample PhyCR1_3_FD_203893 | JGI IMG/M metagenome (GOLD analysis project Ga0308175, IMG submission 203893) | Soil microbial communities from UC Gill Tract Community Farm, Albany, California, United States - DLSLS.C.R1 | ecosystem: Environmental > Terrestrial > Soil > Agricultural land | place: USA...
CTCCTCGCCCTCGAACAGCTGGTTCTCGGTGTAGAGGAAGGCGAGCAGGCCGGCCGCGGGTTCGATGGCGCGGACCAGACGGCGGACCGCCTCGCCCGCCGGGCCCTCGTCCAGGCGGGCCGCGTCCAGGGCGGCCTCGCACTCCGCGATGCCGAGCGCCTCCAGGGCCCGGACGAGGGCGTCGCGTCCCGCGAAGTGGCGGTGCAGGGTGGCCCGGCTGATCCCGGCGGCCTTGGCCACCTCGTCCATGGTCGCGGTGGACTTGCGGGTCAGCAGGGCGGCTGCGCTGCGCAGCACGAGGTCACGATCGAGGGCCATGAGACAAGGATAGCCCAGATGAGACACTAATGTCTCATCTGGGGCATGCGTGACTCATGACCGCTGGTCGGAGCTGGTTCGGAGCGGGTGTCCGTCAGTGCCAGGGCAGCTGTCCGCGCCGCTCCCAGTAGGCGTGCCGGTCCTCCACGAGCGTGGCGAGCCGGGTGAGCTGGTCCACGTCGAGGTCCACGACGGCCGCGTGCAGGTTGGAGGCGAGCTGGTTGAGCGTCGCGGCGCCCGAGAGGATGACCCCGGCCCAGGGCTGTCGCAGGATCAGGGCGAGGGCCACGGCGTCGCAGCCGAGGCCGGTCTCCCCTGCCACCGCCTTCAGCATGTCCGGGGCGTGCGGCGCGGCGAGCCGGCCGTTGGCCATGCCCTCCTTGACGATCACGGTCAGCCCGGCGTCGTGCGCCTCGGCCAGCGCGGGCCCGGCCGAGGTCTCGAGGGCGTTGTACGTCGACTGGACGGTGCGGAAGAGGGGCTCGCCCTCGACCCTCACCTCGAGCGCGGCGCGGATGGCGTCGGCCTGGGCGGGTCCGCTGGTGGAGAAGCCGACGGTGAGTCCGCCGGCGGCGGCCTCGGCGAGCCTGGCGTGGAGTTCCTTGTCGGTGAGGGCCGGGCTGTCCGGGGTCACCGAGTGGATCTGGTAGAGGTCGAGCCGGTCGCCGAGCAGTTCGTCGGTCTCGGCGCGCTGCCGCTCGTAGGTCGCCAGGCCGTGGTCCTTCACCTCGTGCCGTTCGGCGTCGGTGGACCAGTCGGCGGTGTAGGTGTAGCCCCATTTGCTGCCGACGACCACGTCGCCGATGTCCGGGCGGGCGGCCAGCCAGCCGGCGAGGAACTCCTCGGAGCGGCCGTAGGAGCGGGCCACGTCGAAATAGCGCACGCCCTGCGCGTAGGCGGCGTCGAGGAGTTCGTGGGTGCGCTCGCGCAGTGCCTCGGCGCTGCGGTTCTCTCCGAGGTCCTGGTCGCGGCCGAGGTTGATGTAGCCGGGGCGGCCCACCGCGGCCAGGCCGAGGCCGATGTGGCTCGTCGGCGTGGTCGCTGTCGCGAGGCGGGCGAAAGGCATCGCAGGCTCCGTTCGGTCGGCTCCGGTACGGCTTTGACGACCAACGTAACCCGCGATGACCTCCGGGTCCGCCCAACAACTCGGTCGGATCGCTGCTTTGGCGAGGGTCGGGTGCCCTACGACTCGTGGCGCGGTTCCCCGTGCGCCTTGCGGGGCGCCGTGGCCCACGCGTGCTGTGCCGCGACGTCCGTCTTGACCTCGGCAAGCTGGACGGCGACCGCGCTGGGCGCCGTACCGCCGCGGCCGCTGCGGGAGGCGAGGGCGCCGGGGACGTCGAGGACCGAGCGGACCTCCGGGGTGAGGTGGACGGAGATCTTCGCGAACTGCTCGTCCGTGAGCTCGTCCAGTTCCTTGCCCTCGGCCTCGGCGACCTTCACGCACTCCCCCGCGACCTCGTGGGCCACGCGGAACGGCACGCCCTGCTTCACCAGCCACTCGGCGATGTCGGTGGCGAGCGAGAAGCCGGCCGGGGCCAGCTCCTCCATGCGCTCGCGGTTGACCGTGAGGGTGGCCATCATGCCGGTGAAGGCCGGGAGCAGGACCTCGAGCTGGTCGCAGGAGTCGAAGACCGGCTCCTTGTCCTCCTGGAGGTCGCGGTTGTAGGCGAGGGGCAGAGCCTTCAGTGTCGCCATGAGACCCGTCAGGTTGCCGATCAGCCGGCCGGACTTGCCGCGCGCCAGCTCGGCGATGTCCGGGTTCTTCTTCTGCGGCATGATCGACGAGCCGGTGGAGAACGCGTCGTGCAGGGTCACGAAGGAGAACTCCTTCGTGTTCCAGATGATGATCTCCTCGGCGATCCGGGACAGGTTGACCCCGATCATCGCGGTGACGAAGGCGAACTCCGCCACGAAGTCGCGGGAGGCCGTGCCGTCGATCGAGTTGCCGGCGCTGCCGTGCTCGAAGCCGAGGTCCTTCGCCACCGCCTCCGGGTCCAGGCCCAGCGAGGAGCCCGCCAGGGCGCCGGAGCCGTACGGCGAGACGGCCGTGCGCTCGTCCCACTGGCGCAGCCGCTCGGCGTCCCGGGACAGGGACTGCACATGGGCGAGCACGTGGTGGGCGAAGAGCACCGGCTGGGCGTGCTGGAGGTGGGTGCGGCCGGGCATGGCCACGTCCGGGTGGGCCTCGGCGAGGCCGATCAGCGCGTCCTGGAGTTCGGCGATCAGGCCGCCGATGATCCGGGCGTGGTCCCGCAGGTACATCCGGAAGAGCGTCGCGACCTGGTCGTTCCTGGACCGGCCGGCGCGCAGCTTGCCGCCGAGGTCGGGGCCGAGGCGCTCCAGCAGGCCGCGCTCCAGGGCGGTGTGGACGTCCTCGTCGGCGATGGTGCCGACGAAGGAGCCGTCCGCCACGTCCGCCTCCAGCCGGTCCAGGCCGGCGATCATGCGCGTCAGCTCGTCCTCGGTGAGGAGCCCCGCCTTGTGCAGGACGCGCGCGTGGGCGCGGGAGCCGGCGATGTCGTAGGGCGCGAGCCGCCAGTCGAAGTGGACGGACGCGGACAGCTTCGCCAGGGCCTCGGCGGGACCGTCGGCGAAACGGCCGCCCCAGAGCCGTACGTCACCGCTGTTGCTGCTCACTTGCGTTGCTCCTCGGAAGTCGTCTCTGTGCGACCGCCCCCTCACCCTTGCAGGCGAGGAGGCGGCTGTCAGGCGGTCGTTGCGAGGTGCCCCGTACGGGGTCCCCCGCCCTGGCTCAGGCCAGGTCCACGTCAGGCTCCGCCTGCCAGATCACGCCGCGCGGCGATCTTCGACGACAGGCTGTAGATGTCGATGAAGCCCTTGGCCGCAGCCTGGTCGAAGGTGTCGCCGGTGTCGTAGGTGGCGAGGTTGAAGTCGTACAGCGACGACTCCGAGCGCCGGCCGGTGACGACGGCGCGGCCGCCGTGCAGGGTCATCCGGATGTCGCCGGAGACGTGCTGGTTGGCCTCGTTGATGAAGCCTTCCAGGGCGCGCTTGAGCGGGGAGAACCACTGACCGTCGTAGACCAGCTCGCCCCAGCGCTGCTCGACCTGCCGCTTGTAGCGGGCCAGCTCGCGCTCGACGGTGACGTTCTCCAGCTCCTGGTGGGCGGTGATCAGGGCGATCGCGCCGGGCGCCTCGTACACCTCGCGGGACTTGATGCCGACCAGGCGGTCCTCGACCATGTCGATCCGGCCGATGCCCTGGGCGCCGGCCCGCTCGTTGAGCTGCTGGATGGCCTGCAGCACGCTGACGGGCTTGCCGTCGACGGCGACCGGGACGCCTTCCTTGAAGGTGATGACCACCTCGTCGGCCTCACGCTGGACGGCCGGGTTGGAGGTGTACTCGTAGATGTCCTCGATCGGGGCGTTCCAGATGTCCTCCAGGAAGCCCGTCTCGACGGCGCGCCCGAAGACGTTCTGGTCGATGGAGTACGGGGACTTCTTGGTGGTGGCGATCGGCAGCTGCTTGGCCTCGCAGAAGGCGATCGCCTTGTCCCGGGTCATCGCGTAGTCGCGGACCGGGGCGATGCAGTTCAGGTCGGGGGCGAGGGCGACGATGCCGGCCTCGAAGCGGACCTGGTCGTTGCCCTTGCCGGTGCAGCCGTGGGCGACCGTGGTGGCGCCGTGCTTCTTGGCGGCGGCGACCAGGTGCTTGACGATCGTCGGCCGGGACAGGGCGGAGACCAGCGGGTAGCGGTCCATGTAGAGGGCGTTGGCCTTGATCGCCGGGAGGCAGTACTCGTCGGCGAACTCGTCCTTGGCGTCGGCGACCTCGGCCTCGACGGCACCGCACGCGAGGGCGCGCTTGCGGATGACGTCCAGGTCCTCGCCGCCCTGGCCGACGTCGACCGCAACGGCGATGACCTCGGCGCCCGTCTCCTCGGCGATCCAGCCGATGGCGACGGAGGTGTCCAGACCGCCTGAGTAGGCGAGTACGACGCGCTCGGTCACGGGTTTCTCCTCACAGTGCATTCGCTGATATGCATGAGTATGCAGAACTCCGCATGATTCGTCAATCGCCGCTCCGGCGAGCCGGAGGTTCCGGGGAGTCCTGACATCCTGTTGAACGGATGAAACCGCTTCCCCGTAATCCCCTCCGGACGCGGGCGCCGACGTCGTCGACAGCGCCATCCTCGGCCCCCTCAAGGACAAGCGCGCCTCCGCCATCGACCGCGTCGCCATCTCCATCGGGCGCGCCTCCACCAAGCCCACCGGCCTGGGCACCCTCGCGGCCTGCACGCTCACGAAGTGAGGTGACAGGCGGCCGCGGCCACCCCGCAGACGCCGGCCGGGGTGCCCGCGGTGGGGCGAAACCCGTACTCCGGACGACCATTGGTCAGACAGACGAAGGAGTCGCGTCGATAATCGTCCGACATGGGAAAGACCTATGAGCGCATAGACGGCAGACTCCGGACGTTCATCGAGGAGCAGCCCCTCTTCTTCACGGCCACCGCTCCCCTCTCCGGCGACGGCACGATCAACCTCTCGCCCAAGGGACTGCGCGGCTCGTTCGCGGTGCTGGACGAACTCACCGTGGCCTACCTCGACTTCGCCGGTTCCAACGCGGAGACGATCGCGCATCTGCGGGAGAACGGCCGCATCACCCTCATGTGGTGCGCCTTCCAGGGGCCGCCGAACATCGTCCGGGTCCACGGCCGGGGCGAGCCGGTCTTCCGCGGCGACCCGCGCTTCGCCGGGCTGCTCGCCCGCTTCCCGGACATCGACCCGAGCGCCCACGGACTGCGCGCGATCGTCGTCGTGCGCGCCGAGCTGATCCGCGACACCTGCGGCTACGCCGTCCCCCGCATGGCGTACGAGGAGGACCGCGACCTGCACGGGAAGCGGTTCGCGCGGGAGGACGACGCCTCGCTGAGCGCGTACTTCACCAAGAAGGAGCACGTGGCGACGAGCCTGGACGGGCTACCCGGGCTGCCGTTGCCGCTCCCCCCGTCTAGCGTCTGAGCCATGCGCCCCGGTGTCGTCCTCGCCCTCGTGTCCGCGTCCGTCTGCGTGCTCGGTCTCTCCCCCGGCCACGGCACGGAGCCGTTGCCCGCGCGGATGGCGGACACCGGCGGCGGCACCCAGCTGATCACCGCGTCGGCACCGGTCACCGGCTCGACGTCGGGGACGGTGACCTGGTGGGACCTGCGGGACGGGCAGTGGGTGGAGGCCGGCTCCGCGCCCGCCCGGTTCGGAGCGAACGGGCTGGTGGAGGGCGGCGCGCGCGAGCAGGGCACGAACACCACGCCGACCGGGCTGTACGGCATCCCGTTCGGCTTCGGCATCAAGGCCGCCCCGGCCGGGACCCGCGTCGAGTACCGGCCGGTGACGGCCGCTTCCTGGTGGTGCCAGGACAACGACTCCACGTCGTACAACCGCTGGACCGAGCCGTTGCCGGCCGACTGCCGTGCCTCGCAGTCCGAGAAACTGAGCTCCTACGACCCCCAGTACGGGTACGCGCTCGTCATCGGCTTCAACTACGACCGGCCGGTGCGCGGGCGCGGCGCCGGGATCTTCCTGCACGTGAACGGCAAGGCCGCGACGGCGGGTTGTGTGTCCGTGCCCGAGGACGCGATGCGGAAGATCCTGAGCTGGGCGGATCCGGCGCGCAAGCCGCACGTCGCGATCGGGACGGCGGACGGCGCCACGGCCGTCACGCGGTACTGAGCAGCACCGTGAAGGTCGTCGATCCCGGCCCGCTCTCCAGTTCCACGCTCCCTCCGTGCGCCTCCACCACGGCCGCCACGATCGACAGCCCGAGCCCCGCGCCGCCGCCGGAGGCGTCCGCGCGGCGGCGGTGCTCTGCGCGGGTGAAGCGTTCAAAGACGCCCGGCTGTACGGCCTCGGGGACGCCGGGGCCGTCGTCGTGGACCGCGAGGCGGGCCGTGCCGTCCCCGGCCGTCAGGGTCACCGTCACCTCGGTGCCGTCGGGGGTGTGCAGCCGGGCGTTGGCCAGCAGGTTGGCCAGCACCTGGTGAAGCCGGTGGGCGTCGCCCGTCACCGTCACCGGTTCCTCGGGCAGGTCCAGCGTCCAGCGGTGGCCGGGGCCCGCGGCCCGGGCGTCCGTCACCGCGTCCAGCACCAGCCGGGTCAGGTCGACCGGGCGGCGCTCCAGGGGGCGGCCGGCGTCGAGGCGGGCGAGCAGGAGCAGGTCGTCGACCATCTCGCCCATGCGGGAGGACTCGGCGGCGATGCGCTCCAGGGCCCGGCTCACCTCCACCGGCACCGGGCCGGGGTGCAGCAGGGCCAGCTCGGCGTGGCCGCGGACCGAGGCGACCGGGGTGCGCAGCTCGTGGCTGGCGTCGGCGGCGAAGCGGCGCAGCCGCTCCTCGCTGGCGTGCCGTTTGGTCAGAGCGCCCTCGACATGGCCCAGCATGCGGTCGAAGGCGGCCGCCACCCGACCCACCTCGCTGCGCGGGTCGGACACCGGGGCGCGGGGTGGCAGGGCGACCTCGCCGCTGGCGAGCGGGAGCTCGCTGACCCGGGTGGCGGTGGCGGCGACCCGGCTGAGCGGGCGCAGCGACCAGCGGACCCAGAGCGCCCCGGCCACGCCGGTGATCACGAGGGCGAGGCCGAAGACGACGCCCGCCACCCGTTCCAGACGGTGGACGGTGGCCTCGACGGGCTCCAGCGGGAGGCCGACGATCAGGACGTCCCCGTCCCGGCCCGAGGAGGCGATGACCCGGTAGTCGTGCAGGGCGGACAGCTCGACGGTGTGGGGACGGCCGTCGGCCGGTACCCGGGCGAGCCGCTGCTGGTCCTCGGCCGTCAGGTCGACGTTCAGGTCGGCGGACGGGTCGCCGGAGCGGATGAGGCCCTTGTTGGTGACCTTGCCGTCCAGCAGGCGGGCGCCGAAGGTTCCGGTGGCCTGACGGCGGGTGTCGCCGTGCTCGTCGCCGTCGTGGTCCGGGAGCGGCGCGTTGTGCTCCATGCTCTCCGGGAACCGGGTGCCGACCTGGACGAGCTGTTCGTCCAGGCGCTGGGTCAGGAAGCCGTTCAGCTCGACGACCGCGGCGAGTCCCACGGCCGCGCAGCTCACCGCGAGCAGGACCACGAGGCCGACGGTGAGCCGGGCGCGCAGCGTGCGGGGGCGGGGCAGACGGCGTACGGCCCTCACCGGGTCACCGGCTTCAGCACGTAGCCCGCCCCGCGCACCGTGTGGATCATGGGTTCGCGGCCCGCGTCCACCTTCTTGCGCAGGTAGGAGATGTACAGCTCGACCACATGGGCCCGGCCGCCGAAGTCGTAGGACCAGACCCGGTCGAGGATCTGGGCCTTGCTGAGCACCCGGCGCGGGTTGCGCATGAGGAAGCGCAGCAGCTCGAACTCGGTCGGGGAGAGTTCGATCAGCTCCCCGGACCGGGTCACCTCGCGGGCCTCCTCGTCCATGACCAGGTCGCCCACGACCAGCCGGGGCCCGTCCTCCAGCTGGCGGGCCATGCCCGCCCGGCGCAGCAGGCCGCGCAGCCGGGCGACGACCTCCTCGAGGCTGAAGGGCTTGGTGACGTAGTCGTCGCCGCCCGCGGTGATGCCGGCGATGCGGTCCTCGACCGCGTCGCGGGCGGTGAGGAACAGCACGCAGACCTCGGGCTTGACCTCGTGCAGACGCCGCAGCACGGTGAAGCCGTCGGTGTCGGGCAGCATCACGTCGAGGACGACGGCGTCGGGCAGCAGCTCGCGCGCGGCACTGACCGCCGAGGCGCCGTCGCCGGCCGCGCGCACCTCCCAGCCCTCGTAGCGCAGGGCACCGGTCAGCACCTCCGCGAGGTCGGGATCGTCGTCGACGACGAGGACGCGCAGCGGGGTGCCGTCGGGTCGGGTGAGGGCGGGGCGGCCGGAGCGAGTGGTGTTCATGGCGTCTACCAGCATCGCGCGTGCGGCGCCCGGCGGGCCTCCGGGGGAGCTGTGAGTTTGCTCTGAGTCGGCCGGATCCCGGGCCGCTCAGAGCTTCCTCAGAGCTTGTCCACGCACAGTGGCCTGGCACTACGACCGAAGGGACGGCACTCGATGACCACCGTGGAAATGGGACGGGCGGCGCCATCCAGGCCCCGGACCGCTCGGCGCTCCCCCGCGGGGCCCGTGCTGGCCGTGCTGTGGGCGGGGGCCGCGGGCGTGGTCGCCCTGTGGTGGACCGGTACCGGGTCCGTGGTCGGCACGGCCGGCTGGCTGACCGGGGCCGGGCGGATCGCCGGACTGCTGTGCGGGTACGCCTGCGCGGTGCTGGTCGGGCTGATGGCCCGGGTGCCGCTGCTGGAGGTGCGGATCGGCTCGGACCGGGTGGCGCGCTGGCACGCGATGGCCGGCCGCTACACGATCTGCCTGCTGCTCGCGCACGTGGGGTTCATCCTCGCCGGGTACGCGGCGCAGGACCGGGCCTCGCTGTGGCACGAGACGGTGACGGTGGTCCTGGACTACCCGGACATGCTGAAGGCGACCGCCGGCACGGTGATCCTCCTCGCGGTCGGCATCACCTCGGCACGGGCCGCGCGACGCCGCACGAGTTACGAGTTCTGGTACTACGTCCATCTGCTGACGTACGCGGCCGTGTTCCTGGCCTTCTTCCACCAGCTGACGCTGGGCGACCAGTTCAACGGCAGGCCGGTGGCCACCGCCCTCTGGTACGCGCTGTACCTCGGGGTGGCGGCCCTGGTGGTGTGGTTCCGGCTCCTCGCGCCCGTGCGGCTCAACCGGCGGCACCGGCTGCGGGTGGACTCGGTGCACCAGGAGGCGCCGGGCGTGTACTCGGTCGTCGTGCGGGGCCGGCACCTGGACGAACTGGGTGCGCGGCCGGGGCAGTTCTTCCGCTGGCGGTTCCTGGGCGAGGGCATGGGCTGGACGTCCACGCCGTACTCGCTGTCGGCGCCGCCGCGCCCGGACCTGCTGCGGATCACGGTCAAGGCGCTCGGCGACCACAGCGCGGCCGTGCCGCTGCTGCGGCCGGGCACCCGGGTGTGGGCGGAGGGCCCGTACGGCTCCCTGACCGCCGACCGGGCCACCTCGCACCGCTCCCTGCTGATCGCCGCCGGCGTCGGCATCACCCCGCTGCGGGCGCTGTTCGAGACGCTGCCCGGCGAGGTCACCCTGCTGTACCGGGCCCGCGGTGCCGAGGACCTGGCGCTGGGCGGCGAGCTGGAGGCGATCGCCCGCTGGCGCGGTGCCCGGGTGCTGTACGCGCTCAACGGGCCGCACGGGCAGCGCCCGAACATCACGGCCGAGTCGCTGCGGTCGACCTTCCCGGACCTGGCCGGGCACGACGTCTACATATGCGGCCCGCACGGCTTCGCGCAGGACGTGTACCGGGCGCTGCGGGCGGCCCGGGTGCCGGACCGCCGTATCCACCACGAGTCGTTCGAGCTGTGAGGCTGCTTCCGTGCACGCGTTGAACAAGAACCGCCCCTTCCGCCGCATCGTGCTGGCGAGCGCGGCCACCGTCTCCGGGATGGTGCTGCTGCTGTCGCTGAAGCCGCACGCGGGCCCGGCGCTCGCCGCCGGCACCCCCGCGCCGGCGCCGACGAGCAGCAGTTCCAGTGCCTCCCCGGGGACGACTAAGGCGCCCGCCACCGGGACCAGAACGGTCACCGGTGACTCCGTCCAGACCCGCTGGGGCCCCGTCCAGGTGCGGGTGACGATCAAGAGCGGCAAGCTCACCGACGTCACCGCGGTCGCCTACCCGACGGAGAACCCTCGCGACCAGGAGATCAACGGTTACGCCGTCCCCCAGTTGCGGCGCGAGGCGCTGAACGCGCAGAGCGCGCAGATCGACTCGGTCTCGGGAGCCACGTACACCAGCGACGGTTACCGCCAGTCGCTGCAGTCCGCGCTGGACTCGGCGGGGCTCTGAACACTCGGCGCGCCCGGCGCGTATCTCTGGGCCAAGGGTCAAGTCCCCACGGAGGAACCGTGACCACCACGCTCGCAGGCGGACGTGCCGCCCGCCGCCAGACGATGCGCCGCATCCGCCCGCGCCGCTCCCCGGCCGTTCCGCTGCTGATCGCGGTCTGGGCGGGCGCGGCGGCCGTGCTGTGGCTCTGGTGGCACAACACCCCGGCCATCGCGGACAACAACGGCAGGGTCCTGAACGCGGGCCGGATCACCGGTCTGCTGGCCGGCTATCTGATGGCGCTCGTCGTGCTCCAGATGGCGCGCGTACCGGCGCTGGAGCGGCGGGTCGGCTCCGACCGGGTGGCCCGCTGGCACGCGATGAGCGGCCGTTACACGCTCTGCCTGATCGTCGCGCACGTCTTCCTCACCATGTGGGGGTACGCGCTGCAGGCGGGCAGATCGCTCGGCGACGTGGTCCAGCAGACCGTCGACTCCGTCAACCAGCTGCCGGACATGGGCAAGGCCGCCATCGGCACGGGTCTGTTCGTGCTGATCGGGGTCAGCTCGGTGGGCGGGATCCGCCGCCGGCTGCCGTACGACGCCTGGTACCACGTGCATCTGCTGACGTACGCGGCGGTGTTCCTGACGTTCTGGCACCAGATCACCACCGGCAACGACTTCGCGGTCGAGCCGGTCGCCAAGACCTTCTGGTACGGGCTGTACGGCGCCGTCACGGCGCTGGTGCTCTGGTACCGGATCCTCACCCCGGTCCGGCTGAACGTCCGTCACCGGATGCGCGTGGAGGCGGTGATCGAGGAGACGCCGGGCATCGTGTCGGTGCTGATCGGCGGGCGGAGGCTGCACCGGATGGGCGCGGAGGCGGGGCAGTTCTTCCGCTGGCGGTTCCTGGCCCCCGGGATGCGGTTCAGCTCGCACCCGTACTCGCTGTCGGCGGCGCCCCGGCCCGACATGCTGCGGATCACGGTGAAGGCGATCGGCGACCACAGCTCCCGGCTGCGCGAGCTGGTGCCCGGCACCCGGGTGTGGGCGGAGGGCCCGTACGGGGCGCTCACCGCGCAGCGGCGCAGCCGGGGCAAGGTGCTGCTGGTGGCGGGCGGGGTCGGCATCACACCGATGCGGGCGCTGTTCGAGACGCTGCCCGGGGCGGCCGGTGACATCACCCTGCTCTACCGGGCCAACACCACCCAGGACCTGGCACTGTGGGACGAGCTGGCCGCGATCGCCGAGGAGCGGGGCGCCCGCCTGATGTACGCGGTCAACAGCCCGGACGGTGAGCGGCCGGACATCTCCGCGGAGAACCTCCAGCGGAAGATCCCGGACGTCGACCACCATGACGTCTTCATGTGCGGGCCGCCCGGGTTCGCGCAGTCCGTGTACGAGGCACTGCGCGGCGCGGGAGTCCCCGCGCGCCGTATCCACCACGAGTCGTTCGAGATGTGAGCGGGAGCTGCGAAGCGATGAGGAAGAGCCACCCCATTCGGCGCGTCGTGCTGGCCACCGCGGCCACCGTGTCCGGAGTCGTGCTGCTGCTGTCGCTGAAGCCCGCGTCGGACCCGGCCGCGGCGCCGGCGGCCGGCGCGGCCTCGCAGGCGGGCGCGGCCGCGCAGCAGGCGCCGCAGGGCGGCGGCGCGGCGGCGGGCACCGTCACCGGTGACGCGGCGCAGACCCAGTACGGGGCCGTGCAGGTGCGGCTGACCGTCGCGGACGGGAAGATCACCAAGGCGGAGGCGGTGCAGGCGCCCAAGGGCGGGGTCAGCGACCAGAAGACCGCGCTCGCCGTGCCCAAGCTCAACCAGGAGGCCGTGGCCGCCGGGAACGCCGACATCGACGCGGTGTCCGGGGCGACGTACACGAGCGCGGGGTACAAGAAGTCGCTGCAGTCGGCGCTGGACAAGGTGAAGGCGTCGTCGTCCAGGGGCGGTGCCGGCTCGGGTTCCGGGTCCGGCTCGGGTTCCCGCTCGGGTTCGGGTTCCGGTTCCTCGGGTGCCTCGGGGTCCGCGCAGGCCCGGACCGTCACCGGCCGGGTCGCGCAGACGCAGTACGGCCCGGTTCAGGTCAGGATCACGGTCAGCGGGGGCAGGATCACCCAGGCGCAGGCGGTGCAGGCGCCCAAGGGCGGGGTCAGCGACCAGAAGACCGCGCTCGCCGTACCCAAGCTCAACCAGGAGGCCGTGGCCGCCGGGAACGCCGGCATCGACGCGGTGTCCGGGGCCACGTACACGAGCACCGGCTACAAGCAGTCGCTGCAGTCGGCGCTCGACCAGGCCGGTGGCTGACCCGATGACCGAACCGGCCGACGCCCCCGCCGCGGTGCGGCACGCGGAGGAGGTCATGGGGACCGTCTTCTCCTTCGACGTCCGCGGCGGCCGGCCCGAGGCGGTACGCGAGGCGCTGGCCGGGGCGGTCGCGGCACTGCACCGGGCCGACGCCCTGTTCTCCACCTACCGCGAGGACAGCGAGCTGTCCCGGCTGGCCCGGGGCGAGCTGACCGTGGCGCGGTGCGCGCCCGAGATGGCCGAGGTGCTGGAGCTGGCGGCCGAGGCGGAGCGGGTCAGCGAGGGCTGGTTCAGCCCCCGGTACCAGGGCGAACTGGACCCGACCGGGATCGTGAAGGGCTGGGCGGCGGAACGGGCCGCCCGGCTGCTCGCGGCGGTGGACGGGGTGTGCGGGGTCAGCGTGAACGGCGGCGGCGACGTCCAGATGCTGGGCGCGCCGGAGCCGCAGCGGCCGTGGCGGGTGGGAGTGGCCGACCCGCTGCGGCCGGGTGGGCTGGCCGCGGTGGTCTCGGCGGCGGGCGTGGACGAGCTGTCCGTGGCCACGTCCGGTACGGCGGAGCGGGGCGCGCACATCGTGGATCCGCGCACGTGCCGCCCGGCGGTCACCGACCTGGTCTCGGTGACGGTGGTGGGGCCGCGGTTGACCTGGGTGGACTGCTGGGCCACGGCCGCGTTCGCGATGGGGTCGCGGGCGGGTCTGGCGTGGCTGGAGTCGCTGCCGGACATCGAGGCGCTGCTCATCACGGCGGGGGACGAGGTGCGGTGCACCGGGGGGTTGGCGACCCGGCTGGGCTGAACAGGATTGAAGAAGTTTCGACCTTTTCGACTGAAACGCCATCTATCTTCCGCCTCGGGACGTATCCAGAGTGGAGCAAGTTTCAGGAGGAACGAATATGTCCATCTTCAGCAGCCTGATGCCTGCCAACCGCCGGGACCACGGCGACGGCTCGGGACACGGCGACGGGTCGGGATTCGGGCACAACAACGACGGTCGCGGTAACAACAGCTTCGGAGGCCACAACCACGGCAACCGCCACGGCAACAGCGGCGGCCACGGACACGGTCACGGCGGCCACGGCGGCCACGGCGGTTACTGATCACCACCCGCAGGCTGAGCGGACCGGATCCAGACGGACCCGGTCCGCTCTGCCGGTCCCTGAGGATTGCGTGACATGGCGAAGGTCCTGCGGCGTCTGCTGTCGCTCGGCGAGTCCTCGGACGCCGTGGTCGCGGCCGCGCCCCCGGTGCCCCCGCGCGAGGTCTTCCGGAGATTCTGGCCATACACCCGGGGTGGCCGCCGCTGGCTGATCCCCATCGTCGTCTTCAGCCTGGTCGGTCCCGCCGTCGACGCGGCGGAGATCTGGCTCTTCAAGATCGTCATCGACGATGTGCTGGTCCCCCGGGACCTGGGGCCGTTCGTGTGGATCGCCCCGACCTACCTGGGACTCATCTTCTGCTCCGGCGTCCTCGCGTTCGCCGACGACGTGACCTCGACCTGGGTCGGGGAACGCTTCCTGCTCTCGTTGCGCAGCGATGTCTTCCGGCACGTCCAGGGGTTGTCGCTCGGCTTCTTCGAACGCCGGCGGCTCGGGGACGTGCTGTCCCGGGTGACCGGCGACGTCGACGCGGTCGAGACGTTCCTGCTCTCCGGGGTGGCGGACGCCCTGTACTACGTGGTCCGCCTCGGTGTCTTCCTCGGCCTGCTGTTCTCCCTGGCCTGGGACCTGACCCTGCTGGCCCTGGTCATCGTGCCGGTGTTCTGGGCCGCCGCCCGGCACTTCTCCCGGCTGAGCAAGGAGGCGGCACGCGAGCGCAGGCGGCGCAGCGGCTCGCTCACCGCGATCGCCGAGGAGTCGCTGGGCAACGTGGCGCTGGTGCAGGCGTACAACCGCCAGGGCTGGGAGGAGCACCGCTTCCACCGGGAGAACCTCGGCAGGTTCCGGGCGGTGATGGCCTCGACGCGGATCCGCGCCGTCTACCGCCCCATCGTGGAGCTCATCGAGGTGTCCGGCGGCCTCGCGGTCATGGGACTCGGTACCTGGAAGCTGGCCCAGGGGCAGCTCACACTGGGCGGGCTGATGGTCTTCCTCGCCCTGATCAGCAAGCTGTACAGCCCGGTGCGCGGCCTGTCCCAGCTCGGGACCACCTTCTACGCGGCCTCCGCCTCCGCCGAACGGATCATCGAACTGCTGGACCAGCGACCTCAGGTGGCCGAGGCGCCGCAGGCCAGGCGGACCGGGCGGGCACGCGGGGACGTGCAGTTCGACGCCGTCTGGTTCCGCTACCCAGGCGCCTCGTCCTGGGCCCTGTCCGGGGTGTCCTTCCATGCGGCACCCGGGGAGACGCTGGCGCTGGTGGGAGCCAGCGGGGCCGGCAAGTCGACGGTCGCGAAACTGCAGCTGCGCTTCTACGACCCCGAGCGGGGGTCCGTACTCCTGGACGGGACCGACCTGCGGGAGCTGCGGCTGGCCGACGTGCGCGAGAGCGTGTCGGTGGTGCTGCAGGAGACCCTCGTCTTCCACGGCACCGTGCGGGAGAACATCGCCTATGGCCGGCCGGACGCCTCGGAGGCGGACATCGTCGACGCGGCGCGCGCCGCGCAGG
>Ga0308175_100001662_pt1 | contig 15064 bp, 10 predicted proteins | sample PhyCR1_3_FD_203893 | JGI IMG/M metagenome (GOLD analysis project Ga0308175, IMG submission 203893) | Soil microbial communities from UC Gill Tract Community Farm, Albany, California, United States - DLSLS.C.R1 | ecosystem: Environmental > Terrestrial > Soil > Agricultural land | place: USA...
GCTGTTGCTCCGGACGACCCTCCCCCGGCTCCTTTCCCGACGCCGCTGAAGATCGGCTGGGCGGTGCTGGCGGTGTGCTTCGTCGCCGGCGCCGTCTACTCCAGCTTCCTGGCGCTGCGGGACGCGCCGGTCGGGCCCCCCGGGCACGGCGCCGAGCTGCGGGCGTTCCTGCCGGTGCTGCACGGGCAGCCCGTGCTTTACGCCGGCCAGGACCGCTACGCCGCCTACGAGCTGCTCGGCGCCGACACCCACGTGCCGCTGGTCGAGTTTCCCGACGCCGCCGTCTCCCCCAACTCGGAGAAGCCCTTCGACACGGGCGACGCCTACAGCCCGATCGACTTCGACTCCTTCGGGCGCGGGACGCTCGACCGGTTTCCCTACGTCATCACCAGCCGCGCGGCCTGGACCAGCCAGGCGCCGCCGAACTTCGAACGGGTCTCGACGACTCCCTCCTACGTGCTCTGGCGGCGGACCGGCCCCACGCCGGAGAACCGCCACGTCCTGCTCGAGGGCACCGAAGCCGCCGCGAAGGCCGGCTGCGCCGCCCCCGAGATCCGCATCCTCCTCGCCAACCACGGCCGCGCCGCGCTCTTCCCTGACGCGGTGATCGGGCCCAAAGGGCGCTGGAGCGAGGGCAGCATCCTCGGCACCGGCGCCGAGACGTCGCAGTCCCTGCGCCTGCCCCCGGGGGAGTGGAACCTCTCCCTGCAGTACTTCTCCCCCGTCGACCTCTCGCTTTCGGCACCGGGCTTCGAAGAACGCCTCGGCGCTGCCTTGGACGGGCAACGCCCCAACACCATCAGCCTCGGCAACAACGGCCAGTTCTGGCCCGCGGGTCGCTACCGCAGCAGTGGCGGCAGCGTTCGCTTCACGGTCAGGACGGCGGACGCAAGCTGGCTGCAGTCGTTGAGCGGCTACGAGGCAAAGGCCTACGTCGGCGAGCTGGTCGCCGTCCCCGCCAGCCCCCGCCGCCTGGTCCCGCTGTCGCGCGCCTGCGGCGGCTGGCTCGACTGGTACGAATCCGAAGAAGCGCCCTGAGCGGGGCGCTCAGAGCGACTTCGTGGCGAGGCGCTCGGGCGAGACCCGGACGACGTCCCAGGCCAGGTTCGCCTTCTCGAGCGCGTCGATGAAGAGGGCGGAGATGTCGAGCTGCCAGCGGCCGAGGCCGTGGGTCGCCGAGGTGGGGAAGGCGTGGTGGCTGTTGTGGTAGGCCTCGCCCAGGGTGGGGATCGCGATCAGCGCCAGGTTGCGCGAGTGGTCGCTCGTCTCGTACTCGCGGCGGCCGAAGGTGTGGCAGAGCGAGTTGATGCTGTAGGTGAAGTGGTGGAGGACGAAGACCCGCACCAGGCCGCCCCAGAGCAGGCCGGTGACGCCGGCGAAGAGGGTCCCGCCGATCAGCCAACCCGCGGCGAAGGGGACGAACAGGCCGAGGATCGCCCAGACGAGGAAGGTGCGGTCGACCCAGCTGACGACCGGGTCCTTCAGCAGGTCCGGCGCGAAGCGTTCCTTGTTGCCGCGCTGGGTGTGGATGAAGAGCCAACCCATGTGGGCGTGGAAGAGCCCCTGCATCGCTCCCTTCCAGCCACCGCCGTGATCGACGTGGGGGCTGTGGGGGTCGCCGTGCTGATCGGAGAAGGCGTGGTGCTTGCGATGGTCGGCGACCCAGGAGACCACCGGCCCCTCGATCGCGGCCGAGCCGAGGATCGCCAGCAGACCGCGCAGCCATTTGTAGGTCTTGAAGCTGCGGTGGGTGAGGTGGCGGTGGAAGCCGACAGTCACCCCGATCCCGGTGAGCAGGTACATGCCGACGAAGAGGAAGACGTCGCTCCAGTGCAGGGCGCTGCCCCACACCTGCCAGCCGGCGAAGCCGATCGCGACGAAGGGGATCAGCGTGACCAAGCCGGTGATGATGCGGTCTCGGGTCTCGTTTTCGATGGGCTGGATGTCGCTTGGGAGGAGGCCTTGCTCAGACATAGATGGCGATGATACGCGCTCGGGACGAAGTTCGACGAGGACCGGCGGAGGGCAAAGCGGTGCGCGCGCAAGCGGCTGTAGGCTGCCCCACCATGCCCTTCGCGACCACCGCTCCGCTGCGGAAAGAGCTCGAAGCGCGGCTTCCGGAGCGGCCGTTCTCGATCGACTTCTGGGACGGCTCGCGGCTCCCCTCCACCTCCGGCGAGGGGCCCGTGTTCAGCGTCCGCTCCCCCCGCGCCGCCGCGCACATCCTGCGGGCGCCGGGGCAGCTCGGGCTGGGCCGCGCCTACGTCAGCGGCGAGCTCGACGTCGACGACATCGACGCGGTGATCGCCCTGCTCGACGGCTGGAAGCCGCCGGCACTCGACGGCGCCGACAAGCGGGCGCTGCTGCGGGGCTTGATCCGCGCCGCCGGCCTCACCCTGCCGCCGCCGCGACCCGCCGCGGAGCTGCGGCCGAGCGGCCGCCGCCACAGCAAGGAGCGCGACGCCCGCGCCGTCCGCCACCACTACGACGTCTCCAACGACTTCTTCGAGCTCTTCCTCGGGCCGACGATGGTCTACAGCTGCGCGATCTGGCGCGACGGGGAGAAGAAGACGCTGGAGGAGGCGCAGGAGGAGAAGCTCGACACCGTCGCCCGCAAGCTCGCGATCAAGGAGGGCGAGCGGGTCCTCGACGTCGGCTGCGGGTGGGGCGGCTTCCCGCTTTGGGCAGCGACCAGGTATGGCGCCGACGTCGTCGGCATCACCCTCTCGCCGCCGCAGGCCGAACGGGCGCGCAAGCGGGCCGAGGAAGCCGGGGTCGCCGACCGGGTCGAGATCCGGGTGATGGACTACCGCGACCTGGCCGGCAGCGGCGAGAAGTTCGACGCTATTGCCAGCATCGGCATGGTCGAGCACGTCGGCTCGGCCAACATCGACCTCTACGCGCAGACGCTCGCGGGCCTGCTCGAGCCGGGCGGGCGGCTGCTCAACCACGGCATCACCCGCCTCCGCCACACCGACCCCGAGGCCGGCGACTTCTCCGAGCGCTACGTCTTTCCCGACGCCGCGCCGCTGCACCTCTCGCGCAACCTGCTTGCCCTGGAACGGGCGGGCTTCACCATCCACCACGTCGAGGACTTCGGCCCCGACTACGCGCAGACGCTGCGGCACTGGGCCAAGAACCTCGACGACAACCTCGCCGAGGCGACCCGCCTGGCCGGGCCCGAACGGATCCGGGTCTGGCGCCTCTACCTGCGGGCGGCGCGCAATGGCTTCGAGACCCGCTTTCTCAACATCTACCAGGCACGCTGCTCCAAGGCCTAACCCCGAGCGGCTCGGTCGGGCGCCGCTAGACCGGGAAGTCGCTGGAGACGTCGGGGAGCGCCCAGTTGGCGCCGGCCTCGCGCAGCTCCTCGACGCTGAAGTTGCCGGTGGCGACGCCGACGACCTCGATCCCGGCGCCGTGGCCGGCGGCGACGTCGCGCGGCGTGTCTCCCACCGAGATCGCGCTGGCGACCTCCAGCACGCCGCCGGAGACGAGCCTGCCGCGCCGCAGCGCGCAGCGGGTCAGCTCGGCGCGCTGGTTGGAGTCCGAGCCATAGCCGCCGAAGGAGAAGAAGCGGTTGAGGCCGGAGCGGGCGAGCTTGATGTGGGCGGCCGCCTCGACGTTGCCGGTGGTGAGGCCGAGCAGGTGCCCGGCATCCACCAGCCGCTCCAGCAGCTCCTCGATGCCCGGCATCACCCGGTAGCCGTCGGACTCGTCCACCGCGTGGGAGAGGTGGCGCAGGTAGTGGCCCATCGCCGCCGCCAGCTCGCGCCGGTCCGGATCGCGGCCGAGGATGTTCCGCAGCGCAACCCGTCCCACCTCAGGGTCGGTCATCCCCGACTCGGTGACCTCGCGGATGTCGAGCGGCTTCCCGTAGAGCTCGACGAACGCCCGCTTCCAGGCCTCGCCACCGGCCCCACCGGTGGTGATCAACGTCCCGTCGATGTCGAACAGCACCGCCTCGATCAACCCCCGCACCCTACCGCCGCCCCATCGCGGTTCCTTTGTCAGCTCAGAGGCGACAAAGGAACCACGCAACCGGGCCTCTCCCGGTGCCTGCGAGTTCCGTGGTTCCCTTGACAAGCAGAGCGCGACAAAAGAACCACGCAACGGAAGCTGCGTCTGCCGCAAGCGTCTCGACCCTCGGCGTCGGCCGGAACTCGCCCCATCGAGGAGGGGGCGATGCCCCGAGGCGGGAATGTGGCGCGAAGCGCCGCGAAATGCAATCTGTCTCCTGCGCGCGCGAAGCGCGCGCACTCGATTGCACCCCAATTCCCGCGGAGGGGCATCGCCCCCTCCCCCCGCGCACCGCGTGCTCAGTGGTCGCTCTCGAGCAGATCCCGTTGGCTCAGCGTGTAGAGGAGCCCCAGCGACGGAAGCACGAAGACGACTGCGGCGGCGAAGACGAGGAAGATGGCCGTCATGGAGGCGTCGGGGGCGGCCGCCTGGTCGATTCGCAGAGTGGTCGGCAGCAGGTAGGGGAACTGGGCCACGGCCCAGCCCCAGATGACGGCGACGACGGCGCCGGCCGCCAGTGGGCGCAGGGGTCGGCGGCCGCCGCGCAGGAGCACCGCCAGCAGGAGGAGCCCGCAGAGCAGCGAGAGGACCACCAGCGGCAGGCCCTGGTCTAGGAGCCGGTCGAAGACGTAGCGCGCTTCGGCGTGCAGGGCGAGGAGGCCGGCGGCGGCGCAGGCGCCCGCCACGACCGCGGCGGCGAGCGCCCGCCGCTCGAAGTAGCGCTCCATCTCCTCGTCGCCGGCCCGGCGCGCGTCGCCGACGAGGAAGACCCCCGCCAGGTAGGCGCCGGTCGCGACGAACATCGCCCCGACCAGCAGCGGCAGCGGCTGGATCCAGCTGGAGAAGGCCGGGCCGCCGCCCTGCCCGGGCACGTTGCCGGCGGCGATCGCCCCGACCACCGTCCCCATGAAGAAGGGGGTGAGCACCGAGGAGAGGGCAAAGGTGGCGCCGGCGGCCCGGCGCCCCTGCAGCCCCTCGATCGACTTGCGGAAGGCGAAGCCCGCCCCGCGCAGGACTATCCCCAGCGCCGCCAGCGCCAGCGGCACGTAGAGGGTCGTGAAGATCGCGCTGAAGGCAGCTGGAAACACCGTCCAGAGGACCACCAGGACGAAGATCAGCCAGACGTGGTTCGCCTCCCAGACAGGCGTCAGCGAGCGCTGGATCACGTCCCGCGGGCGCTCGCCGCGCTCGGGCCCGCCGGCGATGAGGTCCCAGAAGCCGCCGCCGAAGTCGGCGCCGCCGAAGAGGGCGTAGAAGGTCGCCCCGACGGCGAGGATCGCGGCCGCGGCGTCGGCCTTGCTCACCCGGTCCCCCCCTCGGCGGCGGCCGGCGCGTAGGGGGCGCCGGCCTCGGGATCCGTCCTGGCCCCGCGCCAGCGCCGCGACATCGAGCGCAGGACGAGGATCGCCGTCGTGCCTAGCGCCGCGTAGAGCAGGAGCACGAAGCCGAAGCTGAACCAGATCCCGTCGGCCTCCGTCACCGCTTCGGAGGTGCGCATGTGCTGGTAGACGATCCACGGCTGGCGGCCCACCTCGGTGACGATCCAGCCGCACCACAGCGCCAGGATCGCCGCCGCCCCCGTGACCGAGACGATCCGCAAGAACCAAGCGGTGCGCGGGATGTCCCGCCGCCTCCACCAGGCGAAGGCAAGCCAGGCCCCGAGCGCCAGCAGGCCGCTCCCGATCCCGACCATCGTGTCGAAGGCGAGGTGCAGCAGCGTGTTGGCCGGCGGCCGCTCGTCCTCGGGGATGTCGTTCAGCCCCTTCACGTAGGTGTCGGCGCTCCAGCCGACGAGGAAGGAGTCGAGGTTCGGGATCCCGATGCCCCCCTTCGCCCCGTCGGCGGTGCAGATGCCGCCGACGTGCTCGGTCTGGTGGGTGCCGCTCTCCTGGATGCACTCCATGCCGGCGAACTTGGCCGGCTGGTCCTCGGCGACCGCGCGCGCGGCGGTGTCGCCGACGAAGATCTGGAACGGGGTCGCGATCAGCCCGATCGTCAGCGGGATCAGCAGGCCGAGGCGATGCAGGCGGTCGCGCCGCCCCTTCAGCATCCCCACGGCATAGATCGAGGCGAGAAGAAAGCCCACCACCATGTAGGCGGCGAGGATCATGTGCGGCACCTCGTAGCCGGTCGCCGGGTTGAACAGGACCTTCAGCGGCTCGACGTCGGTCACCCTCCCGGCGGCGTCGAGGCTGAACCCCTGCGGCTGGTTCATCCAGGAGTTGGCCGCGACCACCGAGAAGGCGCCGCCGATGCCGGTGATCACCATCGGCACCCCGCTCCAGAAATGCGCCCAGCCCCCCAGCCGCTTCCACCCGTAGATGTAGACCGCGAGGAAGATCGCCTCGAGGAAGAAGAAGATGCCCTCGACCGCGAAGGCGACTCCGAAGGCGGCGCCGAAGCGATCCTCGAAGTAGGGCCAGAGCAGGCCGAACTCGAAGGTGAGGACGGTCCCGGTGACCGCCCCCACGGCGAAGGTCACCGCCATCGCTTTCGACCAGCGCCTGGCGAGCTCGAGCGCGTCCTCGTCGCCCCGCCTCAGGCCGATGTAGTTGGCGACCAGGATCGTCGCCGGCAGCGCCACGCCGATGCACGAGAGGACGATGTGGAAGCCGAGGGTGAAGGCCATCTGCTCGCGGGCGGCGAGCAGGTCGGACGCCGACGCCGCCAGGGGAAGCGGGTCGAGCGGCGGCACCGGCGCTGCGTCCTACTCGCCGCGCCTGGCGGCCCGGTAGCGCCTGATCAGGGCGTTGGTGGAGCTGTCGTGCCGCAACTCCGGCTCCTCGGCGGACTCGAGCTGGGGGATGATCTTCTGCGCCAGCACCTTGCCCAGCTCCACCCCCCACTGGTCGAAGGAGTCGATCCCCCAGATCGCTCCCTGGGTGAAGACGCTGTGCTCGTAGAGGGCGACGAGGGACCCCAGCGTCGCCGGGTCGAGCCGCGCGGCGAGGATCGTGTTCGAGGGCCGGTTGCCCTCCATCACGCGGTGCGGCACCACCTCCTCGGGCGTCCCCTCCTCCCGCACCTGCTCCGCCGTTTTGCCGAAGGCGAGCGCCTCCGGCTGGGCGAAGACGTTCGACATCAGCAGGTCGTGGTGGCGCCCGAGCGGGTTCAGCGAGTGGAGGAAGCCGATGAAGTCGCAGGGGATCAGCCGCGTCCCCTGGTGGATCAGCTGGTAGAAGCTGTGCTGCCCGTTCGTGCCGGGCTCGCCCCAGTAGATCGCCCCGGTGTCGTAGTCGACGCGGGCGCCATCGAGGGTGACGTGCTTGCCGTTGGACTCCATCGTCAGCTGCTGCAGGTAGGCCGGGAAGCGGTGCAGGTACTGGTCGTAGGGGAGGACCGCGCAGGTCTGGGCGCCGAAGAAGTCGCCGTACCAGACCGCCAGCAGTCCCAGCAGCATCGGCAGGTTGGCGCCGGTGGGAGCTTCGCGGAAGTGCTCGTCCATCGCGTGGAACCCCGAAAGCAACTCGCCGAAGCGGGCGGGGCCGACCGCCAGCATCGTCGAGAGGCCGATCGCCGAGTCCATCGAGTAGCGGCCGCCGACCCACTCCCAGAAGCCGAACATGTTGTCGGTGTCGATGCCGAACTTCTCGACCTCCTCGGCGTTGGTGGAGACGGCGACGAAGTGCCGGGCGACCGCCTCCTCCTCGCCGCCGAGGCCGGCCAGCGCCCATTCGCGGGCGGTGCGGGCGTTGGTCATCGTCTCCAGCGTTGTGAAGGTCTTCGAGGAGACGACGAAGAGGGTCTCCTGCGGGTCGAGGTCGCGCGTCTTCTCGGCGAAGTCGGTGCCGTCGACGTTGGAGACGAAGCGGAAGCTCATCTCGCGGCGGCTGTAGTGGCGCAGCGCCTCGTAGGCCATGACCGGGCCGAGGTCCGAGCCGCCGATCCCGATGTTGACGACGTTGCGGATCGGCCTGCCGGTGTGCCCCCGCCACTCCCCCGAGCGGACCCGCTCGCAGAAGGCGGCCATCCGGTCGAGCGTCTCGTGCACCTGCTTGACGACGTCGACCCCGTCGACGAGGAGCGAGCGCCCGCGCGGCATCCGCAGCGCCACGTGGAGGACGGCGCGGTCCTCGGAGACATTGATGCGCTCGCCGGCGAACATCGCCTCGCGCCGCTCCTCCACGCCCCGCTCGCGGGCCAGCTCCCCGAGCAGCAGCAGGGTCTCGTCGCTGATCCGGTTCTTGGAGAAGTCGAGGAAGAGGCCGGCGCCCTCGGCGACGAGGCGCTCGCCGCGGCCCGGGTCGGCGGCGAACAGGTCCCGCAGGTGGGTTGTCCCGATCTCCGCGTGGTGGGCCCCGAGCCGGGACCAGGAAGCGGTTTCCCGCAGCTCGCTCACGGCGACGAGGAGCGGCTCACCCGGCCGCGACCCCGCTCTTGGACTCGATCGTGTCCAGCATCTCCTGCCAGGACTTGTTGAAGCTCTCCTTGCCCTCCTCCTGGAGGCGCACCGCAAGCGCGGCGACGTCGATCCCGTTCTCGGTGAACTCGGCGAGGACCTGCTCGGCGTTGCCGCCGTCGGGCGGGAAGAGATCGCCGATCTCGCCGTGATCGGCGAAGGCCTTCAGCGTCGGCTCGGGCATCGTGTTGACGGTGAAGGGGGAGGCGAATGCCTCGATGTAGAGGGTGTCGGAGGCGTCGGGGTCCTTGGTCCCGGTGCTCGCCCAGAGCAGGCGCTGGGGCCGCGCCCCCTCGTTCGCCAGCCGCAGCCAGCGGTCCGAGCGCAGCAGCTCGTGGTAGGCGCGGAAGGCACGGCCGCCGACGGCGATCCCGAGCCGGTTGACCAGGTGATCGGGCACCTCCTTGCCGACGGCGACGTCCCAGCGGCTGATGAAGAGCGAGGCGACGGAGGGGACGTTGGGGTCGCGCCCCGCCTCGATCCGCCGCTCCAGCCCACGCATGTAGGCGTCGGCGGAGCCGAGGTACTGCTTGTCGTCGAAGAGCAGGGTGACGTTGATCGGCACGCCGGCGAAGATCGACTCCTCGATCGCCTCGCGGCCGGCCTGCGTGCCGGGGATCTTGATGTAGATGTTGTCCCGTTCGCCCTTGGCGTGCAGGGCCTTGGCCTCCTCGATCGTCGCGGCGGCGTCGTCGGCGATCAGCGGCGAGACCTCCAGGGAGACGAAGCCGTCGACGCCGGCGGTGCGGCGGTGCACGTCGCCGAAGAGGTCGGCGGCGTCGCGCAGGTCGGCTAGCGCCAGCTCGAAGAAGACCTTCTCGTTGGGGTTGGCGCCGATCCCCTCGCCGCGCGCCGCCTTCGGCGCCATCTCGGCGATCTGCTCGTCGTAGTCCTCGCCGCCGGAGATCGCCTTGTCGAAGATCGTCGGGTTGGAGGTGAGGCCGGTGACGGAGAGGTCGCGGATGTAGCCCTCGAGCACCCCCTCGCGCAGCATCTGCCGCGTGATGTTGTCGAGCCAGAGGCTCTGTCCCAGTTGGTGCAGCCGCTCGGTCGGCTTCATGAGGGGCCTCCTCAGGTCTATCGGTTTACGGTCGCCCGCTCGGCGACCTCGCGCGCCACCCGGGTCACGTTGTCGACGGTGAAGCCGAACTCCGCCTCGACGTCTGCGAAGGGGGCGGATTGGCCGAAGGTGGTCATCCCCATGATGGCACCGTCGGGTCCCACCCACTTCTCCCAACCCATGGGCGAGGCCTCCTCGATCGCGACCCGGGCGCGGACGTCCGGCGGCAGCACCTCGTCGCGGTACTCCTGGTCCTGCTGTTCGAAGATCTCCCAGCAGGGCAGGCTGACGACGCGGCTGCGGATTCCGTCCTCCTTCAGCTTCTCGTGGGCGCCGACGGCGAGCTGGACCTCGCTGCCGGTCGCGATCAGGATCAGCTCGGGCTCGCCGTCCTCGGGGTCGGCGAGGACGTAGCCGCCGCGCTGCGCACCCTCGGCCGAGGCGTACCTGGAGCGGTCGAGCACGGGCACCGTCTGCCGGGTGAGGACGAGCGCGACCGGGCAGTGGGTCCGGTCCAGCGCCATCCGCCAGGCCTCGACGACCTCGTTGGCGTCGGCCGGGCGGATCACGTCGAGGTGGGGCATCGCTCGCAGCGCCGCCAGCTGCTCGATCGGCTGGTGGGTCGGCCCGTCCTCGCCGAGGCCGATCGAGTCGTGGGTGAAGAGGTGGATCACCGGCAGCTCCATCAGCGCCGAAAGGCGGATGCCGGCCCGGCCGTAGTCGGAGAAGGTGAGGTAGGTCGACCAGAGCGGCCGCAGCTTGCACAGCGAGAGGCCGTGGCAGGCGGTGGCGGCGCCGTGTTCGCGGATCCCGAAGTGGATCTGGCGGCCGTCGTAGCTGCCGGGCTCGAACTGGGCGGCGTCCTCGTCGCCGAGCCGGACCGAGGTGGAGTCGGTGAGGTCGCAGGAGCCGGCCAGCAGCCACGGCACCCGCGCCGCGACCGCGTTCTGGACCTTGTTCGAGGCCTTGCGGGTGGCGAGGCCCTTCTCTTCGTCTGCCTCGAAGGAGGGGAGGTCGCCGTCCCAGCCCTCGGGCAGGCCGCGCCGCTGCATCGTCTCCAGCTCGCGGGCCATCTCCGGCTTGGACTTTTCGTAGCCCTTGAACCCCTCTACCCAGCTCGAGTGCAGCTCGGCGCCGCGGGCCCCGATCACCTCGTCGAAGCGCTCGCGGACCCCGTCGGGGACGAGGAATTGCGCGTCCTCGGGCCAGCCGTAGGCGCGCTTGGTCAGCGCCACCTCCTCCTCCCCCAGCGGTTCGCCGTGGGCGGACTCGGTGTCCTGCTTGTTGGGCGATCCCCAGCCGATGTGGCTGTCGACGACGATCAGCGTCGGCCGCCCGCTCTCGGCCTTGAACGCCTCGAAGGCGCGGCCGACAAGGACGGTGTCGTTGGCGTCGCCGACCCGCAGCACGTTCCAGCCGTAGCCCTCGAAGCGGCTGAGGACGTCGTCGCTGAAGGCGAGCGCGGTGTCGCCGTCGATCGAGATGTGGTTGTTGTCGAAGATCCAGCAGAGGTTGTCGAGCTTGAGGTGGCCCGCCAAGGAGGCGGCTTCGTGGGAGACCCCCTCCTGCAGGCAGCCGTCGCCCGCCAGCGCGTAGGTATCGAAGTCGAACAGCTCGGCGCCGTGGCGGGCCCCCAGCCACTTCGAGGCCATCGCCATGCCGACGGAGGCCCCGACCCCCTGGCCCAGCGGGCCGGTGGTGGTCTCCACGCCGGAGGTCCAGCGGTACTCGGGGTGCCCGGGGGTGCGCGAGTGCAGCTGGCGGAAGTTTTCGATCTCCTCCAGCGAGCACGCCGGCTCGTCGAGGACGTTGTAGTCGGCGTCGACCTTGCGCACGCCGGTGAGGAAGAGCATCGAATAGAGCAGCATCGAGGCGTGGCCGGCGGAGAGCACGAAGCGGTCGCGGTTGGGCCAGATCGGGTTGGCCGGGTCGAAGCGGAGGTGGTTCTGCCAGAGCTCGTAGGCGACGGGGGCCATCGACATCGGCGTGCCGGGGTGCCCCGAGTTCGCCTTCTGGACGGCGTCCATCGAGAGCGTGCGGATGGTGTTGATGCAGAGCTGATCTATGTCCTTGGCCATTGGCCCGATCCTAGATGTTCGGGGGTGCGGCGCGGGCGCCGCGCTCAGGGCTCGATGCGGGTGACGGTGCCGTCTCCGTTATTTGCGACCCAAACCGCGTCGCCGCCGACGGCCACCGCGCCGGGGTGCGGGCCGACGGGAACCGGGCCGCCGACCGTCTCGCCGCTGGCGATGTCGATCCTGGAGACGGTGTCGCCGCCGGCGTCGGCGACCCAGATCGTGCTGGTTCCCGCGTCCAGGCCGCCGGGCGCGTCGCCGAGCTCGACCTGCGCGCGAACCGTCCGCAGCGAGGGGTCGACGGCGGTGACCGTGCCTTTCGGAGGGTTCGCGACCCAGACCGTCCCGTGGGCGACGGTCACCCCGGCCGGCCGGCGCCCGGCGAGGATCGCTTCGCCGGGCTCGAGCGTGTTGAGGTCGATACGGCGCACGGTTCCGGTCGAGGCGCTCGAGGACCAGAGGCCGCCGGCGCCCACGGCGAGCCGCAACGGCGCCGCGTGGGGCGGGAGCTTGGTGCGGATCCGCCGGCCGCTCTCGGCATTGACCACTGCGATGCCGCTGCCGTCTTCGTCGGCGACCCAGACCCGCTGGCCGCCGAGCGCCAGCGCCCCCGGAGCACCGGGGATGGTGATCCGCTGCTTCACCTCGCCCGTCTTCGGGTCGAGACGGAGAAGCTCGTGCCGGCGCGGGTTCGTCGCCCAGAGCCATTTGCTGCCGATCGCGACGCCGGAGAGGCCGCGGCCCACCGGCTTCGTCCAGAGCTTCCTTCCCGTCGCGGCGTCGAGCCTGGTGAGGGTGCCGTCGCGCTCGCTGCTCACCCAGGCTCCCTGCGCGTCGGCGGTGACCCGCAGCGGGGGTCGGCCGATCGAGATCGGAGCCGAGACGTCCACGCCGCCGCCGCCGAACAGCTTCTGCGCGATGAAGCCGGCCGCCACGGCGGCCAGCAGGATGGCCGCCCCGACGGCGCCGCGGCGGAGGCGACGGCTCGCGCGGCGGCGCCACGTCCCGACGCGGCGCTCCGGCGGCAGGGCGTCCTCTCGGGACAGGACCGCGGTGGGCCGCACATCGGAGCCCTCGCCGGCGCGCGCCGCGGCGATCAGCTCGCCGGCGGAGCGGAAGCGCTCGCGGGGCTCCTTGGCGACGGCGCGGCGGATCGCCGCCTCGATCCCCTCCGGCAGCTCCGGCTCGGTCTCGGCCTCGGGCCGCTCGAAGGGCGGGATCCCGGTCAGCGCCTCATAGAGGACGCAGCCGAGGGAGTAGACGTCGGCCGCCGGGCCCACGCGGCCGCCCTGCCACTGCTCGGGCGACATGTACTGGGCCGTGCCGACGACGGAGGCGCTGCTGGCGGCGGTGTCGTCGAGCGCCTTGGCGAGCCCGAAGTCGGAGAGGAAGGCGCGGTCGCCTTCGACCAGGACGTTGTGCGGCTTGACGTCGCGGTGGATGACGCCGGCCGCGTGGGCGGCGTCGAGGGCCGCGGCGACCTGCCCGAGCAGGGCGACGGCACGCTCGGGCGGCAGCGGGCCTTCGCGGTCGATCCTGCGGCGCAGGTCGCCGCCCCTGACCAGGCGCATCGCGACGATCAGCTCGCCGTCGACCTCGCGCGAGTCATAGACGGGGACCACGGAGGGGTGGTCGAGGCGGGCGGCGAGCCGCGACTCGCGCAGGAAGCGCTCGCGGAAGCCGGGGCGGTCGGCGAGCTCGCGGGCGATCACCTTCAGCGCCACCGGCCGCTCCAGCCCGAGGTGGGTGGCGCGGTAGACCACGCCCATCCCGCCGCGGGCGATCAGCGCGTCGACGCGGTAGCCGGCGAGCTCGGATCCGATCGAGAGTTCTCCTCGCACCCGCGGGTTATACCCGCGGGTGCGAGGAGCCGCTAGCGGCGGCGCTGGGGCACCGGCTGCCAATCGATCACCGGGCCGAGGACGGTCCCTTCCCCTTCCTCGAAGTCGTAGCCTTCGGCCAGCTCGCTGACGCGGCGGGTCCGGACGTCGATCGAGACGAGCTGCTGCTTGTCTTCGACCGCGACGAAGGCGGCGACGCGGCGTCCGTCGGAGGAGAAGACCGCGGTCGTCTTCGAGTTGTCGGGGAGCTGGGTCAGCTTGTGGGCGCGGGTGTGGCCGATCCGCTTCGCCCACAGGCCCTGGTCGCGCCGGAAGAGCAGCAGCCGGCCGTCGGGGGTGACGTCTTCGACGTAGGCCGAGCCGACGCCGGCGACCTGCTGCTTGACCCTGGTCCCGTTGCGACGCATCGTGTAGATGTCGGCGTAGGCGGCGGGGCCTTCGCTGCTCTCGCCGCGGCTGTAGACGATGCCGCCGGCGAAGAAGCGCGGCGCGAACTCGTCGACGCCGCCGGTCCGGGTGAGTCGGGCGCGCCCGGTGCCGTTGGGCCTCACCGAGTAGAGGTCGTCGTTGCCGCCTTCGGCCGTGCCGCTGGAGCGGACGAAGACGATCGTCTTGCCGTCGGGAGCGAAGGCGGCTTCGCGGTCGTCGCCGCCGCTGGTCAGGGCCCGCAGGCCGCCGCCGGTGGCGCGCACGGTGTAGAGGCTGGCGGCAGCGTCCTCGCCGGCCCGCCGCTCGAAGACGACGTAGCGTCCGCTCGGCGCGACCTTGGGTAGCGAGTCGATGTCCGGCCCGCTGGTCAGCTGCCGCTGCCCGGAGCCGTCAGGACGGATCGAGTAGATGTCGCCGCCACGGGCGAAGGCGATCGTCCTCCCGTCCGGCGAGAAGTTGGGTTCGGTGTCGGTCGGGTCTCCGGTCAGCTGGTTGAGCCGCCCTCCCCGGACCGCGAAGAGGCCGCCTTTGGGCGTGTCTTCGACGGTCGAGGCTTTGGAGAAGACGACGGCGCCGGCGACGGGCCGGGCCGAAGCCGCCGATGGCAGCACCAGGGCGAGGAGGGCGAACAACGCGAACAAGGTCTTCTTGAACATCGGTGGCTCCTTTCGAGCGTTCGGCAATCTGCCCCACAGATGCTCGGGCCCGGACCCGTGCCCGCCAATGACAGCTGCGCCACCATTCGGGCCAGCTTTGGCCCGGAAGGAGCCACGTGGTGGCGTCGCCTGGTGCCCTCCGCGGCATTGGCGAAGCGTGCCGAGGGAGGGGCCTGGCCGCCCGAGGCGGGAATTGCGCGCACCTCGCTCCGCTCGGAGCGAACGAGGTGCGCGGGCTGCGCCCGCGCAAAGAATCAGATTGCATGTCGCGGCGCTTTCGCGCCACATTCCCGCCTCGGGCGACCAGACCCCTCCCACGTGGCCTCGGCCATCGACGAGTGACGCGCCACGCGCCGGGGTTTCTAGGTCTCGGTACTCGATGGATCTAGAGGGACGGGAGGCATCCATTCCGTGGTTCCTTAGTCAACCCCGAGGCGACAAAGGAACCGCGGGATTGGGAGCTGGGGCGCTTTGCTCATCGCGCGGTTCCAAACCCACCCCATGGGTGGGAAAGGAACCGCGCGATGCGGAGGGGGCCGGTCGGCGTCTGCTGCCAGCGTCTCGACCCTCTGGGGGAGTGAGGG
>Ga0308175_100001663_pt1 | contig 15060 bp, 12 predicted proteins | sample PhyCR1_3_FD_203893 | JGI IMG/M metagenome (GOLD analysis project Ga0308175, IMG submission 203893) | Soil microbial communities from UC Gill Tract Community Farm, Albany, California, United States - DLSLS.C.R1 | ecosystem: Environmental > Terrestrial > Soil > Agricultural land | place: USA...
TGGCCACCGCATAGCGCTGCGCGCAGGCGGCGAGCTCGGCGCGGGTGTGCAGGCTCTCGTCGGCGCAGAGCGGGACCGGGCTCTCGAAGCCTTCCAGTTCGTCATCGGCGCCGGCGGCAAGCGGCTGCTCGATGAGCTGGACCTCCAGACGGGCGAACTCCGGCGCCAGTCGTCTAAGGTCGTCGAACGAGAGCGCCTCGTTGGCGTCGACGATCAGCCGGGTCCTGGGCGCGGCCGCGCGCACCGCGGCCACCGCGTCGAGGTCGTCGGGACCGCCGATCTTCAGCTTCAGCATCGGGCGGCGCGCGTTGGCGGCTGCCGCCTGCGCCATCTCCGCCGCGGCCCCCAGGCTCAGCGTGTAGGCAGTCTTCACCGGATCCAGCCGCCCGCGGCCAGCCAGCGCCCAGGCGCGCACGCCCGCCCGCTTGGCCTCGAGGTCCCAGAGCGCGCAGTCGAGCGCGTTGCGCGCCGCGCCGGGCCGCAGCAGCGCCTGCAGGCCCATGCGCCCGCCGCCCGCCTCGAGGCTGGGCCGCGCCTGGGCGATCTGGGCCAAGACGCTGTCGATGGTCTCGCCGTAGTGGCCGTAGGGCACGGCCTCGCCGCGCGCCCGGACTCCGTCCTCCTCGATCTCGGCGACGACGACATGGGCCTCGGTCTTGGCGCCGCGGGAGATCACGAACGCCTGGGCAAGCGGCCAGCGCTCGTCGTGGGCGCTGACGCAGCGGGCCACCTAGGGCCCTTCGCCGGCGGCGGCGTCCAGTAGCAGATAGAGGCGCCCGGCCTCGTCGCCGAGGAGCGTGGCCATCAGGAAGCCTTCGGGATCGCGCACGATCGCGTCGTCGACCAGGGTCTGGTAGCGGCGGATGTAGATCTGGGCTTGGCGGCGCAGCCCGTCGTCCGATGCGAAGCGCCGCGCGATGCGCCGCGCCGCCGCCGGCGCCAGGCGCTTGACCACCTCGCGCGCGCCCTCGACATCGCCGGTCTGCACGGCCGCGGCGATCTCGTCGATGCGAGCCTTGGGCAGCAGCTTGGCGGAATCGACGCCCATCGCGGCCACCTCGGCGCCCAGGATGTCCTGCAGGCGCTCGCCCTCGGCGTCGGCGCCATCGATGGAGGCCAGCAGGTCCTTCCACGTCCAGGTCTCGCCCTCGGCCCCTTCGGCGTCTGCCGCGGGGCCGCCGGCGGCCTCGAACACCGCGGCGAACTCCTCGTCGGTGGCGGTGGGCGTCAGCCGCAGCCGCGGCCGCAGGCCCGGATCCTCCATCGGCTCGGCCGGGCGCGGCCTCGCCGCCGGCGCTGGTTCCATCAACTCCTCGAGCAGGGCGTCCACGTCCGGCTCCTCGTCGAGGAGCTCGGGCGGCGGTGCGGGGCGCGGCGCAAGCCTCGGGGGCGCAGCGATCGGCGTCGCGGCCGGGGTCGGAGCCGCCGCGAGCGGCGCAGGCGGCGCCGAGGCCTGGGCCCCCATCAGGCGCACCGCCTCGCCCAGCATCTCGAAGTGCCGGCGCGCGCGGTCCTGGAAGGCGGCGTCGATCGCCTGAGCTTGCTCGGCGGTCTGCTGCGCCTGGGCGGCCAACTCCGCCAGCCCCTCGGCGAACGCCAGGCGCACGGCGTCGGTCTGGGCCTTGGCGCTGGCCGGCAGCTTGGCGGCCCGCTGCTCCACCTCGGCCATCATCGCCTGCAGCTCGCTCAGCGTCGCCCGCGCGGCGACCGCGCCCTCCTCCAGCCGCTTGGCCGTGGCCGAACCCGCCTGGTCGATCATCTCCGACGACTGGTCCACCAGCGCGCGCGCTTCGGCGAGGCGCGCCTCGAACACCTGGTTGGCTTTCTGCCCGGCCGAGAACGCCGCCTCGGACAGCTGGTCCACCTGCTCGCGTGCAGTGGCGGCGTGCTTGGCGGCGGCGGCGCGGGTCTCCTCGGCGGCCATGGCCAGGGCTTCGATCGCCGCGCGCGTCTGGGCCTCCAGTTGCGCCCGCTGGTCGGCGGCGGCCTGCGACACCGCCTCCAGTGACTGGAGCGTCGACTGGCCGAACTCCTCGCGCTCGGCCTGGGCGGTCTCAGCCAGGTCGCGGAACTGCTTGGCCGCGTCGGACATCAGCGAGCGCAGGCTCTCACCGCCGGCCAGCGCCCGGTCGCCCAGTTCGACCGACGACAGCCGCGCCTCGCTGATGAATTCCTTCAGCTTGCCCGCGTGCGCTTCGGCCTGTTGGGCAAAGCCGTCGTGGTCGCTGCGCAGGCCCTGGGCCAGCGCCACCAGCGCGTTGCGCTGTTCGGAGAGGCCGCCCTCGACCGCCCTCACCTGCTCGGCCACGCCGGCGCCGGCGGTCTCAAGTCGAGCGATGTGGCGGGTCAGGTCCTCGCCGGCCGTGCGCGCTGCGGTCTGCGCCTCGCCGGCGGCTGCTGCGATGTCGGCGGCGCGCGCGGAGAGCACGCCCCCGGCCTCGCGCAGCTGGGTCTCGGCCAGTTCGGTGGCCTCGGCGACCATCCGCGCCTGACTGGTGATGGCGTCGCTGACACGGTGGGCCTGGGCGTCGAGGCTGGCCGCCAGCGCGCCCATCTCCTCCCGCTCGCGGCCCATGGTCGTGGTCAGGTCCCGCGTCGTGCGGATCGAGGTGTCCGTGCTTTCCACCAGCCGAACCGTCTCGGCGTGCATGGCTTCGCGCAGCGCGATCAGCGTCTCGCGCGCCGTGTCGGCGGCTTCCCCCGCGCGGAGGATCTCCTCGCGCACCCCCTGCACGACGTGGCCGGCGCGGGCTGCGGCGCTGACCGCCGGCGCCAGCATGTCCTCGGCCATGGCCTTGGTCCGGCGGGCCTCGACGCCCAGCTTCTGGGCCTGGCGGATCATGTAGGCGGCGAAGAAGACGAACATGGCGGGCCCGGCGGCCAGCAGGCCGAACACCGCCACCGCGAAGAGGTTGTCCTGAAGCGGCGCGAGCTTGCTGCGGTAGCCGATGGCGAAGGCGATCGGCCCCAGCGCCCACAGCACCGCCACGGCGAAGGCGGTCAGATAGATCGGCCAGCCGGGCGGCGGACGGATGTCTTCGCGGGCGTCCTCGAACGCCTCGTCGGCGCGTCGGGCGGGGACCTGCGCTGCGGCCGTCGCCACGGCGGTCGCGGCCGGCGGCGGTTCCAGCGTTGCGGCCGGCTGCGGGTCGGACTCGAACACGTCCAGCGCGTCGGGCGCCTCTTGCGAAGCGGCGAAGTCCGCCGGCCGGGTCCGCTTGCTGTCCGCCATACGCCCAATCGTCCGATACGCCCCAAGGCCGGCCAAGCCCCGCCGCCCGCGTCTCAAGGATTACCCGCGGACGCGCGGCTGCGCAAAGGCGCGCTTCGCCTCAGACGGCGGCGGAACGACAAATGACCGGGAGACGCCCGTTCAGGCGATGATGGGCCGCGCGGCGCGTTTCGGCTCGGGGCAGCTGCTGAGCTTCATGACCCGATGCTGGCCCTGGGCCGGCGTGCGGGCGATGACGCGCTCGACCGGCGGCGGCTGACGCTCAAGCTGCGTCGGCTGCATGGTCACGCCGAAGTGCGACAGGGCGACGGCCGAAGAGTGGACAACCACCGAAGCGACGATTTCGGTGAAGGTCGTCATGGGGAGTCCCCAAATCTCTCCGCGATTCAGCCACCGCCGTTATACGGCGCCGCCTGTGACGAGGCGATGGGGGGCACTGTGAATTCGCCGTAATGTTGTGTTCGTTCGTCTCAGAAAGAGCCGCCGCTCAGGCCGCCGCGCCGCGCCATCTTGAGATCGGCCCGGTGCGCCAGGATGTGGTCGAACACCTTGCCCATCGGCGCCGTCCAGAACCCGGCGGCGGTCGCCAGGTCGAGGATGCGGCGGTGGACGCCGATGCTGGCGTCGCCGTCCTGGCCCCAGCGCGGCAGCACGTCGTGGAACACCAGGATCGCCCAGGCGCCCTCGGATAGGGTCTGCGCCAGATACCGCCGCGCGGGGGCCACCAGGTCGGCCTCGTCCGTCGGTTCGAAGCCGTGCAGGTTGTAGCGGTCGGCGATCGCCAGGGCGGGATGGTTGGGTCCGCCGGCGGTGGTGCGCGCGCAGGTCACGCCATCGCGCTCCAGGACCTGGCGGTAGCGCGCGTAGCGCTCTCGCCGGTCGCCCTTGCCGAGGCCAAGGTAGCCGCAGGGGTAGGCGAAGGTCCGCGTCCGCTCGGCCCCGAAGTTGGCGTCGAGGAACCCTTCCATCGGGTCGATCTCGGCGCGGGCGAACGTCTCGGGCCGCATGTTGTGCAGGCCGCAGGGGTGAGTGACCGTGTGGTTGGCGACCTCGTGCCCATCCGCGGCCACGTGTTGCCACTCGGCCAGCCGCCGGCCCTCACGGATGTTCTCCTCCGTCAGGAAGAACGTCGCCTTCAGGCCGCGGCGGTCCAGTTCGGGCACGGCGTTGTCGAGCTGGCTGTTCAGCCCGTCGTCGTAGGTGATGCTGACCGCCGCGCGCGCGCCGTGCGGCCACTCGAAGCGGGCTTGCGCGACCGCGGGGCCGCCGAGCGCCAGCGCGCCGGCGGCGCCAATCAGGCCTCGTCGCGAGATGTCAATTGATGCGCCCATGGGCTGGGCCAACGGCTACGCCCGCCACGCCGTTCCTGCAACGCGCTCAGGCGTCCGGTTCGGGCGATTCATGATGGGCTCGGCGGCGCTGCAACAGGTAGCGGACGACCCAGTAAGCCAGTACGACCCCGACGATCACGCCGGCCGCCACAAGCGTCCAGCGCCCGGCATGGTGGCCGTGGCCTATAACGTCGTGCAGCGCCTCGCCGAACAGGAAGCCCGCGCCGCACGACACGCCGGCCCAGATGAAGGCGCCCGCGATGTTGAGGACGGTGAACTGCCAGGTCGGCACCTGGCTGACGCCGATCGCCACCGGGCTCGCTAGCCGCAGGCCGAAGATGAACCGGAAGATCAGCGTGTAGCTGGTCGGGAAGCGCTCGATGAACTTGAGCGCCCTGGCGAACGCGACCTGTTCGGTCGCGCCGCGCACCCAGCGGTGGTCGCGGAACCGCCGGCCGGCGACGAACAGCAGGTGGTCGATGAGTCCCGAGCCGGCCGTGGCGCTCAACAGCACGACCCAGAACGCCAGGATGTGCTGGCGCGCGAGCAGGCCGCCGACGACCACCGCCGTCTGGCCTTCGAACGCCGCGCCGAGGAACACCCCGATCGGACCGTACTGCCGCAGGAACTCTTCCATCGCCTCGCCGAACCGAAGGGAGACGCGCTCTTATCACAGGCCGTGCGGCGGTCACCCCGCCGTGATCAGCCGAGCTCCGAAAGCCGCAGGTCGATCTCGTGCAGCACGCCGGAGAGCTCGGCGATCAGGGCCGAGTTGTCGACGAACCCGCCGCCTTTGCCGGGCGAGACGGGGGTCTCGAGCATCTCGATCTGGCGGGTCAGGCGCGCGCGGGCGGCCAGCAGTTCGGCTTCCAGGCTCGGTTCGGCGCGTCCCATGGCCTGCATGTAGCTCGGCCGCGGCTGGTCCCAAACCGACGTTATGCCGCCAACTGGCTGCTGACGCCCTCCAGCTCCAGCAGCCAGCGCTTGCGCGGCAGCCCGCCGCCGTAGCCGGTGAGCGAGCCGTTGGTCCCGATCACGCGATGGCAAGGCACCACCACCGCGACCGGGTTGGCGCCATTGGCGAGGCCCACGGCGCGCACCGCGGTCGGCCGGCCGATGCGCTCGGCCAGCCCGGCGTAGCTCAGCGTCTCGCCGGCCGGGATCGTGCAGAGCGTCTCCCAGACCTTCAGCTGGAACGCCGTGCCGGAAGCCTTCCACGGCAGCCCCTCCAACGCCCTCGCCTCGCCCCGGAAGTAGGCCTCGAAGGCCCGCCGGACAGGCTCGGGCGAACGGCCCTCGGCGAGCCGGGCCTTGGGGTAGTGCTTGGCGATCCAGGCGCGCATCGCCGGCTCGTAGTCGGTCCAGTTGAACGCCCGCAGGACGCCGGCTTCGTCGGTGACGATCAGGGCTGTGCCGACCGGCGTTTCCAGTCGATCGACGGTCAGCGTCTTGGGGGTGAGCGCCTCAGGCGGCGCGCTGTTCACGGGCATCGGTCTTCATCCTCTTGGGTTCGGGCTTGGCCGCGTCGGCGGCCCACAGATGTTGGGCGGCGTAGGCGCGCCAGGGCCGCCAGGCCTCGGCGCGCGCCAGCAGCTCGGCCGGCGTCGGCCGCGCGCCGGTCTCGTCGGCCATGCCGCGCAGGAGGCCGATGTCGGCCTCCGGGAACGCGTCCGGCTCGCGCAGTTCGCGCAGCGCGATGTACTGCGCGGTCCATTCGCCGACGCCGGGCAGCGCCTTCAGGGCGCCGATCGCGCTCGCCAAGTCCGCCCGCGGCGTGAAGATCGCGGGATCGGCGGCGACGGTGCGGGCCAGGGCCTCCAGGGCCGCGCCGCGCGCCTTGGGCATGCCCAGCGCGGCGATGTCCTGACCGACCAGGCGGTCGGGCGTCGGGAAGGCCCGGGTGAGGCCCAACTTGGCTGCAAACGGGTCGCTGACCTGATCGCCATAGGCCTCGACCAGTTTGGCGGCGAGGCCGCGGGCGGCGGTGACGGTGATCTGCTGGCCAAGGATCGCGCGCACCGCGAGCTCGAAGCCGTCCCAGGCGCCGGGCGCGCGCAGGCCTGGGCGCGCCTCGACCAGCGGGGCCAGCGCCGGATCCTGCGACAGGTGCGCGCCGATCAGCGCTGGGTCGGCGGTCAGGTCGAACACCCGGCGGATACGGGCGATCACCGCCGGCAGCGCCTGGACCTTCGGAAAGCGGATCTCGGCGACCAGGAAGTTCCCGTCGCCGGGCGAAACCGTCACCACGCCCAGCGCACCGTCCACAGCCAGCGTGCGGGCGTAGCGCCGCGGTGTCACCGCCTCGACGCCCGGGATCGCCCGGGCGGCCAGGAAGGCGATCATCGCACCCCAGTCGTAGGGCGGCTTGTACGGCAGCTTCACGGTGATGCCGCCGGCCGCGGCCGAGGCCTCCTCGGCGCGGGAGCGCCGCAGCGCGCCGGGCGCGCGGCCGAACAGCTGCTGGAACGTCTCGTTGAACCGTCGCACGCTGCCGAAGCCCGAAGCCAGCGCGACCTCGCCCATCGGCAACCGCGTCTCCTGGATCAGCTGCTTGGCGAGCAACACGCGTCGCGTCTGGGCGACGGCGACCGGCGAAGCGCCCAGGTGCTGCTTGAACAGGCGGCGCAACTGCCGTTCGCCGACGCCGAGGCGCGCGGCCAGCGTGTCGACGTCGCCTGCGTCCAGCGCGCCGCTCTCGATGAGCGCCAGCGCACGGGAGACCGTGTTCGACGTGCCCCGCCAGGCGCCCAGGTCGGGCGAGGCCTCCGGCCGGCAGCGCAGGCACGGCCGGTAGCCCGCCTCCTGGCAGGCGGCAGCGGTCGGATAGAACGTCATGTTCTCCGCGTTCGGCGTCCGCGCCGGGCAGATGGGGCGGCAGTAGATGCCGGTCGTCTTCACCGCGCCGAAGATGCGCCCGTCGAATCGCGGATCGCGGGTCAGGAAGGCGCGCCGGCAGGCTTCGAAGTCGAGGTCCATGTCCATGCCCACGAAGATGGGGCCGCGCAGCCGGTGAGTCTCGCGGTTTTCGGACATCGATGGGTGGAAATTCGCGGTTTTCGGACAGCGAACCGGATGGCCTCGGCTCGCGGCGACATCGCGCCGCATCCGCATGGTGAACGCAATCGTAAGTTAGTTTCGAAACCAAACCGAAAGTATAGCCTGCCAACCTCCAGGTCCTGGTTTGCTGTCGTCAGGAACCGGAACGCGGCGATTGTGTGAACCAACCAGGCCGTCGAAGGCATTACCGCTCGCCATGGTGACGCTCAGGCGGGGCTGAGCTAGACATTGAATACGCTGACGGTTGCGCAGGAAAACCGCGGCGGGGGGCGAGGATGGCAGTCTATACCGTTAGCGATGCCAGCACGCTGAACGCCATGCTGAAGCTTGCTCAGCCGGGCGACACCTTCGCGCTGACGCCGGGAACCTACAGCGGCGTGCTGATCAACAGCCTGTCCCTCGGCGGCGTGACGATCACATCGGCCAACTCGCTCGCGCCGGCCACGATCACCGACCTCTACGTCCTGAACAGCAGCGGCGTGACGTTCTCGCAGTTGGAACTTCAGGCCAACGCGAGCCTCGGCGACAACCCCTTCCGGGTCACCAACAGCCAGGACATCCACTTCGACCACCTCAACGTCCACGGCTCGCTCGACAACAACGCGCAGGACGACGTCATCGGCTTCCTGATCCGCACGAGCCAGAACATCAGCGTGACCAATTCCGAGTTCCAGCAGCTGGAAGATGCGATCCAGCAGCTCGACAACAACGGGATCACGTTCAGCGGCAACACCTTCCACGACCTTCGCACAGATGGGATCCGTGGCGGCGGGTCGTCGAATGTCACCATCGCCGACAACACGTTCCGGGACTTCCACTCGATCGCCGGCGATCATGCCGACGCCATTCAGTTCTGGACGACGAACACCACCGCCCCGACACACGACATCACGATTACGGGCAACCTGTTTCTTCGCGGCTCGGGCGATGTCGCGCAGGGGATCTTCCTGCGCGACGAGGTCGGGGGGCTGCCGTTCAGCCATGTGACGATCACGGGCAACACGCTGATCGGGACCATGTTCAATGGCATCACGATCGATGACGGCAACGACGTCACGATCACTAATAACAATGTCCAGGGGTTCACCGACGAGAAGTCCTGGATCCGCGTCGACAACTCGACGAACTACACGGTGTCCGGCAACAGCGCGAACGACTACCTGCTGAATAGCAAGTCTGCGCCGATGCCGGGCAACGTCACCCTGCCCCTCGCCGCGGATGCGGGCGCGGCGGCGTTCTCGCAGTGGGAGACGGCGCACTCGACGGCCAACCAGCTGATCGGCGACGCCGGCGACAATCTGATCGTGGGCAACCTGTTCCAGAACTACCTGCGCGGCATGGACGGGAACGATTCGATTGTTGGGTCCAGCGGCTTCGACGACATCAACGGCAACGCCGGCAACGACACCGCCCATGGCAACGGCGGCGATGACTGGGTGGTTGGCGGCAAGGGCGACGACCTGCTGTTCGGCGACGCCGGCAACGATCAGGTGCTCGGCAACCTCGGCAACGACACGCTGGACGGCGGCGACGGAAACGACACTGTCCGCGGCGGCCAGGGCGACGACGTCATCACGGGCGGCGCCGGCGACGACTGGCTCTCGGGCGATCGGGGCTCCGACACCCTGACCGGCGGTGCGGGGGCCGATGTCTTCCACAGCGCCCAGGGCGCGGGCATCGACAAGGTGCTGGACTTCAACGCCGCCGAAGGCGACCGCGTCCTCCTGGACTCTGGGACCCCCTACACGCTGAACCAGGTCGGCCCGGACACCGTGATCGACATGGGCAACGGCGACGAGCTCATCCTCGTCGGCGTGCAGTGGCAGACCTTGGCGCCAGGCTGGATCAGCAACTGATCGCCTCCGCCGGAAGCGGTTTTTACAGTCCAACCTGCATCCTTCGCCCTGCCCTCGGCGTAACCTTTGCATCGGCCGCCTGCGCGCGGACCCGTCTGTACTGCTCCGGCACAGGCGCTGAGCACGCGGGCGTCGTTTTGGGATCGGCATGCTGCTGTGGATCTCGTTGATCGGAGGTTTGGGCCTCGCCGCGGCCGCGGTCGGGCTGCTCGTCGCCATGCGCCACGCCGAGCGACGCGCCCGCCGGACGCTGTTCCGCGCGCTGGGGCTCGATGACGCGACCGTGGACCTGCTGATGGCGCGCAACGGGGATGTCCTGGCCGAACTCGCGCTCGTGCGCCGCCAGGACCTGCCTCCAGAAACGGCGGCGCCGAAGGCGGGCCGCGCAAAGTCCTCGATCCGCCTCGTCCATCCGCCGGCGGATGACGCCGCTCACGCACCGGCGCCGGGCGATCTCGGCCGTCCCGCCGGCGAGCGCCGCCGGCTGCGCCTGCCGGGGCGCTCCTGACCGTCCCGGGCCTACTCGGAGCGCGGATTCCCAAGCCCGATTAACCGGTTGCTCAGCCGGCGTCGTCATTGTCCCCGCAAGCCTTACGAGCAGCGAAGTTCAGCATGCCCTACGACACGGTCGACGCGCGCAATGTCTCCGCGGCCAACCGGCGCGGCCCGTTGCGGCCCGAACGCCTGGCGACCGCCCGGTCGCGGCTCGGCGGCGATGCGCTGAGCCGCATGGTCCAGGGCGCGGACCTGGCGCTCCTGGCGGCCCTGTTCCTGGAGAAGTGGCTGCGCGGGGTCACCGGCGGCTCGACCCTGGTGCTGCTCGGGGCGTCGATCCTGACCGCCGGCACGCTGATCGCGTTCGAGACCTATCAGCTCAACGCCCGCGAACGCCTGCACAGCCACCTTTACCGCGTGATCGGCGCCGTCGGGGCGACCGGTCTGCTGATGCTCGCGCTGGCGTCGCTGGAGGCGCCCGCGTTCAAGGCTCGGGACCAATTGCACCTGGTCGACTGGTGTCTGAAGGCGGTGTTCGTCGTCGGCGTGAACCACGCCGTGTGGTTCGGCTACATCACCCGTCTGCGCCGCCGCGGGCTGCTGACGCCAAATCTGATGATCGTCGGCGCGACACCTGCCGCCCAGCGGCTGATTGCGACGGCCCTGTCGCGGCGAGACGCCAACGTGCTGGGCGTGTTCGACGATCGCGGCGAACGCGCGCCCAAGCACATCTTCGGCGTGCCGGTGCTGGGCAAGACCAAGGACGTGATCTCCCACCGCCTGCTGCCCTATGTCGACCGCATCGTGCTGGCCGTCCCGCCCAACGCAACCGCGCGCATCGCCCAGTTGATCGAGGCCCTGGCGCCGGCGCCCAACGCCATCAGCCTCGTCATGGAGGGCGACGACGCCGAGACCGAGCGCGAGGCGCACGAGCGCCTGCTGGACATGCCGCTGGCCCATCTGACCGGCGTGCGCCGCGGCCCGTTCTCGGCGATTCTGAAGCGCGCGATCGACGTCAGCTTCAGCCTGGGCGCCCTGGTCGTTCTGATGCCGGCCCTCTTCGCCATCGCCATCGCCATCAAGCTCGACAGCCCTGGCCCGGTGTTCTTCAAGCAGCGCCGCCACGGCTACCTCAACGAAGAGGTGCTGGTCTGGAAGTTCCGCTCGATGCGGACCGAGGCCAGCGACTACGCCGCCGCGCGCCAGGTCACCGCCGACGACGACCGCGTGACCCGCGTCGGGCGCTTCCTGCGCCGCACCAGCCTGGACGAGCTGCCGCAGCTCTGGAACGTGATCCGGGGCGAGATGTCCCTCGTCGGGCCGCGCCCGCACGCGATCGGCATGCTGACCAACGGCGCCGAGGCCTCCAAGCTCGTCGCCACCTACGCCCACCGCCACCGCATGAAGCCCGGCCTCACCGGCTGGGCGGCCGTCAACGGCTCGCGCGGGCCGGTGGATACGCCCGAGGCGGTGCGCCGGCGCGTCTCGCTGGACCTGGAGTACGTCGAGCGCCAGTCGGTCTGGCTGGACCTGGCGATCATGGCCCGCACCCTGCCCTGCGTCCTGGGCGACAGCGAAGCCGTCCGCTGACCTCAGGGCCGCCGGCGCGCCTGTTCGACGAGTTGTATCGTCGCGGCTGCGACGACCTCCGGCCGCTCCTTCATCATCAGGTGGCCTGATTTCACCATCCGCTGCTCGCCGTGGCGGAACCGCGAGGTGAGTTCCTTGTGGAAGGCGGCCCAGACGCGCTCGCCCGCATCGTCGGGTGGCGCGCCGTCCGCCGACGAGGTGGCGGTAAGCACGATGACCGGAACGTCTCTGAGGAGGTCGCCCGTCCGGTCCACCTGGTCCGACGTTCGGTCGAACAGGGTATCGAGCTCGGACAACTCCGTGCGCCAGGCCTCGGGGCGCAGGCCAAGGCCCCGGGCGCTCGCCAACCGCAGCATCCTCTCGCAGGCGTCCCGATCGGCTTGGTTCGCCGGAGAAGGCGCCGCCTGCGTCACGTCCAGGCAGTGTTCCGGCCGGCGGCGCATTCCGTCGATGCTACCGGCCCCCGTTCCGAACATCTGGACGAGGCGATCCGTCTGATGCTCGACGGAGCTATCGACGAAGACCATCCCCACGACGTCGCGCCGCCGTCGCGCGGCGAACAGGCGCTGATAGAGGCCCCCAGCGGAGTGGCCCACCAGCACATAGGGACCGTTGATGTGCGCGGCGCGAAGGCCCTGGTCGAGGTCGCGGGCGATCGCCTCGCCGTCGCGCGGCATCCGCCCTGGATCGGAGTACCCCGAGCCTGCGCGATCGTAGGCGCACGCCCGGGTGGTCGGCGCGACGCGCGCCTGCACCTTCTCCCATGCCGACGACCAGGCGCTGAAGCCGGACTCGAAGATCACCGTCGGCGAGCCCTGACCGAAGCAGCGGATGTCTAGCTTGCGGCCGCCGGGAAGGCGCACCAGCCGCCCAGGATGGGTGTAGACGTCGGCCGAGATGATGGTCGGGGCCGCGCCGCTAGGTCCCATGGCAAGGCCGACAGCGAAGGTCACGGCCGCGCCGAACAAGATTCGCCGCCCGAGGCTATTCACGATCCTGCACCAAGCGCTCGCATTCGGTCCACGTCGGGTGTGGTTTCGGCGCGTGGTGGCAAGCGCGGACTTTGTCGATGAACGCCCGCGCCTCGGTCCTTCCGATCGCGCGGCGGTCCTGTTGGGCGCGCAGCCCGGTCGTTACCGCGAGGACGCAAGCCGCGACGACCACAGTCGCCAGCGCCCAACCGAGTCCGCGACTTGCCGCTAACACCTTTTCTCGGCTCAGTACCCCGTCGCTCAAGCGGCCCGCTCCTTCCCGACGTGCAGCCTTTTGCAAACCTTCAATCACCATTCGATAAACGGGAACAATAAGGTCGATTGGCGGCCGCCCGCTCGGGGCGTGCGCGAGGGGCGGAGGTCAAGCATGCAGGTGGAACGAAACCCCTTCCGGCGCCAGCGGATGCGGCTGTTCCTGTCGCTGCTGCCCAGCACGGGCGCGGACCCGATCCGCATCCTCGATATCGGCGGTACGGTCGAGTATTGGCGCGCCAACCAGGATCTGTGGGGCCACCTCCCGCTCCACATCACCATCGTGAACCTCGGCGTCGAACCGCGCGATGAGGGCGTCTACGCCATCAGGCCGGGCGACGCCTGCCATCTCGTCGAATTCGCCGACAACAGTTTCGACGTCGTTCACTCGAACAGCGTCATCGAGCACGTCGGGCATTGGCCGGAGATGGCGGCGATGGCCGGTGAGGTGCGCAGGCTCGCGCCGATCTACTTCCTGCAGACCCCAAACTTCTGGTTCCCGGTCGAGCCGCACTTCCGCGCCATCGGCTACCAGTGGCTGCCCGAATCGTTGCGGGCGGCGCTCCTCACCCGGTTCCGCCTGGGCTTCCGCGGGCCGCGGTCCAGCTTCGACCTGGCGATGCGGGACATTCAGACCGTCAATCTGCTGACGTCGCGACAAATGAGGGCGCTGTTTCCGGACGCCGACATCCGAGCCGAGTGGCTCCTGGGTCTTCCGAAGTCTTTGATCGCGCTGCGCCGCGTCTAGGCGGCTGCGCTCGCCGCCCCCGAGCTTGCGGGAGCGGCGAGCGGCCGCGCTTAGAAGTACCAGCCGTTGGCGTTGGCGACGAGCTGGTTCGCATGCACGCCCAGCAGGGTGATGCTGTCGCCGTCGGTGAAGCTGATCACCAGATCCGAGCCCACGTCATGCAGGCTCGCCGTCAGGCCGGCCGCCTTGAAGGCCGAGATATCGATGACATCTTTCTCACCGCCCAAGCCAAAGTCGGTGATAACGTCGTGACCGCTGTGCGGCGCAAACCGGAAGGTATCGACGCCCGCGCCTCCGGTCAGGCGATCGTCGCCCGCGCCGCCGATGATGGTGTCGTTGCCGGCCGCGCCGTCGATCGCGTTGTTCCCGGCGTTGCCGGTGATGACGTTGTTCAGCTCGTTGCCGGTCCCTTTCCAGCCGTTTGTCACGGTGGCGTTGATGACCAGGTTCTCGACGTTCGCCGGCAAGGTGTAGTCACCCTTCGCGATGACGGTATCCGTCCCGCCGTTCGCGGACTCGACGATCGTCGCCAAGCTGTTCGGCACGATATAGACGTCGTTGCCGGCGCCGCCGGTCAGGGTGTCGCCGCCGCCATTGCCGTCAATTGTGTCGTTGCCGTCGCCGCCAAAGATCTGATTGGCGCCGCTGGTGCCCGTGATCGAGTCATTCAGCGCATTGCCCACCGCTGTCGTGTTGGCGCCCGAAAGCGTCAGGCTCGTGGCGGTCGCATCCATGGTCTGAACGCCAACCAGCGACTGCTGAGCCGCAGTTTGGTAGGTCGCCAGCGTCGGCGCGCCGAGCACGCTCATCGCATCCAGTGAGACGGTGGACTTGAGGCTCGAGTAGAGCAGATCCATGCCGTGGGCATGAAGCCAGTTCGCCAACACGAGATTCCCGTTATCGGTCATCACGTTGTTGTAGAGATCGCTGCTCTCGGTGAGCGTCGTGTTGTTGCTGAAGATGTAGGCCACGGCTTGGTTGTTCGAAAGCGCGACGTGGCTGGAGTTGTCGACCTCCAGGCGGACCTGGTTGCTGTTCACGTCGCTCGTCAGCGTGTTGCCGCTGAGGACGAGACCGTTGGCGTGCGTGACGCGGATGCCGTTGTAATAGCCGCCATCGATCAAGTTTCCGGAGATCGTGACGTTCTGGTACGCGAGGTTGCCGGTCTCGTCCTTCAGGAAGATGCCTTGGGAGCCGCCCCCCTTGCCTTCGGTCACGACGTTGTTGGAGATCGTGATGTCGTGGGACGCGGTGGTCGTACCCTGCGTCCAGAACTGGATCGCGTCAGGGTGGTCGCCAGCGACCGGATAGAAGTTCGTGAAATTGTTGCCGCTGACGGTCACGTGATCAACTTGCGAGAAATCGAACCCGTCGCTCCGCATGTCGTGGACAGTGTTGCCGGCCAGCTGCGCGTTCGAGCTGGAGTACACCGCGACGCCGCGGCCCAGCTGCTGAAACACCGAGTTGGTGATGCTGACGTTGGTCGAACCCGTGAACTCGATACCGT
>Ga0308175_100001664_pt1 | contig 15057 bp, 14 predicted proteins | sample PhyCR1_3_FD_203893 | JGI IMG/M metagenome (GOLD analysis project Ga0308175, IMG submission 203893) | Soil microbial communities from UC Gill Tract Community Farm, Albany, California, United States - DLSLS.C.R1 | ecosystem: Environmental > Terrestrial > Soil > Agricultural land | place: USA...
TTCTGCTGCTGTTCATCGTTGCCGAAGGCGACGATCGACGGAATGATCCACGCGGCGATGCCCATCTGCGGACGCTTCACCCGTCCGGTCGCGAATTCCTGGGCGATGATGATCTGCTCGACGGGGTCGGAGGCGCGCCCCCACGGCTTGGGCAGGTGAGGCTGCACCCAGCCGCCCTCGGCAATCGCGGTGTAGCGTTCTTCTCGCGGAATCGCCTTGAGCGCAGCGACTTCCGCGCGTATCTCCTGGCGCAGCTTCTCGGTCTCCGGGTCGAGGTCGATGTTGAGCTTGCGCATCCCGGTGCTGGTGGCGATGTCGACGACCTGCTGCGGGTAGTCCGCTGTGCGGCCGAAGCAGGCCGCAAGCACCAGCGCGCGACGGTAGTAGATGTTGGTGTCGTGCTCCCAGGTGAAGCCGATGCCTCCGTGCACCTGGATGCAGTCCTGGGTGCAGCGCTGCGCGGCGACAGGGGCGAGTGTCGCCGCGACCGCTGCGGCGAACTCGAAAGCGCAGTCCTGCGAACCGTCTTGGCGTGCTTCGTCGATGGCGCGAGCGGCGTCCCACACAGCCGCGGTGGCCCGCTCGGTGTCCGCGATCATCTCGGCACACTTGTGTTTGATGGCCTGGAACTGTCCGATCGGCCTGCCGAACTGCTCGCGAATCTTTGCGTACGCCGATGCAGTGTCGGTGGCCCAGCGCGCGACGCCGATCGTCTCGGCGGACAGCAAGGTGGACATCAGTGCACGGGCGAGAATCCGGCCGAGGTTGCTCAGCACGCGGTCGTCGCCGACCTCCACGGCGTTGGCGCGGACATGGGCCACCGGTCGCAGCGGATCGACGCTCCGGACGGGCTCGATCTCCAGTTGGTCGGCGTCGATCACCACCCACTCTTCGCCGCTGTCGATGGCGACGGGCAGCACTAGCACCGACGCCTGCGCCGCCGCAGGCACCGCACGCACCTCACCCCTGATGACCAGGCCATCGCCGTGGCGGGTGGCGGTCAGCCCGGAATCGATGGCGTATGCGGCGATCACCTCGCCGGAGGCAAGGTCGTTCAGCAGCTTGGCCTCGGGATCGTGCGCGGAGATCAGCGCGCTGGCGATGGCCGACGGAACGAACGGCCCGGGTACTGCGCCGTAGCCGAACTCGGCGATGACGATCGCGAGTTCGAGGATGCCGAAGCCTTGTCCGCCAACGGCTTCAGAGAGATGAACGCCCTGCAGTCCCTGCTCGGCGGCGGCCTTCCAGTACGGCGGCGGGTTGGAAACGGGCGTCTCGAGAGCCTCGTGCAGAACGTCCGATGGCGCCACACGCGCCACCAGGGACCGAACCGAATCGGCCAGGTCGTTGTGCTCCGAAGTGACTGCAATGGGCATGCCGAAGTGCCTTCCCTAATAACCGGTGGGTTGGGAACGAGCCTACTCGGGCCTGTTGACGACGTTTCGAATGTCCTGCACGTCGCGCATCCGCCCGCAGTTGCCCACGGCTTTGGCCAGGTAGCGGCGCTTGCGCTAACCCCTCAGCGCCACCGCTTCGCGATCCATCTTGCGATCGTGTCGGCCTTCTCGCTGCGCGCGCCCGGCGTCGTGAAGTAATGGTCGGTGTCGATCGCGCACTGCGACTTGTCACTACTGGCGAGTGCGTCATAAATGCGCCGAGCGTCGGACGGATACACACCGGTGTCCTGTTCGGCGGTGATCACCAGCGCGGGGCAGTCGATACGGGCGAGATGGGGTTCCGCGCGTGTCTGCGCGTGCCGCAGGCTCCACATGCCGAGCCAGCTGCGCAGTGTCGACGCCGCGGCGATGCCGTGCGCCGACCGGTTGGCCTTCATCGGGACGCCCGCGTAGCACAGGTTCGCACGACGCTTGCTGGGCTCCAGCGAAGGGTCGACCATCCGCGGGTCGGCCCATGTGCGCAGAACGGTGAACGGGCGGTCGGAAAAGCCGGCCCCGCGAACCCGTTTGAGCTCACGTTCCGCCCAGTCGGTGATGGCGTTGTTGCGGGCCACCTGTGCCGATCGGTATCGGGTGATGAAGTCCTTGCTGTAGGGCGGTCCGTTCTTCGAGTCGAACAGATCCAAGTCGGAATCGGTTGCAATCGGATCGTTTTCGTCGACGACCGACGCATCCATCCAGGCGGTGAGGACGTCGGGCCGACCCGGGTGCGCTGCGCTGGACACATATCCGTCGGCGGGGAGCAGGTCGGTGAGACCTGCCGCGGGCCGCATGCCTTCCAGAGGTGTCACATGGGGGTCGACCGCCTGTGCCTGATAGGCCGCCATCAGAGAGCCACCTCCGGAGTTACCCAGCAGCACGATAGTTTCCACGCCCTGTACCTCTCTTAGCCAGCGAACGCCGACGCCGATGTCGACAAGGGCGTGGTCCAGCATGAAGCTGCTTTCGAAACCGCGATAGCGGGTGTTCCAACCGAGGAAGCCGATGCCACGTGTGGCCATATAGTCGGCGAGATAGTGCTCAGAGAAGTCGATTTGGTAGTGGGCGGCGATCATCGCCACTTTCGGCTTGCGTCCCACTCCGCGGTGATACAGACCCTGGCAGGGATGGCCGCCCGACCCAGCCCGTCGCGCGGTGGGGGAGGGTAATCCGACGAACTCGTGGGTCACGCCCGGTGTGCCGGATGACGGTGTCCTGGTCATGTAGGTCCGGTCTCCTTGTGATAGATCGTCCGGTAAAAGACGTTGGCCAAGGTGTTGATACAGGCCGCGTCGTCGACGGCATCAGCCTTTCCTTCGCCGTACAATTGGAAATAGCAGAACTGATTTAGCATCGAGACCAGTGCAACAGCAAGCAGTTTCGGATCGTCGCCCAGACAGCATCCGTCCAGCTGCGCTCGCTCCACCGCTGCGGTGATCAATGAGATTGGCAACGCGCAGAGGTCGGTCCAGTATTCGGCGAAGTCGTCGTTCACCATGGCCAGCTGCGAGACGCTGATGATCTCGGCCAGCCGGCTGCGGTAGATGTTCCAGTGCGCGGCAGCCGCCTCGTAAGCACGTTCGCGGTTGCTGAGGCCAGGCTTACCTGCCGCAAGAGCGCGGTCCCGAGCGTCGTCGAGGAATCGCTGCGCCCACTCGCGCACCATCGACTCCTTGGAGTCGTAATAGTTGTAGAAGGTGGCGGTCGATTTGTCTGCTTCGGCGGCGATGTCGGAGATCGTCGTCGCGAGAAATCCCTTGCGCGCGATGACCACTCGTGCCGCAGCGTCGATCGCGGCCAGCGTCTGCCGCCCACGCAGTGTGGGCGACTGCTCACGCGGACCGACCCTCACGACCCTCCCTCGCTCTTGGCTGAACGGACGTTGATCGCACCTGAATCTGATGTTAGATTCAGATTTCGAACTTGGCAGGAGTTTCCGCGACATGATCAAGCCCGACAATCCCAATTCCGAGTTCCACCTCGGCGGTATCAATCACGTGGCGCTGGTGTGTTCGGACATGCAGAAGACCGTCGACTTCTACTCGGGTGTACTCGGTATGCCGTTGATCAAATCGCTTGATCTGCCCGGCGGCATGGGGCAGCACTTCTTCTTCGATGCAGGCAATGGCGATTGCGTCGCGTTCTTTTGGTTCGCCGACGCCGCGGATCGAGTGCCGGGCATTTCGTCGCCGGCGGCAATTCCGGGGATCGGTGAGATCACCAGCTCGGTGAGCTCGATGAACCACCTCGCGTTCCACGTGCCCGCCGAGAAATTCGACGAGTACCGGCGTCGGCTCAAGGAAAAAGGGGTGCGGGTCGGACCGGTGCTCAACCACGACGAAAGCGAGGCACAGGTTTCGCCGACGGTACACCCCGGTGTCTACGTGCGGTCGTTCTACTTTCACGACCCCGACGGGATCACCCTCGAGTTCGCCTGCTGGGTCAAGGAATTCACTGAGGCTGACACGCAGACCGAACCGAAGACCTCCGCTGACCGGCACCCGCCGGTGCCGGCCGGCTAACCGTCGTAAAGCTCTGTATTGACCAGTTCTGCCAGAATCGCCGTGAGTTGATCGATGAGTTGATCCTGACTCAGGTCGATGTCGCCCGCCAACCAGGCGCTGAGTGTTTGACCCACGCCGCCGACCAAGAAATTGACGGTCGCCTTTGTCCGGCTGTTCTGTTCGCGTTGGAAAGCCGACTCGAAGTGCTGACCCGCCAGGACCGCGAAAACTCCACCGAGAGCGGCGCGCTTGCGCAGAATAACCGGATTCGATAGCTGGACGTCGAACAGCAGGCGGCCGATACGGGAGTCGGCGCCGATTGTGCGGACCAGGTTCGCCACGCCCGCGCGATTCTGTTCGGAAAACGCCGAGGTGGCCACGGCGGCCTGCGTGGTCGCGGCGATGTCGGCGACGGCGGCGTCGAACACCGCGGCGACGAACTCGTCTTTGTCGGTGAAGCTCTCGTAGAAGTAGCGTGCGGTCAGGCCCGCCTGCTTACAAACGGCGCGCACGCTGAGCTCGGTTTCCGCGCTGTCGGCGCCCAACAAATCCAGGCCTGCGTCCAACAGCCGGCGTCGGCGCTGCGTGACACGCTCGGCCGCGCCGATTCCACGGTATGGACGGACTTGAGCCACGCCAGTCATCTTGCCATCTTGACAGCTGTCAAAATGGTCGTGCAATATCTGATAACAAGCGTTTTCACATTTGCGGATAGGCAGGTCGATGGCGGTCCTTCAGATACGTCGCCCGCGCTCGCGACGCGGGCCGGACTTCGATGAAGGCCTGATGGGTATCGCGCTGCTGGCTGGGCCAGCGAATGTGATCATGGAGTTGTCCCAGCCGGGCGTCGGCTACGGGGTAATGGAGAGTCGCGTGGAAAGCGGCCGAATAGATCGCCATCCCATCAAGCGGGCGCGTACGACGCTCACCTACATCGCGGTGGCGACCAAGGGCAACGAACAGCAGAAGGCGGCGTACCGCACGGCGGTCAACAAGTCGCACGCAGAGGTTTACTCGACGCCGGACAGCCCGGTGTCCTACAACGCCTTCGACAAAGACCTGCAGCTATGGGTCGCGGCTTGCATCTACAAGGGCACTGTCGACGTCCTTCGAACCTTCGTTGGTGAAATGGACGAGGAGACTGCCGACCGGGTTCATCGCGAGAGCGCGGCATTGGGCACGATGCTGCAAGTCCCCGCAGAGATGTGGCCGGCGGACCGAGCCGCGTTCGACCGGTACTGGGAAGAGTCACTTGCCAAAGTGCACATCGATGACGCAGTCCGTGAGTTCTTGTACCCGATCGCCGCTGGCCGAATTCGAGGCGTAAAGGTGCCGGTGTCGTTACAGCGCAGGCTGGACGCTTTCAATCTGCTCGTCACAGGAGGTTTTCTGACGCAACACTTCCGCGATGAGATGCGAATTGAGTGGAATGAGGACAAGCAGCGCCGATTCGACCGCCTGATGGCAAGGCTCCGCGCGGTCAACAATCTGTTGCCGCGGTTCATCAGGCAATTTCCGTTCAACGTTTTGCTGAAGGATCTCGACTGGCGCATCCGGACGGGCCGCCCACTCGTGTAGTCAGCCCGCCGTGACCCGGTAGACGTCTACCGTTTCCGGTAAACCCTTGAGTTGTTGTGGGCCAACGCCTTCGAATGCGAGACCCGACCCGCCTGCAAGGTCACGCAGTGTGCGCGTGCACAGAATCTCTGCGGCGCCGGCCATTGCGCACACTCGCGCACCGGTGTGCACCGCCAGACCGCTCCATTCGTCTCCGCGACGCTCGCATTCTCCGACGTGGATGCCGGTCCGGATGCGCAGGCCGCGGCCGGCGAGAGTCGGCACGAGTTCGAGGGCGCAGCGGGCCGCCTTGCTGGGCACGTCGAAGAGCGCGAATACCCCGTCGCCGGTGTGGTTCACCCGTCGGCCACCGTATTTGGACAACAGCCGGTCGACGATTTCGTCGTGAACGTCGAGCTGACGGCTCCAATGATGATCACCCGCTGCGCCCAGCTGCTCGGTCGAGCCAACGATATCGGTGAAGAAGACAGTCGCCAGTACGCGCTCATCGGTTAGGGCAGAGGGCCTTTCGCAGAAGTCGAGGACTTGCGATGTCAGCACGTCAATGAGGTCGAAGGCGGCATGTGCGCCTGCAGGTAGCGTGACGAACCGCGCATTCGGAATGCCCTCGGCAAGTGCAGCGGATGCTTCGTAAGGCACCATTCTGTCGCCCGGCCTGGCCATCACAAGCGTCGGAACCGTCACTTGGCCGGTCAGGTCGCGAACATCTTCGCGCATAAAGCTCCGCCACAGCATTGCCGCCATAGCGGGACTGGCGAGCGACGATTCGATCCTGCCCCATTGTTCCCGGACCCCGGGCACGTTGGCAGCAGCGTCGTCGAGTACCAAGTCCGCCATCGTGCCCTCGCCCCAGCGGTCGTCGATGTCTTCGGCTCTGGCATCGATCTGTGCCTGGGTGAAACCCCACGGAAATTCGGGAGGCTCTTGGGTGAAACGCGCCGCGGTTGCGTAGAGGACCAGTGAGCGAACCCGGTCCGGGTTCGTCGCGGCGAGCGCAATGGAAGTCATTCCGCCCGAGAAGACGCCGAAAAGTGTGGATTGCTTTGCGCCGGTGACGTCCAGGACGGATACCAGGTCGCGCACGCGGTCCTCCATCGTAGGCGCCCGCGTCACGGGGTCAGACAAGCCCGTCCCGCGGCCGTCCCAGACGACGACCCGCACCTCCCGCGACAGTCTTTCGACTGCAATGCCCCAGGGAAACGATGGGTCGTCGGAGCGATCGATGCTGCTGAAGATGGTGGGAACCCAAACCAGTGTCGTTTCGCCGTCGCCGTACACGCGGTAAGCCAGGCGCACATCGCCGTTGCGGACATAGCGCACGCGACCGTCACTCACCTCAGTATTGTGGCATTCCGCAGGTCAGCGGGTTGTCAGATTTCGCGCGTATAACCGGCAATATGCGTACCGACAAGGACACCTGGGACATCACCACGAGCGTAGGTGCGACGGCCTTGTTCGTCGCCGCGTCGCGGGCGATCGAGGCGAACAAGCCTCATCCGCTGGTGGTGGACCCGTACGCAGAGGTGTTCTGCCGGGCCGTCGGCGGAGAGTGGGCCGACCTGCTCGACGGAAAAGCACCAGACCACAAGCTGGCGTCGGAGTTCGGTGATCATTTCGTGAACTTCCAGGCCGCACGAACCAAGTTCTTCGACACCTTCTTCTATGCCGCCGCCGATGCCGGTGTCCGTCAGATGGTCATCCCCGCAGCCGGTTTGGACTCCCGCGCCTACCGGCTGGCCTGGCCCAATGCCACCATCGTCTTCGAGCTCGATCAGCCGCAGGTGCTGGCGTTCAAACGTGACGTGCTGGCTCGCGGTGGCGAGGCACCGACGGCCGAGCGTCGCGAGATAGCCGTCGACCTGCGTGATGACTGGCCAGATGCCCTGCTGCAGAGTGGTTTCGACCCGTCGGAACCCTCGGCATGGCTGGCCGAAGGGCTGCTCGTGTATTTGCCCGCCGCCGCGCAGCAGCACCTTTTCGCCGGCATCGACGCCCTGGCGGCGGCCGGCAGCCATGTCGCGGTCGAGGAGGCGGTGCCGATGCCCGAGACCGACATCGAGGCGGCCCGTGCCGAGGAGCGCGCCGCGGGCAACGAGGACCAGTTCTTCAGCCTCATCTACAACGAGCAACATGCCCCGGCGGCGGAGTGGTTCGGTGACCGCGGCTGGCGGCCCATGGCGGTCAGCTTGACCGACTACTTCCACCAGATCGGACGACCGGTTCCCGAGCCGGACTCCGAGGCGGGTCCGATGTTCGCCCACACGAGCCTGGTCAGCGCTCGTAAGGCCGGCTAGTTGAACATGAAATCGCGCATGAACCGCGTCATCCTGCGCAGGTAGTCCGGCTGGCTGACGTGCAGGATGTGGTTCCCGGGGAACCAGTGGAACGCGCAGCGGTCCCAGTGCTCCCAGAGCACTTCCGCCTGCTGTGGCGGCGCCAAGCGGTCGCCAAGCCCGGCGATGATCAGCCGCCGGTCCTTGGGCACCAGCGGCGGGTAGTTCAGCGGCGAGTGGAACATCGCTGCAGCCGTGGATAGTTCACGTTCCGTGTGGCTGATCCGGTCACCGAGCGCGACCAACATGTTGGCGGGCCACCACTCCTCGACCAACGAGTCCGGCATGACGACCGGAACGTTCGGGATCACAGCCTGGATGCGGTCGTCGACGGCTGCGATCAACGCAGAGGTATACCCGCCCAACGACATTCCGGTCAACGCGACCCTGTCGACGCCGGTGAACTCCAAATAGTCGATCAGCGACCGGAAGTCGTGCACGGCTTGTGCCATCGCTTCGGCGAACCCCGCGAAGCCGTTGGCGAACAAGCCGTAACCGCTGTACGGAGAATACTTTTCGGCGCGACGACCATGGAACGGCATGGTGTACAGCAGCACATCGTAGCCCGACCGATAGAACCACGGCAGCGAGAAGAACAACCCGTTGAAGAGGTAAGCCGACCCCATGAAACCGTGGATCACGCACAGGGTTGGATGGGGTCCATCGTCGTGGCGCCAGTGTTGTGCATGCACCACGTTGTTGCGCGCAAACGAGCCGCACCGGTCGCGCATCGCCGGGTTGATCGCCCGGAAGCTGCTGTTGAATCGGATGTTGTGCACGCGGCCGTTGGCGATCCATTCCGCGACCGGATTCGCCGGGCGCGATGAGATCCGCGGCCCCTCCGCCGGAGCGGGAAACGATAGCGCGGGGTCCTTCGCGGCGGCCAATTCGGCGTAGAACGCCAGCGCGTCACGCTGCGCCGACGAGCCCGATCCGGTCAGCGCCGCCCTGGCGACCTGCGGCAGCATCGCCGCGCCGACAACCGATGCCAGTGCGGTTCGCAGGCCGAGGTCTGCGATCGCCGACGAATCCACGATCAGGCGTTGACGCAGCGTGAGATCCACGCGCCGCGGCAACCCCCGTGCGGATGCATCGGCGCCCGGGACGTCGGGAATGGGAATCGGCGGATCGACGGGAGCGGCGCCCGACGGCTGCGAACTGGCCACGGCACGATGGTAGCCAGCCCGGATGGCTACGTCAGGCGGTAGACCGTTGATTCGCCGATGACCGTGCCTGGGTAATGCTTGGCTACCCAGTCGGTGATCTCGCGGGTGTGCGAAGCGCCGCGGTTGGACCCGTAGATGACCTCGCCGTGTCCCTTCTCCTCGAACGATCGTCCCCGTCCTGCCTCGATGTAGTACGCGATCTTCCCCCCATGCACATCATCGATGAACGACTGCAACGTGGGCACCGGATCGCCGCTCCACCCGCCGATGGCCATCACCGGTGTCCCCGACGAGACTTCCAGGGCGGCAGCCGACTGCGAGCCGTTGGTCGCGGCGGACCATTCGGTGGTCGTGTTGGCCAAGACGCCGGCCAGGTCGGGATTGGTTGCTTCATCGCCCATACAGTTGCCGAGCTGCGCGTCGCACTTCTTGAGCGCCGTTGGGATCGAGCCTTGATGCGGCGTGGCGGCGGTGGCGATCGAGAAGGCCGTTGTGCCACCGACTGCGGCCAGCACCCCGACGGTGACTGCGGCTGCGACGCCCCTGCGCGAGCCGAATCCAAGCACTGCGACAGCCGCAGCCATCGCGACCGCGGTGAGTAGCCATGGAAGCCATGTAGGGCCAAAGCCGTTGCGATGCTGCAGTATCGACGACCAGACGGCCGTGAGTCCGATTATGGCGGCAAGCGTTGTGCGGCCGTTCCAGCCGGTCCGATATCGCCACGCCCACACCGTGCCGATGCCGACCAGCCCGGCGACCGCGGGTGCCATCGCCACCGTGTAGTACGGGTGGACCATGCCGCTCATGTAGCTGAACACCACTGCGCTCACCAGCAGCCAGCCGGTGAACATCGTCAGCGCAGCCTTTTCCCCGCGTCCGAGCCGCCAGCGAAAGACAAGGTAGACGCCGAAGGCGACGGCCAGCAGAGCCGCAGGCAGCAGCCAGGAGATTTCGTTGGCCATCTCGGCGGTGAAAAGCCGCCGAAGACCCGTGCCGCCGCCCAGCCTCGACCATCCATTCCCTTCGGCCGGAGCGCTGAAATCGGTTGGTTGACGCTGGCTTCGGCGGCCCAGGATGCGAGTCATGCCGTTGTATCCAACGGCGAGTTGCAGCACGGTGTTGTCGGTCGAACCGCCGACGTAGGGGCGCGCGGTCACCGGAACAAGTTGGACCGTCAGCACCCACCAGCCTGCGGCGACGATCAACGCGGCTGTCGCAGCGAGAGGTGCAGGAGCCGTTGGCGCCAGCCGGTCGGCGCCAACAGCAGGTAGGTCAGCGCGAACGCAGGCAAGGGCAGGAAGCCCTCGAACATCTTGGTCAGGAACGCGGTACCCATCAGGACGCCGACCAGAACCAGCCAGCGCCAGGAAGCGGTCGCGACGGCACGGATCAGGCAGTAGCCGGCCACCGTCAGCAGCAGCACCAGCAGCGCGTCGGGATTGTTGAAGCGGAAGATCAACGCCGCAGCCGGCGTGCATGCCAGCGCCGCACCGGCCAGCAGTCCGGCCGCCGTTCCCGCACGGCTGTCGTCGAACGCCCGCCGAACAGTCGCGTACAGCACGTCGACCGACGCAGCACCCATCAACGCCTGGGGTGCCAGCACCGACCAGCTGTTCATGCCGAACAACCGCACGGACAAACCGGTCACCCACAACGACGCCGGTGGCTTGTCGACGGTGATGAAGTTGTTCGCGTCGAGCGATCCGAAGAATCACGCCGACCAACTGTGTGAGCCTGCCTGCGCGGCGGCGGCGTAGAAGAGGTTGCCGTATCCCGTCGCCGACAGGTTCAACATATACAGCGCCGCAGTGGCCGTGAGCAGCGCGGCAAGCACTATCTGCGTGCGCCTGTCGACGTTGGCAGTCATGCCGATCACCGTGCCGTGCGTTGCTGTCCGCCGGCCTGAGTTGCCGCTGCGAACCGCCTGTGAGTAGGCGAGTGCGACACTGTCTGCCATGTGGAATGCCGACGTTTACCTCAACTTCGCCGATCAGCGCGGTCGGCCTTTTTTCGATCTGATGTCACGGGTGGGCGCCGAGAATCCGCGCCGTGTCGTCGATCTTGGTTGCGGTCCAGGCAATCTCACCGTTACGCTCGCTGAGCGCTGGCCCGACGCGGTGGTCGAGGCGTGGGACAGCTCTCCGGAGATGGTCGAATCCGCAAGGGAGCGTGGCGTTGACGCCCAAGTCGGCGATGTCCGGTCCTGGGAACCGAAGCCCGACACCGATGTGGTGATAAGCAACGCCACCCTGCAGTGGGTGCCCCAGCATGTCGAACTGCTTGTTCGTTGGGCGGGTGCGTTGTCGGCGGGTTCGTGGATCGCGGTGCAGATGCCGGGCAATTTCCAGTCGCCGTCGCATGAGGCGGTGCGCGCGGTGGGCCGCCGAGAGCCCTTTGCGAATAGACTGCGGGACATGCCGTTTCGGGAGGGCAAGGTGGTCAGTCCCGCGGCCGAGTACGCAGACATGCTCACCGACGCGGGTTGTCGGGTGGATGCCTGGGAGACCGTCTATGTCCACGAATTGACGGGTGAAAATCCGGTGTTGGAGTGGATCACGGGCACCGCGCTGCGGCCGGTGATCGATCGGCTGTCCGAAGAGGCGTGGCAGCAGTTCCGTCAGCAGCTCATCCCGCTGCTCGACGAGGCCTATCCCGCACGGCCGGACGGCAAGACGTTCTTTCCGTTTCGCCGGGTGTTCATGGTGGTCCAGGTCGGTTGAGGGGGTCAGGTCGGTAGGCCTTTCTGTTCGGCCTCTGCCCGGTAGCGGTCCACCCATGCATCGGACCTCTGATCGGCCTGACGTTCCAGGACCGGTGCAGGCGCCAGTTGCGGATCCTGACCCAACGCTTCGAGGACGGTGCCGACGATTTCAGTGAGGTTTCGCCACAGCACCGGATAGGAGATCTCCATCGGCGAGACGCCCTCCTCATCGAACCAGGCCCGCCAGGCCTTCTCCTGCTCGCGCAGCATGGTGACGACATGGGCAATGGCGCCCGCGTGATAATCGGCGACGGAGTCCCGCCTGGGGTCTGGCCGCCCTCGCCAGACCCGCGTCTGCACCGCCCGCCAGAACGAGACCGCTTGCGAGACGACGTCGGGACGGTAGACGTGGATCAGGACGGGATCGCTGCCGACGACGTCGCGGATGGCCGCGAGCAAACCATCTCCCGACCGCTCCGGCAGCCCCGCCGCGCGCTGAAGCAACAGCGGTGTCTGATTCCACATCAGCTTGCCGCCCCAGATGCCGTTAGGTGTGCGCCCCACTGTGCGGATGTAGTCGCGCCAGATCTCGGGTGGCGCGAGGTCGGGCTTGCCCTCGTCGAGCGGGTCGAGCAGTCGCAGGATCGACTCGTCCTCGACTCCTTCGAACCATTGCCGTGGCTGCGGAGACTGGCTGGTGTTCGGCAGGTATTGAAAGAACTCACCCGGCTCGCCCGCCACCCCGGTGGCCCGAAGCGATTCGACGAGCAGCGTGCTTCCGCTGCGCTGCGACGCGAGCACCAGATACGCAGAGGCGGCCATCGATGCACCTAACTGTGGTCGTCTTCGATGCCCCGGTCGGCGGCGATCGCCGATCGGCTGGTCACCGCGGGGCCGTGGTTGCGCAGATATGTCTCGGTGTAGCGCGCAGAGATGCGGGTGCCCGCGAACTCGGAAGGAATGACGTCGTTCGTCTTCAGACGCCAGTCATGCAGCAGCAGTGCAAGGTCCGTGGCGATCGCCTCCGCCTCGTCCGTCGCATCCCTGCCAAGCAGGTTGTGCGACTCGCTGGGGTCTTCGACGAGGTCGTAGAGCTCACGTTCCGGACGCAATTCACCGATAAGCGGTGCCACCGCCTTACCGGGTGCGCTGTCGGCGATATCCCACGGCAAATCGAGTAGGGGCCGGCTCGCGTAGTTCTCGATATAGCTGTGCTCCTTCGTTCGGACGGCCCGTATCGGATCGAAGGAATCGTGATACGTCTTGGTGGTGTACACCTCTGAGCGCACTGGTGTGCAGCTTCGTGTCGGGGTCGCCAACGCGGCGGCGTGGGACATGCCGTCGACGTCTGCGGGCGCCTCGATCCCGAGCAGCTCCAACAGGGTCGGCACCAGGTCCACGCCACTGAAAAGGTCGTCATAGACCTCCGGTGATTGTCCGGACTGCAGCGGCGCACGCATGATCACGGCGATACCGGTACCTGCGTCGTAAAGCGTTGACTTGGCGCGGGGCAGGGCCGGTCCGTGGTCGGTCATGAACACCACCCAGGTGGTGCGGTCCAGGCCGGTGGCGGTAAGTGCGTCGAGCAACCGCCCGACGGCGGCGTCCGCGACCGTGATCGCGCCGTAGAACTCGGCCAGATCCTGGCGGACATCGTCGGTCTCGGGCAGAAATTCGGGCACCGCGACGGCACTCCGGTCCGCGGGTTGGTAGCGGTCGGGCGGGTACGGGCGGTGGGTCTCGAAGAAGCCCGCAGTCAACATGAACGGCTCGCGCGGCCCGTCGCCGAGCCACTGCGTCGCGTGATCGACCACGTATTCGCAGTAGGAGTTGGACACGTCGTAGGTGTCAAAGCCGAGCCGAGCCGGATACGAAGTCTCATGCTGCATGCCGAACAGTGTTGTGTACCAACCAGATTCGGATAGTATCTGGGGCAGCGTGCGGACGTCGGCGCGGTATTCCCAACCGTGATGGGCCAGTCCCACCAGGCCGTTGCGGTGCGGATAGCGGCCGGTGAACAGCGACCCCCGCGACGGTGAGCACAACGGCGCGGTGGCGTGCGCGCGGGTGAACAGAACACCCTCCGCGGCGAGCTGGTCGAGCCGCGGGCTGGACACGCCGGAGTGCCCGTAGGCACCCAGATAGCGGCCGAGGTCGTGCCAATGCACGACCAGCACGTTGTCTCGCCGCGGTTCGGTCACGTAGGCGTCCTTTCGGGTGTCGTCGGTACACCGAACCGGTCCCAGAGCGATTCGGCAACATTTCAGCTCACCGAGATTGAGTTATACACAGTTGTGAGTTCATCCACAGGCCGGGTTTGCGCTGGTGGTTGGCGTCGGTCGCTTCGAGTAATTTCGTACATATGTTCGATCAGCTCGTAGCTGCCGCCAACGCCGCCTCCGGTGCCGAGGCGGTCGGCGCGTGGGCGGCCGTGGAGAACGCGGCGTGCGCGCGGCGGCTGTCGGCCATCGCCGATGTGTTGGAGGGCCGGCTGTCTGAAGACGGGTCGGCCGAGCGGGATCAGTGGTGTCTGGACAACTGGGATGCGGTGGCCGCCGAGGTCGCCGCCGCCCACGGCGTCTCGCTAGGTGTGGCCTCACACCAACTGGTGCTGGCCATGGCGTTGCGCGAACGGCTACCCCGGGTCGCCGAGTTGTTCGCGGCGGGACGCATCGGGGTGCGACTGGTGAACACGATCGTCTACCGCTGCGCGTTGGTCGCCGACCCGGTGGCACGGGCGAAGGTCGATGTCGAGTTGGCCGCCACGGTGACGCGGTGGTGCGGGTGGTCGGCGGCCAAGGTCGAGCAGGCCATCGACTACTGGGTCGACCGCTATGACCCGCACGCGCTGCGGCGCATGGACAGACGCGCCAGGGGACGCCACGTCGACTGGACCTGGTCGGACGGACAGGGGGCCTCCACCATCGAGGCGGTGCTGTTCGATCACGACGCCGCCACCCTCGACAAGCGGCTCGATGCGATGTCGCGCGGAGTGTGCGACGCCGACGAGCGCACAACGGATCAGCGCCGCGCTGATGCGCTGGGGGCATTGGCCGCCGGCGCCGCCCGACTGCAGTGCACCTGCGGGGCCGACGACTGCCCTGCGGCCGGTGAGCAGGCCAGCGCGGTGGTGGTGTACGTCCTCGCCGAGGAAAAAAGCCTCTCCGACAACACGCCCGTCGCTGTGGATGGCGTCGAACCGGATGCCCCCAGGAAGCCGGTGCGGGAGATGACGCTGGCCGAAGCGCTGACCCCGCCTGCGCCGACCGGCCAGGCCCAGACCAACCCTGCGGTGATGTTCGGCGGACCGATCATCCCGGCACCGCTGCTGGCGGCCAA
>Ga0308175_100001665_pt1 | contig 15054 bp, 12 predicted proteins | sample PhyCR1_3_FD_203893 | JGI IMG/M metagenome (GOLD analysis project Ga0308175, IMG submission 203893) | Soil microbial communities from UC Gill Tract Community Farm, Albany, California, United States - DLSLS.C.R1 | ecosystem: Environmental > Terrestrial > Soil > Agricultural land | place: USA...
AGGGTCCCAACTACCTGCTCGCCAAGCGGCTGCAGCGCTGGCGCGCCACGGCATACCGCGCCGACGGCGGGCTCGTGTCGTTCAAGGTCGCGCCGCCCACGCGCACCCGCTCGGTCCTCAAGAACCGAGCGCTCGCGGCCGCGTATGCCGGGGCGCACCGCTTCGGTGTCGAGGTGTTCGAGCCGGGCACCGCCAACACGCTGATGGCGGCCCTGCTCGTCCACGACCTGCGCACCGGCTCGCCCGCGCTGCCCGCCCCGTGGCAGGACGAGGCGTATGCCGCTGTGCACGGTGGTCTCTGGACGTGCGCGTACGACCCGCGCAGCGCCCTCGGCATCGCGGCGCTGCTCGGCGTCGCGTCCGCCCGCTGACGACGGGACGGTCTGCCCCGCCAGACGGCAGTTGGCGCGGAGGTGCTCGAGGCTCGATGCTTCTGCCATGAACGAGCGAGTGGCGCAGGAGCCTCGCGCAGCCCACCGGTCGCCGACGCGCGGCCTCGGTGGCGTGCGCCGCGCCCCGCGCACCCTCGTCCCGGCGCTGCTGGCGGCGATCGCCTACGTCGACCCGGGCAACTTCGGCGTCAACATCACCTCCGGCGCCGAGCACGGCTACTCCCTGGTGTGGGTCGTGGTCTTCGCGAGCGGCTCGGCGATGGTCATCCAGTACCTCGCCGCCAAGCTCGGCATGGTCACCGGCAAGAGCCTCGCGGAGCACAGCTCGGAGCGGTTCCCCGGTGTCGGCCGGGTGCTGCTGTGGGCCCAGGCGGAGCTCGTCGTGGTGATGACCGACCTCGCCGAGATCGTCGGCGGCGCGATCGCCCTGCGGCTGCTCTTCGGGATGCCGATCATGGTCGGGGCCGTGTGCGTCACCGCGTTCAGCCTCGTCGTGCTGGCCCTGAGGTTCCGCGGTCGCAGCCAGTTCGAGTCCGTCGTGCTGGTGCTGCTCGTCGTCATCATCGCCTCACTGGCATGGCAGGTCGGCATCGCCGACGTGGACAGCGCGGCCCTGCTGCGCTCGCTCGTCCCCGGGCCGCTGGACTCGTCCGCGGCGCTGCTCGCCGTCGGGATCGTCGGGGCGACGGTGATGCCCCACGCGCTGCACTTCCACTCGGCCGCCTCCCGCGGTGACGTGCCGACCTCGGGCGCGGGCGCGGACCTGCACCACGGCGACCCCGACCGCCTGGCCCAGCGGCTGCGCGCCGGCCGCCGCACGGTGCGCAGCGTCGTCATCGCGATGACCGTCGCCGGGGCGGCCAACGTCAGTCTCGTCGTGTTCTCCGCCGCGCTGCCGTCGGGCGCGGGAGCGGGGATCGAGACCGCGTATGCCGCCCTGCTCGCCCACGCGGGCCAGCTCGCCGCCACCATGCTGGCCGTCGCGCTGCTGGCGTCCGGTCTCGCGGCGACCCTCGTGGGGGTCCAGACCGGTGACGTGGTCATGCAGGGCTTCGGCCGCCGGCCGATCTCGCCGCTGCTGCGCCGGCTGGTGGCGGTCGTGCCGGCCCTGGTCCTGCTCTGGCTCGGCGTCGAGCCGACGAGCGCCCTGGTCTGGAGCCAGGTCGTGCTCTCGTTCGCCCTGCCCGGCACCCTCGTGCCGCTGCTGCTCTTCACCCGGGACCGCCGCCTCATGGGTGCCCTCGCCAACCACCCCTTGACCACGGCCGCCGCGACCCTCGTCACGGCTGTCATCGTCGGCCTCTGCACCTACCTCGTGCTCCAGGGCTTCTGAGGCTCGCCGACGTGCCGGGCGCTCCCGGCGGACGGGACGCGGAACCCGCCTGACGGCATACGCAAGCGCCCGGCCGTAGGGCACATGCGGACGGGGAGCCCCCGGACGACGAGGAGGGGCGGAGCCCGTCCGGACTCCGCCCCTCCTCGACCGCTCGAGAGCCGCCGCCGCTCAGCGGCCGGCGCGCCACCCGTCGCGCACGCCCTTGGCGCCGCCGCGAGCCGCCCGGTAGGCGCGACGCAGCGTCGCCTTCGCGACGGCCTTGACGTCGGTGCCACCCGACGTGGCGGTCGCCGGTGCCGCGGGAGCCGGCTTGGCCGGCTTGGCGGCCGGCGCCTTCGTCTTCTGGCCCTCGTAGGGGAAGGGCTGCCACAGCTCGTTCAGGCCGGCGGTGGGGTCATCCATGACCTCGGCGGGAAGGTCGCGCAGGCGCAGCCCCGCGTCGTTGGCGGCCTGGCGGGCCTCGTCGTCGTAGGGGCGCATGCGCCACGCGTCGACGAGGTACTTGCGGGTCTTGGTGTAGTCGGCGTAGCGCTTCGCGTGCTTGTCGTCGGCGCCGATGTGCGCGAAGAGGGCGATGCGGTCGCCGTCGGCCTCCGTGACCTCCTCCGGCTTGAACCGGTCGTGCTCGTTGGGCATCGGGAACGGCGCCTCGGGGTCCTTGAGCAGCATGCCGTTGCCGGAGTGCGTGATGCGCATGCTCCACACGGCGAGGTCGCCCGGCTTGGTCTTGACGTACTGCACCTCGCCCTCGCTCGTGTTGCGCAGGTCGTGCGAGCCGACGCGCAGGTTCAGGCCGCCGGTGTGCTCGGAGTGGTCCTGGCAGTAGATGCCGAAGCGCAGCTGCGTGTAGCGGTCGGCCCAGTCGGGGGCCTCGGGGTCGACGCGGTCGGCGTTGTCCTTGTGCCACCCCTTCTGGGTGCCGTTGATCGTGAAGGAGCTGTCGCCGGTGTAGACGAGGTCGTCGGTGCCGAGCAGCTTGCGCGCCACCGCGGCCATGCGACCGTCGGTGATGACGCTGCGCAGGCGGGGGTTGGCCAGCAGGTCGCCGCCGAACCCGCGGGAGGCGTACGCGGCCTCGCGGAAGGCTGCGATCTCCTCCTGCGTGTAGACGTTCGGGAGGATCGCGTAGCCGCGCTCCCAGAACTTGTCGACGTCAAGGGCGTCGATGGCTTCCTCGATGGCTGGTGCCGTCATGGAAATGGTCCTCCTGCAAGGGGTGAGTTGCTCGTCCAGTTGGGGGAATACCTCGTCGGTTGACGTCTCGTTCGAGGCTAGCAGCGAGCATGCTGGCGGAACGCTCAACGAGAGGCCGGGCGTTGCGGGAGGGCAAGACGTCGTCGTGGGACCGCCGGACGCGTGTGGGAGAGTGGCGCACGAACCGCTGCGACGTCGCATCAGGAAGGTGGGCATGCCGGCTCGACTCGTCCCCCCGGTGGCCCGGGAGCTGCCCGCCCTGACCGAGCTGCGCCTCGAGGTCCGCGCCTTCCTGGCCGAGCAGGTCGCCGCCGGTGCGTTCGTCCCGCACGTCGACACGTGGCTGACCCGGTGGGACCGCGAGTTCACGCGTGAGCTCGGCCGACGCGGCTGGCTCGGCATGGTCATCCCGACCGAGTACGGCGGGCAGGGCCGCACCTACCTCGAGCGGTTCGTCGTCACCGAGGAGCTGCTCGTCGTCGGTGCCCCGGTCGCCGCACACTGGATCGCCGAGCGGCAGATCGGCCCGTCGCTGCTGCGCTACGGCACCGAGGAGCAGAAGCAGGCGTTCCTGCCCGGGATCAGCCGCGGCGAGATCGTCTTCGGCATCGGCATGAGCGAGCCCGACTCCGGCTCCGACCTCGCGAGCGTGCGCACCCGCGCAGAACGGGTGGAGGGCGGCTGGCGCCTGACCGGCACCAAGGTGTGGACCTCGGGCGCCCACGAGGCCGACGCGTTCTTCGCGCTCGCCCGCTCGGCGCCGCTCGACCCGGCCCACCGGCACGAGGGCCTCAGCCAGTTCATCGTCGATCTGCGGGCGGCCGGGGTGACGATCCGTCCGATCATCTCGATGGGTGGGGATCACCACTTCAACGAGGTGCACCTCGACGGGGTGTTCATCCCCGACGACCGGGTGCTCGGGGACGTCGGCGGGGGCTGGGCGCAGGTGACCTCCGAGCTCGGTTTCGAGCGCAGTGGCCCCGAGCGCGTCCTGTCGACCTTCCAGCTCCTCGCGGCCGCCGCCCAGGCCATGGACGAGGGGCGCCTGCCCACCGACCCCGGCCTCGGCCGTCACGTCGCGCGCGTTGCGGCCCTGCACCACATGTCCTTCGCCGTCTCGACGGCCCTCGAGCACCACGAGGACGCCGACACCGCAGCCGCCGTCGTCAAGGTGCTCGGCACGACGGGGGAGGGCGACATCGCCGACTACGTCGACACGCTGACCGCGTCGGGGTGGGCGCTCGACGACGAGCTGGACACGCTCCTGCACGCCGCGATCCTCCAGCGCCCCGGCTTCACGCTGCGCGGCGGCACCAACGAGATCCTGCGCGGCGTCATCGCCCGCGGGCTGGGGATGCGCTGATGGGCTCGCAGCAGGAGCCACGCGAGCTGCACGGGCTCGCCGCCTCGACGACGCCGGACCCCGACCTGGTCGCGGTGCTCGAGGACCTCTTCACCGACTACCGCGCCAACCGCGCCACCGCCACCGCGGTCGTCGACCTCGACCGCGACCTCTGGCAGCGGCTCGAGGAGCTGGGCCTCACCCGCCTGACCGGCAGCGAGGCGGCAGGGGGCAGCGGGGGCAGCTGGCTCGAGGCCGCTGCGCTCCTCGGGCTGGCCGCCGCGTCGGCCGCGCCGGTGCCGCTGGCCGAGCACGACGTGCTCGGCGGCTGGCTGCTCGAGGCGGCCGGCCTCTCCAACGAGGGAGGGCTGCGCACCGTATGCCGTCCCGACCCCTCCGGCGTCGCCCTCAACGTGACGTGGGCCCGGGACGCCGACCGCATCGTGGCCCTCTGGGAGGACCGTGACCAGTGGCGGGTCGCCGACGTGCCGGTGGAGCGGGTGGCGATCGAGGAGCGCCGCAACCTCGCCGGCGAGCCGAGCGACACCGTGGAGTTCGACCTCGACGACCTCGAGGCCGGCTCCGTGGTGGCGCACGAGATCGGTGAGCAGTTCCACCTGCGCGGGGCCCTCGCCCGGTGCGCGCAGGTCACCGGTGCCATGGAGCGGGTCGTCGAGGTGGTCCTGACCCACGTTCGTGAGCGGCAGCAGTTCGGCCGCCCGATCGGGCGCTTCCAGGCGGTGCAGCACCTCGTCGCCGACCTCGCCTGCGAGACCGCGCTGGCCCGGGCGGCCACCGACGCGGCCGTCGCGCGGGCCGCCGCCTCCGACTGGCGCGACCCCGGCATGCTCTTCGCCGTCGGGGTCGCCAAGTCGTGCGTCGGGCACGCCGCCTCGGTCGTGGTCCGCGGCTCGCACCAGGCCCTCGGCGCGATCGGCACGACGCTCGAGCACGAGCTGCACACGCTGACCAAGCCGATCCTGGCGCGACGCAGCGAGTACGGCTCGCTGCAGGACTGGGACGAGACCCTGACGGCGCTCGCCTCCTCGGCCGGCCACGACCGGCTCTGGAGCCTCATCACCACCGGCCGGGCCAAGCCGTCGAGCGCCCGCTTCCACCCCTACGACGGCGCGTGACGGTGCCGACCCGACGAAGGAGACCCGCCGCATGACCGAGATCCGCTACGAGGTGACCGACGGCGTCGCCGTCATCACCCTCGACGCGCCCGAGCGCCGCAACGCGCTGTCCGTCGAGATGTCGCGCGAGCTCATCGACGCCGCCCGCACTGCCGAGGCCGACGAGGCGGTCGGTGCCGTCGTCGTCACCGGCGGCGCGCACTTCTGCGCGGGTGCGGTCCGCAGCGTCCTGGCCGACACCGGCCGCGACCCCGTCGAGGACGAGGCCTACCGCAACCTCGAGACCGTGTATGCGGCGTTCACCACCGTCGGCTCGATCGGCGTCCCGACGGTGGCCGCCGTTCGCGGCGCCGCCGTCGGCGCGGGCCTCAACCTGGCCCTGGCCACCGACCTGCGCATCGTCTCGAGCACCGCTCGGCTGCTGCCCGGCTTCGCCCAGATCGGCATCCACCCCGGCGGCGGGCACTTCACCCTGATCGAGCGCGTCGCGGGCCGCGAGGCCGCCGCCGCCCTCGGGCTGTTCGGTGACGAGATCGACGGGGACCGGGCGGTCGCGCTGGGACTGGCCTGGGCGGCATACGACGACGGGGACGTCCTGGACCGAGCCGTCGAGGTCGCCGCCCGCGTCGCGAAGGACCCCGCGCTGGCACGCCGGATGGTCGCCAGCTTCCGCCGCGAGACCGCGCCCGGCGGCATGCCGTGGGACGTCGCCGTCGAGCTCGAGCGGTCCCCGCAGATGTGGTCGCTGCGCCGCAAGCACGGCGCCTGACGCGTCCCATCCCACGAACCCGGCATTTCGTCCGGGTGGGGGGCGCAGTGCAAGGATGGGTAGGTTGCCCATCATCGACGAGAAGGAGCTCCTGTGCTGGCGTCCTACCGACCTCTCTTCGAGGTACCGGGGGCACGCGTCTTCATCGCCGGGGGAATGATCGCGCGCTCGGCGGGCTCGATGTTCGCCGTCTCGGTCGTGGCGATGGTCGCCGCGCGGACCGGGTCCTACTCGCTCGCAGGGGCCGTCGTGGCCGTCGGGATGGTCTCGCTCGCGCTGTGTGCGCCGTTCCTCGGCCGGCTCGTGGACCGCTACGGCCAGCGCCGGATCGCCATCCCCTTCTTCCTGTGGTCCGGCTTCTGGGTCGTCATGACCCTGCTGGTCTCGTGGCGCGGCTGGCCCCCGTGGCTGCTGTTCATCACCTTCCCGCTGTGCGGGGCGATCCCCAACCTCGGCACCATGGCCCGGGCCCGGTGGTCGCACATCTTCGCGACCGACCCGAAGAACCTGCACGCGGCGATGTCGTTCGAGCAGGTCATGGAGGAGATCACCTTCGTCATCGGCCCGGTCCTCGCGATCTGGCTCTCCACGACGCTCTTCCCGGAGGCCGGCTTCCTCTTCGCCGCCCTCGCCTACACCGTCGGGGTGCTCGTCTTCGTCTCCGCCCGGTCCACCGAGCCGCCCGTCGTGCCGCACCACGAGCGCCCGGCCCAGCACGCCTACACCGTGCCGGGGCTCGTCCCGCTCGCCTTCATCATGGTGATGACCGGCGCGATCTTCGGCGTCAACGAGGTCGTCACCCTGGCCGTCTCCCAGACCTTCGGCGCACCGAGCGCCGCCGGCGCCATCCTCGCCCTGTATGCCGTCGGGTCCGCCACCGCGGGCCTCGTCTTCGGGCACATCTCCCACGGCCGCAGCCTCGTCAAGCTCCTCATCGCCGGGACCCTCGGCATGGCGGTGCTCGAGATGCCGGTGCTCCTGGCTCCGAACCTCTGGGTCCTCGCCGGGCTCATGCTCGTCGCCGGCATGGCGACCGCACCGACCCTCATCACGACGATGAACCTCATCGAGCGCATCACGCCCAAGGCCCAGCTCAACGAGGGCATGACCATCGTGCTGACCGGCATCATCGTCGGCGTCGCGGCCGGCTCTGCCGTCTCCGGCGCGGTCGTCGACCACGTCGGTGCCCAGCACGGCTACTGGGTCGCCATCATCGCGGGCGCCTTCGCCTTCGTCATGGCCCTCGGCACCCGCGCCTTCCTCACCCGCCGCGAGCTGCACACCCTCCGCTGACCCGTCGAGAGGCCAGCTTGCGCCCCTCCGCAACCGTCGAGAGGCCAGCTTGCGCCCCTCCGCAACCGTCGAGAGGCCAAAGTATGCGGGTCCCGACCGGTCGAGAGGCCAGCCCTCGCACGTCGCGCCCGCTGTGCTCCTGATGGGTCGGCGGCTGATCCTGCGTCCGGTGTGGTGATCACCCACCGGACGCAGGATCATCCGCAGCTTCACGCGCTCCTCACTGCGGCCTGCGCCCGAACCAGCGCCACACGGCATACGCCCTCCGCTCGAAGCAGCGGGAGGCAAGCCGAAAGGCCACTCCTCGTGACGAGAAGTGGCCTTTCGACTGTTGTCAGGGGGCCGAAGGTGGCCTCTCGACGGTTGAGGGGGAGGAGGGGTCAGTGCCCGGCCGGGACCGCCACGGCCTCGTCCTCGGGAGCGGCCGCTGCACCCGGCTTGGGGCCGAGGTCGACGTGCGGGAGGAAGAGCGAGGCGATGAAGGCCAGCACGAGCACACCGGCCGCGACGAGGAAGACGACCGACATCGCGTCGGAGAACCCGACGAGGAAGGGTCGAGCCAGTCGCGGGTCGAGCTGGTTGATGAACGAGCTGTCCGACAGGGCTGAGCCGCCCATGCCGCCGTTGCCGCCCGACTGCTGGGAGGCCTGAAGCGACTGGATGAAGCCCTTGTTCGTGGCCGGGTCGCCGCCGGTCGGGTTGCGCAGCGCCGCCTGGAACGAGGACGTCGGCGCGACGCTCTTGAAGGCGTCGGCGATCTTCGTGCCGGCCTGCGAGAAGAGGATCGAGAGGAAGACGGCCGTGCCGAGCGTTCCACCGATCTGGCGGGTGAAGGTCGCGGACGAGGTGGCCACGCCGATGTCGCGGCGGTCGACGGCGTTCTGCACGGCGAGGGTCAGCGGCTGGAAGTTGAAGCCGAGGCCGATGCCGAAGAAGAACATCGCGATCATCGTCTTCCACAGCGGGGTGTCGGCCCCGACGAAGTGGAAGCCGTAGAGGGACAGCACGAGGATGGCGGAGCCGATGATCGGGAAGTGCCGGTAGCGACCGGTGCGGGAGATCATCTGGCCCGAGAAGACCGAGCCGAACATGATGCCGAGGGTCATCGGCAGCAGCTGGAGGCCCGCCTCGGTGGGCGTCGAGCCCTTGACGATCTGCAGGTAGAGCGGGATGGCCGCGAGGCCACCGAACATGCCCATGCCGATGAAGACCGAGCTGACCGAGGCCGCGGCGATGGTGCGGTTGGTGAACAGGCGCAGCGGGATGAGCGCCTCCTCACCCATGGCGCGCTCGACGATGAAGAAGGCGATGAGACCGACGACGCCGACGGCGTAGCAGAGGATCGAGCGCCCTGAGTCCCAGCCCCAGGCGCGGCCCTGCTCGGCCACGATGAGCAGCGGCACGAGGGCGACCGACAGGCTGAGCGCACCCCAGTAGTCGACGCGGTGGTCGCGACGGGTGTGGCGCAGGTGCAGCGTGCGGGAGACGACGATGAGCGCGGCGATGGCGATCGGGACGTTGACGAGGAACACCCAGCGCCAGCCGGTCACGCCGAGGAGGGTGCTCTGGCCGGCGAAGAAGCCGCCGATGACCGGGCCGAGCACGCTCGAGGTGCCGAAGACGGCGAGGAAGTAGCCCTGGTACTTCGCCCGCTCACGCGGCGGCACGATGTCGCCGATGATCGCGAGGGCGAGCGAGAAGAGACCACCGGCACCGATGCCCTGGACCGCGCGGAAGGCGGCCAGTGACGGGATGGACCAGGCCAGCGTGCACAGCATCGAGCCGACGGTGAAGATCGTGATGGCGAAGATGAACAGCTTCTTGCGCCCGTAGATGTCGCCGAGCTTGCCGTAGAGCGGCGTCGCGATCGTGCTCGTGATCAGGTATGCCGTCGTGACCCAGGCCTGTCCGGCCAGGTCGTTGAGGTCGTCGGCGATGACGCGCATGGCGCTGGCCACGATGGTCTGGTCGAGGGCGGCCAGGAACATCCCCAGCATCAGCCCGATGAGGATGGTGACGATCTCCCGGTGGGAGAGCGCCGGCGCGCCCGCCCGGGCGTCGGCGGCCGACGGTTCGGCGGTGGTGTCGGACATGTCAGTCCTCTTTCTGCTTCTGGTCTCTGGTGCTGTCGAAGGGCATGGGAGGCGTCGTTGCACCCTGGGCCCGGAGGTTGGCATCGAGCGCGTCGGCGAGCTCGCGCAGGCGGGTGACGAAGTCCGCGGTGGTCGGGCCGTCCCAGTGGCACAGCAGCCCCTGGAACCAGGCGGCACGGCCGTCCTGGATGCGCCCGAGGACCTGGCGGCCCGTCTCGGTCAGCGAGACGACCCAGGCCCGCCCGTCGCTGGGGTCGGCGCTCTTCTCGAGCATCCGGCTTGCGACGAGCGAGCTGACCTGGCGGCTCACGGTGGAGACGTCGTTGTGCAGCGTGGCGGCGAGCTCGGAGATGCGCACGGTGCCCGCGCCCGCGACGACGAAGAGCACGGGGTATGCCGTGACGTCGACGCCGTCCTCGAGCCGGGGAGCGCTGTGCTTGGCGGCGACGAGCAGCTTCTGGACACGGAGCAGCCCGAGGAAGACGTCGTTCGCCTCGTCCTTGCTGACCCCCACGGGTGTTTCCCCAATCCCGCTCGACACTTATTTGCTTGCAGCATGCAAGTATTTGGCGTGGAGTCGCCCGTTGTCAATTCCGCTGTCGAGGGTTTTCGAAGGGGCGCGCGCTTGTCCGCGTTCTCGTATGGTTGCGTGTGCTCGCGACCTCGCCGAAGTGCGAGGATTGCCGACGTGCCGAACCCGTCCAACAGTGTGCGGAGCCTCGGAGACCGACCTGCAGGAGTGAAATGACGAGCGACGTCCCCGTCGACCCGACGATCAACGACGTCTTCAAACAGATGTCGGCTCTGATCTATGCCGGCGCCGACTCCGGGTCGATCCACCAGGCGGTCGTCGACGCCGCGGCCCGCCTCGTGGAGGGTTGCGATCACGCGTCACTCCTCGTGCGCACCCGCGACCGGTTCGTCACCGCCGCCAGCACCGACGACATCGCCCGGCGTATCGACCAGATCGAGCTCGAGGTGGGCGAGGGGCCCTGCGTCGACGCGATTCTCGACGAGGCCTACCAGCACGACACCGACCTCACCGATGGCACGACGCCGTGGCCGCGCTTCGCAGAGCGCATTGTCTCGGAGACTCCCGTGCGCTCCGCCATCGGCTACCGCCTGCTCCTCGACGGCGACAAGGTCGGGGCACTCAACCTGCTCTCCGACGTGCCTCACGGCCTGACCGCGAAGTCGGCCGACGTCGGCGCAGTCATTGCCTCCTTCGCGTCGGTCGCCATCATGGCGATCCGCGCGCGGGAAGAGGCGGCGACGCTGCGCCAGGGCCTGCAGAGCAACCGCGAGATCGGCAGGGCGGTCGGCCTGCTCATGGCGGCGCACCACATCTCCGGTGACGAGGCGTTCGAGCTGCTGCGCAGCACCTCCCAGGAGCTGAACATGAAACTGGCCAAGGTCGCCTCGCAGATCATCGAGGGTCAGGAGTCGCAGTTCGGGCCGATCCACGACCCCGCCGGCGACGCCACGTCGTCCGGCAGGGGCGCGAACGGCACCGCCGACGCCGTCAGCTAGGAGTTCACGCCGTCCGCGGACAGCTGTCCACGCAGCTCGTCGAGGGTGCGCCGGAGCAGGCGGCTGACCTGCATGGCGCTCAGCCCCATTGCCTCGGCGATCTCGGCCTGGGTGAGGTCGCCGGTGAACCGCAGCTCGAGGAGGCGGCGGTCCCGTGCCGACAGCCGGTCGAGGGCGGTGCGCACGACGATGCCCTCGTCGATGCCCGGGTCGGAGCGGGAGTCGCCGCGGGAGTCGAGCAGGTCGAGCACGGGGCGCCCGCCGTCCGCGGTGGTGGCGTCGAGGGACGCCGGCCGAAGGTTGGTCGCCGCGACCTGGGCCTCCTTGACGGAGGCGAGGCTGAGGTCGAGCTCCTCTGCGAGCTCTCCCGCGTCGGGGTCGTGGCCGAGCCGCTGCTCGAGCGCGGACCGCGTGTCGGTGACGAGCTGGCGACGCTCCTGCAGCTCGCGCGGTGGGCGCACGAGCCAGCCGTGGTCACGGAAGTGACGACGCAGCTCGCCGGTGATGGTGGGTGTGGCGTAGGCGCCGAACTCGGTCGGCTTGGTGAGGTCGAAGCGCTCGATGGCCTTCAGCAGGGCCAGGAAGGCGACCTGCTCGAGGTCGTCTCGGTCGAGGCCCTTGCCCGAGTAGCGGTGGGCGAGGGAGCGTGCGAGCGGCATGTGCAGCAGCGTCACGGACTCGAGGGCTGCGGCGCGGGCTGAGGTGGCATTCGACGTGCGCACCAGCTCGATGAGCTCTCTGGTGCGGGCATCCTTGCGCGGACCCGTGGATGGGTCGGTCATGTGTACTCCGATGATTCGGATGTCCCCGAAAGCGGCACTGGCTTGACCGACTTCTCATGACGCTATGCGGTTGGCCCCCTTTACACAAGGTGGACGCCGGTGGCAAGTATCTTCGCCACGGTATACACGCGCGCCCGCAGGCAGCGGGTCAGTGGGTCACGACGACCAGGGCGTCGAGGAGCTTGCGGGCGATCTCCTCGTCGCCGGTGGCGGTGTAGCGGATCTGCTCTGCGGGCCGGCGTCCGGCGGCGCGACGGGTCAGGGCGTCGGTGGTGAGGTGGACCGAGGTGACGTCGAGCTGCTCGTCGCCCTCCGGTCGGTCCTGTCCGCTGAAGAGCGCCTCACCGTAGGGCTTCCCGTCCTCACCGACGCAGATGCGCACCCCGCCCCGGGCCACGACCGGCCCGGTCACGTCGAGGACGACCGCGTGCCCGGGGCCGATGGCGGCGACCCGCGAGGCGATGCGTGGCAGGGCCGCCAGGATGTCGGCCGTGAAGACCGCTGCACTGGCGGAGTCGAGGTTGCCGGGCCGGTCGAGGGCTGCGCGCAGGTCCTGCTCGTGCACCCAGGCGTCGACGATCCGGCGGTGGAGGTGCTCCCCGAAGGTCGTGTCGGGGCCGAAGAAGCCGCCGATGACCGTGTCGACGTCGGCGTCGGAGGCGCGGAGCTCGGCCACCCGGCGCGGGTGGAACTCGGCGAGCTCGGCCACGACGTCACGTCCCGTGACGCCGCGCCGGGCCTCGACGTCGACCTCGACGAACCGGGCGAAGTCGCTGCGCAGGTGGGGGTAGTCCGGGACCGTCAGCTGGGGCCGCGGCATCCCGGAGAACGACTTCTCGGCTCCGACGATGTGGGCGATCTGGTCCTTGACGGTCCAGCCCGGGCACTCGGTCTCGACGTCGAAGTCCTCGTCCCGGCAGGAGTACCCGAGGTCGATGATCGCCCGCACGGTGTTGTCGAAGGCGTCGATCAGTCCGTTGCGGTCGTCGGGGGCGGCCGGGTGCATGGGCATGTCATCAGACTACTTACCCTTGAGGCATGCCTGACCTGCAGCGAGACGACCTCGTCGACCGGCGGACGGGTGACTCCGCTCGGCCTGTCCGGGGCGCGGCGCTGCCGGTGGCGGGGGTCGCGCTCGTGGCTCTGCTCGCGTGTGTCGTGGCCGCCCGCTTCACCGGTGCGTCGGACCCGCTGCCGTCCGGCTTCACCGACGCGGGCCCGGTCGTGCGCTGGGCGCTGCCCCTCGTGCGCGCCCTCCACGACGTGGCGGCCTCGCTGACGATCGGCTCGCTGCTGCTCGCGGCCACCATGATCCCCGGCCGCACGCGTGCCGCGACCGCCGCCGTCGACGAGCCGCGCCGCGCCGCGGCCCTGCGCGTCGCGACCGCCGCCGCGTTCGTCTGGGCCGTCGCGGGGGCGGTGGTGGTCGTGTTCACCTTCGCCGACGCCGCCGGTATGCCGCTCGGCCAGCCGGGCTTCGGCACCCAGCTCACGGGGGCGCTGTGGTCGATCGAGCCGCTCCGGGTCGGCCTGATCAGCACGGTCACGGCCGCGGTCGTCGCCTCGGTCGCTGCGGTCGCGCGGGGCCGCCTCGTGCCCGTCGGCCTCGTCGGCCTCTCCGCGTTCGGGCTGCTCGTGCTCGGTCTCGCCGGGCACGCAGGAGGCTCCGCCGACCACGAGACGGCCGTCAACGGCATCGCGGTGCACCTGCTGGCAGCGGCGGTCTGGGTCGGTGGCCTCCTCGCCCTCGTCGTCCTCCGGCACCGCCTCGGCGATGCCCTCGGCGTGGTCGCGCGGCGCTTCTCGACGGTGGCCCTGTGGTGCTTCGTGGCGCTCGGCCTCTCTGGTGTCATGACGGCGTCGACGCGGCTCGGCTCCTGGGCGGACCTGGGGACCCCCTACGGCGTCCTCGTCCTCGTCAAGGTGGCGGCGCTGGCCGTTCTCGGTGTCGCCGGGGTCGTGCACCGGCGGGTGACCCTCGACCGGATCGACCGGATCGAGGCGATCTCGGGCCACCCCGGCGGGACGCGGATCCGTGGCCGCCTCTTCGTCAGGCTCGCGGTCGCCGAGACGCTCGTCATGGGCCTCGCCTTCGGGGTGGCCACGGCCCTCGCCCGCACCCAGCCGCCGGTGCCCGAGATGGAGCCGGACCCGACCCCCGCACTGTCGCTGACGGGGTTCCCCGCCCCGCCACCGCCGACCGCCCTGGACTGGGTCACGGCCTGGCGCGTCGAGTGGCTCTTCCTCGCGACCGGCCTGCTCGCCATCGGCCTCTACGTCGCCGGGGTCGTCCGGCTGCACCGCCGTGGGGACGCCTGGCCGGTCCTGCGCACCGTGAGCTGGGTCGTCGGCTGGGTGCTCTTCGTCTATGCGACGAACGGGGTCCTCGGCATCTACGGCCGCGTCGCCTTCTCGTGGCACATGACCCTGCACATGCTCGAGGCGATGGTGCTGCCGATCTTCCTCGTCCTCGGCGCGCCGGTGACCCTCGCCCTGCGCAGCATCAAGCCGCGCCGTGACGGCACCCTGGGCCCGCGTGAGCTGCTGCTGAAGGCGGTGCACTCCCGGGTGATGGCCGTCCTCGGCAACCCGGTCGTCGCGGCCGTCCTCTTCTTCACGAGCCTTGTGGCCTTCTACTGGACCGGTCTGTTCCAGCTCGCCCTCGAGACCCACACCGGACACCTGCTGATGACGGCGCACTTCGTGATCACCGGCTACCTGTTCGTCTGGTCCCTCGTGGGGATCGACCCGGGCCCGAAGAAGTGGAGCCCGCCACTGCGCCTCGTCGTGCTCTTCGCGACGATCTCCTTCCACGCCTTCTTCGGGGTCGCGATGGTCACCGGCACGACGCTGCTCGCCGGCGACTTCTTCACGGCGGTCAAGATGCCGTGGGTGCCCGACCCGCTGGCCGACCAGCGCCTCGGCGGCGGCGTGGCGTGGGCCATCGGCGAGCTGCCGAGCCTCGTCCTGGCCCTGACGGTCGCCGTCCAGTGGTTCAGCAGGGACCAGGCGGAGTCGGTGCGGCGCGACCGCAGGGCCGACCGTGACGGCGACGCCGAGCTGAACGCGTACAACGAGCGCCTGGCGGCCCTGGCCGAGCGTGACGGCGACGCCCCTCGCTGACGAGGGAGGCGTACGCCTACGCCTCCTCCCCGCTCCCGCGCGCGTTGGGCCCGCGCCACCTACT
>Ga0308175_100001666_pt1 | contig 15054 bp, 11 predicted proteins | sample PhyCR1_3_FD_203893 | JGI IMG/M metagenome (GOLD analysis project Ga0308175, IMG submission 203893) | Soil microbial communities from UC Gill Tract Community Farm, Albany, California, United States - DLSLS.C.R1 | ecosystem: Environmental > Terrestrial > Soil > Agricultural land | place: USA...
CAGCCTCAGCATCGGCATCGAAGAGGAGTACCAGAGCGTCGATCCGGAGACGCGGGATCTCCGGTCGCACATTCATGCCGAGATCGTAGAAAAGGGCAGAACGCTGCTGGCGGAGCGGGTCAAGCCGGAGATGCATCAATCCGTCGTTGAAATCGGTACGGGTGTGTGCAGGAATATTCAGGAAGCGAAGGCCGAAATCCGCGATATCCGGCAGCAAATCTTCGGGCTGGCGCGCGCCAACGGACTGCGGCTTGCGGCCGGCGGCACGCACCCCTTCGCGCGGTGGGCCGAGCAGGAGATCTACCCTGACGATCGCTACCGGACGATTGTCGAGGACATGAAGATGGTGGCGCGCGCGAACCTGATTTTCGGGCTGCACGTCCACATCGGGATCGAGGACCGGGACACTGCGATTCACATCATGAACGGCGCGCGCTACTTCCTGCCGCACATCCTGGCGCTCTCGACGAATTCGCCGTTTTGGCAGGGCATGGAAACGGGACTGCGTTCGTACCGGTGCAAAGTCTTCGACAAATTTCCGCGTACGAACATCCCGGACCTTTATTCCAGCTGGAGCGAGTTCGAGCAGTATATCGACCTGCTGGTGCGCACCAACTGCATCGACAATGCGAAGAAGATCTGGTGGGACATCCGGCCCCACCCCTACTTCCCTACCCTGGAATTCCGTATCTGCGACATGCCGATGCGCCTGGAAGAGACCATCGCGATCGCCGCGCTCTGCCAGGCGGTCATCGCGAAACTCTACCAATTGCACGAGCGCAACCTGACATTCCGGCATTACAGCCGCGCCCTCATCATGGAGAACAAGTGGCGCGCGGCGCGCTATGGCCTGGATGGCAAGCTGATCGATTTCGGCAAGCAGGAAGAGGTGCCGGTCCGGCAATTGGTGGCGGAGATCCTGGAATTTGTAAAGGACGTCGTGGAAGAACTGGGAAGCCAGGAGGAGATCGGCTACATCGCGCGCATTCTGGAAGAGGGCAGCGGGGCGGATCGCCAGTTGCGGGTCTTCAACGAGACGGGAGACCTGAAGAAGGTAGTGGACTACATGATCGACCAAACCGAAAGCGGGCTCTCGTGACGAGCGGCCGCGAACGACTGCTTGCGCTGGGTTTCGACCCCGAACTGGCGCCCGGCGCGCGGAATGCCGTGGTGGCTTGCCTGCGAGTACAATTTTCGGAGAAGGTGACGCTGATCGCCGACCGGGCTTGCCTGGAGATCGCCGGTTCGCTGGCGCGCGAACTGGAATCGCTGGGCGTGGCGTGGAACGCCTTTGTTCTGGAGGATCTGGCGCCGCGCCCGCTGGCAGACATGCCGCGCGCAGTACTCGAAGACATGGAGACCAGCCAGGTCAGCATCTTCGCGGTGAAAGCGCAGGCCAACGAATTGCGGACGCGGATGCAGATGACCGATGTCGTGAACCGGCGAAAGATGCGCCACGGGCACATGGTCAATATCGACCGGCGCATCATGCTGGAGGGCATGCGCGCGGATTTCGCCGAGGTGGACCGGATCAGCACGCAGGTCTGGCGGATGGCCAGCGCCGCCAGGGAGATCCGCGCCACGAATCCCGCCGGCACCAATATCGTGGCCACCTTCTCACCGCATTTGAAGTGGCTCAAGACAAGCGGCATCATCAGCCCGAATAAGTGGGGGAACCTGCCTGGGGGCGAGACCTTCACCACCCCGGAGCGGGTAGACGGCACCTTCGTAATCGATGGCGTGGTCGGCGATTACCTCTGCGAGAAGTACGGCGACCTGGCCGCGGCGCCGCTCACCATTCGCGTAGAAGACAGCCGTCTCAAGCACGCGGAATCCGCCAATACGGAATTGCAGCGCGAGTTCTGGGATTACTGTCACACGGACGAATTCAGCGACCGCGTGGGCGAGTTCGCGATCGGCACCAATATCGGGGTGCGCGACGTAATCGGCAACATCCTGCAGGACGAAAAGATTCCGGGCATACACATCGCCTTCGGCAATCCCTACGGAGCGCACACCGGGGCCGATTGGTATTCCGCCACTCATATCGACGTGGTGGGACGGAAATTCGATATCTGGATCGACGGCCAGCAAATCATGCGCGGTGGAGAGTTCCTCTTTGATACCCTCGCTTCGGCAGGCGTTTAACCGGCAGTGGTCGCCCGCGAAATACGAGCGTTTTACGGCGCTCGTCACCGACCGTAGCGGCGTGGCACCGCAGTTCCGGCACAGTGAGACGGCTTGTTTTCTGCCTGAGGAACTGGTGGAACGCATGGCGCGCTACGGCCGCGAGATGGTTGAGCAGTTGCTTGCCGATCGGGCCTATCAACACGATTCGAGGGAGGCGATTCCGGAAAAGTATCGCGTACCCAATGAGGCTCCGGTGCCGCTCTTCGTGCAAGCCGATTTCGGACTCGACCGAAACCTGGAGCCGAAGCTCGTCGAGATTCAGGGCTTTCCCTCGCTGTACGCCTATCAGCCGGTACTAGCGTCCTGTTATCGCGATGCGTATGAACTCGACCCTGCTCTGAATGCGCTGCCCGGCGGGTTATCGCCGGAGCGCTACCAGAGCATGCTTCGGGAGGCGATCGTCGGAAAGCAGGATCCGGCTGAGGTCATTCTGCTGGAGATCGATCCCGAACGCCAGAAGACCCGGTGCGACTTTCTGGTCACGGAGAAGCTCTTCGGAGTGCGGGCGGTGGACATCCGGGCGCTTCGCAAAGAAGGGAATCGCCTGTTCCACGGCGATACGCCGGTCAAGCGCATTTACAATCGCGCCATTGTGGATGAGTTGGAGCGGCGGGGAATCGAGCTGCCGTTCGACTGGCGCGATGAGCTCGATGTGGAATGGGCGGGACATCCGAACTGGTTTTTCCGGCTGAGCAAGTTTTCGCTGCCTTACCTGCACCACGTGGCAGCGCCGGGCGCCCGCTTTCTGGATCAGGTGGACGAGGTCGCTCATCCGGAACAGTACGTGCTCAAGCCGCTGTGGAGTTTCGCCGGTCTGGGCGTGGTGGTGGGACCGACTCGGGAAGACATCGCCGCGGTGCCACGGGAGCGGCGGCGCGACTACCTGCTGCAGGAACGGGTGGAGTTTACCCCCGTCATTGACACACCCGCCGGGATGGCGAAGATCGAGGTGCGCATCATGTATCTTTACCTGGACGAATTGCACGCGGTGAATACCATCGTTCGCATGGGGCGCGGCTCCCAGATGGGAGTCGATCACAACAAGGGCCTGGCGTGGGTAGGCGGCTCGGCGGGGTTCCTGGCATGACGATTCTCTGCCTGGCGAGCTACGACAAGGGCTACGATTTCCTGCGCGAGGCCAAGCGCCAGGGCGCGACGGTCGTGCTGCTCACTTCGCAGAGTCTTCAGCACACCGCGGCGTGGCCCGTCGAGAGCATCGACGAGATCTTTTACATGCCGGATAATGACCACCTTTGGGATCGCACCCAGACGGTGAACGCGGTCAGCTACCTGGCTCGCACCCGGATATTCGATCGCATCGTGCCGCTGGACGACTTCGATGTCGAAGTGGCCGCGATGCTGCGCGAGCATTTGCGCGTTCCCGGGATGGGCGAAACGACTGCCCGCCATTTCCGTGACAAACTGGCAATGCGGATGAAGGCCGCGGAGGCGGGCCTGGCAGTCCCCAACTTCATCCACATGCTGAACCACGCGAAAGTGGCCGCCTTTATGGAGCGGGTGCCGGGACCGTGGGTACTGAAACCGCGCTCGATGGCAGGCGCGATCGGCATCAAGAAGATCCAGTCGGCGGACGAGCTTTGGCAAGTAGTGGAGAAGCTGGGCGACGCGCAATCGAACTACGTTCTGGAACGCTTCGTGGCCGGCGACATCTTCCACGTCGATTCCATCGTTTACGAGCGGGGGGTTCGCTTCGCGATCGCGAGCGGGTATGGCCGGCCGCCGCTCGAAGTGTCGCACGGTGGCGGGATCTTCACCACCCGAATCCTGGAGCGCGAGTCCGCTACGGCCCAGAGGCTGATCGAGGAGAACGCGCGCGTGCTGGCGGCGCTCGGGATGGTGCGAGGCGTTTCGCACAGCGAATACATCATCGGGCGGGACGACGATCGCGTGTACTTCCTGGAGACGTCGGCGCGGGTAGGGGGAGCGCACATCGCGGATCTGGTGGAAGCAGCGACCGGCATCAATCTCTGGGGCGAATGGGCCAAAGTCGAAATCGCGGGCGGGAAGACCTCGTACGCGCCCCCTGCGGCGCGCAACGACTACGCGGGCCTGCTGGTCTCGCTCGCCCGGCAGGAGCGCCCGGATACGTCGCAATTCAATGATCCTGAGATTGTATGGCGGATGGAGAAGGCAAATCATGTAGGCATGATCGTCCGCTCGCCGGATCCACGGCGGGTAGAGGAGCTTCTGGCGGACTACACGACACGCGTGGCGCGCGACTACCACGCGGCGGCTCCGCCGCAGGACAAGCCCTCGCACTAGCGTTCGGTTGTGCCATATGGAATCCTAAGGCCTTCTTAGCGACTTCTTAATCCCCTGCCGGATAACCTCGACAGTGGAATGAGCCCTCGACCAGCCTTACCGCTCCCGCGAGACCCGGCGGCCTCGACCCGCCTTTCGGTGATCCTGCCGCATACCGAGTTCGACCTGACTCGGACGGCGCTTCAAGAGGCAGTACGCATGGCGCGCGGGCTGCAGGCGCGCGTGACGGTGCTGGCCGTGCAGGTGGTCCCGTTCCCCGAACCGCTGAATCCGACACGCGGCTGCCCTGGGCTGGACGAATTGGTAACCATGGCCGAAAGCGCGGATACGCCGATCACGATCAATATCGTTTACGCGCGTGATTGGGAGACCGCCTGCGAACAGGTGTTGGATCGCGGATCGCTGGTCGTGATCGCGGTGCGTCCGGGATGGCGCCGCACACGCGAGGAGCGGCTGGCGGGATTTCTGGCCCACGCCGGCCACAAGGTCACGACCATCCCGTGCTGAGCAGGGAACTATGTTGGATGCAATGTACGTCACAATCGCCGTCGCTTTCTTCGCCGTCACTTGGGCTTACGTGCGAGCGTGCGACCGGCTCTAAAAAGGGGGAACACAAATGGAGTATGCAATCGCCGGGGTGATCTCCGTCTTGCTGGCGGTCTATCTGGTCTACGCATTATTGCGGCCGGAGAAGTTCTGAGGGACTCATGTCTTCCAACGGATTGATGCTGGTTCTCGTTTTCTTTCTGCTCGTGCTTGGCTGCACGAAACCGATGGGGGCGTTCATGGCGCGGGTGTTTGAAGGCCGGCGCACTTTCCTGCACCCGCTGGTCCGGCCCTTGGAACGCCTGGTCTATGGCGTGTGCGGCATTGAGGAGGAAGCCGAGCAGATCTGGACTCAATACGCGGGCGCCCTGCTGATGTTCAGCGTGGTTCCGCTGTTGCTGACATACCTGCTGGAGCGGCTGCAGGGCATCCTGCCCTTTAACCCTCAGGGCTTGGGGGTGAAAGTGATGACTCCGGACCTGGCATTCAACACAGCGGTCAGCTTCACCACCAACACGAACTGGCAATCCTACGTACCCGAAACCACGGTCAGTTATTTCACCAACATGGTGGCACTGGCCACGCACAACTTCTTCTCCGCCGCCGCGGGCATCGCGATTGCAATCGCATTAGTACGCGGCTTTGCGCGCAGTTCCACGCAACGAATCGGGAATTTCTGGGTGGACGTGACGCGCGCCACTCTCTATATCCTGCTACCCCTCTCCACCGTATTTGCGATGGTGCTGGTCTCGCAGGGAGTGGTGCAGAACTTCGCGCCTTACACGGTTATCAGAACCATGGAGGGAGCCACGCAGACCATCGCGCAAGGCCCGGTGGCATCGCAGGAAGCGATCAAGATCCTAGGGACCAACGGAGGCGGCTTCTTCAATGCCAACTCCGCGCATCCCTTCGAAAATCCCACGCCGCTCATCAATTTTCTGCAGACGTTCTCGATCTTCCTGATTCCGGCAGGCCTCACATACACCTTCGGAACGATGGTGAAGGACACAAGACAAGGCTGGGCGCTCTTCGGGGCCATGAGCGTCCTGTTTCTGGCCGGTGTTTCGGTCACGCTCCGGGCTGAACAGAACGGCAATCCGATCCTCGCCGATCTCGGCGTACAGCAGCAGGCCACCGCCACGCAGCCGGGTGGAAACATGGAGGGCAAGGAGGTGCGCTTCGGTATTCCGGCTTCGGCGCTGTTCGCCGTGGTCACCACAGATGCCAGTTGCGGCGCGGTGAACTCGATGCACGACAGTTTCACTCCGCTGGGCGGCCTGGTGCCGCTGGTGAACATCCAGCTAGGGGAGGTCGTGTTCGGAGGGGTGGGCGCCGGATTATACGGAATGCTGATGTTCGCCATTCTCGCAGTCTTTATCTCCGGGCTGATGGTGGGGCGCACACCGGAGTACCTGGGCAAGAAGATCGAGCAGAAGGAAGTGAAGATGGTGATGCTGGCGACCTTGGTGCTCGCAGCGGCGATCCTGCTGCCGGCCGGCGCGAGCGCAGTCGCGCAGTTCGCCAAGGGCGGATACCTGAACCCGGCGGGACCGGCCATCGCCAATACCAACAACGGTGGGCCGCATGGGCTCTCGGAAGTGCTTTACGCCTACACCAGCGCAGCTGGAAATAACGGCAGCGCATTCGCCGGTATCAACGCGAACACACCCTGGTTCAACACGACGATCGGGTTATCCATGCTGATCGGACGGTTCCTGATGGTTATTCCCCTCCTGGCGGTGGCGGGGAGCCTGGCCAACAAGAAGATGATTCCGGTCTCGGCCGGCACGCTGCCGACACACGGCGGGCTGTTTGTGGCGCTGCTGGTGGGGGTGGTGGTGATCGTCGGCGCCCTGACCTACTTTCCCGCACTCGCGCTGGGCCCCGTGGTGGAACACCTGTTGATGTACCAGAAGGTTTTGTGGAGCTGATTCCATGACTGTCGAAGAACCACTTGTTGAAACGCCCGGGATGTCGCTCCTGCCCGCCAAGCGGCGCCGGTCAAGGCCTTTGTTCGATCCGCCGATTGTGCGCCGGGCAATCGCCGATTCGTTCCGCAAATTGAATCCGGCGCGGATGGCCAGGAATCCGGTCATGTTCGTGGTCGAGACCGGCGCCACGCTGACGACCATCCTGACGGTGCGCGATGCAATCTCCGGAGCCGGAGGATTGGGTTTCGGATTTCAGATCACTCTCTGGCTGTGGTTTACGGTGCTGTTCGCCAACTTCGCCGAAGCCATGGCGGAAGGCCGGGGCAAAGCGCAAGCAGATACCCTGCGCCGGACCAGGACGGAGACGATGGCCAAGAAGGTCCGCGCGGGCAAGGATATTGAACTAATCCCAGCCGCGCAACTCCGCCGCGACGACGTCACTGTGTGCGAGCCCGGCGACATCATTCCCGGCGACGGCGAGGTCATCGAGGGGATCGCCAGCGTGGACGAAAGCGCCATCACGGGAGAGAGCGCGCCCGTCATCCGCGAATCCGGCGGCGACCGCAGCGCGGTGACGGGCGGCACTAAAGTGCTGAGCGACCGCATCCTGGTGCGCATCACTTCCAATCCCGGCGAGACCTTCCTGGATCGCATGATCGCACTGGTCGAAGGCGCGCAGCGGCAGAAGACGCCGAACGAAATCGCGTTGAACATCGTGATCGCGGGCCTCACGCTGGTTTTCCTGCTGGCGGTTGTGACGCTGATGCCGTTCGCATCTTACAGCGTCACGTCGTCGGGCTCCGGCCACATCCCCACGGTGGCCGTGCTGGTTTCCCTGCTGGTTTGCCTGATTCCGACGACCATTGGCGGGCTGCTCTCGGCAATCGGGATTGCGGGCATGGACCGGGTGATGCAACACAATGTGCTGGCGATGAGCGGCAAAGCGGTAGAGGCGGCGGGAGACATCAACACGCTGCTGCTGGACAAGACCGGCACCATCACTCTCGGCAACCGCCAGGCCAGCGAATTCCTGCCGGTGGCAGGGATCGGCGAGAAGCTGCTGGCTGACGCAGCGCAGTTCTCCAGCCTGGCGGACGAAACCCCGGAGGGGCGCTCGATCGTGGTGCTGGCGAAAGAGCGTTATGGATTGCGCTGCCGCGAGGTGGCGAACGAGGCGCACTTTATCGAGTTCACCGCCCATACACGGATGAGCGGAGTGGATTTCGAAGGCCGCCGGATACGCAAAGGGGCGGTGGACAGCATTGTTCAATTTGTCCGATCGAACGGCGGCATGGTTCCGCAGGAATTGACCGAAGTGGCCGATCGCATCTCGCGATCCGGCGGCACTCCTCTGGCGGTAGCCGATGGTTCGCAAGCACTCGGGGTCATCCATCTGAAGGATGTGGTTAAGGGCGGCATGAAGGAGCGGTTCGCGCAGTTGCGCGAAATCGGGATCCGAACCGTGATGATCACCGGGGACAATCCGCTCACCGCGGCAGCCATCGCCGGGGAAGCGGGGGTAGACGACTTCCTGGCCCAGGCGACGCCGAAAGACAAGATGGATCTGATCAAACGGGAGCAGGCAGGCGGCCGCCTGGTCGCCATGACGGGGGACGGCACCAACGATGCGCCCGCACTGGCCCAGGCCGATGTCGGAGTGGCGATGAACACCGGCACCATGGCGGCGAAAGAGGCCGGAAACATGGTGGACCTGGACAGCAACCCGACCAAGCTGATCGAGATCGTCGCGATCGGCAAGCAATTGCTGATGACGCGCGGGGCGCTCACCACCTTTTCCATCGCTAACGATGTCGCAAAGTATTTCGCGATTCTGCCCGCGATGTTCACGGTGACCTATCCGGCCATCGCAAAGTTGAATGTAATGGGGTTGCGGAATCCTGAGAGCGCGGTTCTCGCGGCAGTGATTTTCAATGCGCTGATCATCATCGCGCTGGTTCCGCTGGCGCTGCGCGGGATCAAGTACCGTCCCATGTCAGCAGCGGCGCTATTGCGGCGAAACCTGCTGGTGTACGGGCTGGGCGGTGTGGTCGCGCCGTTCCCCGGGATATGGATCATCGACCGGCTATTGGGCGTATTGGGCTGGGCGTAGTAAGGCGGGAGCCGCGCCTGAAAACGGAGATTTCGATATGTTGAGACACTTTCTTCCGGCATTGAAAATGACGCTGCTGTTGACCGTGCTCACGGGGCTGGTTTATCCCGCGCTGATTACCGGCTTCGCGCGTGTCGTATTCCCGCACCAGGCCGCGGGGAGTCTGATCCAACGCGACGGACGCGTCGTGGCGAGCGAACTCATCGGACAGAAGTTCACCAGGCCGGAATACTTCCACGGGCGTCCGTCCGCCGCGGGCGATGGCTATGACGCCGCAAATTCCGGCGGCTCCAACCTGGGACCGACGAGCAAAAAGCTGGCAGATCGCGTCCACGCCGACGCAGACGCGTTTCGGAAAGAGAACCCCACTGCCACCGGCCCGCTACCGGCGGACCTGGTCACGACCTCGGCCAGCGGACTCGATCCGGACATCAGTCCGGCATCGGCGTATCTGCAAGTGGATCGCGTGGCCGCCGCCCGCGATCTTTCGGCGGAGCAGGTTCGCCGGATAATCGACTCACACATCGTGGATCGCCAGCTTGGCTTCCTGGGGGAACCGCGAGTGAATGTCGTCAAGCTGAACCTGGCGCTCGACGCGGCGGTACGCTAGCAGCATGGGCGGCCGCCCGGATCTAAGGCCGGATCCCGAACTGCTGCTGCGGCAGGTCATGGCGGAGGAGCGCGCGACGGTACGCGAACGCCTGAAGATTTTCCTGGGATACGCATCGGGCGTGGGTAAAACGATGCGCATGCTGGAAGAGGCCCGGCGGCGTCAGGATCGCGGGGAGGATGTGGTGATCGCGGCGGTGCAGCCGAAGCTCGGGACGGAAGCCGCCGCTCTCCTCGGCCGCTTCGAAGTGATCCCGCTGCGGGCCGTACCGGGTGGGGAAGTGCTCGATGTGGATGCGATCCTGGCGCGCCGGCCCGGTGTTTGCTTCATCGACGGAGTGGCCTACGATAATCCTCCGGGCAGCCGCCACGCCGCGCGCTGGCAGGATGTCGAGGAACTGGTGGAGCACGGCATCACGCTAGTGACCTCGCTGAATATCCAACACATCGAAGAAGAGCGGGAACGGACCGAGCGCATCACCGGGAAACGCGTCCTGCAGACCGTGCCCAAACGCTTCGTGACCCAGGCGGACGAAATCGTTGTCGTGGATGTGCCGTCCGACATGCTGCTGCAGCGTTCTGGCGAACACGCGGATCCGGATCGGGCGCGGCGCATGGGCGAACTGCGGGAGATGACACTGCTTCTCGCGGCCGAGGTGGTGGACCGCCAGCTGGAGGAGGCGCTTCATGCCCAAGGCGCGGATCCGGTATGGAGCGCGCACGAGCGGATTTTGGTCTGTCTGACACCGCATGCGAACGCGGGGCGCATGCTGGCCAGCGGCAAGCGCAATGCGGACCGGTTTCGCGGCGACTTGCTGGTCGCCTACGTGGAGCAACCCGGATTGAGCCCGGAGGCGCAGACACGGCTCCAGAACGGGCTGCGCGAGGCACAGGCGCTCGGCGCGGCGGTCGAGGTGCTCGCAGGCGAGGACCCCATCGACACGATTCTGCAGTTTGCGCGAGCGAATCGCATCACGCAGATCTTTGTCGGCCACAGTCTTCGCGAGACGCTGTGGAGACGGTGGATAGGCGGACCGCTGGATCGTCTCATTCGCGGCGCGGAGGGCATGGATGTCCGCATATTCCCACACTGATGCGCTTCGTCCGGAACGGGGCAAGCTGAAGATCTATCTGGGCTACGCGGCGGGCGTCGGTAAGACGTATCAAATGCTGGACGAAGGGCAGGCTCTCACGCGCTCGGGCCACGAGGTAGTGATTGGCTACTTCGAGCCGCACGGCCGCAAGGACACGATCGCGAAAACGGAGGGCATCGAGCTGATCCCGCGCCGCATCATCGAATATCGCGGCAGCACTTTTGAGGAGATGGATGTTCCCTCGATCCTGGCTCGTCGGCCGGAGATCTGCCTGGTGGATGAGCTACCCCATACCAACGTGCCGGGCGCCGAGCGAGTGAAACGCTGGGAGGACGTGATCGCGCTGCTCGAGGCGGGCATCGATGTGTTCAGCACCGTCAACGTTCAACACCTGGAGAGCCTCAATGACCAGGTTCTACAGATCACCGGGGTTCGCGTTCGGGAAACGGTGCCGGACTGGGTATTGCGGCAGGCAGAAGAAGTCGTCATGGTGGACGTTACTCCTCGCGCGCTGCTGAACCGGCTGCAGCGCGGCGTGGTTTATCCGTCGGATAAGGCGCGGCGCGCGATGGATTTCTTTTTCAAGGAGTCCACGCTGGTCGCGTTGCGCGAGCTGGCACTACGCGAAACCGCCCATGAAGTGAATGTGCGCGTAGTGGATATGGCGCCGCGGCTGCAACGCGCATCATCGGCCGCCGTAGGGGGCGAGCGACTGCTGGTGTTTGTTACCGAATCGGCCGGGGCGGAAGCACTGGTGCGCCGCGCGCGCCGGGTAGCCGATTACTTGGGCGCGGAATGTTACGCAGTGTATGTGCGGGCAGGCGAACAGGTGGAACGGGCCGTTGCGCTGGCGCGCAGGCTGCAAATCGAAACCCGCGAACTGGAAGCCGACGACCGGGCGCTGGCGCTGGTGGAATTCGCCAGGAATCACCAGGTGACGCATTTGTTCGTGGCTCGCCCGCGGTACACGGGACTGCGCTGGCTCATCGGCCGCAACCTGGTGCACCGGATTGTTCGGATGGCGAAAGAGATCGAAGTAATCGTCGTGGCGGGCCGGAGCGCTCCAGGCGGATAGGCCCGCACGCGCCGTCCATCACACTCCGGCGGCGGCTCAGATTGTGATCGCACACACCACGCCGCCAATGATCGCGCCGGTCAATACCATCAGGCATGGACACCAGGAGCCAGCGTGCTCGATTCGGCAGTTGCGGGATCTTCATGGTAGCGGGTGCTCTCCATGAACAGCAACAACCAGGCCCCGTCAATCGTCAGTATCGCCATTGCAAGAAGGCTAAGGATTAACTTAAGAGAACGCAGCACAGCCGTGCGTTGATCGGGGTCTAACTTGCCATCGTGGTTGTCGTCGAATTGGCGTTGCGCCAGGCGCAGTCCCGCGATTTGGCTTGGCGTAAGGGCAACCGGTCCGCGAAAGTGCGGTAAAACTTCGGCACGTCTTCGCGGGTGCAGTCTAGCACCAGCGAAAGACTGGACGAGAGCCGAGATCCCTACCAGTAATCTTTTCTGCAGCGCGACTTGGAGCTTACTGCGCAATTTCGAATTTAGGCTGGCAAGGCGCGCCGCTATGATCCCTAAGACCGTGATACCGGAGAGGCCGCCTTTAGGCTTTTAGGCTCCCAGCTTGCGGCATGATTGTGTAGGATCCTTCAGCCGAAAATTGACTTCGATTGTTACCGGCACGACGGATGGTTCTCCGTTCTTCTCCCCAGGCTTGAAACGCCAGTCCTTCACGGCAGCTACGGCACTCTGGTCGAGACCCATCCCCAACGGCCGGACCACAGTTACCGACTTCGGCACGCCGTCCACACCGATATCGGCTCGGAGCCTTACGTCGCCTTCAAGTTTGGCGCTTCGCGCATCGCCGGTATACCAAGGCGAGGTTCTCTTGATCAAACTGGCGGCTTCCCGGTCGTATATTCCTGGGCCGTCAATGCCTTTGCGCGATGGCCCAGAGAGTCAGGACCAGGAGCTTCATGGCTCCAGTCTACGCTTCCAAAACAGCGCGTTCCTTGTCCGTTCCGAGCGTAAGACTGACCTTACCAATTAGCGGCAGGAGGATTCGTGCAGGTTCATCGGTCCTCACCGAAACTCGTGCAGACCGCGCCGACCATGAGGCAGCGTGATCCGGACTTAGCCGGAGCAATCGAGAGGCCGCGGTTATCGCAGGCTCATTCCGAACCAGGCAAGGCCAAATGCCAGAAGTACCGAGGAGAGCACCATCACCGCTCGCGTCGAGGACAGTCGGGCGGCAGCCCACCCCATCACGGCAAGCGCGGCAACCTCGCCGATAATCGCTCCGGTCAAGACCAGCGTGGCATGGTAGCGGGTGTTCTCGATGAACAGCCACAGCCAGGCGCCGTGAATCGTGCCGAGCGCTCCCACCATGAGCCAGGGTGCTCCGGACTTGGGCAGGAGGAGGATCTCCACCGCGAGATAAGCAATCGAGAGGGCCGCAGCGGCCTCCACGAATCGCGGCGCCGGCTGCCAGCCACTCCACGGTAGCAGCGCTACGGCGGCGCACTGTCCGACGAAGAACGAGGCGGTCATCTGGGTGAGTTCCCGCCGCGAATTCGCCGCCAGGGCCAACGCGATCAGAAATAGCAACTGGACCGGACCGCGCAGCGCACGCAGCAAACCTGCCATGGCTTCGGTGACCGCGGGCTGGGCTGCTCCCGGCCCGCGAAAGCGGAGGGTGGTCTCAGTAAAGGTATTGTCAAACACCGCTTCCTCTCGTCTGCCGTTGAGGGTGGCGTGCAACAGGTGCACGTGATTGGGTACGGTAACCCTGGCCAGGGTACACTCGACGCGGAGCTCTTCCACCGGAGCACGAAATGTGTAGTCCGCCGTGCAGACATAAGAGTCGGATGACGCATCGGGCCTGCACGTCTTCGATACCAGGCGTGCGCCGTCAAATTTCACATTGGCGAGGAGCACCTCGTCGGGCTGCTTCACGTGCGATGTCTCGTACAAGGGAATTCGCAATTCGTAGTGGGCTCGCGTGCCGGAGATGGTAAGGTCGCCGGTACTCATGCTCATTACGTGGGCGGCTGCCGGCGCGGTCATCAGGAGGAAGCAGAGCGCTCGTTTCATCCGACCAGGCGGCTGGGTTCCGCCTCCGGCACCGATAATCGCGAACGGCGCAAGTGCAGGTACAGGACGCGTACCAGGGCGAGCAGCGGGACCGAGAGGAAGCTGCCTGCTACTCCGGCGACCTGGGCACCGGCAAAGACGCCGAATAAGACCAGCAGTGCGTGCAGTTGAACCCCCTGCCCCATCAGGTGCGGCGTGAGCACGTAATCCTGGAACAGACGATAGATCAGCAGGAAGATGATAACAGCGAGGACCGGCGCGCCGCCAATTGCGCTGACCACGATGATAATGATTGCGGCCGCGAGGGGTCCCAGTGTGGGAATGATCTCCAGAAGCATGGCGATCACGGCCAACAGAACGCCAAACGGCAGCCCCATGACGGTGAATGCGATGGAATAGCAGACGAAAGTGGCAAAGGAGAGCATCATCAAGGCGCGCATATAGTGCGCCAGGAGAAGGTGAACATCTTCCATGATGGCGTCGAGCCGCGTTCGCCAGGGACCCACATCTGCCAGGCTGAGGATGTGTGCGCGGATCTCCTCGCCATCCTTCAGAAAGAAGAAGGCCAGGATGGGAATGAGCACTACGAAGATGAGGTCGCTCGCCACCGACATAAGTTTCACGCCTGCAGCCGGCAGCAATCCGACCAGGTCATTGGCACGCCGGGCGACCTCTTCCCGCACATTCGCGATGATCTGCCCCTTGAGATCGTCCTGTGCGGGAGGCGCGGGTTCAACCGACCAGCTGGCCACCATCGCGGGGAACTTGGTACTGAGAGTCTGCGCCTGGTCCACGACACGGGAGCCGATCAAAACGCCTCCGCTGATGGCCACGCAGACGAGGATGACATAGGACAGCGCCAGTGCGAGACCGCGTGTTCTTTGCCAGGGCAGTGCGCGATCCAGCAGGTTCACCAGGGGATACAGGAGGTAAGCGAACAATAGCGCGATGGTGAAAACAAACAGGGTGGACCGCACCAGGTAGATCAGGCCCACCAGGAGCAGGACCGCTACTGCTGTCCAGGTGTACCGCGCCGCTTTGCGATCGATGCCTAGCATTCAGATGACTCCATCCTAACCCTTCGCCAGCGCGAGTTTCTGTATCCTGACGCGGGCGATGCGGTTTCGATCCATTTGCAGCACGGTGTAACGCCGGCCTTCGTGCTCGACCTCGTCGCCTTCCC
>Ga0308175_100001667_pt1 | contig 15054 bp, 14 predicted proteins | sample PhyCR1_3_FD_203893 | JGI IMG/M metagenome (GOLD analysis project Ga0308175, IMG submission 203893) | Soil microbial communities from UC Gill Tract Community Farm, Albany, California, United States - DLSLS.C.R1 | ecosystem: Environmental > Terrestrial > Soil > Agricultural land | place: USA...
CATCGCCTCCGCGTAACCGCGATCACACATCGCCGTGACCCGATCCTGCAGACGATGGTCGCAGGCTCGCGTGAGGACGTGAACCTCCTTGGGCTCAGCCGCGAGGTCGACGTCGTGGCGGCACTCGAACGCCTCGGGACGCGCGTCGTCGACGTCCGCGTCGGCCCGACGATCCTGATGTGCGCGATCGCAATCGACGCGCGCTATCCCGGCGAAGCGAAGAACGCGGGGCTTGCAGCGCTCGGTGCATATCCGTGGCTGAAGTACTGCGTCATCGTCGACGGCGACGTCGACGTGCAGTCCTCCGACGACGTCTGGTGGGCGATCGCGAACAGAAGCAGCCCGGAGCGCGCAATCGTCATCGCGAACGGCGCGCCTGCGTTCCCGCGCGACGCGCACGGCATCCACGCGTCGCGCGCGATCGTCGACGCGACGATTCCGTTTGGAACGTGGGATCATTACAGGCGGCGTGTCCCACCTGGCGGACCACCACTCGACCTCGACGCATGGCTCGTGTGAACGACACCGCGCTCCTCGTCGTCGACATGGAAGAGGACTTCGTCCGCGGTCCGATGGCCGTGCCCGGAGCGGAAGCTCTCGCGCGGCGGCTGGCCCCGCTCGTTGCCGCGGCTCGCAACGCGGGCGTGACCATCGTCTTCGTCACGCAATCCCTCCGCCCCGGCGACCTCGGTCCGCTCGCGCGCTTCGACGACGTGCGGGACGGACGCGTGCTCAGAGAGGGCACGCCGGGCGTACGGGTCGTGCCGGAACTCGGCGCGCAGGCCTCCGATTGCTTCGTGACCAAGCGGCGGTTCGGCGCGTTTCTCGGCACCGACCTCGACCTCTTGCTGCGTACCCGCGGCGTCACACGCGTCGTCGTCTGCGGCGTCTCCGCCCACGTCTGCTGCGACACGACTGTCCGCGAAGCGTTCCAGCTCGGGTACGACCCGCTCTATCTCGTCGACGGCGTCAGCATGGGCGACCTGCCCGACCTCGGCTGGGGCACCGTTTCGGCCGACGACGCCCAGCGTGTCGTCGCGACGACGATCGCGCACCGGTTCGGTGCCGTCGCGACGATCGACGACCTCCTCGCTACGCTCAGGCCGTGAAGTTCGGACTACGACTGATCCAGTGGCACGGAACGCCCGACCGGCTGATCCGACTCGCCGTGATCGCGGAGGAAGCGGGCTTCGACGAGGTCTGGTTCCCGCACGACCCCTTCATGCTCAACACGTGGGCGCTCGCATCCGCAACGGCAATGCAGACATCGCGGGTGACCGTCGCCAGCATCGCGACGAACCCGTATACAACGGATCCTTCGGAGATCGCGACCTTCCTCGCGACGCTCGATCTCCTGTCGGGTGGACGCGCGGCAATCGGCATCGGCCTTCATACGGACGCGATGGTCGAGTGGACGGGTCACGACGCCGGCGACCACATCGAGCGGACGCGCGCGGCGGTCGACGTCGTGCGGAGGCTTCTCCGCGGCGAGACGGTCACCGGCCCGGTCGGCCCGTTCGACTGGAGCAAGGAATGCTTTCTCCGCTTCGAGCCCCTCCGACCCGATCCGCCGGTCCTCGTCGCCGCGTGGGGTCGCGAGTACCTCGAACTGTCGGGCGAGATCGGCGACGGCTCCCTCCCGATGATCACGCCTCCGGAATCGGCCGCGCAGATGGTTGCGCCGATCGTGGACGGGGCACGGCGCGCGGGCCGAGACCCCGCTGAGCTCGACATCGCCGGCTGCGCCTGGCTCTCGATCTCGCCCGAGCCGACGGCGGCGGCGGACATGCTTCGCCCGATGGTCGCGTACTTCGGGCCGTACCTCGAAGAGCATGCACTGAGCTCGATCGGGCTCACGCCGGCGGACTTCGTGCCGCTCCGCGAGCTCGTCGACGCGGGACGGCTCGAGGACGCCTGTGCCGCGGTGACGAATGACATGCTTCGCCTCGCGGTCGTCGGCACCCCGGATCAGGTCGTGGAGCAGGTGCAAGCGCTCGCCGACGCCGGTGTCACGCAGGTCAATCTCGGCGGGCCGCTCGGGCCGGACCCCGAAGAGGCGTTACGCCTCGTCGGTGGCGAGGTTATCCCTCACTTTCGCTAGCGCGTCCACGAGCAGCGGGCGTCCGGTTCGCGGGAGGGAGGTTCGCGGAAGTCTGGCTCCACCAGATACGAGGCGAATCGCAGGCGGTGACACGAGGTCGCATCTCATGGGTAGCCCCTGGAGCCGCCGACGGGGCTTTCATAGACAGCGCCGGCCTGTGCGAGGCTCGGGGTCGCCTACCGGACTACCTGGGCTCCATATCTGGGAGAGCACGTATTGCTCGATCTGGCTCAGGTAGCGTGCTGCCGTGGCACGGAGGCGGCGGAGCGCCGGCACGAGCGTGGCTGAGGTTCTCCTCTGGCTGCTCTTCTTCGCTCTCCTTGTGCCGGCCGGCTTCACCGGTTGGGCGATTGGCCACTATACGAGCGGGCCCAAGACGATCACGCGCACGGTCACCGTCGCGGCCGGCAAGACCACGACTGCCGCCCAGCCGACGACATCGCCGTCAACGATCGCTGCCTCGACCACGACCACGACCGCCACGGCGGCGACGACGACGGCCACTGCAACGACCACCGCCGCTGCGCCGGGCGCGAGTGCTGCCCGCGGTAAGGCCGTCTTCGCGGCGAACGGCTGCGCCAGCTGCCACACATTCAAGCCCGCGGGATCGACCGGCACCGTCGGCCCTGACCTCGACACGAGACCGACGGTCGACGCGAAGAAAGCGAAGATGGCGCTTACCGCCTTCATCCGCCGGTCGATCACCGAGCCGAATGCCTTCATCGCGCCCGGCTATCCGAAAGGCGTCATGCCGACGACATTCGGCGCCCTCGGTACACGCAAGATCGACGATCTCGTCGCTTTCATCGCCGGCAGTAGCCACTGAGGCGAGCGCCGTACCCTCTTCAGCGGACGCCACGCACGAGCCTCAGGGCCGCACATTCAGCTTTCGTGCGTTCGGCCGATCACCCTTGGTGGACGAAGCGCGATCACTCGCGCTGACGGCGAGAAACCGCTTGGCAAGCCCGAGCGCCTCAATGCGCCGGCTGCTCTCGTTGGAGGTCCCGTCGGTCGCAGGGCGTTAGCGGCCGCGAGTTGCAGGAACTATCGTCGTCGACATCAGCGGGGTCGACTATCCAGCGCCGCTCGTGGACGCGGACGTCCGCGAGCTTGTGGCCACCCTCGCTCACTCCGGTCCGCGGTACGCGTCGCCGGACCTCGAATTTGCGGTCTGGACGGCGACGATCCCCGAATCGGAAGACGTGGGGCCGATCACACTCGCCGGCCCGCTCGGGCACGTCGCTGCCGGCGAAGAACTGGTCTGCACAGGTCGCTTCTCGCGACACCCGAAGTACGGGTGGCAGTTCACGGTCGAGAACTTCCGCTCGTCACTCCCGCAGACCGCCGACGGTGTGATGCGCTGGCTGATCGCCCGCGTGCCTGGGATCGGCCCCGCCTTCGCGCGCGCGATCGTCAACCACTTCGAGGCCGACCAGGTATTCAGCGAGCTCGACCGCGACCCGGAGCGGTTGCGGGAAGTACGAACACGATCGGGACGGCCGATCTCGGCGAGGGCCGTCGAGCGTGCGGTCGCGGCCTGGCGTGAGGTCGCGACGATACGCGAGGTCGAGACGTTCCTGTTCGCGCACGGAATCAGCGCCGGACTCGCCGGCCGGCTCGTGCGCCAATACGGCGACAACGTCGTCGCGGTGCTCGCGCAGGAGCCATATCGCCTCATCGAGCTGCCACGCGTCGGGTTCAAGGTCGCGGACGGGATCGCGCGCTCGCTCGGCATCGAGCTCGACGATCCCCAACGGCTGCGAGCCGGCTTGCGGTTCGTGCTCGAGGAAGCGGAATCGGACGGCAACACCTTCGTGCCGCTCGCCGAGCTGTGGCAGCGGGCGGGCCGGATCCTCGGCGTCGGAGACCTCGATCCCCTCGAGTCCGCCGTGCGGGCGCTTGTCGCCGACGGCGACGCGGTCGTCGAGGGCGATCGCCTCTATCGGGCCGAGCTCTGGGAGATCGAGTGCCGGCTGGCGGCGGATCTCGCGAAGCGCGTACACGCGCGGCCGGCGGAGCTCTTCGCACAGCCGATCCGGCCGACCGTCGACCTCTCGGACGAGCAGTGGTCGGTCGTCGAACTGGCGCGGACGCGACAACTTGTGCTGCTCACCGGCCTGCCGGGCGCGGGGAAGACGCACACGCAGCGCGTTCTCGTCGACATCGCGCGCGCCGCGAACCGGCGCGTCCTGCTCTGCGCGCCGACGGGCAAGGCGGCACGGCGCATGCGCGACCTGACCGGGCACGACGCGATGACCATCCACCGCGCGCTCGAGTACTCGCCGAACGAGGGCGGGTTTCAGCGAAACGAAGACAGACCGCTGTCGAAGAAGTACGACCTAGTCATCGTCGACGAGGCGTCGATGCTCTCCCTCGAGCTCGCCGACGCGCTCTTCCGGGCCGCCGGCGACTGCTTCGTCCTGCTCGTCGGCGACACCGACCAGCTCCCGCCGATCGGGGCCGGACGCGTGCTCGCCGACCTCGTCGACTGCGGGATCGTCCCGCGCGTTCACCTGACCGCCATCTACCGACAGGCGGCACGGTCGCTGATCATCCAGAGCGCACGACGGATCAACGGCGGCGAGCTGCCCTTCCTGTCGGCCGACGACGCGCACGCGACACTCGGCTCCGACGCCGAGCTCGACGAGGACTTCTTCTTCATCTCGCGCCAGGGGCCGGAGTCGATGGTAGAGGCAGTGCTCGACCTCGCCTGCGAGCGGATCCCGGCGCGGTACGGGCTCCATCCGCGCACCGACGTGATGACGCTCGTGCCGATGCGGCGCGGCCCTGCCGGCCTGAATGCGCTCAACGAGGAGCTCGAGCGCCGTCTCAACCCCGGCGACCCGCCGCTGGTGCGGCCGGGAAGCGGACTCCGTGTCGGCTCCCGCATCGTGCAGACCAGGAACGACTACACACCCGACCGCGAGGTGATGAACGGCGAGGTCGCGTTCATCGTCGAATGGGACGACGAGGAAGGCGAAGCGCGGCTCTCACTCGACGACGGCGAGCGCGAAATCGTGGTGCCGGTCGACGCGCTCGAGACCTACCAGCTCGCGTGGGCCCTGACCGTGCATCGCGCACAGGGGTCGCAATTCCCGGCCGTCGTCGCGCCGTGGTCGAGCAGCTACAACGTGATGCTCTCGCGCGCCCTGCTCTACACGGCTGTGACGCGCGCGCAGAAGCTCTGCGTCCTCGTCGGCGAACGTCGGGCCGTTTCGGTGGCTGTCGCGCGAGCGGAACAGCGACGCCGCCATTCCGCACTTGCTGAGAGGATCGTCGGGTGAGCCTGCACGTCGGCCTGATCGGGCTCGGGCGCATCGGCGCCCTCCACGCCGAGACGCTGCGCGCGCTCCCGGACGTCTCCAGGCTGACGATCGCCGACACGGACTCCGCCCGCGCCGACACGACGCCGGACACGCTCTTCGACCGACAACCCGACGCGGTCGTGATCGCCACGCCGACGCCGGCCCACGCCTCGCTGCTTACCCGCGCCGCCGAGGCGGGCATCCCGGCGTTCTGCGAGAAGCCGGTCGCGCTCGCGCTCGCGACTCTCGAGCAGGTCTTCACGGACGTCGAGCGCGCCGGCATCCTCGTCCAGGTCGGTTTCCAGCGCCGCTTCGACCACGGCTACCGCGCGGCCCGCCGAGCAGTCGACGACGGAACGCTCGGCCGGCTCCTCGTCCTCCGCGCGGCGACACACGATCCCGCTCCGCCGCCCGAGGAGTACATCGCCAACTCCGGCGGGATCTTCCGCGACCTGCACATCCACGACTTCGACGCGATCCGCTACGTCACCGGCGACGAGGTGGTCGAGGTGTACGCGGACGGCGCGGTGCTCGAGACGCCGTGGTTCGAGCGGCACGACGACGTCGACGCGGCGGCCGCCGTGCTCAAGATGAGCAGCGGGGCTCTCGCCGTCGTCACCGGGACGCGCCACGACCCGCTCGGGTACGACGTCAGGCTCGAGGTCTTCGGCGTCGCCGACAGCATCGCGGTCGGCGTGGACGACCGCAGCCCGCTCCGCTCGGTCGAGCCGGCCGCGCAACCCGCCCACAACGGCTACAAGAACTTCGTCGACCGCTTCGCCCCGGCCTACCGCGACGAGCTCGTCGCCTTCGTCGATGCGGTCGCAGAGAACCGCCCGAGCCCGTGCACACTCGCAGACGCGCGCGCGGCGCTGAAGATCGCGCTCGCCGCCGACCGCTCGCGTGCCGAGCGGCGCCCCATTGCGGTCGACGGCCCCGAAGGTTGAGAATCGGGGTAGCCGGTCACCGACGAAGGAGGGTCGCACGATGGAAGGGGAAGTCCAGCTCTCACGCCGTGGTCTGCTCGTGAGCGGCGGGATGGCTGCGGCAGGAGTGACGCTGCTCGGCCCGCGCGCCGCCGCTGCGCTCGGCGCGACGGACGCCGCTCGGATCAAGGTCGCCGTCGTCACGCACGGTGACACGGGCTCGTTCTGGTCGGTGTTCAAGAAGGGCGTCGACCAGGCGGCCAAGGACATGAAGGGCCGCGGGGTCAGCGTCACCCAGGTCTACGCGAACAACGACGTCGCGAAGCAGGTCGCCGGCATCAACGCCGCGATCGGCGCCGGCGCGCAGGTGATCGCGACCTCGGTGCCGGACGCGAGCGCGCTCAAGGACCCGTTGACGAAGGCGTCCAAGAAGGGAATCGAGATCATCACCGTCAACTCCGGCCTCGGTGCGTTCGACACGCTGCCGACATACGAGGTGCACGTCGGGCAGACGGAGGACGTCGCAGGCCAGGGCGCCGGCAAGCAGTTCAAGGCGGCGGGCGTGAAGAAGGTGCTGATCGTCATCCACGAGGCGTCGAACGTCGGCCTGACGCAGCGCGCGGCAGGCGTGAAGTCGGTGCTCGGAGGCTCGAAGGTGAAGGTGCTGACGATCCCGGACGCGAAGTCCGACATCCCGGGCACGAAGGCGAAGGTGCAGGCGGCGTTCAACGCCGACAAGAGCCTCGACGCGTTTCTCGGGCTCGACCCGGACGTGACGATCCCGTGCCTCGACGTCCTTCCGAAGGGCACGAAGGCCGGGACGTTCGACGTCGGCGGCGCGATCAAGGAGATCCAGGCGGGGCGGATGCTGTTCGCGATCGACCAGCAGCAGTACCTGCAGGGCTACCTGCCGGTCGTCTTCGCGATGCTCTACAAGACGAACCTCAACACCGTCGGCAACGGTGAGCCGGTGCTGACGGGGCCGGGGATCATCAACAAGGCGAACGCCTCGAGGGTCGCCGCGCTCGCGGCGAAGGGAACCCGCTAGGCAGGCTCGGTGGGCGGCCTCCGGGCCGCCCACCACCACCGCGATGGCCCAGACCGCAGCACCATCGGCCCCCGAACGCGACGAGCGCATCGTCGACGTCGGGATGCTCAAGCGCCTGCTGACGCGGCCGGACATCGGCGCGTTCCTCGGCGCCGTCGGCGTCTTCCTCGCGTTCGGCTACTTCGCCCGCGGCGTCAACTGGCTCGGCGACCCGGCGATCGCCGCGGGCTGGACCGATCAGGCGGCGCAGTACGGCATCGTCGCGGTCCCGGTCGCGCTGCTGATGATCGGCGGCGAGTTCGATCTCTCCGCCGGCGTGATGATCGGGAGCTCCGGGCTCTTGCTCGGGTATCTCGCGACGCACGCGCACATGAACATCTGGCCCGCGATCGCCGTCGTGCTCGCGTTCGGGCTCCTCGTCGGCCTGATCAACGGCTACACCGTCGTGCGCACGAGGCTGCCGAGCTTCATCGTCACGCTCGCGACCTTCTTCGTCCTGCAGGGCGTGAATGCGGCCGGCACGCTCAAGCTCACCGGCACGACCGCGATCGACAACATCGACTCGGCACGCGGCTTCGCCTCCGCGCGCCATCTCTTCGCCACCGACCTGACGCAGTACGCGTTCAAGGTGAAGGTGCTGTGGTGGATCGGGCTGACGCTCGTCGGCGCATGGCTGCTCGCCAAGACGCGCTTCGGCAACTGGATCTACAGCGCCGGCGGCGACGCGGGCTCGGCCCGCAACGTCGGCGTGCCGGTGGCGCGCACGAAGATCTTCCTCTTCATGATGACCTCCGGCACGGCGGCGCTCATGGGCGTCATCGAGGCGCTCGAGCTTCGCTCCATGCAATCGAAGGAGGGCATCGGGCTCGAGTTCATCTTCATCATCTGCGCCGTCGTCGGCGGGTGCCTGCTCACCGGCGGCTTCGGCTCGGTGATCGGCGCATTCTTCGGCGCCGCGATGCTCGGCATGGTGCAGCTCGGCATCGTCGACGCGCAATGGGACTCGAACTGGACGTACACGTTCCAGGGCGCGATTCTGTTCGCAGCCGTCCTCCTCAACCTCTTCGTCCGCAACCGCGCCCAGAAGACGAGATGAACGCGAAGCCGCACCTGCTCGAAGTCGAGTCGATCTCGAAGTTCTACGGCAACATCATCGCGCTGAACGACGTCTCGACGCACGTCGACGCCGGCGAGGTCACGTGCATACTCGGCGACAACGGCGCCGGCAAGTCGACGCTGATCAAGATCCTCTCCGGCGCGCACCAGCACGACCAGGGTCGCCTGCTCGTCGACGGCGAGGACGTTCGCTTCTCGTCGCCGCGCGACGCGCGCGCGAAGGGGATCGCCACCGTCTATCAAGACCTCGCGATGGTGCCGCTGATGTCGATCTGGCGGAACTTCTTCCTCGGCGCGGAGCCGCGCAAGCGGCTCGGCCCGCTCGGCTGGCTGGACGCGGCGCATGCGAAGGAGATCGTGCGACGCGAGCTGAGCGAGATGGGGATCGCGATCCGCGACCCCGACCAGCCCGTCGGCACCCTCTCGGGCGGCGAGCGCCAGTCCGTAGCGATCGCCCGCGCGGTCTACTTCGGCGCGCGGGTCCTGATCCTCGACGAGCCGACGTCGGCGCTCGGGGTGAAGCAGGCCGGCGTCGTCCTGCGGTACGTGCTGCAGGCGCGCGACCGCGGCGTCGCCGTGATCTTCATCACGCACAACCCGCACCACGCCTTCCCGGTCGGCGACCGCTTCGTCCTGCTGAACCGCGGCCAGAGCCTCGGCAGCTACGCGAAGGGGGAGATCGACCAGCAGGAGCTGACGCGCCTGATGGCCGGAGGGCGCGAGCTCGCCGAGCTCGAGCACGAGCTCGCGCAGATTCAGGCGGAGGTCGCTGGGTAGGCTCACGGCCGTGGGTCGGGTCGTCCTTCTGCTGGCTGCGCTTGCGCTCGCCGGATCGTCGGCGGCCGCGGCGAAGCAGCGCACGATCAGCGTCCGCAACGCGAAGGGCTTCACGCACGCCGCCGCGAAGCTCCGCCGCACGGGCGGCACGATCGTCCTCCGCCCCGGCGCGTACGCGTCGCTGAGCCTCGGCCCGCGCGGGAGCGGCACGCTACGCATCGTGGGAGAGGGCGGCGTGCGCGTCGGCCGCTTCGAGCTCTACCGCACGCGCAACGTGTCGATCGGCAACCTCCGCATCGGCCCGGTGACCGGCGATGCGAAGCTCGAGCTCGACGGCGCGAGCGCGATCGACCTCGACCGCATCACGGTCGACGCGGAAGGGACGAGCTACCAAGCGGCGATCTTCATCGCCTCCGCCCACGGCGTCCGCATCCACGACAGCACCTTCACGCACTGCGGTGACAAGTCACCCGACTTCGCGAACTGCATCTTGCTCAACCGCGGCGCGGACAGCGTGACGATCGACCACAACTCCTTCCACGACTGCCACGGCTGCGACTTCGTCCACGGCCGCTTCGGCCACTGGCTGACGATCAAGGAGAACCGCTTCGACCGCGCGCTCCCGTGCCACCACATCACGAGCTACCGGTGCCGCCACAACGACCTCGTCCAGCTCTTCGCCGGCCAGTGGCTCCGCGTCGAGCGCAACCATTTCGGCGTCTACCGCGCCGGCGGCGCGCAGCTCTATCTCACCGACGACGTCGACCACGCGACCGTCGTCAACAACGTCTTCCTCGGCACCGACCCGAGGGTCCCCGGCTACCGCGCCCGCGTCGCGATCGTCATCGGCGCCAAGGGCTCGAAGCGCCTCCCGTACTACGCGAAGGTCGTCAACAACACGATTCTCACCGGCTACCGCCGCCGCGACGGCTATCTCGGCTCGATCCGCATGAGCTCCGCCTACGGCAGCGTCCGCCTCTGGAAGCGCCCGATCATCGCCAACAACATCATCGCGCTCCTCGGCGGCCACTGGCCGGTGTGCGCGACGGCGCAGCAGTTCCTCGCGAACGTCGTCATCACCGGCATCAACTGCCAGCGCGATGGCTATGTCGGCGAGCCGGGGCTCGACGCGCACGGATACCCGCAAGCGGAGTCGATCCTCGTCGGCGCCGCCAACAAGGACCTCGCACCGCCGATCGACTACACAGGCCGACGCCGCGACGCTGACCCGGACATCGGCGCCTACGAGCTGCGCTAGCCGAACGGCTCGCCGCGCTCCCACACCTGCTCGAACGCAAGCTTGAGCAGCCGCGCGAGCGCGGCGTGCTCGACGATCATGATCGTCAGGTTCGTCGTGCCGGCGACGGGGTCCTCGAGCGAGAGGAGCGCCACGCGCTCGTCGATCACGACGAGCTTGAGCGGCAGCTCGTCGACGACGCGCGCCTGCTCGCCCCCCGCGACGAACTCGCGCACCGCCTCGACGACGGCCGCGTCGTCGTACACCGAGCGCTCGTACACGCTCCGCGCCTCGACGCCGCGCGCCAGCAGCTCGAGGCCGGCGCGGTTCTGGGCCGGCTCGACGGCGTAGGGAGGCTTCGTGAAGACGAAGATCTCATCCGTCGCCGACGCCTCGAGCTCGGCGAAGCGCTTCGCGATCGCGCCCGGCTCACGCAGCACCTCGATGTAGGTGAGCGGGTCGCCCGTGCTCCGGCCGTCTCGGTACGCAGGCGTCAACAGCGCGACGGCGAGCGCCGCTTCGTGCTCGAGCCGCTCGACCTCGGCGCGGCGCGCCGCCACCAGAGCCGCCACGGCCGCATCCGGCGCCACCGCCGCGTACCGCGCCGGCCGGCCCGGCTCGACCGTGGCGATGCCGCGCGCGACCAGGCCGTCGAGGACGTCGTAGATCCGCTGTCGCGGGAGGCCGGCAAGCCGGGCAACCTCGGCTCCGGTCGCGCGCTCGCGCCGGGTCAAGGCGACGTACGCGCTCGCCTCGTAGCCGGTCAGGCCGAGGGCGATGAGAGGGGCGGCTTCGGCAGATTGATCCACCGTTCAATGTTGTCACCACTGCGAGTGGTTTCGCAAACGCCGACCCGGGTACTCTCGCCGCTGTTCGGCACGCGACAGGAGGTCATCCTTGACCCGTACGTTGCTCGTTCTCGCCGCCGCCCTGGTCGCGACGGCCATCGTGGGCGTCTCGGCGGCATCGTCCGACGTCGGCCCGCTGCAGACCTCGCAGAAGCACTTCTTCTGGGGGCAGAGCGAGACACTCGATCCGCAGGCGTCCGCCGACTCGACGGCGAACGACCTGCTCTGGCACGGCGGCAACGCCGGCCCCGGCGCGATCGGCGTCGAGACGACGCCCGCCGTCTACCTCGTGTTCTGGGGCCCGCAATGGGCGTCCGGGTTCCAGACCGCGGACACGGACGGCACGCTCTACTCCTCGAAGACGTTGCAGAACTACGTCACGTCGTTCTTCTCGAACGTGGGTGGGAGCCCGTGGGCGAACATCCAGACGCAGTACTGCGACATGCTGCTGCCCGGCGCGACCTCGTGCGTCGGCGGGGCCGGCTTCATCACGAACCCGAAGAAGCAGCTGAAGGGGGTCTGGACCGATTCCGCGCCGGTGCCCGACGACATCATCACGCTCGGCCTCGCGGAGAATCTCGTCGACGATCCGATCGCGCAGGAGGCGATCAGGGCGTCAGCACACTTCGGCTACGACGCCAACGCGACGTACATCATCCTCACGCCGCCGACGACGCTCGGGACCGGCGAGCCCGTCTACTGCGGCTACCACTCGCAGACCGCGAGCATCGACGGCCTCGGGAACCCGTACCGCCTGCAGTACGCGTTCATCCCGTGGTTGAACGAGAACTGGCCGGTGCTCGGGCCGACGAACTGCGGCATGCACTTCATCAACGCGACGTCGAACGCGTTCGGGAACGGGATCTTCGACGGGTACTCGATCGTCACCGGCCACGAGTACGCCGAAGCGGTCACCGATCCGGACAACATCGCCACCTGGCAGGACGGCTGGCTCGACGCGCAGGGGAGCGAGAACGGGGACAAGTGCGCGTGGGCGTCGAACTCCGCGAACATCACGCTCGGCACGCACACCTACGCCGTGCAGCCGCTGTGGAGCAACGAGGCCTACGACGCGACCGGCAACGGCTGCGTCCTCGGGCGCTGACGAGTCGCGGCGGGCCGGCTTCGCGTCGGCCCGCCGCTCGTCGACTTACGGGTGGTTGTCGCGCGGATCCCACAGCGGGATCGGCGCGGTCGCCTCGTACGCCATCCCGTGCGGATAGCTGATCAGCTCGACGTTCGTCCCGAACGGCGTCTGGAAGTAGTTGATCGACTGCCCAGCCGCCGGGCCCTGGGTCAGCGTGAGCGGCCCGTCGAGCTTCGACCCGGTCTCGTCCTGCAGCGTGTTCACGGCCTTGTCGATGTGCTGGACGTAGAGCGCGACGTGGTGGCCGAACCAGTCGGAGTTCCGACGGAACGTCTGATCCTGATGGGGGGCGGAGTAGTCGAAGAGCTCGATGCCCGGCCCGTTGCCGCCGCGGAACATCCGGATCTCGTTCACGACGGCGCGCGGGTCGACGCCGACGAGCTGCGTCATGAAGTCGCCGACGTCGTCGCGGAACGGCCCGAACGTCAACGGATTGGTCATGCCGAGGTTGGTCTCGAGCCACGACGCGGCGATGCCGAGATCCGGGACGGTGAGCCCGACGTGGTCGACGCCGAGCAGGCCCGGCACCTTCGTCACGACCGAGTCGAGGCCGTTCTGCTTCGGCGACCAGAGCGGATGCACACTCGGCACCTGCTGGTACGCCATGCCGTCCGGGTAGCTGATGAACTCGATGAACGAGCCCCACGGCGTCCGGAAGTAGTTGATCGACTGGCCCGCGGCCGGACCGCCCGTCAGCGTGAAGGGCCCGAACAGCCGGTCGACGCCGCGCGAGTCCATGTAGTCGACCGCGTCCTGGATGTCGGTGACGTAGAACGCGATGTGGTGGCCGCTCCAGTCGGAGTTGCGCGGCGCGTCGTGCCGCTGTCCGGGCGAGTGGTAGTCGAACAGCTCGATGCCCGCGCTGTGGCCGATCCGCAGCGTCGTGATCCTGTTGATCCCCGTGCCGGGGACGACGTTCAGCGCGCCCTCGAGGAACGCGCCCTCGAACGGCCCGAAGGTCAGCGGCGCGACCGCGCCGAGGATGTCCTCGTACCACTCGATCGCCTGGTTGATGTCGGGGACGGTGAGCCCGATGTGGTCCATTCCGATGACGCCCAGCTCGCCCTTGCCGATCACGGGCGCGGCCGCCGCCGGCCACGCGCCGAGCAGCGGCGCCGCGACCGTCGCGCCGGCCGCTGCGAGAAACGTCCTCCGGTCCATCGCGTCTCCTTTCGCTAGCCGGCCGCAGCGATTCGCTCGGCGAGCCCCGGATCCTCGGCGCACAGCCCGTCGAACGTCACGCGGTCGATCGCCACCACGCGCACGGGCGTCGTCGCCTGCACGCGGGCCGTCCGCAGGCCGTCGGCCGAGAAGAGCGCCCGTTCGCCGACCACGCATCCCGCCCCGAGCTCGCGCTCGCCCTCCGGCGCCTCGACGAGCACCGTGCCCTCGAGGATGAGGAAGAGGCCCGAGCCCCACTGCCCGCGCTCGATGAGCACGCGGCCGGCCGGGAGCTCCGACTCGGTGCCGAGCTCCTGCAGCCGCTGCACGTCGTTCGCATCCACGACCCGGAGTATCCCAGGACCGCTCTGGTTGACTGGGAGCATGAGCGTCCTCGCCGTCGCCGCCGAGCGCGTCCCCGTCCGCCGCCGCGGCCAGACGTACATCGTGCTCGCCGCCCTCGCGTGGTCGACCGCCGGGCTGCTCCAGCGCGAGCTCTCCGTCGGCACTGCGACCCAGGTGGCGGGCCGCGCGGTCTTCTCGACGCTCGCGCTCTTCGCGTTCGTCGGGGCGCAGGGCCGCGGCTGGCGCGCCTTCCGCTCGCTCGGGCGGGCGGAGCTCGCGGTCGCCGTCCTCACCGCCGCCGCCTCCGGCACCTTCATCGTCGCGCTCAACCACGCGACGGTCGCGAACGTCCTCTTCATGCAGGCGGTCTCGCCGATCCTCGCAGCGGGGATCGCGTGGGCGGCCCTCCGCGAGGCGATCTCCCGGACGACGGCGCTCGCGACGCTGGCGGCGATCGTCGGCGTCGCGGTCATGGTCGGCGGCCCGGGTCGTCCCGGCGCGCTCGGGCTGGGGCTGTCCGCCCTGATGACGCTCGCGTTCGCGGTCTCGCTCGTGATCACCCGCCACCGGCGGGACATCTCCATGGCGCCGGCGATCACGCTGTCGCAGATCCTCGTCCTCGTGGTCGCCGCCCCGTTCGCGCACCCCGGAACGGTGGGCCTCCACGACCTCGGCCTGATGGTGCTGCTCGGCGTGACGCAGATCGGGCTCGGCCTCGCCTTCCTGACCATGGGCGCGCGCCTGATCCCGGCGACCGAGGTCGCGCTCATCTCGCTGCTCGAGGTCGTGCTCGGCCCGCTGTGGGTCTGGCTCGCGCTCTCGGAGAAGCCCTCGAACGCGACGTTCGTCGGCGGCGCGGTCGTCATCGGCGCCGTCATCCTCCAGGCGGCCGCCGACCCCTAAAGGGCGATCGTCATCCCCTCGCGGGCGAGCGTCGGGTCGACGGAGTCGTTGAGCTCGCGCGCGCGATCCTCGAGCCGCTCGAGGTCGCGGTCGGAATGCGTCGGCTCGTGGTGGAAGAGCACGAGGCGCCGCGCGCCGAC
>Ga0308175_100001669_pt1 | contig 15044 bp, 10 predicted proteins | sample PhyCR1_3_FD_203893 | JGI IMG/M metagenome (GOLD analysis project Ga0308175, IMG submission 203893) | Soil microbial communities from UC Gill Tract Community Farm, Albany, California, United States - DLSLS.C.R1 | ecosystem: Environmental > Terrestrial > Soil > Agricultural land | place: USA...
AAGCAGGGCGGTACGCCGCTGGCGGTAGCGAAGGATGGCCGCCTGCTCGGCGTCATCCATCTCAAGGATATCGTCAAGGGCGGCATCCGTGAGCGCTTCGCCGAGCTGCGCCGCATGGGCATTCGCACCGTGATGATTACGGGCGATAACCCCATGACGGCCGCGGCAATTGCGGCCGAAGCCGGGGTCGACGATTTTCTGGCGCAGGCAACCCCGGAGGACAAGCTGAAGCTGATCCGCGATGAGCAGGCCAAGGGCAAGCTGGTGGCGATGTGCGGCGACGGCACCAACGATGCGCCGGCACTCGCGCAGGCCGATGTCGGCGTCGCCATGAACACCGGCACGCAGGCCGCGCGCGAGGCCGGCAACATGGTCGACCTCGATTCCAATCCGACCAAGCTGATCGAGGTGGTCGAGATCGGCAAGCAGCTTCTGATGACGCGCGGCGCGCTGACGACGTTCTCGATCGCCAACGACGTCGCCAAATACTTTGCCATCATCCCGGCGATGTTTCTGGCGTTCTACCCGCAGCTCGAGGTGCTCAATGTCATGCACCTCGCCAGCCCGCAGAGCGCGATCCTGTCGGCGATCATCTTCAACGCGCTCATCATCATCGCGCTGATCCCGCTCGCGCTGAAAGGCGTCGCTTACCGCGCCGTCGGGGCAGGGGCGTTGTTGCGCCGCAATCTGCTGATCTACGGACTTGGCGGCATCATCATTCCCTTCATCGGCATCAAGGCCATCGACCTGGCGGTCGCTGCCTTGCACCTGGCCTAACCGCGTCATTGCGAGCGAAGCGAAGCAATCCATCTCACCGCACAAAGAAGAGCTGGATTGCGTCGTCGCTTCGCTCCTCGCAATGACGGAGAAACTAACGGAGACATCAAATGTTCAGAGAAATTCGTCCCGCCATCCTCATCCTGCTGCTGCTCACCGCGATCACCGGCCTTGCCTATCCGCTCGCCATGACCGCGATCGCCGGCGCGATCTTTCCGAAGCAGGCGCAGGGCAGCCTGATCGAGAGGGACGGCAAGGTGATCGGCTCCGCCCTGATCGGGCAGGAGTTCAAGTCCGACAAGTATTTCCGCGGCCGTCCGTCGGCGACATCAGCGCCTGACCCCGCCGACTCCACCAAGACGGTCTCCGCCCCCTACAACGCGGCGAATTCCGGTGGCTCGAACCTCGGGCCGACCAGCAAGGCGCTGGCCGACCGGCTCAAGGAGGACGTCGAGAAGCTGAAGGCCGAAAATCCGTCTGCCCCCGTGCCGGTCGACCTCGTCACCACTTCAGGCAGCGGGCTCGATCCTGACATCTCGCCGGAGGGCGCGCTGTTTCAGGTCCCCCGGGTGGCGAGGGCCCGCAGCCTGCCGGAAGCCAAAGTCCGCGATCTGGTCGTGGAGCATACGCAGGGCCGCATGGCTGGATTGCTGGGGGAGCCGCGCGTTAACGTATTGGCCTTGAATCTGGCACTGGACGAGGCCTCGAAATGAGACCCGCTAGGCCCGTCGAGGGGTGAGGACTATACTGCCGTATGGTCCAGACCCGCCGCGATCCTGAACAGCGTCCGTCGCCGGAAGCACTCCTGGAAGCGGCCCGGCGCGAGGACGGCCGCGCCGGCAGGCTCAAGATTTTCGTCGGCGCTGCGCCTGGGGTCGGCAAGACCTACGAGATGCTGCAGAGCGCCCATGCCCGGAAGAAGGCCGGCGCCGATGTCGTCGTCGGCGTCGTCGAGACCCATGGCCGGGCGGAAACCGAGGCGCTGCTGAACGGTCTCGAAGTGCTGCCGCGCCGGCGGCTCAGCTACAAGGAGCAGACGCTCGAGGAGATGGACCTCGACGCGCTGATTACGCGGCGGCCGCAGATCGCCCTCGTCGACGAACTCGCGCACAGCAACGCGCCCGGCAGCCGCCATCCCAAACGCTATCTCGACGTCGAGGAATTGCTGTCTCATGGCATCGACGTCTATACGGCCGTCAATATTCAGCACATCGAAAGCCTCAATGACGTGGTGGCGCAGATCACCCACGTGCGGGTGCGCGAGACTGTGCCGGACAAAGTGTTCGATCGCGCCGACGCCATCGAACTGATCGACCTCACGCCTGATGATCTGATCCAGCGGCTGAGGGAAGGCAAGGTTTACGTCCCCAAGCAGGCCGAGCGCGCGCTGGAGCACTATTTCTCGCCGGGCAATTTGACCGCGCTGCGCGAACTGGCGCTGCGACGTACGGCCGAGCGGGTCGACGAACAGTTGCTCATTCACATGCAGGCCAATGCGATCGATGGCCCCTGGGCCGCAGGCGAGCGCATCCTGGTCTGCGTCAGCGAGGACCCGCGCGCGGCTGGCCTCGTGCGCTACACCAAGCGGCTGGCGGACCGGCTGCACGCGCAGTGGACCGCGATCAGCATCGAGACACGGCGCAGCCTGCAACTGACCGACGAGCAGCGCGACCGGCTGGCCGACACCATGCGGCTTGCCGAAGCGCTCGGCGGCGAGGCGCTGACCGTCCCCGGCGTCGGCCGCCGCATCGCCGACGACGTCATCCATTTTGCCCATGTCAACAATGTCACGCAGATCATTATCGGCAAATCGTCACGCGCCTGGTGGTTCGAGCTGACGCGTGGCTCCGTGGTGCACGATCTTGTGCGCCGCGCCGGCAACATCAGCGTCCACGTGATCGCCGGCGACGAAAAGGGCGTGGCGAAGATCGCCGTGCAGACGGCGGCGCGGCAGGAGCCGTTCGAAGCGCGGCCCTATCTGATGGCGCTGCTGTTCGTCGCAATCGGCCTCGTTGCCGCCCAGCTGATCCGGCCGTTGTTCGGCGGCATCGAGAATGTCGATCTGGTGTTTCTCACCGCCGTGGTCGCCGTCGCTGCGCGCTTCGGGTTGTGGCCTTCGCTGTTGGCAAGCGTTGTGGCGTCGCTGTCCTACAATTTCTTCTTCATGCCGCCGCTCTATACTTTCACCATCATCGATCCCACCAATGTGGTGGCGTTTTTCTTCTTCATGCTGATCGCGTTGCTGGTCTCCAATGTCGCGGCGCGGGTGCGCTCGCAGGCCGATACCGCGATTGGTCGGGTGCGCACTACCGAGTCGCTGTACGCATTCAGCCGCAAGCTTGCCGGCACCGCGACGCTGGACGACGTGTTGTGGGCGACCGCCTACCAGACCGCATTGATGCTCAGGGTGCGCGTCGTGCTGCTGTTGCCGGAACAAGGCGTGCTCGCGGTCAAGAGCGGTTATCCGCCGGAGGACGAACTCGACAAGGCCGATCTCGCGGCCGCCAACTGGGCCTGGAGCAATGACCGGCCGGCCGGGCGGGGCTCGGATACGCTACCCGGCGCCAAGCGGCTGTTCCTGCCGATGCGGACCGGCCGCGGTGCGATCGGCGTCATCGGCATCGACGATGATCGGACCGGACCGTTGCTGACGCCGGATCAGCGCCGCCTGCTGGACGCACTGGTCGACCAGGGCGCGCTCGCGATTGAGCGCGTGCTGCTGGTGGAAGACATGGACCGCGTCAAGCGCACGGTGGAATCCGATCGCCTGCGCGGCGCGCTGCTGACCTCGATCTCGCATGATCTGAAGACGCCGCTGGCCTCGGTGCTCGGCGCCGCCTCCACCTTGCGCGATCTCGGTGCCGGCCTTGACGACGCGCAGAAGAACGACCTGCTCGCCACCATGATCGAGGAATCCGAGCGGCTCAATCGCTTCATCGCCAATCTGCTCGACATGACCAGGCTCGAATCCGGCGCGATCGCGCCGAACACCGCGCGGCACGATGTCGGCGAGATCGTCGGCAGTGCGCTGCGCCGCGCGGGAAAAATTCTCGCGCATCACAAGGTGTCGCTCGAACTCGCCCCGGATCTGCCGATGCTGGACCTCGATGCCGTGCTGTTCGAACAGGTGCTGTTCAACCTGCTCGACAACGCCGCCAAATACGCGCCTGCCGGCACGACGATATCGATCAGCGGCGGGCGTGATCAGGAGAAGGTTATTCTGCAAATCCTCGACGAAGGCAGCGGCATCCCGCCGGAAGAGCTCGGCAGCGTATTCGAAAAATTTTATCGTGCGCAGAAGGGCGACCATGTCCGCCCGGGAACGGGCCTCGGGCTTGCGATCTCGCGCGGTTTTGTCGAGGCGATGCATGGCACGATCTCGGCTGCCAATCGCGCGGACCGCAGCGGGGCGGTGATTTCAATTCGGCTGCCGGTGCCGGCAACCGACAGCGCGCTGGATACCGCCGCATGAGCGCCGCTCCGATCAAGGTTCTGGTCATCGACGACGAGCCGCCGATCCGCAAGCTGCTGCGGATGGGGCTGAGCACGCAGGGCTACGACATCCTCGAAGCCTCCAATGGCAAGCTGGCGCTGGAGAGACTCGCGGAGGGCCCGGCGTTGATCATCCTCGATCTCGGCCTGCCGGATATTCAGGGCCATGAGCTGCTGCGCATGATCCGCGGTCGCAACGAAAGCGTGCCGATCGTGGTGCTATCGAGCCGCGGCGACGAAGCCGGCAAGGTGCAGGCGCTCGACCTCGGCGCCGACGATTACCTGACAAAGCCGTTCGGCATGGATGAACTGCTGGCGAGGCTGCGCGCCGCGCTGCGGCACCAGTTGCAGGTGCAGGGCGAGCGGCCCGTGTTCCGATCGGGCGATCTCTCGGTGGACCTGGTTCGCCGCCTCGTCAGGGTCGGCGAGCGCGAGGTAAAACTCTCGCCGAAGGAATATGATCTGCTGCGGGTGCTGGTGCAGCACGCCGGCAAGGTACTGACCCACCGCTTCCTGCTGAGGGAGCTGTGGGACGAACTGACCGACGCGCAATATCTGCGCGTCTATGTCCGCCAGCTCCGACAGAAGATCGAGGCCGACCCGGAACGGCCGCAATTCGTGCTGACCGAGACCGGTATCGGTTACCGCTTGCGTGCGCCGGACTGATCAGATCGCGATCATTTGCGGCGCGTTTGATCGCGCAAGCGCACATAGGCGGGGCGGGCCAGGCAGTAGTCGCGTAGGGTGGGCAAAGGAGCGAAGCGACGTGCCCACCATCTATCATCGTGCAAGCTTGGAGATGGTGGGCACGCTTCGCTTTGCCCACCCTACGACTATCGGCTTTCCAACGCTTCCGATAGCTCGCCAATGCGATTAAACCATAACGTGGTATGCTGCCATCCGGTGGATTGATCCGGGCCCTGTACGCCCGCGCGAATCGGAACAGGAGGACGCAACGCGATGGCTGAGAGCGTCATGTATCACGAAGGCAATCGACGTCTGCAGGATCAGTTCGACAGCCGGCGGATTTCCGACCGGCTGGAAGAAAAACTGATGCGGAAGGAATTTTCGGCCGACGACAAGCAGTTCATCGAAGGCCTACCTTACTTCTTCCTGGCGACGGCGGACGCCGATGGCCGGCCCGATTGCTCGTTCAAGGGCGGGGCGCCGGGCTTTGTGCGGATGACCGGGCCATCTGAACTGGCCTTTCCCGACTTTGACGGCAACGGCATGTTCAAGAGCCTCGGCAACATCGTCGCCAACGCCGATGTCGGGCTGCTGTTCATCGCCATGCACGACAAGCCGAAGCGGCTGCGGGTCAACGGCAGTGCCCGCGTGAGCGACAACGATCCGCTGCTGGCGGAGACCGTCGGTGCGCAACTCATCGTCCGCGTGACGGCGCGCGCGATCTTCCCGAATTGTCCGCGCTATATTCCGACGATGGGCATCGTCGCGCCGTCGATCTATGCACCGATTGCCGGGCAGGATGCGCCGGAGCCGGCGTGGAAGGGCTTTGCGGATTTCAGGGATTGCATCCATCCGCGGCAGCCGACGTTCAAGGGGTAGCCCAGCCTGAGGCCGTCATTCCGGGGCGATGCGAAGCATCGAACCCGGAATCCATCGTGACACAAACTCAGGTGGTGAGATGGATTCCGGGTCTGCGCCAAAGGGCGCATCCCGGAATGACGCGGTTGCGGTCCCGGCTAGATCGCCGTCATCTCGCCCTTGCTCCAGGCCTCCCGCAGCTTGAATTTCTGGATCTTGCCTGATCCCGTCAGCGGGAAGGCATCCACCACGAACCAGTGTTTTGGCGTCTTGTGCGGGGCAAGCGAGGCGCGCATGTAGTCGATCAGTTCTTCCTTGTCGATGATGGCGCCGGGCGCCGGGCGGATGAAGGCGGCGACCTCTTCGCCCCACTTCTCGTGAGGAACGCCGATCACGGCGATTTCGCCGACCTTGGGATGCTTGAACAACAGTTCTTCAAGCTCGCGCGGATAGATGTTCTCGCCGCCGCGGATAATCATGTCCTTGAGGCGGCCTTCCACGGTGCAGTAGCCGCGCGCGTCCATTGCGCAGAGATCGCCGGTGTGCAGCCAGCCATCGGCGTCGATCGCGGCCGCGGTCGCATCGGGCATTTCGAAATAGCCGATCATGATGTGATAGCCGCGGGTGCAGAACTCGCCAATCGTGCCGATCGGGACGGTCTCGCCGGTGTTGGGATCGATGATCTTGGTTTCCATGTTCGGCAGCGGCAGGCCGATCGTGTCGGCCTTGTCCTCCACGCTGTCGGTGGCGCCGGTCTGCGCCGCCACCGGCGAGCATTCGGTCTGTCCGAACACGATGGTGAAGGGGGCGCCGAGCTTTTCCTCCAGTTTCCGGACCAGGGTAGCCGGCACCGTGGAGCCGCCCGAGCAGATCGCCTTGATCGATGACAGGTTTGTCGTCGGAAAGGCCGGGTGCTCCAGCAGCGCGACCAGCATGGTCGGAACGCCGAGCATCGCGTTGCCGCGATAGGTCCCGAGCAGTTCCAGCACCAGGCCGGGTTCGAACGCTTCGAGCATCACCATCGTTGCGGCCTTCGATACCGCGCCGATCACGCAGCAGACACAGCCGCCAGTATGAAACAACGGCATCGGGATGACGAAGACGTCGCCGCGATCGACGCCCATGCGGTCCGCGGTGTCGGCGCCGTTGTTGAGCAGCCCACGATGGCGGAGCAGGGCGCCTTTCGGAAAACCTGTTGTGCCCGAGGTGTACTGAATCATTACGGGATCATTGGGACTGACGGCTGGCAGCTTGATGCTTTCGTCGTCGCCGGCGGCGATGAAAGCATCCCAGTCGTCGAAGCAGATGATCTCGCGCAACTCGGGGCAGTTTTGCGCCACCGCCTGCACGGTCTCCAGCATCGGGTTGCCGCGAAAGCCGGTGACGACAAAGACGCCGGCCGAGCGCGACTGCTTCAGCACATATTCGACTTCGCGGGCGCGAAAGGCCGGGTTTACGGTGACGAGAATCATGCCGGCCATGCCGGCGCCGAATTCGAGCATCACCCATTCCGGAATATTCTGCGCCCAGACGGAAATGCGCTCGCCCGGCTTGAAGCGCGACAGCAGCGCGCGGGCAGTGCGCTGGACCTCGCGATAGAACTTCGCGTAAGTCCATTGGCGACGCAGTGTTGGGTCGGGAACGCCGGCGACCAGCGCCGGGCGATCGGGCGCTTCCTCGGCTGCCTTGCGCAGGAGATCACCGAACGTCATCTCCCGCACCGCAGGCGCCGTCGGGCCTGCGACGTGCGACATCGTCAAAGTCATCGAATCCTCCCCGGTTCGGGGACGGCGCCGTTGTTGTTGCCGACGTTTCGATCGTCCCCCGGCGGCCAAAATGCCTTCCATGGCCGGTCAATGCAAGCGGTGCGAGGAACTTTGCATGCGACGGGTGATTACTTTTTCACCAGATGAAAAGCCGGAGAATAGCAATGGCGCGCAAATATTCGAAGAAGGCCTCAAGCGACGTCGAGCGCGTGATGAAGAAGCGAAAGGCCGGGACGCTGAAGAGCGGACGTTCGGGCAAGAAGGTCACGAGCCGCAAGCAGGCGATTGCGATCGGACTGTCGGAGGCGAGGGCCAAGGGCAAGAAGGTGCCGAAGAAGGCAGCGAAGAAGCGTAAGACCGTGAAGAAAAAGACGGCGAAGAAATCGAAGCGATAGGCCGCGGTCGTTGCGAGGAGCGGAGCGACGAAGCAATCCAGAGTCCCGCCGGGATTCTGGATTGCTTCGCTTCGCTCGCAATGACGGCGAGAGCGGAAATCACCCCGCCTTGCGCTGCCTTGCTGCCGAACGGTGCGCTTTCTTTGCCGCTCGCCGCGCCGGCGCCCGCCGCGAAGCCGGGGCCTGCGCCCTACGTTTCCCGCCGGACTTGCCCTTCAGGCTCGCCTTCAGCGCGTCCATCAGGTTGACGACGTTGTCGGGCTTCTCCTCGCGCTCCGCGACCTTGATCGGTTTTCCGGAGGCCTTGCGGCGTACCAGCGCCTTCAGCGCGTCCTCATATTCGTCCTTGAATTTCGAGGGGTCGAAATGGGCCGCCTTGGTCTGCAGGATGTGGCCAGCTAACTCGACCATGTCCTTGGTGATCTTTGGCGTCTTGATGTCTGCGAAATACGCGTCCTCGTCACGCAGTTCGTAGGGGTAGCGCAGGGTGGTGCCGAGCAGGCCCTTGCCGAGCGGCTCGATCGCGATGATATGCTCGCGGTTGGTCAGCACGATGCGCGCCAGTGCGACGCGGTCCTCGTCCTTCATGGCGTCGCGGATCACGGCGAAGGCGTCAATTGCGGCTTTGCCGTCGGGCGCGACGTAATAGGGGTTGTTGTAATAGCGCTTGTCGATCTCGTCCCGCGGCACAAAGCTGTCGATCTCGATGGTGTGATTGCTCTCGATCTGGACCGCTTCGAGCTCCTCCTTTTCGATCTCGACATATTGTCCCTTCTTCAGCTCGTAGCCGCGGCCCTTCTGGTCGCTTTCGACGACATCGCCGGTCTCGGCGTCGACCATCTGCTGCTTCAGCCGGTTGCCGGTCTCCTTGTTGATCATGTGGAAGCGGGTTTTCTCGACCGACGTCGACGCCGGATACAGCACAACCGGACAGGACACGAGGGACAGTTTCAGCGTGCCTTTCCAGTAGGCGCGGGGGGCGGCCATGGCATTCTCCGGCATGGTTGGGTTTGGGAACTTCAACGGCTAGTATGGGTTTTCGTTCCAGATGCCGCCTGCGCGCGGCTGAGAATGATCGAGGTTAGGTGTTGCAATGGTCGAGGTTTGGCGTTGAAGAAGCTCAGCACGTACCGCAAGAAGCGCGATTTCGGCAAGACGGCGGAGCCCTCCGGCGACGTCAAGGTGGCGCCTTCCGGGCAGCGGCGGTTCGTGATCCAGAAGCATGACGCGACCCGCCTGCATTACGACCTGCGGCTGGAATTCGACGGCGTGTTCAAATCATGGGCGGTGACGCGAGGCCCCTCGCTCGATCCGCACGACAAGCGGCTCGCGGTCGAGGTCGAGGATCATCCGCTGGACTACGGCGATTTCGAAGGCACCATCCCTGACGACCAGTATGGCGGCGGTACCGTCATGCTGTGGGACCGCGGCACCTGGGAATCCGACGACCCTGAACGTGGTTTCAAGAAGGGCGACCTGAAATTCGTGCTGCATGGCGACAAGCTGCACGGAAGCTGGGTATTGGTGCGGATGAAGGGCGACCGCTACGGCGGCAAGCGCACCAACTGGCTCCTGATCAAGCACCGCGACGAATTCGTCAAGGAGGGCGAAGCCAACGACATCCTGGAAGAGGATCGCTCCGCGGCTTCGGGACGAACGATGGCGCAGATTGCGCAAGGCAAGGGCAAGGCGCCGACGCCTTTCATGCTGGCCAAGAAGACGAAAGCCGACGCGGTCTGGCAATCCAACCGGGGCGACGCCGCGGCGGCGCGTGCCGAACGCAAGACGGCCGCGTTGCGGGCGGCTCCGGAAACCAAGACGCGGGCACCGGTGAAAGCGGCAAAGCCGAAGAAAGTCGCGGCCATGCCCGATTTCGTGCCGCCGCAACTCTGCACAGTCGTCGAGCGGCCGCCTGGCGCCGAGGGCTGGTGCCATGAGATCAAGTTCGACGGCTACCGCGTTCAATTGCGCGTCGAGGACGGCGAGGCCGCGCTCTTTACCCGCAAGGGGCTCGACTGGTCCGATAAATTCAAGTCGATCGCAAAGGAAGCGTCGTCGCTAGCCGACGTGCTGATCGATGGCGAGATCGTCGCCCTTGACCATAATGGCGCGCCGAATTTTTCGAGCCTGCAGGCGGCATTGTCCGACGGCAACAGCGAGGGCTTGATCTTTTACGCGTTCGATCTGCTGTTCGCCGAGGGCGAAGATCTCCGCGGCTTGCCGCTCGGCGACCGCAAGGCCCGGCTGAGGCAACTGCTGGAAGCCCGCAAAGGCAAGCAGAGGCAGATTCGCTATGTCGAGCATTTCGAAAGCGGCGGCGATGCCGTGTTGCAGTCCGCCTGCAAGCTGGAGCTGGAAGGCATCGTCTCCAAGAAGCTGGATGCACCGTATCGCTCCGGCCGAACGGAGAGCTGGACCAAGGCGAAATGCCGTGCCGGGCACGAGGTGGTGCTGGGTGGCTGGAAAACCACCAACGGCAAATTCCGCTCGCTGATGGCCGGCGTCTATCGCGGCGATCATCTGGCGTTCGTCGGCATGGTCGGCACTGGTTTCGGGCAGGACAAGGTCCGCCGCATCATGCCGGCGTTGAAGGCGGCGGCCTCGGACAAAAGTCCGTTCGGCGGCAAGAACGCGCCGAAGAAAGCCCGCGACGTGCACTGGCTGAAGCCGGAGCTCGTTGCCGAAATCGAATTTGCGGGCTTCACCGCCGACGGCAACATCCGCCAGGCCGCATTCAAGGGCCTGCGGCAGGACAGGCCGGCGACGGAAGTGGAGGCGGAAACGCCGTCCAAGGCGAACGTCACGCAACCCAAACCGAACAAGACAGGTGCGGCCAGGGCAAAGCCCGCCGCCAAGAACGCCGCCGAGATCATGGGCGTTGTGATCTCGAAGCCCGACAAGGAGTTGTGGCCGGATGCCGGCAACGGCGAGGGCGTGACAAAACTCGATCTCGCGCAGTATTTTGAGGCGGTCTGCGAATGGATGATCGAGCATATCAAGGGCAGGCCGTGCTCGATCGTGCGGGCGCCCGACGGCATCCATGGCGAAAAATTCTTTCAGCGCCATGCCATGCCGGGCGCGTCCAACCTGTTCGAACTGGCCAAGGTTTCGGGCGACCGCAAGCCCTATCTGCAGATCGACCGGATCGAGGCGCTTGCGGCGGTGGCGCAGATCGGCGGGCTGGAGCTGCATCCCTGGAATTGCGCGCCTGACGATTACGACACGCCGGGGCGGCTGGTGTTCGATCTCGATCCCGCGCCAAACGTCGAATTCTCCGAAGTGATCGAAGCCGCCAAGGAAATGCGTCAGCGGCTGACGGCTCTAGGTCTCGAAAGTTTTTGCAAGACCACCGGCGGCAAGGGGCTGCACGTGGTGACGCCGCTGCTGCATGGCGCACGGGACAAGGTCGACTGGAAACAGGCCAAGGCTTTCGCGCAAGGCGTTTGCCAGTGGATGGCGAATGATGATCCCGAACGCTATCTGCTCAACATGTCGAAGAAGCTGCGCAAGGGAAAGATCTTCCTCGACTATCTGCGCAACGACCGGATGGCGACGGCGGTCGCCGTATTGTCGCCGCGCGCGCGCGAAGGTGCCACCGTCTCGATGCCGCTGACCTGGCCCCAGGTGCGCGGCGATCTCGATCCGAAGAAGTATACCGTGCGTACAGTGCCTGCGCTGTTGGCGAAGACCAAGGCGTGGGACGGGTACGATGACGCGGCAGCATCGATCAAGCCGGCGATGAAGAAGCTGGCCGGAAAAATGTAACCGACATCGACGCGTCTGTGGCTTCATCCACTGCCCGTCATACTCCGCGAAGGCGGAGTATCCAGTACGCCGCGGCCCATCGATTCGATTACTGGAGCCTCTCGAATACTAGATCACCCGCCCCAGTGCGCACTTGCGCACAAGGCGGGTGATGACAGCTACTAGGTGACAGCGTGCTCGCCATTCGTATCGCAAAAAGAAGGGTGGGCGCGGCTTTCGCCGTAGCCCACCCTCCAATTCCGTTCTGCGTATTACCTACAGCTTCCCGAGCAGCAAGAGTATCAGCAGGATGACGATGATAAGCCCAAGACCGCCGCCGCCGTAATAGCCGGTGCCGTAGAACGGGCCGCCGCCGATGCCGCTGAAACCGCCCAGCAGGGCGATGATGAGAATAATAAGAATGATGGTCCCGAGTGACATGAATCTCTCCTCAGCCCGGTGGGGCCGTCTGTATGCTCTGCCTGCGGCGGAACAACACACCGGAACTCTGAAGGTTCCACTTTCGAAACGATAATGCAGAAGACCTCTTCCTTTCGAACCGCGTGCAATTACATGTGGTTAACACGCAGAGAGGATTTTCGATGACCAAGCCGCTGGTGGTTTCCATCCCGCACAGTCTCGGGCGCGAAGAGGCGATGCGCCGCTTGAAGTCAGGGCTATCGCGCGCGGCAACCAGCGTGCCGGTGCTTGCTGTCGATGAGGAGCGTTGGGAAGACAACCGCATGATCTTTCGCGTTCGCGCGATGGGCCAGGCGGCGGCCGGCCATGTCGATGTCGCGGAGGATCACGTGCAGGTGGAAGTCGTGCTGCCGTGGCTGTTGCAGCGCTTTGCCGAGGCGGCGCATGCCGCGATCCAGAATCGCGGCATGCTGTTGCTGACCAAGAAAAGCTGACGGTCGCTAGGCGCGGCTGCGCATCCGTGGCGGCTTGGCCGCGCCGGTGAACCTGGCTTTCACTGTCGCTACTGGCAGACGCGTCAGCAGGTCGGACAGGCGCAATTGCGCGGCGTCGGCATCCGCAAAGCCTTCCACGGCGTAGCCGCCGACATCGAGCGTGGCGTCGAAATTCCCGGGTCTCGGCCAATGCCTGCCGCCGTCGGTCAACGGCGCAAAGTGGCGCGCCGCCACCGTAATTGCGGCATCGCGGCCGCGCCGCCGGGCGAACGCGATGAAATGGTCACGCTGCGGTCCGCTCACTTGCAAAGGCTCGTAGTCACCGCCGGTGAAGACATCGGCGAGTTCGGTTCGGAGCTTGAGCAGATGCCGTGTCCAGGCCTGCTTGAGATGGCCGCTTGGCCACTGCTCGACCAATCGCTCCCAATCCGCATTCTCCAGCGCCGCGAGACGGCCTGCGCGTTCGGCAAAATCGACCGGCCGCCGGTTGTCGGGGTCGACCAGCGAAAAATCCCAGAGCTCCGTGCCCTGATAGAAATCCGGCACGCCCGGCATCATCGCCTTCAGCGTGATCTGGCTAAGCGAATTCAGCGCGCCCAGCAGCGACAGCCGCTGCGCCAGCGCTTGCATCGAATTGAGGAATTCACCCGAGAGCGAAGGATCGAGGATCTTTCCGATGAAGTTGTCGACGCCCGTCTCATAGGCGGCGTGAGGGTTGAGCCAGCTCGTTTCTTCCTTACCCTCGCGAGCGGCCTTCAGTGCAAACTGCTGCATCCGCGCCGTAAACGAGCCATCGTCAGGCTGCCACGCGCCGAGCAGCGCCTGATACAGCATGTATTCGAAGGTGGCCGACGGCGCGCGCAAATCGCCATCGACCGCGAGACGCGGCGCGTTGAGCAGCTTCCATCGCGCCACCGTGCTGGTCCATTCGCCGGGGATTTCCGCCAGCGCCATGATGCGCAACCTGGCGTCCTCACCGCGCTTGGTGTCGTGCGTCGCCGTGGCCGTCATGCCGAGCGGCCAGTCCCTGGCGCGCTCCAGCATCAGTCCGTGAAATTCGTCCACCGAAAGCACCTTCGCGGCCGGGTCGCCGCCGACCTCGTTGAGGGCGAGCAGGCGGTGGTAGCGGTAGAACGTCGTGTCCTCCAGCGACTTCGCCATCATCGGGCCTGTGAACTGTTGCACCTTCAGGGCAAAGCGTCGGACGCGCGGCGCGCTGTGGGGCGGACGCCCGGGCTTGACCAGATCCATCGTCAGCGCGTCGCACAGGAAGTCGAAGATGCCGTCATCGGCGGCAAACCAGTCGGCGCGCGCCCGTTCGATCGTTCCCGATATCAACTCGCGGTCATGCGCTGATGGCCCTGAGGATGTCAGGTAGGTTCGGTACACCGGGAAGTGCAGCACGTACAATTCGAGCGCCTGCCGCAGACTGTCGGCGGAATAATCGCGGGTGGAGTAGTGGCCGCTGGCGATCCGCGCCAGCAGGCGCACCAGCACGGTGAATTCGCTGGTCAGCAGCGTTTCCAGCACGCGGCGTTTGGCTTCGCGCAAGATCGGTTCGAGTTTCGGCGAGCGGTTGCTGATCTGCCGCCAGATCTCGTCGAGCGGTTCAAGGCCGCTTCCGTCGGTCAGCACATGGGTGATGACGTTCATCCACTCGTAGCCGGTGGTGCCGTGGACGCCGGCAAACGGCGTCAGCGTTTCGTGCTCGCCGAGAATCTTCTCGATCACCACATAGAAGGGCTCACTCCGGCCACCATGCGCCTCGCGGACCAGCCGGCGCAAGCGCTGGAAGTACTGTACGGGATCGCGCAGGCCGTCGATGTGGTCGAGCCGCAGCCCCTGCAGCTTGCCTTCCGCGATCAGCCGCTTGACCAGCCGGTGTATCGCCTGGAAGGTGCCGGCATCTTCGACGCGCAAGCCCGCCAGCGTGTTGATGTCGAAGAAGCGACGGTAGTTGATGTCGCTGGAGGCGAGCCGCCAGTGGCCGAGCTTGTAATGCTGGCGTTCGAGCAGATGGTGCAGCGCCAGCGTCGGCGCGGGGCGATCCGCTCCGGCGCGATAGGCTTGCAGCCCGCGCGCGATGATATCGGCCGCGCCGGAGATCGCTTTCAGACCGGCCTTGAAATCGGGGGCCTGCTTGCGGTTGGGAAGGCGTGGCCCTTGATGCCGCGACGCAAGTGCGAGTATTGCCTTGCCGGGCGCGGTGTCCTCGGCGCCCGTCTCCTTGAGGATGATGCGCAGGATTTCGCCGTAGCGTTCCGGCGCGATCGGCAGCCGGTGCTCGAAATACCAGGCCGAGAAACTGCCTTCGGCGGCATCGTAGCGCAGTTCGATCTCGCCGCTTTCCAGCGCCTGTCCGTAGGACGAACCGATGATCGGTAGCAGCACGCCGCCGCGGGCGCGGTAGG
>Ga0308175_100001671_pt1 | contig 15030 bp, 13 predicted proteins | sample PhyCR1_3_FD_203893 | JGI IMG/M metagenome (GOLD analysis project Ga0308175, IMG submission 203893) | Soil microbial communities from UC Gill Tract Community Farm, Albany, California, United States - DLSLS.C.R1 | ecosystem: Environmental > Terrestrial > Soil > Agricultural land | place: USA...
CAGATTGCGCGGACGTGGCAACCCGTGCGCGTTGATCGTGGACTCCAGGGCCACCACCGGCCGCCGAGCGTCGAGCGCCTCCCGGACTTCTTCCGACACCACCAGCACCACGTGCCCGCCTCCTGTCCGTCGGTCCCCTCTCATCCCTGGCGGGCGCCGGACCCGGATAAACGCTTGCGGTCTGTGGGGGACACCACCAGCCTGGGCCGCATGACCGACCACACCACGCGTCTCGACCATGTCGTCCTATGGGTCGCCGACCCCGTAGCGGCCGCAGCCTTCTACGAGAACGCCGTCGGCCTCCAGCCGCTGAGGGTTGCCGAGTACACCGACGGAGAGGTGTCGTTCCCCTCGGTACGCGTCAATGAGGAGACGATCCTCGACCTCGCGCCGCGGTCCCTCGCGGAGCGCATGAACATGCTCCCCGGCGCCGCCGACAGCGCCGGTCACCCCGTCAACCACGTCTGCCTGTCCCTGCCGTCCGCCGGTTTCGACGCCCTGCGCGCCCGTCTGGACGAGCGGGCCGTCCCCCTGACCGACATCGCGTACGGCTCCTTCGGCGCCCGTGGAGAGGCCACGCGCAGCTTCTACTTCCGGGACCCCGACGGCAATGTCATCGAGGTCCGGCACTACGGATAGCCCGACCGGCCCCGTCAGAACAGCGGCTCGGGCAGCACACCCTCCAACGCGAGCAGCTTCCGCTTGGTCTCCAGCCCGCCCCCGAAACCGCCGATGCCCCCGTCCCTCTCCACCACCCGGTGGCACGGCACGACGACCGGCAGCGGATTGGCACCCATCGCCGCCCCCACCGCCTGCGCTCCGCCGGGCTGCCCGACCCGCCCGGCCAGATCCCCGTAGCCGACCACCGTGCCGTACGGCACGGAGGAGGCCAGTTCGCGCAGTACCTGCCGGTTGAAGCCGGAGATCAGCGACCAGTCCAGGGGCAGGTCGAAATCATGCCGCGTACCGGCGAGATAGGCGTCGATCTGCCGTATCGCCTCGTCCAGCAGCGGCGACCGCGGGTCCTCGACGGGCTCGGCGCCCATCCGGGCGGCCAGCCGCTCCAGGGCCCGCTCGCGCACCCCGTCCGTCGCGTGGAAGACGACGTTGACCAGTCCCTCGCGGGTCGCCGCCAGCATCAGCGGGCCGATGCCGGTGTCCACGACGGCCCATACGACCCGCTGCCCGTCCTGCCCATGACTGTCCATGCGGCCACCGTACGACCCGGCTCTGACAACGCCCTCGCGCGACGGTCCCCGCTCAGTCCGCGTTCAGGGCCGCGCGGACCACGTCCGGCTTGTTGGTGATGATGCCGTCGACGCCGTAGCGCGCGACCTTCCGGGCGGTGGCGGCGTCGTCCACCGTCCAGGCGCACACCCCGAGCGGCCTGCCGTGCGGGCCGTCGAAGGTGCGCAGGGCGGCCACGTAGCTTCCGGAGATCGACCCGTACGAGGGATTGATCAGATCGGTGAAGCGCGCGTACCGCTGCAACTGCGCGAGGGACGGCCTGCCGAGGTAGGCGGTGGTGAGCGCCGGCTTCAGGTCGTGCACGGCGCGCACGCTGTCCGCGCTGAAGCTCTGCACGACGAGCCGGCCGAGGTGCGCACTGTCCAGCCAGCGCTCGTTGCCGAGCAGCTTCAGGGTCTGCCGTTCGATCCCCGGGTACAGCTCCGGGTTCTTGATCTCCAGGAGCAGCTTCTCGTGGTTGTGCTCCACCCGGCGCATGTACTGCTTCAGGGTCGGCACGCGCGTGCCCGCGTACGCGGCGGAGAACCAGCTGCCCGCGTCCAGCCGGGCGATCTCCGCGGCGGTGAAGTCCTTCACCTTCCAGGGCGCCCGGCCGGGGAAGAGGTTCTCCACGTTCGTGGTGCGCCGCAGAGTGTCGTCGTGGATCACCACCAGTTCGCCGTCCTTGGTGCGCTGGACGTCGTTCTCGACCCAGGAGAAGCCCAGCCCGGCCGCCTTGTCGATGGACGCAAGGGTGTTCTCCGGGGCGTAGGCCGAGGCGCCGCGGTGGGCGACCACCACGGGGCCGCGGACCTCGCCCGCCCGGGCGTCGGACGTGGGGGTCAGCAGGACTGCCGCCCCCAGGATCGCCGTGGCCGTGGCGGCGACTGCGCGCGCGTGCATGAGCGGACTCCTCCCGTCGAACGAACACCGACAGCACCAGAGTGACAGCAGAGAGTCAACGGTACTCGGGTGCGAGACGGCCACACGGTGAACGGGGGCGGCCGACTCCGCTCACCGGTGCCGCACATCTGGGGCAAGGGCGTGTTTCTTTGCCGGAAAATCATTCGACCATTCCGGTGCGGGTCATACTCTCTGCGTCAACCCTGACCGCCCGCGCGGTCCTGGGACGGGGGCGCAGTTCGGATATTCCGGGACGCAACAGGGCGGAAGGACTGCCGCGCATGCAGGGCACGGTCGACGAATTCAGCTACGGGGTCGTCACCCCGCTGGTGGCCTATGTCATGGCCTGTCTCGGCGGCGCCCTCGGCCTGCGCTGCACCACCCGCGCTCTGCTGGTCACGCATTCCCGGCGCCCCGCCTGGCTGGCCCTCGGCTCGGCCGCGATCGGCTCCGGCATCTGGACCATGCACTTCGTCGCGATGATGGGCTTCCGCATCCAGGGGGCGCCCATCCACTACGACCAGCCCATCACCTACGCGAGCCTCGGCCTCGCCATCGTGATGGTGGGCGTCGGCCTGTTCATCGTCGGCTACCGGGGAGCCACCGGCACCGCCCTGTTCACCGGCGGCACGATCACCGGTCTGGGCGTCGCCTCGATGCACTACCTCGGCATGGCGGGCATGCGCTTCGACGGACGGTTCGCCTACAGCACGGCCACCGTGGCCGCCTCCGTCGCCATCGCGGTCGTGGCCGCCACGGCCGCCCTGTGGGCTGCCGGACGCGTCCAGGGCCTGCTGTGGAGCGTCGGCGCGAGCCTGGTGATGGGGCTCGCCGTCACCGGCATGCACTACACCGGTATGGCCGCCCTGAACGTGCACCTGCACAGCGCCTCCGCGGCCGCCGCGGGCGGCCCGCCGGCTTCGGTGCTGGTGCCGATGCTGATCGGCCCGCTCGCCTTCCTGCTGCTCGCCGGCGCCGTCATGATGTTCGACCCGCTGATGGTCATGGGCCGGCCGGCCCGGGTCCCGGTCGAGGACAAGCCGGGCGTCCCGGCCGCCGCCGTCGCCTCCCATCTGGCCCGGCACTCACAGCTCCACCCCGGCCGCCGGCCGGCCGGTCACCCGCTGCAGCACGCCTCCCGGGCCCCGCAGAACCGCTGACCGGGACCCGTTGTCAGTGGGGGGTCGTACGGTTGATGGCATGCGGCCCGTTTCCCACATCGAACGCACGGTGGCGCCCATCGAGGTCGTCAGCTCCTACCAGCCCAGCGGTGACCAGCCGGCGGCCATCGCCGACCTGGCCAAGCGCATCGAGGCCGGTGAGAGGGACGTCGTCCTGCTCGGCGCGACCGGCACCGGCAAGTCCGCCACCACCGCGTGGATGATCGAGAAGCTCCAGCGTCCCACTCTGGTGATGGCGCCGAACAAGACGCTGGCCGCGCAGTTGGCCAACGAGTTCCGCGAGCTCCTGCCCAACAACGCCGTCGAGTACTTCGTCTCGTACTACGACTACTACCAGCCCGAGGCCTACGTCCCGCAGTCGGACACCTACATCGAGAAGGACTCCTCGATCAACGAGGAGGTGGAGCGGCTGCGCCACTCGGCGACGAACTCGCTGCTCACCCGCCGCGACGTCGTCGTGGTCGCCTCGGTGTCCTGCATCTACGGCCTGGGCACCCCGCAGGAGTACGTGGACCGGATGGTCCCCCTCAGGGTCGGTGACGAGATCGACCGCGACGATCTGCTGCGCCGCTTCGTCGACATCCAGTACACCCGCAACGACACGGCCTTCGCCCGGGGCACCTTCCGGGTCCGCGGCGACACCATCGAGATCTTCCCGGTCTACGAGGAGCTGGCCGTCCGTATCGAGATGTTCGGCGACGAGGTCGAGGCGCTGTCCACGCTCCACCCGCTCACCGGCGAGATCATCAGCGACGACCAGCAGCTGTACGTCTTCCCCGCCTCCCACTACGTCGCCGGACCCGAGCGCATGGAGAGGGCCGTCAACGGCATCGAGAAGGAGCTGGGGGAGCGCCTGGCCGAGCTGGAGAAGCAGGGCAAGCTCCTGGAGGCGCAGCGCCTGCGTATGCGCACCACGTACGACATCGAGATGCTCCGCCAGATCGGCACCTGCTCCGGCGTGGAGAACTACTCGATGCACTTCGACGGCCGCTTGCCAGGCTCGCCGCCCAACACCCTGCTGGACTACTTCCCGGACGACTTCCTGCTCGTCATCGACGAGTCGCACGTGACGGTTCCCCAGATCGGCGCCATGTACGAGGGCGACGCCTCTCGCAAGCGCACCCTGGTCGACCACGGCTTCCGGCTGCCGTCCGCTCTGGACAACCGGCCCCTGAAGTGGGAGGAGTTCCAGGAACGCATCGGGCAGACCGTCTATCTGTCGGCGACCCCGGGCACCTACGAGCTGTCCCGCGGGGACGGGGTCGTGGAGCAGATCATCCGCCCGACGGGCCTGGTCGACCCGGAGGTGGTGGTCAAGCCCACCGAGGGGCAGATCGACGACCTGGTGCACGAGATCCGCAAGCGCACCGAGAAGGACGAGCGCGTCCTGGTCACCACGCTCACCAAGAAGATGGCCGAGGACCTCACCGACTACTTCCTGGAGCTCGGCATCCAGGTGCGCTACCTGCACAGCGACGTCGACACGTTGCGCCGTGTCGAGCTGCTGCGCGAGCTGCGCTCCGGCGAGTTCGACGTCCTGGTCGGCATCAACCTGCTGCGTGAGGGCCTCGACCTGCCCGAGGTGTCCCTCGTGGCCATCCTCGACGCCGACAAGCAGGGCTTCCTGCGCTCCGGTACCTCGCTGATCCAGACCATCGGTCGCGCGGCGCGCAATGTCTCCGGCCAGGTCCACATGTACGCGGACAAGATCACCCCGGCGATGGAGAAGGCCATCGACGAGACCAACCGGCGCCGGGAGAAGCAGGTCGCCTACAACAAGGCCAATGGCGTCGACCCGCAGCCGCTGCGCAAGAAGATCAACGACATCGTCGCGCAGATCGCCCGCGAGGAGGTCGACACCGAACAACTGCTCGGCTCCGGTTACCGCAAGCTGAAGGACGGCAAGGGCGCCAAGGCTCCCGTCCCCGCGCTCGGCGGCAAGGCGGCCAAGGGCGCGAAGGCGGGAAAGACCGCGAAGTCCGCCAAGGGCAAGGCGGCGGCCGCGGTGCCCACCGACCGCCCGGCGGCCGAACTCGCCGGACAGATCGAGGAGATGACGGAGCGCATGCGCGCAGCGGCTGCCGAGCTCCAGTTCGAGATCGCCGCCCGGCTGCGTGACGAGGTGTCCGAGATGAAGAAGGAGTTGCGGCAGATGCGGGAGGCGGGTCTCGCCTAGGGGCCCTTCAACGACCGCCTCCTGACCCTCCAGTGGTGCCGGACCTCGGCATATGCGCCAAGTGTTGCAACACCGACACAAAGCGCGGGCCGGGGTGCGGCACTGTCAGTGCCCCTGCGTAGGGTTCTGGCAACCGCGCAATGCGCGGCAACTGGGGAACACCGAGAGGGGAATCAGCCGTGACCGTCAACTTGTCCAAGGGTCAGGCCATCAGCCTGGAGAAGAAGGACGGGGCCAGCCTGAGCGCGGTCCGCATGGGTCTCGGCTGGCAGGCGGCTCCCCGCCGCGGCCTCTTCGGCTCGCGCACGCGGGAGATCGACCTCGACGCCTCCGCGGTGCTGTTCGCGGACAGGCAGCCGGTCGACGTCGTCTTCTTCCGGCACCTGGTGAGCGACGACGGCTCCGTGCGGCACACCGGTGACAACCTCGTCGGCGGTGCGGGCCAGGGCGGCGACGACGAGGCGATCCTCGTCGACCTGCAGCGCGTCCCGGTCCACGTCGACCAGATCGTCTTCACCGTGAACTCTTTCACGGGCCAGACCTTCCATGAGGTGCAGAACGCCTTCTGCCGCCTCGTCGACGAGACCACCGGCCAGGAACTCGCCCGCTACACACTGGCGGGCGGCGGCGAGTACACCGCCCAGATCATGGCGAAGGTGCACCGGTCGGGCTCGGGCTGGGCGATGACCGCCCTGGGCGAGCCGGCCAAGGGCCGTACCTTCCAGGACCTGATGCCGGCGATCCAGCCGCACCTGTAGGACCGCCGCCGGACGCGGCGCGCACGACATGGACACAGGGGGGCGACGGCGATGACGGCCGAGCTGGTGCGGGGACAGAACCACCCGTTGTCGCAGGTCCGGCTGGAGATCCGGATCTCGGCCGGATCGCCGGTTCTGGCGGGTGCCACGCTCGGCGACGAGCACGGCACCGTGCACGGCGCCGAGTGGGTGGCCCATCCCGGCGCCCCCACACTGCCCGGGATCGGGGTGTCCCCGCAGGCCGCCGCCGACCACCGCCTGGCCGTCGACCTGGCCGCACTGCCGGAGGCGGTGCACCGCGTCACCGTGCTGCTCGCCCTGCCGGAGCGGCCGGGAGGCCCGTTCCGGTTCGGCTCGCTGGCCGCCCCGAGGGCGGCGGTCACCGGTCTCGACGGCACCGAGATCGCGCGCTTCGTCCTGACCGGCCTGGACGCCGAGTCGGCCGTGGTCGCCCTGGAGCTGTACCGGCGACAGGACGCCTGGAAGGTGCGCGCGGTGGGCCAGGGCTACGCCGGCGGCCTCGCCGCCCTGCTCGCCGACCAGGGTCTGCCCTCGGCCGCCGAACTCGCCTCGGACGTCCAGGAGGCGGTGGCCCGGAGCCTGGCACGGGCGGTACCGGCGCCGCCGCCCCCCGACACCCCGGACGCCTCTGGTTCCCCGGAGCCCCGGCCGGGCGGGGCGCACGACACCCACGACCCGGCCGGTGTGCGGCCGCCGGGCGGCCCGATCGACTACACCCACCCCGGCCGCCGTCCCGGCACCGTCCCGCCGCCCCCGTCGCAGGCCGCGTCTCCCGCCGCCTCCGACGGGCAGCCGCCGCGACCCGTCGCGGGCGACGCGGTGGGCTGGTCGATGGACGAACGGCTGTACAACCAGGTCTGGGGCATGTTCGAGGACCTGGCCCGCACGACGGCCGCGTACCGTAGCGCCGTCGACTTCTCCGACTCCCGCCTGGAGAAGGAACTCGACCAGGTCCTCGCCGACCCTCGCGCCCGGCTCGGCGCGGCGGGCGACGCCGCGCGGGAGGCGGCCCACGCCCGGCACACCCAGCTGGTCGACCAGGCCCGGGCCGCGCTCGACCGCGACCTCGCGCAGCTCGCCGCCGAGTCCGAGGTGGTCGAGCCCGCGCTCCCTCCGGCCTGTGCCCGCTGGGACAACCCGGTCTGGCACGGCTACCGGGTGCCGGCCGAACAGCCGATGGCCCTGCGGCTCGGCGACCTCCACCTTCCGGAGAGCGCCCCGCTGTACATACCGCTGCTGGTCAGGCTCCCGCTCGAGCGCGGCCTGTGGATCGACAGCGGCCCCGCGCCAGGACCCGACGACGTCTTCCTTGACTCCGCGGAGACACGCCGACTCGCCATGGATACCGCGGTGGCACTCGCCGTCCGGCTGCTCGCCGTCCATCCGGTGGGGGAGTTCAACGTGCAGGTCCTGGACCCGGCCGGTACGGGGGGCCAGGCACTCCTGCCGCTGACCCGGACGGGGGCCGTCACGGTGCCGCCCCTGCCCGGCGCGGCGGGCGTGGCCGACGTTCTGGGGCGGCTCACCCGGCGGGTCGACCTGGTGCAGATGGCACTCCGTGGCGGGGCGGCCGAGTCACTGCCGCCCGACTTCGACGCCGCCCAGCAGCTGCTGCTCGTCAACGACTTCCCGCACGGCTTCGACGACCGGGCGGTGACCCAGCTGCGCTACCTCGCCGACGAGGGGCCGGCCGTCGGCGTCCACCTGCTGATGGTCGCGGACCGCGAGGACGCGGCGGCCTACGGTCCGTTGCTCGGCCCGCTGTGGCGTTCGCTCATGCGACTCACCCCTGTCCCCGACGACCACCTCGCCGATCCCTGGGTCGGTCACGTCTGGACGTACGAGCCCTCGCTCGTACCGTCCGGCAGCGGGATCCTCCAGCAGGTGCTCACCGAAGTGACAGCGGCCCGCACCAAGCGTAGGTAAAGGCGCCTGAGCAGCTACTTTGGAATTTTCTTTACCAATTACTTTACCTTTCCTTGGTGATTGGGGTACTGTTTTCCGTGCGGAGGGGAGTACTCCCTGACTGCGGCGCACCCGTCAGTACGGACCGTTACGGATCCCGGGGCGCCGGCCCACGCGGGTGGAAGAGACCTCCGGCAATGACAACGCAGATGTGTTTGCCATGACCTGTGCCGGAGGTGCAGTGGAAGTCTCCCCGACCCTGTGGGTCCTCACCATCGTGGGCCTCGCCGTCCTCATCGCGATCGACTTCTTCATCGGGCGCAAGCCCCATGACGTGTCGATCAAGGAGGCGGGCATCTGGACGGTCGTCTGGATCGCCCTGGCCGGGCTCTTCGGCCTCGGCCTGCTCCTCTTCGGTGGCGGCGGGCCGGCCGGCGAGTTCTTCGCCGGCTTCGTCACCGAGAAGTCGCTGAGCGTCGACAACCTCTTCGTCTTCGTCCTGATCATGGCGAAGTTCGCGGTGCCCTCGCAGTACCAGCAGCGAGTGCTGCTCGTCGGTGTCCTCATAGCCCTGGTGCTGCGCGCCGTGTTCATAGCCGCCGGAGCCGCGATCATCGCCAGCTTCTCCTGGGTGTTCTACCTCTTCGGCGCCTTCCTGATCTGGACCGCCTGGAAGCTCGTCCAGGACGCGCGGGCCGACGAGGAGGAAGAGGAGTACGAGGAGAACAAGCTGCTGAAGGCCGCGGAGCGCAAGTTCGGCGTGGCGGACCGGTACCACGGCACCAAGCTGTGGATCCAGCAGAACGGCAAGCGGGTCATGACCCCGATGCTGGTCGTGATGCTGGCCATCGGCACCACGGACGTGCTGTTCGCGCTGGACTCCATCCCCGCGATCTTCGGCCTGACCCAGGACCCGTACATCGTCTTCACCGCCAACGCCTTCGCCCTGATGGGACTGCGTCAGCTGTACTTCCTCATAGGCGGTCTGCTGAGGAAGCTGGTCCATCTGTCGTACGGCCTGTCGATCATCCTGGGCTTCATCGGCGTCAAGCTGGTGCTGCACGCCCTGCACGAGTCCGGGGTCCACGTCCCCGAGATCAGCATCCCGGTGTCGCTCGGCGTGATCTGCGCGGTCCTGGCCGTCACCACCGCCACCAGCCTGATCGCCTCCCGTAAGCAGGCGGCGTCCGAAGCGGCGGCCCCCGGGAGCGACGAGACGGCCAAGCGCAGCGTCGACGCCTGACCGGCCCGGCACGCGACAACCGGCACCGAACCCGCGGGGCGACGGTCGTACCACGACCGGTGCCCCGCGCAGGAAGGATGACAAGGGATCCGAAAAGAACGTAATGCGAATCCTGTACGGGTCTGCCACGATCGCAGCATGATCGCTCGGCTCAGATCGCTCACCACCCAGTGGACGTTCCTCGTGCCGGTACTCGCGATCGTCCTGCTCGTCCTCACCTGGGGCCGCGGCCTCCCCGGCCCGCTCGTCGCGCTGGTCACCCTGGTCCTCGCCGGGTCCGTCCTGGCCGCGGTGCACCACGCCGAGGTGGTCGCACACCGGGTGGGCGAACCCTTCGGCTCCCTGGTGCTGGCCATCGCCGTCACGATCATCGAAGTGGCCCTGATCGTCACCCTCATGGTCGACGGCGGCGACAAGAGCGCCACCCTGGCCCGGGACACCGTCTTCGCCGCCGTGATGATCACCTGTAACGGCATCGTCGGACTCAGTCTCCTCGTTGCCTCCCTGCGGCACGGCACCGCGGTCTTCAACCCGGAAGGCACCGGCGCCGCCCTGGCCACCGTGGCGACCCTCGCCACGCTCAGTCTGGTGCTGCCGACCTTCACCACCAGCAAGCCCGGCCCCGAGTTCTCCACCGTCCAGCTCACCTTCGCGGCGCTGTCCTCACTGATCCTGTACGGACTGTTCGTGACCACCCAGACCGTGCGGCACCGTGACTACTTCCTGCCGATCAGCCGGCAGGGCGATGTGATCATGGGGGACGACCACGCCGGGCCTCCGTCCGCGCGTACGGCATGGATCAGCCTCGGTCTGCTCGGTCTCGCCCTGATCGGCGTGGTCGGACTGGCCAAGGGTGTGTCGCCGACCATCGAGTCCGGTGTGGAGGCGGCCGGCCTGCACCAGGCGGTCGTCGGTGTGATCATCGCCCTGCTCGTACTGCTGCCGGAGACCATCGCGGCGGTGCGCGCGGCCCGCCGGGACCGGGTGCAGACCAGCCTCAACCTCGCGCTCGGCTCGGCGATGGCCAGCATCGGCCTGACCATCCCCGCCGTCGCCCTGGCCTCCGTCTGGCTGTCCGGACCGCTCGTCCTCGGCCTCGGTGCGACCCACATGCTGCTGCTCGCGCTGACCGTGGTGGTCAGCTCCCTGACGGTGGTGCCGGGCCGGGCCACACCCCTGCAGGGCGGCGTGCACCTGGTGCTGTTCGCGGCCTACCTGGAGCTGGCGATCAACCCCTAGGTCTCGTTCGGGACGGTGCCGGCCCGCGCGGTCAGCCCGTGGCCGGTTCCAGCAGTGCGGAAGCGGGCCGTGTCTCCGGCAGCAGGGCGAAGCAGACCAGGCTCACCAAGGCGATCCCGGTCAGATAGGCGCCCACACCCCATGGGACGCGCCCGCCGCGGTCCGCCAGCGCCGTCGCCGCGATCGGGGTGAGGGCGCCGCCCAGGACGCCGCCGAGGTTGTAGCCGACCGCGGCGCCCGTGCAGCGCACCCGCGCCTCGTACAGCTCCGGCAGGTACGCGGCGATCACCGCGAACATGGTGATGAAGGCGATCAGCGCGCCCAGGATGCCGAGGAACATCAGCAGCGGTTCACCGGTGGCGAGCAGCGCGACCATCGGCAGCATCCACAGCGCACAGCCCGCGCAGCCCGCCAGGCACAGCGGGCGGCGACCGTAGCGGTCGCCGAGCAGCGCCATGACGGGCGTCAGCGCTCCCTTCACCACCACCGCGGCCATGACGCAGGTCAGCATGACGGTTCGGCTCACCCCGAGCCGTCCGGTGGCGTACGCCAGCGACCATGTCGTCACCGCGTAGAACACCGCGTACCCGACGGCCAGCGCCCCGGCCGTCAGCAGCACCAGCCTCCCGTGGTTCCGTACGACCTCCACGAGCGGCACACGCGCGTGGTCGTCGATCTCCAGGAACCGGGGGCTCTCGGTGAGCGAGGCACGCAGCCACAGCCCGGCCAGGGCCAGCATCGCGGCCGCCCAGAACGGCACCCGCCAGCCCCACTGGGCGAATTGGTCGTCGGGCAGGGCGGCCGACAGCGCGAGCATCACCCCGTTGGCGAGCACGAAGCCCACCGCGGGCCCCATTTGGGGAAAGCTCGACCACAGGGCACGCCGTCCCGCAGGCGCGTGCTCGGCGGTCAGCAGCACCGCCCCGCCCCACTCGCCGCCGAGCCCCAGCCCCTGCACGAAGCGCAGCAGGAGCAGCAGCCCGGGGGCGGCCGCTCCGATCGTCCCGTACGTCGGCACGCAACCGACCGCGACCGTCGAGGCACCGGTCAGCAGCAGGGAGGCGACCAGCACCGGCCGCCGTCCGCGCCGGTCGCCGAGGTGCCCGAACAGCACCGAGCCGAGCGGCCGGGCCACGAATCCCACCCCGAACGTCCCGAACGCCGCGAGCGTCCCGGCCACCGGCGAGAACGTCGGGAAGAACAGCGGCCCCAGCACCAGGGCCGCCGCGGTCCCGTAGACGAAGAAGTCGTAGAACTCGATCGCGGTCCCGGCGAGCGAGGCGGCCGCCAGCCGCGGCATGGAAGGTGCCCTCACGGGGCGTACGGGCTGCATGCCGCGTCAACCACCCGCAGCGATCTTGGGTTACGGGGGCGCTCGGAGCTGATCGGGGACCGCGGCGTGAGCCGAACCGACCGGCGTACGCCGTCCTTCGGCCGCTCCTCGTGCCGTGATAGACCGGGTTGGAGAAGCGGTCGTGAACGCACCGCCCCGAACGGACCGGAGGAACCGTGCCCCGCACCCTGGCCAACGCCCCGATCATGATTCTCAACGGGCCCAACCTGAACCTCCTCGGTCAGCGTCAGCCCGAGATCTACGGCAAGGACACGCTCGCCGACGTGGCGGCGATGTGCGCCAAGGCCGCGGCCGCGCACGGCGGCTCGGTGGACTTCCGGCAGTCCAACCACGAGGGCGAACTGGTCGACTGGATCCACGAGGCGCGGCTGAACCACTGCGGCATCGTCATCAACCCCGGCGCCTACTCCCACACGTCGGTGGCGATCCTGGACGCGCTCAACACCTGTGACGGCCTGCCGGTGTTGGAGGTGCACATCTCCAACATCCACCAGCGTGAGTCGTTCCGGCACCACAGCTACGTCTCGTTGCGCGCCGACGGCGTGATCGCGGGCTGCGGGGTGCAGGGCTATGTGTTCGGCGTGGAGCGGGTCGCCGCGCTGACGGGAGCGGCTCAGGCCGAGGCGTAGCCCATCGCGCGGCCACGGGCGACCGCTCGGGCACAGGGCGTGGGCGATGCCGAACGTGCTGCTGCCTGGGCCGCCGGTCGAGGGCGGGGTTGGAGACCGGCGGCCCATACCGCTCAGGAGCCGTCGTCCTGTGCGGGGCTGCTACCAGTTGACCGCGTGTCACGAAGCCAGGGGAGCGCGCACGCGCACCCTGCGCGAGCGAAGAGTTCACACGGGGCGCGCGCCATGGCGTGCACGCCGGGCACGTATCAACGGCGCGCGCCCGGCGTGTGTGATGCCTTCGCGGTCTACCACCCGCGCGCGTGCCACTGCGGCAGGTGCGGCCGCTCCGTGCCCAGGCTGGTGTCGTTGCCGTGCCCGGGGTAGACCCAGGTCTCGTCCGGCAGCGCTTCGAAGATCTTCGTCTCGACGTCGTGGATCAGGCTGGCGAACGCCTTGGGATCCTTGTGGGTGTTGCCTACACCGCCCGGGAAGAGGCAGTCGCCGGTGAAGACGTGCGGATGGCCGTGCGGGTCGTCGTAGACCAGGGCGATGGAGCCCGGGGTGTGCCCGACGAGGTGGCGGGCGGTGAGTTCCACGCGACCGACCCGGATGACGTCGCCGTCGTCGACGAGGACGTCGGTGGCCACCGGGATGCCGGGCGCGTCCTCCCGGCCGGCGTAGGTCCGCGCGCCCGTGGCGGCGACGACCTGGGCGAGCGCCTGCCAGTGGTCGCCGTGCCGGTGGGTGGTGACGACGGACGCGATGCCGTCGTCACCGATCATGCCCAGCAGGGCCCCGGCGTCGTTGGCGGCGTCGATCAGCAGCTGCTCGTCGGTGGCCCGGCAGCGCAGCAGATAGGCGTTGTTGTCCATCGGGCCGACCGCGATCTTGGTGATCATCAGGTCTTTCAGCTCGTGCACGTCCGCGGGTCCGCCGACCCTGACCTCTCCGCTGTACGTCATGGTGATCAGCCTATAGCGGGCCGGCGCCCCGGGGACGGTGTGGCGCTACAGCGGAGGCAGCTTCGGCAGCGCGCCGCCCGTCACCTCCAGCGCGGCCCCTTCACGACGCCCGGCGAGCCAGCCCAGCACGTCCGCCGGCGCACCGCTCACCGTGATCTCGGCCACGGCCGCCTCGCGCCCGGTGCGCCACGCGCGCGTACCGTCGGTGACCTGGGTCGCCGGGACCTCGGGGTGCCCGGCGAAGCGGTCCACCAGGAAGCCGGTCTCGCGCTCCGTGAACTCCGCCGGAAGGTCCTCCAGCTCGTATCCGATCCCGAGGTCCACGTGGTGCAGGTCGACCTCGGCCCACCGCCGGAACGGCAGGCGGGCCGCGGAGTCGGTGACGCCGTTGCGCAGCTCCACCGTGCGCGTCCAGTCCGCCGGCACGGCCCCCGCCCGCTGGAAACGGGCGGCGCTCTCGCGCACGTCGGTGAGCTGGGCGTCCAGCGGGCGCGGGGCGTCCCGCTCGATGTCGGTGTCCCGGGCCTCGGCGCTCTCGTACATGGGCCGGCCCTCGAGGACGTTCACGAGGGCGTCCGCGTTGCGGGCGAGGTGGGCGAGAACGTGTCCGCGCGTCCAGCCGGGCAGGCGTGACGGCTCGGCCATCGAGGCGTTGTCCAGCTTGGCGACAGCGGTGAGGAGCCGCTCGGTCGCGTCCTGTACACATGCCAGGTCATGAGCGTGATCAATCATGGCCCTGACCCTAGCCGCGCCACCCCTTCGGGTGAAGGTGGTGAAGCTCGCCCGTAAATCGAAAGCGCGTGCTATATCGTCGAAGGTGGCGCCGGGCATGCGGAAGGGCCCGGGATTGTTATGCATCCCGGAATCCGACCGGCGCTGTCAGTGGCTCCCCCTAGTCTCGAAGAAGCACGGGGGCCCCGGCCCCTGTCACTTCTCTCAAGAAAGGTGCGGACCGGCGTGGCCGACCGTCTCATCGTCCGTGGAGCGCGCGAGCACAACCTGAAGAATGTCTCGCTCGACCTCCCGCGCGACTCGCTCATCGTCTTCACGGGCCTGTCGGGGTCGGGCAAGTCCTCGCTGGCCTTCGACACGATCTTCGCCGAGGGGCAGCGGCGTTACGTGGAGTCGCTCTCCTCGTACGCCCGGCAGTTCCTCGGCCAGATGGACAAGCCGGACGTGGACTTCATCGAGGGTCTGTCCCCGGCCGTCTCCATCGACCAGAAGTCGACCTCGCGCAACCCGCGCTCGACGGTCGGCACCATCACCGAGGTCTACGACTACCTGCGTCTGCTCTTCGCGCGCATCGGCAAGCCGCACTGTCCGGAGTGCGGCCGCCCCATCTCGCGCCAGTCGCCGCAGGCCATCGTCGACAAGGTCCTGGAGCTGCCGGAGGGCAGCCGCTTCCAGGTGCTGTCGCCGCTGGTGCGTGAGCGCAAGGGCGAGTTCGTCG
>Ga0308175_100001673_pt1 | contig 15026 bp, 10 predicted proteins | sample PhyCR1_3_FD_203893 | JGI IMG/M metagenome (GOLD analysis project Ga0308175, IMG submission 203893) | Soil microbial communities from UC Gill Tract Community Farm, Albany, California, United States - DLSLS.C.R1 | ecosystem: Environmental > Terrestrial > Soil > Agricultural land | place: USA...
GACCGCGTCCTGCCGCTCGGCGCCGAACAGTCGGCTCGCGCCACTGCTCCAGTGGGACACCAGACCGTCGCGGTCGACGACCACCACGGCAAGCGGAATCCGGCCCGCCGCGGCGTCGCCGGCGCCGCGGCCGGGAGGTTCGTCCCGCTCGCTGCCACGGTCCATGGCCCAGGCCCTCTCTCCCCACGGCTGTTCGCAAACGATCTGTGCCGCCCGCCACTACGGTACGGCGGCGGCCGGTCGCGATGTGCGGCAATCCTGGAATTGGTTTCACCGGACCGCCCCGGCGCGCAGCTCAGCGCCCTGCGGGCGCCCCCGTCAGTCCTCGTGGCCGAGTTGCAGATCGCGCTCCGTGCGGCCGCCGCCGGCGACCTGCAGGACGGTTGCGACCGGTGGGTAACCTGCGGCGATGACCGTGTACTCGCCGGAGGACAGGTCCACGAACCGGAACGCCCCGTCGGCTCCGGTGGTGAGGGTGTCCACGACGTTCCCGGCTGCGTCCAGGAGCGTGACGCGGGCGTCCTCCACCGGACGGCCGCCGCTCGCCCGGACGGTGCCCCGCAGCACGGCGCCGCCCGCGAGTTCGACGTCCTGCCGGGTCTCCCGGGCGGCCTGCACGGTGACCGGGAGCGCGGCGGGCCGGAAGGCGGGGGCGCTGGCGGCGAGGGTGTACTCGCCCGCCACCAGCTCGGTGATGTCGTAACCCCCCTCACGGCCGCTGCGGGTGCTGGCGACGACCTCGCCGTGCACGTTGGTGAGGGTGACGGTGGCGTCCCGGACGGGGCTGCCGTCGGCGGTGAGCACGCTGCCGGCGAGGCGTCCGGCGCCGCCGAGGACGACGTCGAGTTCGACGGGCCGCTCCCCGACGGTGACGGAGACGGCCTGCGGCTGGTGGCCGCCGGCCGCGGCGATCAGCACGTACGAGCCGACGCCGGGCGTGGCGAGCGCGTAGCGCCCGTCGTCGCCGCTCGCACCGCGCCCGATCTGCTGTCCGGCGATGTCGATGAGGGTGAGCGCCGCGCGGGGCACCACGGTCCCGTCGGGATGCTGCACCGTGCCGCAGACGGGGACTCCGGCGGCGTACGGCGAGCGGGACGCCCCGGCCGGGGGCTGGTGGCGGGCCTGCGGGATGGGGGTGGTCGGGGACACGGGCCCGGTTTCGGCGGCGTTGTGGGACACCAGCGGTTTCTCCTTGAGGAAGATGGCGATGAGCAGGCCGAGGACGAGCACCGGGACGAGGTAGAGGAAGATCCGGGGCATCGCGTCGGCGTAGGCGCGGATGTAGGCGTCGCGCAGCGCCGGTGGCAGCGCGTGCACGAGCTGCGGGGTCAGGGACTCGGGGTCGGGCAGCCCGGCGCCCGCGCGCGGCGGCAGTTCGCGCCGCAGGGCGTCGGTGAGCCGGCCCGCGAAGAGGGTGCCGAAGACGGCGGCGCCGACGCTGCCGCCGATCTGCCGGAAGTAGTTGTTGGCGCTGGTGGCGGTGCCGAGGTCGGCGGGGCGCACGGAGTTCTGCACGGCGAGGACCAGGACCGGCATCACCAGGCCGATGCCGGCGCCGAGGACGGCCATCCAGACGCTGTAGTACAGCCGGGGCGTGTCCACCTCGAGCCGGGACAGCAGCCACATGCCCACGGCGGACAGGGCGCCGCCGAGGACGGGATAGAGCTTGTACCGCCCGGTGTGGCTGATGAGCTGCCCGCCGATGATCGAGGCGCCGACGATGCCGGCCATCATGGGCAGCATCAGCAGCCCGGACTCGGTGGCGCTGGCCCCGTCGACCATCTGCAGGAAGGTCGGCAGATAGCTGGCGGCGCCGAACAGCGCGACGCCGATCACCAGGCCGACCAGGCCGGTGACGTTGAAGACGGAGTCCCGGAACAGGCGGAGCGGGATGAGGGGTTCGGCGGCGAAGTGCTCGGCGACGAGGAAGAGGACGGTGGCGGCCAGGGCGCCCGCGCCGAGGCCGAGGATCTCCCGTGAGTCCCAGGCGTACTCGGTGCCGCCCCAGCTCGTGAGCAGCACCAGGCAGGTGGAGGCGGCGGCCAGCAGCAGCGCGCCGGGCACGTCGAGACGGGCGCGGACGCGGGGCCTGGGGAGTTTGAGGACGGCGGTGACCACGGCGAGGGTGAGCAGGCCGAAGGGGACGTTGATGTAGAAGCACCAGCGCCAGGACAGATGGTCGGTGAAGTAGCCGCCGAGCAGCGGACCGGCGACGGAGGCGACGCCGAACGCGGCGCCGATCAGGCCCATGTAGCGGCCGCGCTGCCGGGGCGGCACGATGTCGGCGATGATCGCCTGCACCCCGATCATCAGCCCGCCCGCGCCGACGCCCTGGACGGCTCGGAAGGCGATCAGCTGGTCCATGCTCTGCGCCCGCCCGGCGAGCGCGGAACCGGCCACGAAGACCAGGATCGCGAACTGGAAGACGCCCTTGCGGCCGAAGAGGTCGCCGAGCTTGCCGTACAGCGGCAGCCCGATGGTGGCGGTGAGCAGATAGGCGGTGATCGCCCAGGACATCTTGTCCAGGCCGTGCAGCTCACCGACGATCTTCGGCAGCGCGGTGGCGACGATCATCTGCTCCAGCGCGGCGAGCAGCAGCGCCAGCATCAGCCCGAGGAAGATCAACCGCACCCGTCGGGCGCCGAGTTCGGCGGTCTCGGGCGCTGGGGGCGCGGGCGTCCCGGGGGGTGCCGTGACCGGCTCGTCCCGGACCAGAGTCGTCCCACCCACGTACCGCTCCCCTCGTCGCACCTGTCACACAATTCCCGCGCAAGACGACAACTGCGGACAAGTACGGCGAGTTACGGCACAAGCTCGGACGGGATGCGAATCCACTCGAACCGGTGAGGGGCACAACACCCCGCCACCGGACGGCGTTTGGGGTCAGCCGCGGACGCACCCGGTCACTTGGCGCGCCCGGTCACTTCTCGACCTCGCGCGCCAGGTTGGCGAGGATCGCGTCGTAGATCCGGCCGAGGCCCTTGGGTGCGAAGGTCCGCTCGAAGAAGCCGCCGATGCCGCCGGCGCCCTGCCAGTTGGTGGTGACGACGACCCGGGAGCCGCCCTCGCCGGCGGGGGTGACGCGCCAGGTGGTGACCATGGAGGAGTTGCGGTCCTTCTCGACCAGCTCGCCGTCGGTGGGCTCGCTGACCTCCAGCAGGCAGTCGCGCACCCGCTTGCTGGTGGCCTGCAGCTTCCAGTGCACGAGGGTGCCCTCGCCGTCACCGCCCTCGCGCACCTCGTACTCGCTGAAGTGCTCGGGCAGCAGCCGCTGCCGTGTGCCGCTGTAGTCGGCGAGGGCGTCGAACACCTTCTCCGCGTCCGCCGCGACGACCCGCTCCGTAGTGGCCTCGACCTGCGCCATTGCGTTCCTCCAGGACCAGTTTTATCGAAGTGGGAGCAAGCCAACCACCCCGGCGCCCGGCCGCCCAAATCGGGGTCGCACGATCATGGGAACAGATGTTCTATTCTGTGCGGCAGTGCTACCGAGGAGGCGTCATGCGCTGGGAGAACCTCACAGGCGAGCCCGAACACCGCCGGGCCGACCCCGCCCTGTTCGGCGCGGACGCCGTGACCACCCGCACCTTCGACACGCCCGAGTTCCGGGGGATCACGTTCCACGAGGTCCGGGCGCGTTCGATCCTCAACCGGGTGCCGGGCGCGTCCCGGATGCCGTTCGAGTGGACGGTGAACCCGTACCGCGGCTGCACGCACGCGTGCGTGTACTGCTTCGCCCGCAAGACGCACGGCTACCTGGACCTCGACACGGGCATCGGCTTCGACACCCAGATCGTGGTGAAGGTGAACGCTCCCGAGCTGCTGCGCCGTCAGCTCGCCTCGCGCCGCTGGCAGGGCGACCACGTGGCGATGGGCACCAACGTCGACTGCTACCAGCGCGCCGAGGGCCGCTACCGGCTGATGCCGGGCATCATCTCGGCCCTCACCGAGCACGCGAACCCGTTCTCGATCCTGACCAAGGGCACCCTGATCCTGCGCGACCTGGAGCTGCTGACCCGGGCGGCCCGGGTGACGGACGTGGGCATCTCGGTCTCGGTGGGCTTCACGGACACCGGGCTGTGGCGCACCGTGGAGCCGGGCACGCCCGCGCCCGAACGCCGGCTGGACGTGGTCCGCGTCCTCGGCGAGCACGGCATCGGCTGCGGGGTACTGATGGCGCCGGTCATCCCCTTCCTGAGCGACCACCCGGCCCAGCTCCGGGAGACGGTGCGGGCGATCGCGGCGGCCGGGGCCACCTCGGTCACGCCCCTGGTGCTGCATCTGCGGCCGGGCGCGCGGGAGTGGTTCACGGCCTGGCTCGGGCAGCACCACCCGCACCTGGTGCGCCGCTACGAGCGGCTGTACGCGGAGGGCGCCTACGCGCCCAAGTGGTACCAGCGCCGCATCACCCGCCAGGTGCACGAACTGGCCCAGGAGTACGGCATCGGCCCCGCGCGCGCGGGAGCGGCCCGGCGGATCCGCCCGGCCGGGGCCGCCGAGGCACCCGACCCTTCGGAGCCGACCCAGCTCACCCTCCTCTGAGAGCGTTGGAGGGCATCCCTCGACCCAATTGGGTCAAGTATCGACAGAACGGGTTCTGCGGGGCGCCGATTTCGGGACGATCCGGCGAGGACCGTGATCACACGGTTCGCGTCACCCTCCGTCCCGGGAGGACCCATGAGGACACGCGCAGCCGTGCTGTGCGCAGCCGCCGCCATGGTGGCGGGCTCGGTCACGGCCGTCCCCGCGCAGGCGGCCCCCACCGCTCCGGCACCGAAGCTCACCTGGAAGAAGTGCGGCACCGACGACTACCCGGCCCTGCAGTGCGCGTCACTGCAGGTGCCGCTGGACCACGCGCGGCCGTCCGGCCGGCAGATCACGCTCGCCCTGTCCCGCGTCCCGCACACCGCCCCGACCTCCCAGGGCCCGCTGCTGGTCAACCCCGGCGGCCCCGGCGGCAGCGGTCTGAAGCTCGCCGGCTTCGTCGCGTCGGCACTGCCCAGGTCGGTGGCGGCCCAGTACGACGTCATCGGCTTCGACCCGCGGGGCGTCGGGAAGAGCACGCCCGCGCTGGACTGCTCGGCCGGCCGCTTCGCGCCGGTGCGGCCCGACACCGTGCCCGCCACACCGGCGCTGGAGCGGACGAACCTCGAGCGCGCCCGGTCCTTCGCCGCCGCCTGCGGCCGCAAGTACGCGGACGTGCTGCCGTACATCGACACCATCGACGCCGTCCGTGACATGGACGCCGTCCGCCGGGCCCTGGGCGCGCCGCGCATCAGCTACTTCGGGTACTCGTACGGCACCTATCTGGGCGCGGTGTACGCCAAGCTCTACCCCGAGCGGGTACGGCGCCTGGTGCTGGACTCGATCGTGGACCCGACGGGCGTCTGGCACGAGGACAACGTCAGCCAGGACTACGCCTTCGACGCCCGCCATCGCGCCCTGATGGCCTGGATCGCCCGGCACGACGCCACGTACCGGCTCGGCAAGGACCCCGCGAAGGTCGAGGCCGAGTGGTACGCGATGCGCGCGGCCCTGGCGAAGAAGCCGGCCGGCGGCAAGGTGGGCGCCGCCGAACTGGAGGACGTCTTCATCCCCGGCGGCTACTACAACGGCTACTGGCCGCACCTCGCGGCGGCGTTCGCCGCCTACGCGAACGAGGGCAGGACGGGGCCGCTGGTGAAGGCGTACCAGGACTACGGCGCCGTGGACGGCCCGGGCGACAACGGGTACAGCGTCTACGCGGCGGTGCAGTGCCGTGACGCCTCCTGGCCACGCGACTGGAACCGCTGGCGGACGGAGACCTGGGGGGTGTACGCGAAGGCGCCCTTCATGGCCTGGAACAACGCCTGGTACAACGCACCGTGCGCGTTCTGGCCGACCGGGACGCAGCGGCCGGTGGACGTCGCCAACACGAAGCTGCCGCCGGCGCTGCTGTTCCAGGCGACCGACGACGCGGCGACGCCGTACCCGGGCGGGGTGACGGCCCACCGGCTGCTGGCCGGATCCCGCCTGGTGGTCGAGGAGGGCGGCGGCAACCACGGCATCAGTCTCAGCGGCAACGCGTGCCTGGACCGGTACCTGGCCGACTACCTCTCCGACGGCAGGCTCCCGCGCCAGGGCGGCACGGCCGGTACGGCCGACGCGGTCTGCGAGAGGTCGCCGGACCCCGAGCCCCCGGCGAACAAGGCGGCCCCGACGGCCTCGCGCGGCGCGGACCTGCACAGGTTGCTGGGCTTCCGCGGTTGAGACGGCCGGCCGGCACCTCGCCGGTCGGGGCCGGCGAATATTCACGGGCGCCGGGCGGAGCGGCTCCTTAGGGTGCGGTCATGGACGACCCCTCCCTCCGCATCCGCCCGATGACCCTCGACGACTGCGACCGTGTCTCGGAGATCCGTGTCCGGGGCTGGCAGCACGCCTACCGTGGGCTCATGCCGCAGCCGTACCTCGACGCGCTCAGCGTGGCGCGGGACGCCGAGCGGCGGCGCGCCTGGTTCGCGCAGGGGAACGGCGCCGTGGTGAACCTGGTCGCCGAGCGGGGCGGCGAGGTGGCCGGCTGGGCGGCGTACGGGCCGTACCGCGACGGTGAAGTGCGCACCGGGGAGGCCGAGTTGTACGCCATCTATCTCGACCCGGACCATCTCGGCACCGGGGTGGGCCGGGCGCTGCTGGCGGAGTCGGTCGAGCGCTGCGCCGGGTATCCGCGCATGTTCCTGTGGGTGCTGAAGGAGAACACGCGCGCCCGCCGCTTCTACGAGCGGGCCGGCTTCCGGTGGGACGGCGCCGAGGAGCCCTTCGAGGCGGGCGGCGAACTCGTGCCCGAGGTGCGTTACGCCCGGGCCCTGGGCGACTGACCCAACGTCACTTCCGTTCCTGGCGCGGGATGCGGGCCAGCGCCCGCACCGCCGCCTCGGCGAGCGCCGGGTGGGCGAGGGCCTCGCCCAGCACCCGCCGGGCGCGGGCGTCGCCGAGCGTGCCGAGCCCGTCCACGCAGGCGAGGGCCACCCGCCGGTAGGGGTCGTGCGGGCGCAGCCGGCGCTCCAGGGTGGTGATCAGCGCGGGTACGGACTCCGGGGCGCGCAGCTCGACGAGGAGCCGTACCGGCTGCAGGGCGTAGGCGACGCGCAGTTCGTTGGTGGCGAGGGCCGCCGCGGCACGGGCCGTACGCGGGTCGCCGAGCCGGGCGAGGGCGTGGGCGGCGGAGGCGCAGCGGGGCGGGTCGCGGTGGTTGAGCAGCAGCACGAGCGCTTCGAAGGCGCGCCGGTCGCCGGCCCGGCCCAGCCGGAACGCGGCCAGTTCCCGGGCCCACAGCGGCTGTCCGGGCGCGGTGAGCACCTCGGCCAGTTCGTCGTGGTCCCCGGTCGTCAGCAGCCGCTCGTAACCGGGCGAGCCGTGCGACTCCTGCCGTAGGCGTTCCGTGAGCGATCGCGACTCTTCGTCCACGGGGCCAGCGTAGGCCGGTCGCCGGTGCGCAGGGAGCTACATCACAAAGTCGGCAACGGCGCAGGGCTGGCGCGCTCGTTACTGGCCGGTTAAGCTCAGACGAGCGAGTTACCCACTCGCTGTTCGCTCACGACGGTTTGGTGACGCAGCCGTCGTGCGCAGGTCGGTTCGGTACCTCGGTACCGCAGTACGACCCGGCTCCGGGACAGGGCCGGTCGGATTCCGCCGCTCCCGGGCGTGTGCACGCCCGTGGTGTCGGCACCGGGCGTGTGCGCCAGCAGCCCGGCAACACCCGCACTCCTTTCCGCCCCGGTGTGCGCCTTCGGGCGCACCCGGCGCGTTCCCAGTCGTCACCCTCATTTCTGGAGTCCCGCGATGGCCACTCCCCTGTCCGACACCCCTCTGTCCCCGCTCAAGACGATCGCCGTCGTCGGCCTCGGCACCATGGGCACCGGCATCACCGAGGTTCTCGCGAAGGCGGGCCGCGAGGTGATCGGCATCGACGTCGCCGAGGCCCAGACCTCGCGGGCGCTCGCCGCCCTGGAGGCCGCCACCGCCCGCGCCGTCGAGCGCGGCCGGCTGACCGAGCAGGACCGCGCCGGCGCCCTGGCCCGGGTCCGCCTCTCCTGCGACCTGCGCGCGGCGGCCGACGCCGACCTGGTCATCGAGGTGGTCCCGGAGTCGTACGAGATCAAGCACCAGGTCTTCCGCGAGCTGGACGGCATCGTGCGCCCGGAGACCATCCTGGCGACCGGCACCAACGCGCTGTCCGTCACCCGTCTCGCCGCCGACTCCGCGCGCCCCGAGCGGGTGCTGGGCCTGCACTTCTTCAACCCGGCCCCGGCGATGAAGCTGGTCGAGGTCGTCTCCTCGGTGCTGACCGCGCCGGCCGCGGTCGCCGCGGTCACGGACCTCGCGATCGAGCTGGGCAAGGAGCCGGTCGCGGTCGGCGACCGCCCCGGGTTCGTCGCGGACGGCCTGCTGTTCGGCTACCTCAACCAGGCCGCCGCGATGTACGAGGCGAAGTACGCCTCCCGTGAGGACATCGACGCCGCGATGCGGCTCGGCTGCGGCCTGCCCATGGGCCCCCTGGCCCTGCTGGACCTGATCGGCATCGACACCGCGCGTACGGTCCTGGACGCCATGTACGCCGAGTCCCGCGACCGGCTGCACGCCCCCGCCCCGATCCTCAAGCAGCTCAGCGAGGCGGGCCTGGCCGGCCGCAAGTCCGGGCGCGGCTTCTACACCTACGAGGCGCCGGGCAGCGCCACGGTCGTGCCGGACCCGCTGACGCCGGCCGCCGGCGGCACCGGGGCCGAGGGGCGTCCGGTCCGGTCCGTCGGTGTCGCGGGCTCGGGCACCATGGCCTCCGGCATCGCCGAGGTGTTCGCCAAGGCCGGCTACGAGGTCGTCCTCGCCGCCCGCAGCGAGGAGAAGGCGCGGACGGCCAAGGCCCGTATCGGCAAGTCGCTTTCGCGCTCTGTCGACAAGGGGCGGATGACCGCCGAGGCGGCCGCCGAGACCCTGGGCCGGGTCACCCCGGCGGGCTCCTACGACGCCTTCGCCGACGTCGACCTGGCGGTCGAGGCGGTCGCCGAGGACCTGGAGGTCAAGCGGCAGCTGTTCGCGGCGCTGGACAAGGTCTGCAAGCCGGGCGCGGTGCTGGCCACCACCACCTCCTCGCTGCCCGTCGTCGCCTGCGCCCGCGCCACCTCGCGCCCGCAGGACGTGATCGGCATGCACTTCTTCAACCCGGCCCCGGCGATGAAGCTGGTCGAGGTCGTGCGCACGGTCCTGACGGCCGACGACGTGCACGCCACCGTCCGCGAGGTCTGCGGGCGGATCCGGAAGCACGCCGTCGACTGCGGCGACCGGGCCGGGTTCATCGTGAACGCGCTGCTGTTCCCGTACCTCAACAACGCGATCAAGATGGTCCAGGAGCACTACGCGACGCTGGACGACATCGACGCGGCCATGAAGCTCGGCGGCGGCTACCCGATGGGCCCGTTCGAGCTGCTGGACGTGGTCGGCCTGGACGTCTCGCTGGCGATCGAGAAGGTGCTGCACCGCGAGTTCCGCGACCCGGGCCTGGCCCCGGCGCCGCTGCTGGAGCACCTGGTGGCCGCGGGCTGCCTCGGCCGCAAGACCGGCCGCGGCTTCCGCGAGTATGCCCGCCGCTGACGGCGTCGGCGACTGGTCCCGCACGGAGAAGGACTGGGGCGGACTGCTCGGCCCAGCGGGAACGCCCCCGCCCCTCGCGGGCGGGGGATCCCCCGGACCTGCGCATCCTGCTGCGCACATGCAGTACGTTCGGGTCATGCCCCAGCCCGCCAAGTCCTCACGTACGCCAGCCACGCCCGACGCGCCGGAAAGTGCCGCAGGCAGTCGCGCCGCCGCCCAGCGGCTGAAAATGCGCCGAGAACTGGCGGCCGCAGCGATGGAGCTGTTCGCCACCAAGGGGTACGAGGCGACCACCGTCGACGAGATCGCGGCCGCTGCCGGGGTCGCACGCCGCACCTTCTTCCGCCACTTCCGCTCCAAGGAAGAGGCGATCTTCCCGGACCACGACGACACGCTCATCCGTGCCGAGGCGGTCCTCAACGCCGCCCCGGCGCACGAGCATCCGCTCGACACGGTGTGCCGCGGCATCAAGGAAGTCATGAGGATGTACGCGGCCCGGCCGGAGATCTCGGTCGCCCGCTACAAGCTGACGCGCGAGGTGCCCACCCTGCGGGAGGCCGAGATCGCCTCGGTGGCCCGCTACGAACGCCTGTTCACCCGTTACCTGCTCGGCCACTTCGACGAGCACGCGCACGCCGACGACGCCAACGACGACCCGCTGCTCGCCGAGGTCGCCGCCTCCGCCGTCGTCACCGCCCACAACCACGTCCTCAGGCGCTGGCTGCGGGCCGACGGCCAGGGCGACGTGGAGGCACAGCTCGACCACGCCTTCGCCATCGTGCGCAAGACGTTCGGCACCGGCATCGGCGCCGGACGCGGCCCGGCGCCCGGGCAGGCGGCCACCATGGCGCCGGCGACGGTCTCCGCGCACGGCGAGGTCCTGGTGACGGTCGCCCGCACCGACGCCCCGCTCGACGAGGTCATGCGCACCATCGAGGAGGCGCTCAAGGAGCGCTGAGGCACTGCGTCCTGTGATGACGGCCACCCTTCAGGGTGGCCGTTTTGGCATGTCAGGGGCCCTTTTCGAGGAGATTTCGGAGCCCGTTCGATCGATCATCGCTCATTTGTCACGTAAAGATTTCATCTGAGAGCAGCTTCTGGCACTCAGTGCCTTGCGGCATGACACGCGGTGTCATACGTTGAAGGGAGTCCGGGCGGCCGGCGCGCAGAGACCATTCGTGCGTCGGCTGTCCCCGCAAGCCGGACGGCCTGCGCGCCCGGACGCCTGCGTCACAGGCAACCTCCCGCGCCACAAAGCGCTGCCGAAGCACCACCCCCGCCGAACCGACGGCACACCCTCAAAACCCTCAGCAGCACTCCCAGCAGCACCGACGATCCCCCAGCGCCCCTCCCTCAGGGCGCTCACCGCCGGAGGCAACACCGTGACCGTGAAGGACATCCTGGACGCGATCCAGTCGAAGGACGCCACGTCCGCCGACTTCGCCGCCATGCCGCTCCCCGAGTCGTACCGCGCGATCACCGTCCACAAGGACGAGACGGAGATGTTCGCGGGCCTGCAGACCCGTGACAAGGACCCGCGCAAGTCGATCCACCTGGACGACGTGCCGCTGCCCGAACTGGGTCCGGGCGAGGCCCTGGTGGCCGTGATGGCCTCCTCGGTCAACTACAACTCGGTGTGGACCTCGATCTTCGAGCCGCTGTCCACCTTCGGGTTCCTGGAGCGCTACGGCCGCACCAACGAGCTGGCCAAGCGCCACGACCTGCCGTACCACATCATCGGTTCCGACCTCGCCGGCGTCGTCCTGCGCACCGGCCCGGGCGTCAACGCCTGGAAGCCCGGTGACGAGGTCGTGGCCCACTGTCTGTCCGTCGAGCTGGAGTCCTCGGACGGCCACAACGACACGATGCTCGACCCCGAGCAGCGCATCTGGGGCTTCGAGACCAACTTCGGCGGTCTCGCCGAGATCGCGCTGGTGAAGTCCAACCAGCTGATGCCGAAGCCGGACCACCTGAGCTGGGAGGAGGCCGCGGCCCCGGGCCTGGTGAACTCCACCGCCTACCGCCAGCTCGTCTCCCGCAACGGCGCCGGCATGAAGCAGGGCGACAACGTCCTCATCTGGGGCGCGAGCGGCGGCCTCGGCTCCTACGCCACCCAGTTCGCGCTGGCCGGCGGCGCCAACCCGATCTGCGTCGTCTCCAGCGAGCAGAAGGCCGAGATCTGCCGCTCCATGGGCGCCGAGTCGATCATCGACCGCAACGCCGAGGGCTACAAGTTCTGGAAGGACGAGAACACCCAGGACCCGAAGGAGTGGAAGCGCTTCGGCAAGCGCATCCGTGAGCTCACCGGCGGCGAGGACATCGACATCGTCTTCGAGCACCCCGGCCGCGAGACCTTCGGCGCCTCCGTGTTCGTCACCCGCAAGGGCGGCACCATCACCACCTGCGCCTCGACCTCGGGCTACATGCACGAGTACGACAACCGGTACCTGTGGATGTCGCTCAAGCGGATCATCGGCTCGCACTTCGCCAACTACCGCGAGGCCTGGGAGGCCAACCGCCTCATCGCCAAGGGCAGGATCCACCCGACCCTGTCGAAGGTGTACTCCCTGGAGGACACCGGCCAGGCGGCCTACGACGTGCACCGCAACCTGCACCAGGGCAAGGTCGGCGTGCTGTGCCTCGCCCCCGAGGAGGGCCTGGGCGTGCGCGACCCGGAGATGCGCGCCAAGCACATCGACGCCATCAACCGCTTCCGGAACATCTGAGGACCCGGAGGTCATAGATGACTGAGCGTCAGAAGGACCGGCCGTGGCTCATGCGCACGTACGCCGGCCACTCCACGGCGGAGGCGTCCAACGAGCTGTACCGGCGCAACCTCGCCAAGGGCCAGACCGGACTGTCGGTGGCGTTCGACCTGCCGACCCAGACCGGCTACGACCCCGACCACATCCTCGCCCGCGGCGAGGTCGGCCGGGTGGGCGTGCCCGTCTCGCACCTCGGTGACATGCGCCGGCTGTTCCAGGACATCCCCCTGGAGCAGATGAACACCTCGATGACGATCAACGCCACCGCCATGTGGCTGCTGGCGCTCTACCAGGTCGTCGCCGAGGAGCAGGGCGCGGACATCACCAAGCTCCAGGGCACGACCCAGAACGACATCGTCAAGGAGTACCTGTCCCGGGGGACGCACGTCTTCCCGCCGGGGCCCTCGCTCCGCCTGACGACGGACATGATCGCGTACACGGTCTCCCACATCCCGAAGTGGAACCCGATCAACATCTGCAGCTACCACCTGCAGGAGGCCGGGGCCACGCCGGTGCAGGAGATCGCGTACGCGATGTCCACCGCGATCGCCGTGCTCGACGCCGTGCGCGACTCCGGCCAGGTGCCGCAGGAGCGCATGGGCGACGTGGTGGCCCGCATCTCCTTCTTCGTCAACGCGGGCGTCCGCTTCGTCGAGGAGATGTGCAAGATGCGGGCGTTCAACCGCATCTGGGACAAGGTGACGCGTGAGCGGTACGGCATCGAGAACCCCAAGCAGCGCCGCTTCCGCTACGGCGTCCAGGTCAACTCGCTCGGCCTGACCGAGGCGCAGCCGGAGAACAACGTCCAGCGGATCGTGCTCGAGATGCTGGCGGTCACCCTCTCCAAGGACGCCCGCGCGCGTGCCGTGCAGCTCCCCGCCTGGAACGAGGCCCTGGGCCTGCCCCGGCCGTGGGACCAGCAGTGGAGCCTGCGCATCCAGCAGGTGCTCGCCCACGAGAGCGACCTGCTGGAGTACGAGGACATATTCGAGGGCTCGCACGTCATCGAGGCGAAGGTGAACGCCCTGGTGGAGGAGTCCCTCGCCGAGATGGACCGGATCCAGGAGATGGGCGGCGCGATGGCCGCCGTCGAGTCCGGCTACCTCAAGGCGCAGCTCGTCTCCTCGCACGCCGAGCGGCGGGCGCGGATCGAGTCCGGCCAGGAGAAGATCGTCGGCGTCAACATCTTCGAGACGACCGAGCCGAACCCGCTCACGGCCGACCTGGACACCGCGATCATGACGGTCGACCCGGCGGTCGAGGCGCGCGTCGTCGCCTCGCTGGAGAACTGGCGGGACACCCGCTACCAGCCGCCCTTCAACCACCCGCGCCCCTGCAAGGCGCTGGACCGGCTGAAGGAGGCCGCCAAGGGCACCGGCAACCTGATGGAGGCCACGCTGGAGTGCGCCCGCGCCGGGGTCACGACCGGCGAGTGGTCGGGCGCCCTGCGCGAGGTGTTCGGCGAGTTCCGGGCGCCGACCGGGGTGTCCTCCGCACCGGTGGCCGTCACCGCCGAGGCCGGCTCGGCCATGGCCGGGGTCCGCGCCAAGGTGGACGCCACCGCCCGCGAGCTGGGCGTCGGCAAACTGCGCTTCCTGGTGGGCAAGCCCGGCCTGGACGGTCACTCCAACGGCGCAGAGCAGATCGCCGTCCGCGCGCGCGACGCCGGCTTCGAGGTGGTCTACCAGGGCATCCGGCTCACCCCCGAGCAGATCGTGGACGCCGCCCTGGCCGAGGACGTCCACGCCGTGGGCCTGTCGATCCTGTCCGGCTCGCACGCGCAGCTCGTGCCGGACGTGCTGGAGCGCCTCCGTGTGGCCGGTGCCACAGATATACCGGTGATCGCAGGTGGCATCATCCCGAACGGTGACGCCGAAGAGCTCCGGGCCGCCGGTGTGGCAGCGGTGTTCACCCCGAAGGACTTCGACATCACCGGGATCATCGGCCGCATCGCCGACGAGATCCGGAAAGCGAACAAGCTCGACCCCCTGGAGGTCCCCGCATGACGACCGTCAACCGCCTTCGCCCCCGCCGCTCCTGCCTGGCGGTACCGGGAAGCAACCCGCGCTTCCTGGAGAAGGCCCAGGGCCTCCCCGCCGACCAGGTCTTCCTGGACCTGGAGGACGCGTGCGCGCCGCTCGCCAAGCCCGAGGCGCGGCACACCATCGTCAAGTTCCTCAACGAGGGCGACTGGACGGGCAAGACCCGTGTCGTGCGGGTGAACGACTGGACGACCGAGTGGACGTACCGGGACGTCGTCACGGTCGTCGAGGGCGCCGGCCCGAACCTCGACTGCATCATGCTGCCGAAGGTGCAGAGCGCCCAGCAGGTCGTGGCGCTGGACCTGCTGCTGACCCAGATCGAGAAGACGATGGGCTTCGAGGTCGGCAAGATCGGCATCGAGGCGCAGATCGAGAACGCCCAGGGCCTGAACAACGTCAACGAGATCGCGCAGGCCTCCCCGCGCGTGGAGACGATCATCTTCGGCCCGGCCGACTTCATGGCCTCCATCAACATGAAGTCCCTCGTCGTGGGCGAGCAGCCGCCCGGCTACCCGGCGGACGCCTACCACTACATCCTGATGAAGATCCTGATGGCCGCCCGCGCCAACAACCTCCAGGCGATCGACGGCCCCTACCT
>Ga0308175_100001674_pt1 | contig 15026 bp, 17 predicted proteins | sample PhyCR1_3_FD_203893 | JGI IMG/M metagenome (GOLD analysis project Ga0308175, IMG submission 203893) | Soil microbial communities from UC Gill Tract Community Farm, Albany, California, United States - DLSLS.C.R1 | ecosystem: Environmental > Terrestrial > Soil > Agricultural land | place: USA...
GATGCAGCTGCTGTCCGACCGCGGCGTGCTCGACAACACGCTGGTGATCTTCTCCTCCGACAACGGCTACATGTGGGGCGAGCACGGTCGGTGGGAGAAGTTCGTGCCCTACGAGCCCTCGATCCGGGTGCCGCTGATCGTGCGCTGGCCGGGCCACGTCGCCGCCGGCACCGACACCACCAGGATCGTGTCGTACATCGACCTGCTGCCCACGATGCTCCAGGCGGCCGGCGTCACCATCCCCGCGGGATCGCCGCCGCTGGACGGCGAGTCGCTGCTGTCGCCGTCGTCGCGTACGACGATGTACTCCGAGTACTACAACGACCCCGCCAACAAGCGAATCCCGTCGTGGCGGATGGTGCGCACCCGCACCGCGAAGTACATCCAGACCTACGACGCCGCCGGCGGCGTCATCGCCAAGGAGTACTACGACCTGGTCGGCGACCCGGCGGAGAACACGAACCTGCTCGGGGACGGCAACGCCGCGAACGACCCGCCGGCCAGCACGATCCAGGCCATGACGGCCCTGCTGAACACGTTCGCGACCTGCAAGGGCTCGGCCTGCGTCCGATGACGGGCCGAGGCTAGGGCCGCGCCGCGAGCTGGCGGACCTCGTCGGGGCCGAGCGCGCGGTCGTAGACCCTGACCTCGTCCAGGCGGCCGTCCCAGAACGCCTCGAGAAGGCCCTTGCTCGGGTTGTTCTTGGCACCGACCGCCAACGGCTCGCCGCTGGCACAGGTGCGGCCGGTGACCCGCTTGGCGCCGGCGGCGCGACCGTTGATGTAGACCCGCAGCCAGGTTCCGTCGTACGTCGCCGCCACCTGCTTCCAGCGCCCCACCGGGACGGCACGGGTGCTGTCGAAGTACCGCCAGCTGGGGTTCGCACAGCCGCCGTAGAAGCCGCCCACGCGCACGCGACCGTTGGTGCGCACGTTCATCCAGTACGCGCCGGCCTTCTCGAGGACCTCCCAACGGCCCAGCGTGCGGTCGTTCTGGACACCGGTGTACCGCACCCAGGCCGACAGCGTGTAGGTGTTCACGTCGAGCACACCGGACACGGGTACGTCGACGTACTGGTGCTGCGCGCCGCGGAGCGCGAGGGCCCGGCCGTAGCCCGGGAGGCTGGCGGCCAGCTTCGCGGTCCCCGTTCCGGCGACCACCCTGCCGTCCAGCGAGCTCCCGGAGCTGTCGGGGGTCGATCCCTGGGCCAGGGTCTCCATCGGGTAGTACAGCACCAGCCCGTCCGCCGGCGCCGTGGGACCGGCGGCGACGCCCGGGCCGGCCCTCACGAGGGGCACGACTGCCAGCATCGCTGTCGCGCTCAGGACGGAGACCGCACGTTGCACCACGAACCACCAGCTCTCAGGCGCTCCCCACGCTATGCCTTCGAGCCGGTCACCGCACTGGCTCCTTCGGGCCCTTCGAGCGCGGTGCCCGGGCAGCTGACGGGGTCCGGGACAGGCCGAAAGAACGGGTATTCGGGCGATGTGCCCGGTATGCAGTTTATGCGGGCTATGGACTCATAGTCCTTTTGAATCTAGTCTGTGACTGTTCGGCCGAAAGGAGTGGTGGTGTCTCGTTACGGTGACGATCCCGTCCACCTGCGCAGGGTGCAGCGGGAGTACCGCCGCGAGATCGCGCGGCTGGTCAGCGACGTTGCGGTGCGCGCGGCGGCCGACTCCGGGGCCCACCTGATGCCCGCTATCGCTCCGGCGCTGCGCGGCCGATCGCCCCGGCCGGTCATCCCCCAGCAGCGGAGCACCCCGCCGGAGGACTGAGGTAGCCGCCTCAGGCGTCCTGGACCTCGCAGATCACCGCGCCGCTGGTCACGCTGGCGCCCACCTCGGCCTGCAGCCCGGTGACCGTGCCGGCCTTGTGCGCCTTGATCGGCTGCTCCATCTTCATCGCCTCGAGGACCACGATCGTGTCGCCCTCGGCGACCTCCTGGCCCTCCTCAACGGCGACCTTGACGATCGTGCCCTGCATCGGCGAGGCGACCGAGTCGCCGCTGACCGCGGCGCCGGCCTTCTTCTTCTCGCGCCTGGGCTTCTTGGCGCCTCCGGTGGCGGTCGCGGGTCCGGCGGCGGCGAACCCGGCGGGCAGCACGACCTCGAGTCGCCGGCCGCCGACCTCGACGGTGACGGACTGCCGCTCCCCGGCCTCGGCGGCCTCCGTCTCGCCGGAGTACGGCGGGATCTGGTTGTCGAACTCGGTCTCGATCCACGAGGTGTACACGCCGAACGACCCATCGTCGCCGATGAAGGCCGGGTCGTCGACCACCGTGCGGTGGAACGGGATCACGGTCGGCATGCCGTCCACGACGAACTCGGCCAGCGCCCGGCGCGACCGCTCCAGCGCCTGGGTGCGGTCGGCGCCGCTGACGACGAGCTTCCCGATGAGGGAGTCGAACGAGCCGGGCACGGTCTCGCCCTGGTCGTAGCCGCCGTCGAAGCGCACCCCCGGACCCGAGGGCTCGTGCCACCGGGTCAGCGTGCCGGGCGCCGGCATGAAGTTCTGGCCCGGGTCCTCGGCGTTGATCCGGAACTCGATGGAGTGGCCGCTGATCGCCGGGTCGTCGTACCCGAGCTCCTCGCCGGCGGCGACCCGGAACATCTCCCGGACCAGGTCCAGCCCGGTGACCTCCTCCGACACCGGGTGCTCGACCTGCAGCCGGGTGTTCACCTCGAGGAACGAGATGGTGCCGTCCTGCCCGACCAGGAACTCGCACGTCCCGGCTCCGACGTACTCCGCCTCGCGCAGGATCGCCTTGGAGGAGTCGTAGAGGGTCTTCATCTGCTCCTCGGACAGGAACGGCGCAGGCGCCTCCTCGACGAGCTTCTGGTGCCGGCGCTGCAACGAGCAGTCGCGGGTGGAGACCACCACGACGTTGCCGTGCTGGTCGGCCAGGCACTGGGTCTCGACGTGGCGCGGCTTGTCGAGGTACTTCTCGACGAAGCACTCGCCGCGTCCGAACGCGGCAGTGGCCTCGCGGACCGCAGACTCGAAGAGGTCGGCGACCTCCTCCTCCTTGCGCGCCACCTTCAGGCCGCGCCCGCCACCGCCGAACGCGGCCTTGATGGCGATCGGGAGGCCCTGCTCCTTGGCGAACGCGACCACCTCGTCGGCGTTCGCGACCGGGTCCTTGGTGCCGGCGACCAGGGGGGCGCCGACCTTCTCGGCGATGTGGCGGGCCTTGACCTTGTCGCCGAGGTTCTCGATGGCGACCGGCGGTGGCCCGACCCAGACCAGCCCGGCGTCGAGCACGGCCTGGGCGAAGTCGCGGTTCTCGGCGAGGAACCCGTAGCCGGGGTGCACCGAGTCGGCGCCGGACCGCTTCGCGGCGTCGACGATCTTCTCCATGTCCAGGTAGGAGTCCGCAGGCGTCGCGCCGCCCAGGCTGTAGGCCTCGTCGGCCAGCCGGACGAACAGCGCGTCACGGTCGGGCTCGGCGTACACCGCCACGCTGCCGATCCCCGCGTCCTTGCAGGCTCGGATGACCCGGACGGCGATCTCACCGCGGTTCGCGATCAGCACCTTCTCGAGCGGCTTGACCTCCGTCGTACCGGCCACGATGGCCCTCCTGTCTGCGCACCTGCGAGTTCTTGCCGGAGTCTAGGGCGTCGGGTCACCGACGGTGCACGGCGTCCCGGGCCGACCCATCGGGCTACGGTGAGCGCGTGAGGGACTGGACCCGGTACACGTCCTCCGACGAGGACAGCGGGCGATGGCAGCAGTTCCGGTTCCGCGACGGCGACATCGTCATCTCCACCCGGTCCAAGAGCGGGACGACCTGGGTGCAGATGATCTGTGCGCTGCTCGTCTTCCGGACGCCCGAGCTGCCGGGGTCCCTGGGGCAGCTCTCGCCCTGGGTCGACCACACCGTCGAACCGGTCGAGGACGTCGTCGCGCGGCTCGAGGCGCAGCGGCACCGGCGCTTCGTGAAGACCCACACGCCTCTGGACGGCATCCCGATGGACGACCGGGCGACCTACCTGGTGGTGGCCCGGCACCCGCTCGACATGGCCGTCTCGCTCTACCACCAGGGCGACAACATCGACCGCGAGCGGGTCGCCGAGCTCACCGGCGTGCCGTACGTGCCTCGCAGCAGGCCCCGTCCGCCCGTGCACGACTGGCTGGTCGAGTGGACGCGGGAGCAGACCACTCCTGAGGAGCAGATGGACTCGCTCGCCGGGGTGCTGCACCACGTCGGGGACGCCTGGTCGCGAGCCCGCCAGCCCGGCAGCAACGTGGTGACGGTCCACTACGCCGACCTGCTCGACGACCTGCCGGGAGAGATGCACCGCCTGGCGGAACGGCTCGGCGTGGACGTGCCGGACGCGGTCTGGCCCGGGCTGGTGGAGGCCGCCACGTTCGCGAGCATGCGGTCCAGGGCGGCGCAGCTGACCCCGAACACGCTCGGCGTGCTCAAGGACGGGGCCGCGTTCTTCCGCTCCGGCCGCTCGGGCACCGGCGCCGGGCTGCTGACGCCCGACGAGCTCGCGGCCTACGAGCGGCGGGTGGCCGCGACGCTGCCGTCCGACGTGGCGGCCTGGCTGCACCGCTGACTCGCGGAGGTCCGGCTCAGGCCAGCCCGGACGCCTCCGAGAACGCCGCGGCGACCGCCTGGGCGTCGTACCCGCACGCGAGCGCGACGCGCAGCAGCACCCTGGCCTTGTACGGGTCGAGGAGCCCCGCGCCGATCAGCCCGCGGGACCTCAGATCGCTCTCCGACCCGGCGAACCCGTAGGTGCGGCTGAGCACCGGGCCCGCTCCGGTCCGCGACGCGAGCACGACCGGCACCCGGCGGGCCACCTCCTCGAGGGGCTCGGCGAGCCGGTCCGGCACGTGGCCGACGCCGAAACCGGCGACCACGAGGCCGTCGCACCCCGTGGCGAGCGCCCGCACCGTGTCCGGGTGCTCCTCGAGGGTGACCGTCAGCACGGGCACCCGGGCGTCGAGGGGACCGCTCGGCCGGTGCACCGTCCGCCTCGCGACGCCGGTCAGCGCCACCGGCTCACCCTCGACCAGGACGCCGACCGGACCGGCGTCGGGCGAGCCGAACGCTGCGACGGCGGTGCTGTGGGTCTTGCGGACGTACCTGGCTGCGTGCACCTCGTCGTCGAGCACGACCAGCGCGCCCATGCCCCGGAAGCGGGGGCTGGCCGCGACGGCGGTGGCCGCCAGCAGGTTGGCGGGACCGTCCGGACCGGCCAGCGTCGGGTTGCGCATCGCGCCGGTGACCACCACCGGTGACCCGTGCGGCCAGATCAGGTCCAGCAGGTACGCCGTCTCCTCGATCGTGTCCGTGCCCTGCACGACCACGACACCGTCGGCCGGCGCTTCCCCCGCCGCGGCGGCCAGCTCGGCGACGTCCGCGAAGGTCAGGCACGCGCTCGGCAGCCGGCGGAAGTCCACGACGTCGAGCGCGACGTCCAGCTCGGCCAGCTGGGGGACTGCGGCCACCAGCTCGGCCCCGCCGAGGCGGCTCACGACCCCGCCGTCGTGGCCGGCCATGCCGATCGTGCCGCCGAGGAAGTACGCCGTCACCGCCGTCCGGGTCGTCACCCCCTCATCCTCGCAGCGCCGTCAGGTCCTCCCGGCACCGCGCCTCGACGCGGTCGAGCTCCTCCACCGTGTGGTCGATGTCCCGGAGGAGCTGGTCGAGCTCCCCGCGGCGGACCTGGATCTGGTCGAGCAGGTACTGCAGCTGGCCGGCCTCGCCGGGCGGCTCGTCGTACATGTTCACGATCGTGCGGATCTCGGGCAGGGAGAAGCCCAGCCGCTTGCCGCGCAGGATCAGCTCGAGCCGGACCCGGTCGCGCTGGTGGTAGACCCGGGTGGCCCCGACCCGCTGCGGCGCGAGCAGGCCGAGCTCCTCGTAGTGCCGCAGCGTGCGCAGCGTGACGGCGTACTCCTCGGCCAGGTCGCCGATCGTCCAGGTCACGGTCGCTCCAGGAGTTGGCTTACGTTGACGTAAGCGTAAGACACTGGAGGGCATGACCCCGTTCGAGCTCAGCACCGAGCACCAGACCTTCCGCAAGAGCGTCCGCGAGTTCGCGCTCGCCGAGATCGCCCCGCACGCCGCCCGCTGGGACCGCGAGCACCACTTCCCGAGCGACGTGGTGCAGAAGATGGGCGACCTCGGGCTGATGGGGCTGACCGCGCCGGAGGAGTACGGCGGGATGGGGGAGGACGGCGACTTCACCTCGCTGTGCGTGGCGATCGAGGAGATCGGCCGGGTCGACCAGTCCCTCGGCATCACGCTGGAGGCGGCGGTCGGGCTCGGCATCAACCCGATCCTCACGTTCGGGACCGCCGAGCAGAAGCAGCAGTGGCTGCCCGACCTGGTCGCCGGGCGCCGGCTCGCCGGCTTCGGCCTCACCGAGCCGGGGGCGGGCTCGGACGCCGGGGCCACGAAGACCAGGGCCGAGCTGGTGGACGGCGAGTGGGTGGTCAACGGTGCCAAGCAGTTCATCACCAACTCCGGCTCGGACATCACCTCGCTGGTGACGGTTACCGCACGGACCGGCCGGCGCGAGGACGGCAGGGCCGAGGTGAGCACGATCGTCGTCCCGTCTGGGACGCCCGGGTTCACCGCAGAGCCGGCCTACGACAAGCTCGGCTGGCACGCCTCGGACACCCACCCGCTGACCTTCGAGGACGCCCGGGTCCCGGAGGGCAACCTGCTCGGGCAGCGCGGCCGGGGCTTCGCGCAGTTCCTCGCCACCCTCGACGACGGCCGGGTGGCCATCGCGGCGCTGGCCGTCGGCTGCATCCAGGCCTGCCTCGACATGGCCGCGGAGTACGCCGGGACGCGCACCACGTTCGGCGTGCCGATCGGGTCCAAGCAGGGCGTCGCGTTCCAGGTCGCCGACCTCGAGGTGATGCTCGAGGCGTCCCGGATGCTGACCTACCGCGCCGCGGCCCTCAAGGACGCCGGCCGCCCGGCGGCCGAGCTCAAGCAGGCGGCCGCGATCGCGAAGCTCTACGCCACCGAGTCGGCGGTCTCGGCGACCCGGATCGCCACGCAGGTGTTCGGCGGCTACGGGTTCATGGAGGAGTACCCAGTGACCCGCTTCTACCGTGACGCCAAGGTGCTCGAGATCGGCGAGGGCACCTCGGAGGTCCAGCGGATGCTGATCGCCCGCGGGCGCGGCCTTCCCGTGGAATAAGGGGTCGCCCGGCTACGCTTGCTCCTTTGTGGGCCGCCGTACACAGCGCCTCCTGTCGGAGGCAGCCAAGTTCCTCGCCGTGGGCGGCGTCGCGACCGTGGTGTCGTTCGTGATCTTCAACGGGCTCGTGCACGGCTACCGCGGCGCGCGGGGCCCGATGCACGACGACCCACTGGTCGCCTTCGTGCTGGCCAACACCGTCGGCATGGTGGTCAGCTACCGCGGCAGCCGGTCCTGGGCGTTCCGCAACCGCGAGGCGGTGGGGGTTGCCGGAGGGCGGGTCGCGTTCTTCGTCATCAACATCGCCTCGATGGCGATCCCTCTGCTGTGCCTGTCGTTCACCCGCTACGTCCTGGGCCGCAGCGACCCGGTCGCGGACAACATCGCCGCGAACGTCGTCGGGCTGGGGCTCGGGACCCTGGCCCGGTTCTGGGCGTTGCGGCGGTTCATCTTCCTCAGCCCGGCCCGCGTCGAGCGCCGGCGGGAGCTGGCCGCGGCCGGCCGCTGAGCCTCACCGGCTCCACAGGTCGGTCCAGCGCACGCCGAGCTCGGCGAGCATCTGCCGCAGCACCGGCAGGCTCAGCCCGACGACGTTGTGGTGGTCGCCCTCGAGGCCGCTGACGAACGCGCCGCCGAGGCCGTCGATGGTGAACGCGCCGGCCACCTGGAGCGGCTCGCCGGTCCCGACGTACGCCTCGATCTCCTCGTCGGCGACGTCGGCGAAGTGCACGGTGGTCGCCACCGAGCGGGTCACGGTCCGCCCGCTGCCCAGCTCGACGAGGACGTGCCCGGTGTGCAGGACCCCGGAGCGCCCGCGCATCCGCTGCCACCGTCGTACGGCCGCGGCGGCATCGGCCGGCTTGCCGAGGACCTCGCCGTTCAGCTCGAGCATCGAGTCGCAGGCGAGCAGCCAGCCGGCCTCCCTGGCGAGATCCGGGTCCTCCTGCACCCGTGCGTGCACCGCGCCCGCCTTGAGCTCCGCCAGCCGGGTCACGAGCGTCGCCGGCTCGGCATCGCTGACCTGCGACTCGTCGACGCCGGAGACGATCACCTCCGGCTCGATGCCCGCGGCCCGGAGCGTGGCGAGCCGGGCGGGCGAGGCGCTGGCCAGGATGAGGGTCGGCACGCGGCTCACCCTAGGCGGGCACCGGAGCTCCCGGCCGGAGGGCCACCAGGGCTTGCGTCATCCGTTTCGCGGGCAATGGCCACCGTGCGGTATGACGTCGCGCTCACCGTCATACCGGGCGGACCCGCCGGCGGTTCAGCGCGGCAGCCCGCTGGCGCGCCAGGCGCCCGGACCGGCCGACAGTGGCCGGCTCATCCTGCGGTGGTGGGCCGACCACTCGGACCGGGACTTCCGCCGGCCTTCGCCAGGGGCTGCGCCGGCTGCCGCCATGGCCTGCAGCACGGCCGTCAGGGCGGCGACCTCCTCGGCGGTCGCATCGCCCTTGATCACCAGAAGCGGTGGGGAGTCGTCCGCGGAACGCTCGAGCCCACTCACAGCGGGATGTTCCCGTGCTTCTTGGGCGGCAGCGTCTCGCGCTTGGACCGCAGCAGGCGCAGGGCACGCACGATCTCGCCGCGGGTCTCGTGCGGGTGGATCACCGCGTCGATGTACCCGCGCTCGGCGGCGAGGTAGGGGTTGGCGAGGTGGTCCTCGTACTCCTGGACCAGGTCCGCCCGCTTGGCCTCCGGGTCGTCCGCCTCCTTGAGCTCGGAGCGGTACAGGATGTTCACCGCGCCCTGCGCGCCCATCACCGCGATCTGCGCGGTCGGCCAGGCCAGGTTCATGTCGGCGCCGAGGTGCTTGGAGCCCATCACGTCGTACGCACCGCCGTACGCCTTGCGGGTGATGATCGTGACCAGCGGCACGGTCGCCTCGGAGTAGGCGAAGATCAGCTTCGCGCCGCGGCGGATGATGCCGTTCCACTCCTGGTCGGTGCCGGGCAGGAACCCGGGCACGTCGACGAAGGTGATCACCGGGACGTTGAAGGCGTCGCAGGTGCGCACGAAGCGTGCGGCCTTCTCGGACGCGTCGATGTCGAGCGTGCCGGCGAACTGCAGCGGCTGGTTCGCCACCACGCCCACCGAGCGCCCCTCGACCCGGCCGAAGCCGACGACGATGTTCGGCGCGAACATCGCCTGCACCTCGAGGAACTCCCCGTCGTCGAGCACCGCCTCGATGACGGTGTGGATGTCGTAGGGCTGGTTCGGCGAGTCCGGGACGACAGTGTCGAGGGCGCGGTCCTCGTCGGAGACCTCGAGGTCCGCCACCTCGTCGTACGACGGCGGGTCGTCGAGGTTGTTCTGCGGCAGGTAGGAGATCAGCGCCTTGACGTAGTCGATCGCGTCCGACTCGTCGCTGCCCATGTAGTGCGCGTTGCCGGACTTCGTGTTGTGCGCGCGGGCGCCGCCCAGGTCCTCCATCGACACGTCCTCGCCGGTCACCGTCTTGATCACGTCCGGGCCGGTGATGAACATGTGCGAGGTCTGGTCGACCATCACGGTGAAGTCGGTGACGGCAGGGGAGTAGACGGCGCCGCCGGCGCACGGGCCCATGATCAGCGAGATCTGCGGGATGACCCCCGAGGCGTGCACGTTGCGGCGGAAGATCTCGCCGTACAGACCGAGCGAGACGACCCCCTCCTGGATCCGAGCGCCCCCGGAGTCGTTGATGCCGATGACCGGGCAGCCGGTCTTCATCGCCAGGTCCATCACCTTGACGATCTTCTCGCCGAACACCTGGCCCAGCGAGCCGCCGAAGACGGTGAAGTCCTGGGCGAAGACGCAGACCTGCCGGCCGTCGATGGTGCCGTAGCCGGTCACCACGCCGTCGCCGTACGGCCGGTTCTGCTCCATGCCGAAGGCCGTCGACCGGTGCCGGGCGAGCTCGTCGAGCTCGACGAAGGAGTCCTCGTCCAGCAGCTCCAGGACGCGTTCCCGGGCGGTCTTCTTGCCCTTCTTGTGCTGCTTCTCGATCGCCCGCTGCGACCCGGCGTGCACAGCCTCGTCGAGCCGGCGGGCCAGGTCCTGACCCTTACCGGCGGTCGAGTGGATGTCGATGTCGGAGGGGACCTCGGTGCCCTCGCCCGGCTGGCCCGGTTGATCGGACGGTGTCGCTGCTGCTTCGCTCACGGCTGGTCGGCCTCCACTACACGCTCGGGGTCTCGCCTGGGTCAGGCTAGTGCCTGTGCAGCCCCCCGAGCCCAGCCGCCCTGCCCTCGACCCCGGCTCCCTCGACGCCCCCGGCTGGCGGGTGGAGGTCCTGCCCGAGTCGCCGTCGACCAACGCCTACGTCGCGGAGCGGGCCCGCGCGGGCGCCTCGCCCGGCCTCGCCGTGGTGGCCGAGCACCAGACCGCCGGCCGGGGGCGGCTGGACCGGGTGTGGGTGACCCCACCGCGTGCCGCCCTGACGGTGTCTCTGCTCGTGTCCCCCGAGCGGGTCCCGCTGGCGAGGTGGCCGTGGCTGCCGCTGCTGACCGGGCTCGCGGCGCGGGAGGCGGTACGACGGACAGCAGGCGTCGAGTGCGCGCTGAAGTGGCCCAACGACGTGCTCGTCGGCGAGCGCAAGCTGGCCGGCATCCTCGTGGAGCTGGTCGAGCGGCCCGCCGGCGCGGTCGCGGTCGTGGGGATCGGCGTCAACGTCAGCGCCACCCGCGACGAGCTGCCCGTCGACACCGCCACCTCGCTGGCCGTCGAGGGTGCGGAGTCGCTGGACCGCACCCGGCTGCTCGGTGAGCTGCTCACCTGCTTCACGCGGCGGTACGACGCGTGGGTGAGCGCCGCGGGCGAGGGGCTGCGCTCGTCGTACGCCTCGGCCTGCTCGACGCTCGGCCGCCACGTCCGGGTCGGCCTGCCCACCGGCGAGACGCTCGAGGGCGTGGCCGTCGACGTGGACGAGGACGGGCGGCTCGTCGTCGGCGACGGCCACCGCCGGCAGCCCCTCGGGGCCGGCGACGTGGTGCACGTCCGGGCCGGCGGGACCGACCGTCCTGCGTGACATGATCGGCCGGTGGCCTTCTCCCGCAGGCTCCTGAACGAGGGTGAGCACGTCGTCGTCTCGACCCACACCCACGTCAAGGCGCTGCTCGCGCCGGCGGTGTGGCTCATCGTGCTGGCCGGGCTGGCGGGGTACCTCTCGTCGTACCCGTCCGGGAAGGCCAGGACGCTGCTGCTCCTGGTGCTCTGGGTCGTCGCGCTGGCCGCCGCGGCCTGGCTCGTGGGCCGGCCGTTCCTGCGCTGGCTGACCACCAGCTTCACGATCACCGACCGCCGGCTGATCACCCGCACCGGCATCCTCACGCGCCGCGGCCACGAGATCCCGATCGCGCGCATCAACGACGTGTCCTACGAGCACGGTCTCGTCGACCGGGTCCTCGGCTGCGGCACGCTCGTCGTCTCCGACGCGAGCGAGCGCGGCCCGCTGGTGCTCGACGACGTCCCGCACGTCGAGCAGGTGCACCTGGAGCTGAGCGACCTGCTCTACCACGGCGACGAGGCCCTGCGAGGTGTGGGCGGCTACGACGACCACCGGTCCGATGACGGAACCTGAGCCCACCAGTCGCGACGACCTCGAGCGCGCGATCCTCGGTCGCAACCCCCAGCTGACCAGCGAGGCGGTGGCGGCCGCGGCGGGCGTGAGCCTCGAGCAGGCCCGGCGGCTCTGGCGTGCCCTCGGCTTCCCCGACGTGGGGGAGGCCGCTGCGTTCACCGAGGCCGACGAGCTCGCGCTGAGGACGCTGGTAGGCACCGTCGACGCCGGGGCGATCGACTTCGACACGGCCGTCCGGCTGACCCGGGCGGTGGGGCAGACGATGGCGCGGCTGGCCGACTGGCAGGTCGCGACCCTGTCGGCGCGCGTCGAGCAGCTGGAGTCGGGCGAGGAGGCGACCGGCAGCCGCCTGGGCAGCGCGCTGCGGCTCGCCGAGCAGGTGGGCCTGCCGTTGGAGCAGCTGCTGGTCTACTCCTGGCGTCGCCACCTCGCCGCCGCGGTGGCCCGCGTGGAGACGCTCGGTGCCAAGCACGACGACCTGCACACCACCGAGGTGACCGTCGGGTTCGCCGACCTGGTCCGGTTCACGGCGCTGTCGAACCAGCTCAGCGAGGACGTCATCGGCGACATGGTGGAGATCTTCGAGTCGCGCTGCGCCGACGTGGTGGCCATGCACCACGGCCGGATCATCAAGACCCTGGGCGACTCCGTGCTGTTCGTCTGCGAGAGCCCCGCCCGGTCGATGGACATCGCGCTCGGGATCATCGACGTGATCGGGCACGACACCCGGCTGCCCGACGTACGCATCGGCCTGTCCACCGGATCGGTGGTCATGCAGCTCGGCGACGTGTTCGGACCTCCGGTCAACATGGCCGCGAGACTGACCGGCGTCGCGCGGCGCAACCGGGTGATCACCGACCCGGCGACGGCCGAGCTGCTGCCGCCCGGCCGGTTCGACTGCCGCCCGCTGCCCGCACGGCCGCTGCGCGGGTTCGGGGTCGTCGAGCCGGTCGCGGTCCGCCGGCATTGAGCGGTGGCGACGCTAGACCGGAGGCGTAGTCATTTCGGACTATTCTCGGGGTTCTAGGGCCGATGTCCGTTATATCCCTTTACGCTCATCTGCATGATGAGTGTGCAGGGGGTGGACCTGGACCCCACCGCGCGCCGGGTATGGCGCAACGGCGTGGAGATTCGCATGTCGAACAAGGAGTTCGACCTGCTGCATGCCCTGATCAGCCGGGCGGGGGAGATCGTCACCCGCGAGGAGCTGATGCGCAACGTGTGGCAGACGACCTTCTGGACGTCGGCCAAGACGATCGACGTGCACCTCGGCTGGGTGCGCAAGAAGCTCGGCGAAGACACCCGTCGCCCCTCGCTGATCACCACCATCCGTGGCCGCGGGCTGCGCTTCGAGGTGACGCCCCCGGTGTACGGCGACGTGGTCGAGGCCGAGGTCCGCACGGCCTCCTGACCGCAAGGCCAGGACGGCTCGTTACGCTCCTCGGGTGACTGCGGGAGCTGTGCCGGCCGGTGCCCCTGCGATCGCCGTCGTGGGCGGTGGACAGCTCGCCCGCATGATGGCTCAGGCCGCGGTCGGGCTCGGCGTGCCGATCCGGCTGCTCGCCGAGGGGCCCGACGTCTCGGCCGCCCAGGTGGTCCGCGAGGCGGTGGTCGGCGACTACCGCGATCTGGAGACCCTTCGCAGGGTGGCGGACGGCTGTGCCGCGGTCACGTTCGACCACGAGCACGTCCCCACCGAGCACCTCCACGCGCTCACCGAGGAGGGCCATCCCTGCCGCCCCGGACCGGCGGCGCTGGTGCACGCCCAGGACAAGGGCGTCATGCGCGCCCGGATGGACCGGATCGGCGTCCCCGGCCCGCGCCACCGGCTCGTCACCGACGCCGCAGACGTGGCCGACTTCGCCAAGACCGTCGGCGGCTTCCCGGTGGTGCTGAAGACGACTCGCGGCGGCTACGACGGCAAGGGCGTCTGGCTGGTCGACGACGAGGCCGGCTGCGCGGTCGCCTTCGACGCCGCGACGGAGACCGGTGCGGGGATCCTCGCCGAGGAGAAGGTGGACTTCCGCCGGGAGCTGTCGGCGATCGTGGCGCGGTCGCCCTCCGGGCAGGTGGCGGCCTACCCGGTCGTCGAGTCGGTCCAGCGCGACGGGATCTGCTGGGAGGTGACCGCTCCGGCACCCGACCTCGACGAGTCCCTGGCTCGCGAGGCGCAGCTGATCGCGATGAGGATCGCCGCGGACCTGGACGTGACCGGCATCCTCGCGGTGGAGCTGTTCGAGACCGCGGAGCCGACGCCCGGCGCGGCCCTCGGGGAGTCCACCGGCAGGGTGCTCGTCAACGAGCTGGCGATGCGGCCGCACAACACCGGGCACTGGAGCATGGACGGCGCGGTCACCGGGCAGTTCGAGAACCACCTGCGCGCCGTCCTGGACCTGCCCCTCGGCTCGCCCCGCGCCCGCGTGCCGTGGACGGTGATGGTGAACATCCTGGGCGGGCCGCACGGCCGTCTCTCGGAAGACCTCTACGCGGGGTATCCGCACGTGTTCGCCCGCGACCCGTCCCTGAAGGTGCACCTGTACGGCAAGGACGTGAAGCCCGGCCGCAAGGTCGGACACGTCACGGCGTACGGCGACGACCTGGCCGAGGTACGCGAGCGCGCCCGCCACGCGGCCGCCTGGTTCCGCGGCGACCTCGGCGACGAGAGCGAGTGAGGATGGGCGAGGACACGCAGCCGCAGGTCGGGATCGTGATGGGGTCGGACTCCGACTGGCCGACCATGCAGGCGGCCGCCCACGCGCTGGAGGAGTTCGATGTCCCCTACGAGGCCGACGTCGTCTCCGCGCACCGGATGCCAGACGAGATGCTCGCCTACGGTCGCGAGGCGGCCGGCCGCGGCCTGCGGGTGATCGTCGCCGGGGCCGGGGGAGCGGCGCACCTGCCCGGGATGCTGGCCGCGGTCACCCCGCTGCCGGTGATCGGGGTGCCCGTCGCGCTGCGCCACCTCGACGGGATGGACTCGCTGCTCTCGATCGTGCAGATGCCGTCGGGCGTCCCGGTCGCGACGGTCGCGATCGGCAATGCCCGCAACGCCGGCCTGCTCGCGGTACGCATCCTCGCTGCGTCCGACGAGTCCCTCCAGGCACGGATGACCGAGTTCCAGACCGCGCTGCGCGATGCCGCGCGTCAGAAGGGCAAGGCGGTCCGCGGCCGCTGAGTCAGCCCGGCACCAGCCCGGTGTGCTCGGCCGCGAACGCGAGCAGGTCGGCGGTCTCCTCGGCGATGACGCCCACCGGCTTGCCCAGGCCGTGACCGGTCGCCGTCTCGATCCGCGCGAGCACCGG
>Ga0308175_100001675_pt1 | contig 15017 bp, 13 predicted proteins | sample PhyCR1_3_FD_203893 | JGI IMG/M metagenome (GOLD analysis project Ga0308175, IMG submission 203893) | Soil microbial communities from UC Gill Tract Community Farm, Albany, California, United States - DLSLS.C.R1 | ecosystem: Environmental > Terrestrial > Soil > Agricultural land | place: USA...
GCTCCGCCACCCCCGTAAAGCCCGCAAAGCGAAAGCGGCTCGCTCAGCCGCCGACCAGCTCTGCGAGCCGCGTGTGGCGGGCGCGGGCCTCGACGCGCCGCGCGGCCATCGCAACCGCTCCCGGCTCCGCCACGAGGACCAGCAGGTCCGCGGCGCGTGTGAGCGCCGTGTAGATCAGGTTGCGCGTGAGCATCACGCGGTGGCTGCGTGAGAGGGCGACGACGACGGCCGGCCACTGCGAGCCCTGTGCCTTGTGGACCGAGCTGGCGAAGCCGAGCTTGAACGTGTCGAGCTCGCGGGTGGGGAGTGAGACGCGGCGGCCGTCGTCGGTGGCGAGGATCACCTCGTCGCGGTCGTCGTCGTAGTGGACGATCACGCTGAGCTCGCCGTTCATCACCAGCCGCTCGTGGTTGTTCTTCGTTTGAAGAACCCGATCCTGCAGCCGGAATGCGGTGCCGGGGACGGCGCGGCCGTCGGGGTTCAGCCGTGCGCGCAGCTCCGTGTTGATCGCGTCGATGCCGACCGGCCCCTTGTACATCGGTGCCAGCACCTGCAGGTCCGCGACCGGATCCAGCGAGTAGTGGCGCGGTAGGCGCTCGGACGCCAGCGAGATGACCTCGTCGAAGACGGCCTGCGGGCTTGGCCGCTCGATCAGGAAGAAGTCACGCAGCCCGTTGTCGATCGGGTCCGCCGGGGGCGGCTCCCCGTGATTGATCGCATGTGCGGCACGCACGATCAGCGAGCGCGCCGCCTGGCGGAAGATCGTCGTCAGGCGCGTCACCGGCACGGCGCCCGAGGCGATCAGGTCATCCAGGACGCGACCGGGCCCCACAGGCGCGAGCTGATCGACGTCGCCGACGAGGAGCACGTGGGTACGCGGCCCGACCGCGTCGAGCAACGGCTCGGCCAACCGCAGCGAGAGCATCGACGCCTCGTCGACGATCAGCATGTCGCAGCCGTCGATCGGGTCCGACGCGTCGCGGCCGAAGCCTTCGCCGGGGACGTACTCGAGCAGCCGGTGGATCGTCGTCGCGTCGGCGCCGGTCAGCTCGGCCAGCCGCCGGGCCGCCTTGCCGGTCGGCGCGCACAGGCGCACGGACTTGCGGTTCGAACGCAGCAGGTCGACCAGTGCCCGCATCGAGGCGGTCTTGCCGACGCCGGGGCCGCCGGTGAGGATGGAAAGGCGGTGGTGCAGCGCGTTGAGCACCGCGGACCATTGGTCGTCGCTCGGCACGAAGCCGTCTGAAACCGCGCGTGTCTCGTCACGAAGTGACAGCTCGGCCGGCGAGCGCGCGAGCTCCCGCGCTCGCGCCGCAAGACGCCGCTCGATCGCCGCCAGCCGCGCATCGGCGACGCGGTCGGCGTCGTCGACCTCGAGCTTCCCGGAAGCCGCCAGCCCGTCGATCCTGTCGTCGGCATCGGCACCCAGCAGCCGCCGCGAGCGCTCGGCCAGCTCGGCGCGGGGGAGGTGACAGTGCCCGTCGTCCTCGGCCAGCGCCAGCGCGTGCAGCACGCCGGCATCGAGCCGACCAGGGTGGTCAAGCGGCACACCCAACGCGCGCGCCAACGCGTCCGCCGTCGCAAAGCCGATTCCGTCGAGCTGCGTGAGCGCGTACGGATCGGACTGCAGCTGCTCGATCGAGCCTGCGCCAAACGCGCGGTAAACACGCGCCGCCACCGCCGCCGGCACGCCATGCGAGTCCAGGAACAGCCGCAGTGCACGCAGAGCTCCCTGCTCACGCCACGATTCCACCGCCGTGCCGATGCGCCGCGGGCCGATGCCCGGCACCTCGCGCAACCGCGCGCCCGGGTCGGCGTCGATGATCGACAGCACCTCCGCGCCGTGGCGCTCGAGCAGCCAGTGCGCGCCCGCGGGCCCGACGTGCTTCACGGCGCCCAGGTAGGCCAGCAGCGCGTCCTCGCCGACCGGCTCTCGCACCCGCACGCCCTCGGCGAAGAACTGCCAGCCATGCTTGACGTGCCGGCGGAACTCCCCGCGCACGTCGATCACCTCGCCGGGCTGTACGTCGGCGAGGGCGCCCGTGACCGTCACCTCCTCGCCCTCGTCCGTGACCCCGACCAGGACCGCGAAGTCACCGTCCGGCAGCCGCCAGCGGACCGCTGCGATCTCCAGCGCGAGCTCCTTTCGGTCGGTGTCCTGCATCGAACTCCCAGGGTACGTCGCGTCTGGGACAATGCCCTGGAGTGGGATCTCTCGGCACCGTCATCACCGCGATCGTCACGCCGTTCAACGAGGACGGCAGCTTCGACGAGGAGACGTTCGTCTCGCTGCTACATCACCTCGCCGACCACGGGTCGGACGGTTTTGTCGTCTGCGGGACCACCGGTGAGGCGCCGACCCTGAGCGACGACGAGCACCTGCGCGTCATCGAGCTCGCCATCCAGGAGCGGCCCGGCGACGTCGCGATCATCGGCGGCACGGGTTCGAACGACACGCGCCACGCCGTCCACATGACCGAGCGTGCCACCGAGCTGGGCGTCGACGGCACGCTGAGCGTGACGCCGTACTACAACAAGCCCAATCGGCGCGGGATCAAGGCGCACTACGAGGCGACCGCGAAGGCGACCGACAAGCCGATCGTCCTCTACAACATCCCCGGCCGCACGGCGACGAACATGCCGCCTGACCTGCTCGCCGAGCTGGCGCAGATCGAGCACGTCAGCGCGGTCAAGCAGGCCAACGGCGACGAGCTCGCTCCCGTCGACGGGCTCGAGGTCTATGCCGGCGACGACGGCAACTTCGCCCGCTGTCTGGAATTCGGCGGGGCCGGCGGGGTCCTGGTCGCCAGCCATATCGTCGGCGACGAGATGCGCCGCATGGTCGACGAGCCGGAGAACCGCGCCGAGATCGACGCCTCGCTGCGCGACGTCTACGAGACGCTCTTCATGACCGCCAGCCCGACGTGCACGAAGGCCGCGCTGTCGATGCTCGGGCTCATCGGAGGCGAGTACCTGCGCCTGCCGATGGTGCCGGCCGACGACGCCGAGCGGTCGGCGGTCCGGTCGATGCTCGAGCGCCACGGCCTCCTGGAGACAGCCGCCCGTTGAGCCCATCCCTGCGCGTCCTGCCGCTCGGCGGCCTGGGCGAGATCGGCAAGAACATGACGGTCGTCGAATACGACGGCCGGATCGTGGTCGTCGATGTCGGCCTTCGCTTCCCGACCGCCGAAATGGTCGGCATCGACCTCGTCCTGCCGGATTTCACCTACCTGCGCGAGCGCGTCGACGACATCGAGGGCATCGTGGTCACGCACGGCCACGAGGACCATCTCGGGGCACTGCCGTTCATCGTGCGCCAGCTCGGCCAGGCCAACGCGCCCCCGATCTACGGCGGCAAGCTGACGATGGCGATGGCGCGCTCCAAGCTCGACGAGCACAAGCTGCGCGATGTCCAGGTCGAGGACGTCAACGCCGGCGACACGCTCGATCTGGGCCCGTTCAACGTCGAGCTCGTGCACATGACGCACTCGATCCCGGACGCGATGGCGGTCGCGCTCACCTGCGATCTCGGCACGACGCTCATCACCGGCGACTACAAGTTCGACCAGACTCCGGTGGACGGGATTCCCGCCGACGTCTCGCGGCTGGCCGAACTCGGTCGTGAGGGCATCCTGCTGCTCTGCGGCGACTCCACGAACGTCGACCGGCCCGGGTTCAGCCCGTCCGAGGCTCGCGTCGGGCCGCACCTCGAGGACGTCTTCAGCCGCTGCGACGGGCGCATCGTCGTGACGAGCTTCGCGTCGAACATCCACCGCGTGCAGCAGGTCGTCGACGCCGCGACGGCGCTGGGCCGCAAGGTCGCACTGGTCGGCCGTTCGATGCGCAAGAACGTGAACATCGGCCGCTCGCTGGGCCACATCGACGTGCCCGAGGGCGCGCTGGTGCAGGCGCGCGAGATCGACGACTGGCCCGACCACAAGCTCGTGATCATCTCCACGGGATCGCAGGGCGAGCCGCTCAGCGCGCTGCGCCGCATGGCCCACCGCGACCATCCGCAGGTCGAGTTGCACGACGGCGACACCGTGGTCTTCAGCGCCACCCCGATTCCCGGCAACGAGCGGGCGGTCAACGAAACCGTCGACCGGCTGTACCACATCGGCTGCGACGTGATCACGACCGCCGACGCGCCGATCCACGCCTCCGGCCACGGCTACGCCGAGGAGGTCAAGCTGATGCTGAACCTCGTCAAGCCGCGCTACGTCATGCCGTTCCATGGCGACCACAAGCGGATCCACCTGCACGGCAAGCTGGCGGAGGCCGTGGGCATCGACGCCGAGCGGATCTTCAAGGGCGAGAACGGCCTGCCGCTCGAGATCGACGATCGCGGGGCGCGCTTCGCCAGCCGCGAGCAGAGCGGCGTGATGTTCGTCGACGGCATGGACATCGGCGACCCCGCCGACGTCGCGCTGCGCGACCGCCGCATGCTCAGCGCGGACGGCATCTTCATCGTGGTCGCGACGATCTCCGAACAGGACGGCTCCTCGGTCGCCGCGCCCGAGGTCATCTTCCGTGGCGTCCCCTACCCGGAGGACGCCCAGGCGCTGCTCGACGAGATCCGAGCGACCGTCGAGAGCTCGCTGGACCGGGCGGCCGAGGAGGAGATCCGCGAGACCGATCTGCTCCAGGAGGTCCTGCACGACGACCTTGCGGCGTTCGTCTACGAGCGCCTCAAGCGCCGGCCGATGGTGCTGCCGGTCGTCGTCGAGGTTTAAGTAGGCGGCCCGCCCCCGGTCAGGTCCATGCTCCGGTCCAGGCACGGGGGAGGCAGGGGGTGCGCCTGGGCGTTGACCGGGGTACGGGCCGCACAACCATGGTGGCGCCCCCACATGAAGGCTGGGTTTGGCCTTCCTAAGGATTTCGTGAAGGCAGCGTCACGACAAAACGCGCCCCGCTGTCGCCATTGGCGAGCGTGACGGTCCCGTCGTGGGACTCCGCCACCGCCCGCACGATGCTCAGGCCCAGACCGAAGGAGCCGCCCCCGTCACCGCTGCCGCGGGTGAAGCGCTCGAAGATGCGATCGCGCAAGTTCTCGGGAATCCCGGGGCCGTCGTCGGCGACGGTCAGCGTCACCTGGCCGTTGGCACGCTGAACCGCGGCATGCACATGCGTCCCCGGCGGCGTGTGCTTGATCGCGTTCTCCATCAGGTTGAGCGCCAGCCGATGCAGCTCGTCCGGCGAGCCGGCCACGAGCGCGGACTCCGCGTCGACGTCGAGCTCGTGCCCATCGGCCACGGGGCCCAGCTCCGCCGCGGCCTCCACAACGACCTTGCCCAGGTCTGTCGGCTCATGCGAGACCTCGCGGCGCGTGTCGGCGCGCGCGAGCAGCAGCAGGTCGGCGACCAGTCGCCGCATCCGGTGTGACGAGCGCAGCGCGCTGCGCGCCGCCTCGCCCTGCTCACCTTCGAGGACGTCCGCGAGCAGTTCCAGGTTCGCCAGGATCGACGTCAGCGGCGTGCGCAGCTCGTGCGAGGCGTCGGCGACGAACTGCCGCTGACGCGCCAGGGCGGCTTCCGTCTCTTCGCGCGAGGCCGTCAGCGCGTGGAGCATCTCGTCCAGCGTGCGCGCCAGCTCGGCGACCTCGTCGTCCGCGCGCGGGAGCGGCACGCGCATGTCGGGGTCACGCGTCTCGGCGATCCGCCGCGCTGTCTGCGTCAGGCCGGTGATCGGGCGCATCGCGCGGGCTGCGAGCCAGAGGCCGCCGATCAGGGCCAGCATCGTGCCGCCGAACACGCCAAAGGTCAGGAACAGCTGCACGCGCGTGATCGTGTTCTCCAGATCGGAGACCTTGCGCGCGTACTGGATGACGACCGGCACCTGGACGTGGGGATCGGCGGAGCGCAGGAGGGTGTGGCGCGTCTCGACGCGATAGCCCTGGATGAACTCGGTGCGGTCTACGAACGAGACCGTGCGCCCGAGGTTCGGCGCCTTCTTCGTCGTGCCGAGGATCCCGCCGTTGTTGTCGTTGAGGATCCTGATCACCGCGTGCTCGGCGCCGGCGTAGGCGTCGAGGTTCGGGTGGATCGTGTAGTGACCGGTCTCCACATTCAGATCGATGCGTAGGCGGTTCTTCAGGTCATCGGACGCCGCCGCAAGCTGATTGCGGAAATCAGAGCGGATGCGGCTGGTCGTCGCCTCGCCGACGCCGATGGCGAACGCGCAGAGGATGATGAACGTCAGGCCCGCCGAGATCAGCGCGAGGCGCCAGCGGATCGAAAGGCGCTCAAGCACGCAGGACGTACCCCGCGCCGCGGATCGTGTGCAGCAGCCGCGACTCACCACCCGCCTCGAGCTTGCGGCGCAGGTTGGACACGAACACCTCGATCGTGTTCGTCGTCGCGAACGGGTCGTAGCCCCAGACCTCCTCGAGCAGCCGCTGGCGCGGTACGACGATGCGCTCGTTGCGCATCAGGTACTCGAGCAGCTCGAACTCCCGCTGGGTGAGCTCGACGACGCGCTCGCCGCGCGTGACCTCGTGCGTGTCCGGGTTCAGCGCGAGGTCGCCGACCACCAGCGAGGCCGAGCCGCGCGGCGGCCGGCGGCGCAGCAGCGCGCGCAGGCGGGCCAGCAGCTCCTGGCGTTCGAACGGCTTGACGAGGTAGTCGTCGGCGCCGGAATCGAGCCCTTCGACGCGTGCTTCGACGGCGTCGCGAGCGGTGAGCATCAGGATCGGCACGTCGTCGGCGTTGCGCACGCGGCGGGCGACCTCGATGCCGTCGACCTTGGGCAGGCCGAGGTCGAGGATCACCACGTCAGGCACGTACTCGGCGTGCACGGAGAGCGCCTGCTCGCCGTCGGCGGCGATGCGCACGTCGTAGCCCTCAAGGCGCAGCGAGCGCTGCAGCACCTGCGCGATCTCGTCGTCGTCCTCCACGACGAGGACGCGTGCGGCTCGATCCGTGCTCATTGCAGGGGAGATGGTACGGGCACGCGATCAAGGGAAGGTGAAGGGAAGCTTGCGTCGAAGCATCTTCGCCAGGGATGCCGCCCGCGAAGAGAGCCCCTGCGAAGAAGCGCGCGAAGACCTCGGCCCGCCCGGCCAAGGCCAAGCCGCGCCCCAAGGCGCGTGCGCGCCGCGCAGGTGGGTGGCGGACGCAGCTGCCGATTCTCGAGCAGCACCAGATCGACCTGATCGGGCTGGCGCTCGTCGCGGCCGGGATCTTCCTCGTGTTCCCGCTGTGGATGAGCTGGGACGGCGGGCGCGCCGGCGGCGCGATCGTCGACGGCCTGCGCTACGTCGTCGGCGTCCTGGCCTACGGCGCGCCGATCGGCCTGTGCGCTGCGGGCGCGCTGTGCGTGCTGCGCCCGGTGCTGCCGACCGTGCGGCCGTTTCGCTCGGGTGCGATCTGCCTGATCGCGGCGCTGACGCTGGCGCTTGCCGCAGGCACCCTCGGGCTCGGCCCCAACGGGGCGCGCGTCGGCTTCTGGCACACGGACTTCCTCTCGGAGCGCGGCGGCATCGTGGGGGAGGCGCTCTTCTACGCGGCCTCGAACCTCATCGGCACCGTCGGCGCGCACATCCTCGCGGTCTTCCTGTTCCTCGCGGCGATCCTGCTCCTCACCGGTGCGTCGATCGCGGGCGTGGTGAAGGCGACCGCCACGGTCACGGCCGACACCACGCGCGCGCTGCGGCGCACCGAGGCCGAGCTGCGCCGCGCGAAGCCGACGCCGCGTCCGCGCGAGATGCCGGCGGAGTTCCTGCCGCCGGAGCCCGAGGACGAGGAGCCGATCGTCCACGCCACCCATGTCGAGGTGCGCGTGCGCGAACCGGAGCCCGAGCCGGAGCCGCCCATTGTCGAGTCCGAGCCGGATACCACCGACGTGGTCGTCGAGGAGGAGCCGCACCAGCTGCCGGCCGCGCGCGAGCAGCCCGAGGACGTCGAATGGCAGACGCCGGAGCCGCAGATGCTCAAGCGCTCGTCTGCCGACCAGACGAAGCCCGACACCGCCGGCCAGGAGAAGATCTCCGCGCAGCTGGTCGAGGCGCTCAGCCACTTCGGCATCGAGGCGAAGGTCGTCGCCACCGTCGCCGGCCCGCACATCACCCGCTACGAGCTGCGTCTGGCGCCGGGCATCAAGATGTCGAAGGTCGCCCAGCTCAAGGACGACCTGGCCTATGCGCTGGCCGCCACCGACATCCGGATCCTTGCTCCGATCCCGGGCAAGCAGGCCGTTGGCATCGAGGTCCCCAACCAGCACCGGCGGATCGTTCGCCTCGGCGACGTCTATCAGGACCCGCCGAAGGACTGGTCGCCGCTGACGGTCTGGCTGGGCAAAGACGTGTCCGGCAAGGCGATCGGGGCTGACCTGGCGAAGATGCCCCATCTGCTCGTCGCGGGCACGACCGGCGCCGGCAAGTCCGGCTGCATCAACGCGATGCTCAGCTCGATCCTGCTGCGCGCCACGCCCGACGAGGTGCGGATGGTGCTCGTCGATCCCAAGCAGGTCGAGCTCAACCACTACGAGGCCGTCCCGCATCTGCTCACGCCGGTGATCACGTCGCCGCGGATGGCCGCCAACGCGCTGCAGAACCTCGTCCGTGAGATGGAGTGGCGCTACGGGATCATGTCGATGGCCCGCACGCGCTCGCTGCCGGAGCTCAACAAGCATCGGATCGCGAAGGACGACGAGCCGCTGCCGTACATCCTGTGCGTGATCGACGAGCTCGCCGACCTGATGATGGTCGCGCCCGCCGACGTCGAGGACTCGATCATCCGCCTGGCCCAGAAGGCGCGCGCGGTCGGCATCCACCTCGTGCTTGCCACGCAGTCTCCGCGCGTGGACGTCATCACCGGCATGATCAAGGCCAACGTGCCGTCGCGGATCGCGTTCGCCGTGTCCTCGCAGACCGATTCGCGCGTGATTCTCGACCACAACGGCGCCGAGTCGCTGCTCGGCCAGGGCGACATGCTGTTCTCGCCGGTCGGCTCGTCCAAGCTCCAGCGCATCCAGGGCGCCTACATCGACGAGGGCCAGATCGAGGCGCTGACGGGCTTTTGGGCCGAGCAGGGCGAGCCGGTCGTGCGCGAGGACCTGCTCGAGGAGGTCGAGCCCGAGCAGTCGGCAGACAAGGGCGACGACGAGTTCGACCCTGACGAGGATCCGCTCCTCGGCGACGCGATTCAGCTCGTCGTGGAGATGGGCACGGCGTCGACCTCGATGCTGCAGCGCCGCCTGCGGCTCGGGTACACGCGCGCGGGGAGAGTGATCGACATGCTCGAGCGCCGCGGCGTGATCAGCGGCTACGAGGGCTCCAAGCCACGTCAGGTGCTCGTCACCGAGGCCGACCTGCCGCGGGTCCTGTCGAACCTGCGTGAGCGCGGGGACAACGTCGACGCCCCGCAGCTCGTCGCGGTTCCCGAGGACGAGCCCGAAGACGGCGCCGGATAGCCTGTCCCGGCTGCCATGCCGGCGATCGGGGCCACCCTCAGAGAGGCGCGAATGCGCGCCCGCATCGACATCTCGGAGATCGAGTCCGAGACGAAGATCCGTGCGAAGTACCTGCGTGCGCTCGAAAACGAGGAGTGGGACCTCCTGCCGGGTCCGACCTACGTCAAGTCGTTCCTGCGCACCTACGCCGACGCGCTGGGGCTCGACTCGCGGCTGCTGCTCGAGGAATACAAGCTGCGCCACGAGCGGCTGTCGGACATCGAGCTGCAGCCGATCGCACCGCCGGGACGGCGCGGGGCTCCGGCCGGCCGCCGACGCGGCGGGATCCCGCGCGCGTACGTCGTCTGGTTCCTGGTGCTGGCCGTGCTCGCGGGGATCTATCTCCTGGGCAAGAGCTCCGAGAGCAACAACAACGGGACGTCGAAGCCGCCGACGACACCAACTTCCAAGGCCGCGCCGTCGAACAAGAAGGCGAAGTCCAAGCAGCACGCGGCCGCGCCGGCGCCGCGCGTGGCGCGGTTGCAGGTGGTCGCCACCGGGCCGGTCTACGTGTGCCTGAAGGCGGCGGGCGCGCGGACGCTCGTCAACGGCCAGATCCTCACGCCGAACGCGAGCACGCGGACGTTCCGCTCGTCGCGCTTCGACCTCACGCTTGGCAACGGCAACGCGAAGCTGAGGGTCAACGGGAAGCTGCTCAGCGTTCCGTCCGTTCAGTCCGGGATCGGGTATCGCATCACCGTGAAGGGTCGCCACACGCTCTCGTCCTCGGCACGGCCGACCTGCCATTGAGCGCGCGGGCCGGCATCGTCGTCACCGGCACCGAGGTGCTGACCGGGCGGGTCGTGGACCGCAACGGGCCCTGGCTGGCCGACCGGCTGCTCGATCTGGGTGTCGAGCTCGCCCACAACGTGATCGTGGGCGACCGGCCCGCCGACGTCGAGGCGGCGCTCGGCTGGCTGGCCTCACACGGCGTCGACCTGATCGTCACCAGTGGAGGCCTCGGGCCGACCGAGGACGACCTCACCGCTGAGGTCGTGGGGCGCTTCCAGCGCCGTGAGATGGTGCTCGACGAGCCGACCGAGGAGAGGATCGCCGAGATCCTGCGCCCGCTGGCGGCGCGCTGGCCGGATCTCGACATGGAGGCGATCCGCGCGGCCAACCGCAAGCAGGCGGTGGTGCCGCAGGGCGCGACGATCCTCGACCCTGTCGGGACGGCGCCGGGGCTCGTGGTGCCCCCTTCAGCGGCGGGCCCGACGATCGTCGTGCTTCCCGGGCCGCCGCGTGAGCTGCAGCCGATGTGGCACGCGGCTGTCGAGACCGAGGCGTTCCATGAGGCGATCGTCGGCGCGGTGCGTTACGAAACCGCGATGCTGCGGCTGTTCGGGATCCCGGAGTCCGAGATCGCCGAGACGCTGCGGCGGGCCCGCGACGGCGGCGTGGACATCGACGCGCTCGAGATCACGACCTGTCTGCGGCGCGGCGAGGTGGAGATCGTCACGCGCTTCGAGCCCGATCAGGAAGCGCTGTATCGCGCGTTCGAGGACGTCGTGCGCGAGCGCCACGCCGACACGCTGTTCTCCGACGACGGGCGCAGCGTCGATCAGCAGGTGGGGGACCTGCTGCGCTCGCGTGGACTGACGATTGCGACGGCGGAGTCGTGCACGGGCGGGCTGCTGGCCGCGCGCATCACCGATGTCTCGGGCGCCTCCGCGTACTTCCCGGGCGGCGTGGTGGTCTATGACCGCGCGGCGAAGGAAGAGCTCGGCGTCTCGTCCGCAACGCTTGACGCGCACGGTGAGGTGTCAGTCGAAACGGCACGTGAGCTGGCGGAGCGCGTGCGCGAGCGCCGCGGGGCGGACGTCGGTGTCGGGATAACAGGCATCGCGGGGCCCGACGGGGGCACGCCCGAGAAGCCCGTGGGCCTCGTCTGCTTCTCCGTGGCCGGTCCGGACGGCTCGCTGACCCGTTCGGTGAACCTGCCCGGCGGGCGCTTCGACGTGCGCGACCGCTCCACGACGGTGGCGCTGCACATGGTGCGCAGGCTGCTGCTCGGCGAGCGCGACTGAGGCCGTGCGCCTCTTCGTCGCCCTGGACCTCCCCGAAGCGGTCCGCGGCGCGCTGCACGACTGGGCTGCGTCGTTGGCGGATCCGTCGCTACGGCTGATCGCGCCGGAGAGCCTGCATGTGACGCTGCTGTTCCTGGGGGAGTCCGAGCCGGTGGCGCTGCCGCCGGCCGGGTCTGCTCCCTCGCTTCGCATCGCTCGCGCGCGCCGCACGCCGCGGTTCCTTGCGGTCTCGCTCGACGACCCCTCCGGCCGCGCTGCCGAGCTGCACCGCGCGGTCGTGGCCGCCGCCGAGCGCGAGCCGGAGCCGCGACCGTTCTGGCCCCACGTCACCGTGGCGCGGCCGCGCGATCGGCGCGGCCGTCCGCGACGTGCCGCGTTGCCACCACCGCCGGCGCTCGAGTTCGCAGGTGAGGCGCTGACGCTCTACCGCTCCCACCTCGGCCACGGCCCGGCGCGCTACGAGGCGGTGGCGTCCGCGCCTTTCTCCACACTTTCGTAACACGGGCGTCTGGTCCCGTCACGAGCTGACCGGTTCCATCCGGTGCGACCCGTACCTTCGAACACAAGTTCGACCGAAAGGCTTGGAAGCGATGCCCCTTGACGAGAAGGCCCTGAAGGCCAGAGATGCGGCCCTGTCCGGGGCGCTGCAGCAGATCGATCGCCAGTTCGGCAAGGGCTCCGTCATGCGGATGGGGGATGAAGGCGCCCAGGTCAAGGTGAACGCGATCCCGACGGGGGCGCTCGCGCTGGACCTCGCGCTCGGGATCGGCGGCATGCCGCGCGGGCGCATCGTCGAGGTCTTCGGCCCGGAGTCTTCCGGCAAGACGACGCTGGTCTACCACGTGCTCGCCGAGGCCCAGAAGCTGGGCGGCGTGTGCGCGTTCATCGACGCCGAGCACGCGATGGACCCGCTCTACGCCCGCGCGATCGGCGTCGACATCGACGAGCTCCTGGTCTCGCAGCCCGACTACGGCGAGCAGGCGCTCGAGATCGCCGACATGCTCGTGCGCTCCGGCGCGGTCGACGTGGTCGCGATCGACTCGGTGGCGGCGCTGACGCCGCGGGCCGAGCTCGAGGGCCAGATGGGCGACCAGACGGTCGGCCTGCAGGCGCGGATGATGAGCCAGGCGATGCGCAAGCTCGCCGGCAACCTGAACCGCACCCAGACGCTGTGCCTCTTCACGAACCAGATCCGCGAGAAGGTCGGCGTCATGTTCGGCTCGCCGGAGACCCAGCCGGGCGGCCGCGCGCTGAAGTTCTACTCGTCCCAGCGCCTGGACATCCGCCGCATCGAGACCCTCAAGGAGGGCACCGAGGCGGTCGGCAACAAGGTTCGCGTCAAGGTCGTCAAGAACAAGGTCGCGGCGCCGTTCCGCCAGGCCGAGTTCGACATCGAGTTCGGGAAGGGCTTCTCGACGTCGGGTTGCCTGATCGACCTCGGGATCGAGCACAACATCGTCACGAAGTCGGGCTCGTTCTTCTCCTATGGCGACGAGCGTCTCGGTCAGGGGCGCAACACCGCCAAGCAGTTCCTGGACGAGAACCAGGAGATGGCCAAGGAGATCGAGAACAAGATCTACGCGGCGCTCGGCGTCGATCGCGACCTCGTTGCCCCGATCGAACGCGATGAGGACGTCCCCGAGATGCCGGACATCGAGGCCGAGGCAACCGCAACTGCCGAAGCCGCGGCGGCCTAGTCGGACTCGTCGTGACACCGGAGCAGCGCCTCGCCGATCCGGAGGCGCGTCTTCAGCACGCCCTGGACCTCGCCTACCGCTACCTCGGCCATCGTGATCGCACGGTGGCCGAGATCCGCCGCCACCTCGAGGCCAAGCGGGTGGAGCCATCGACGATCGACGCAGCGGTCGCGGAGCTGCACGAACAGGGCTACCTCGACGACGCGCGTTATGCGCAGCGCTTCGCAGAGGACCGGCGCGCGCTGGACGCCTGGGGCCACGAGCGCATCGAGCGCAAGCTGCGCGACGCCGGTGTCCCGGCCGAGCACATCGCCGCGGCGCTCGCGACGCAGTCACTCGACGACGAGCGCGACGCGGCGATCGAGCTGCTGCGCCGCCGGCTCGGCGCGCCGCCCGCGGACGACCGCGGGCGTGAGCGCGCGCTTGGCCTGCTCGTCCGCCGCGGCTACGACCTGGACCTGGCCTACGACGCCGTCCGGGCGTTCGAGCGCGCCGCCTGACGCCCTGCCCGGCGAGGCAGCGCACCCGAATCCGGGTGATGCTCACACCGCCCAGCGACTGTAGATCCTGCGAAAAGGGAAACCTGCTCGCATGATCATTCTGGGCCTTGTGCTCCTCATCATCGGCATCATCGCCAGCATTCCTGTCCTGTACACCATCGGGATCATCCTGCTCATCGTCGGCCTGATTCTCATGCTCGTCGGCCGGTCCGGCACCATGGTCGCCGGCAGACGCCACTACTGGTAATGCTGATCGCCGGCGTCATCGCGATCTGCGTCGTGCTGTTCGTGCTGGCGCTGCTGGCTCCGAGACTGTCGCGTGGCCCCGAGCGGGCCACGCACAGAGCATTCGGGCTTGGCGGACGCGGCGCTTCGAAGGCGCCGGGCAAGCTCGGTACGTGGCTTGCCAAGCCGTTCAGCAAGAGTTCGCGCGCGGCTGGGAAGAGCGCCTCGACCGGGCGCAGCGCACGCGCGAAGCTCCCACTCTGACTGCGCCGCACCGTGCGGTGATTGCACCGCCTCACGCGCGGTACTAGCATCCTGCGCTGCGAGGGAACCAGCCCATCAGGGCGACGAAAATCGCAGCTAATCCCGAGAATTTTCCGCAGCAGAACACGGCACCAGCGTTGACGCCTTCACACCTCAACCGAAGCTCGCACCCCAAGCGCCAGCACTGAACGTGCCGGCTTCACGCCGGCAGCCGTACGCCATCGTCGACCGCCGTGCTGACCGGCCGGTCCTCTCGCACCCGAATAAGAATCACCGGAGACCGAGCGCTGCGCGGCCACACGCGGCGAGCGGGGAGAGGACACACAGATGGTGGAGATCATCGCGGGGGCCCTCGTGGCAGCGGGCCTCCTTGGCGCGGCATTCCTGCTGTCGCGCGGTCGCGGGAAAGTGGCCGGCAACGGCGCCCCAGCGGTCGACGCGGAGCTCGCCGACCAGCGCGCGCAGGCGCGCGAGGCAGCCCTCGACCGCCGCGCCGCAGAGCTGGAGAAGCGTGCTGCCGAGCTCGAGCAGCGCGAGTCCGCGCTCATCCGTGAGCGCGAGGAAACGGAGGCCGTGCGCTCTGACGCCACCCGTGCGCTCGAGCGCGCGTCAGGCCTCAGCGCCGGCCAGGCCAAGCAGGCCCTGCTGAAGGAGATCGAGGACCAGGCGCGCCACGACTCCGTGCGGATCATCCGCCAGATCGAGGAGGAGACCAAGCGCGACGCCGAGCGCCGCGTGCGCTCGATTCTGAGCGTCGCGATGCAGCGGCTGGCGGCCAGCCATGCGGCCGAGACGACGGTGTCGGTCGTTCAACTGCCAAGCGACGACATGAAGGGGCGGATCATCGGCCGCGAGGG
>Ga0308175_100001676_pt1 | contig 15015 bp, 11 predicted proteins | sample PhyCR1_3_FD_203893 | JGI IMG/M metagenome (GOLD analysis project Ga0308175, IMG submission 203893) | Soil microbial communities from UC Gill Tract Community Farm, Albany, California, United States - DLSLS.C.R1 | ecosystem: Environmental > Terrestrial > Soil > Agricultural land | place: USA...
CCTCAAGACCCACGAACGGCTCTTCCCCTTCTACTTCGCCGAACGCTTCCACATCCAGCGCGCCGAATACGACGCCTACTGCCGCTGGGTCTCCCAGCACCTGCCCGGACTCCGCTTCCACCACCAGGTCGACGCCGTCCACTGGAACCCCGAACACGACGTCTTCGAAGTCGACTACACCCGCCTCGACACCCAGGGCGGCACCCCGGCCCTCGGCCGCACCCACACCCGCAACATCGTCCTCGGCATCGGCACCACCCCCCGCGTACCCGACGCCCTGCGGCCACTCGTCGAAGCACCCGGCGTCCCCGTCATCCACGCCGCCGACTACCTCGACCACCGCGCCACCCTCCTCACCGCAGGCCACATCACCGTCGTCGGCTCCGGACAGTCCGGCGCCGAAGTCTTCCTCGACCTGCTGCGCCACCGCCCCACCGGCCACGAGAAACTGCACTGGATCGGCCGCACCGAAGCGTTCGCACCGATGGAGTACTCCAAACTCGGCCTCGAACACTTCACCCCCGACTACACCCGCTACTTCCACGCCCTCGCCGAACCCGTCCGCGACCGGCTGACCACCGCCCAATGGCAACTGCACAAGGGCATCGACGCGAACACCCTCGCCGCCATCCACGACGAGCTGTACCTGCGCACCCTGAACGGCGGCTGGCCCGACGCCGTCCTCACCCCCGGCGTCCGCGTCCGCACCGCCGGCCGCCTCGCCGCCGGCCAGGTCGAACTCCACCTCGAACACCTCCAGCAAGGCGCCCGCTCCCGGCTCACCACCGACGCCGTCGTCCTCGCCACCGGCTACCGCGAACGCCCCCTCGGCCACCTCCTCGCCGGACTCGACCCCTACCTGCGCCGCGACAGCAGCGAACGCCCACGCATCGGAGAGGACCACCGCCTCGTCCTCGACCCCTCCGTCACCGGCTCCCTCTACGTCCAGAACGCCGAACTGCACACCCACGGCGTCGGCGCCCCCGACCTCGGCCTCACCGCCTGGCGCAGCGCCACCATCCTCAACTCCCTCACCGGCAAGGAGCAGTACCCCCTGCCCACCCGAACCGCCTTCACCACCTTCGGACTCCAACAACCCGCCGCCCGCATGCCGCACGCCAGACAGGCCGGACAACTGACCCCGCTCGTCGAATGAGACCCGGCACGCACACCGGCGGCGCCGGTGCGAAAACCCGCACCGGCGCCGCCGACATGCCCCACCCGAGGATCAGAAGACCGGAGTGCCGTCCCGCGTCAGCTTCCAGTCCACGGACGCGAAGTCCTTCGGATCCAGCACACCCTTCGCGGTCACCCACTCCGCGATCCGGGTACGGATCTCCGTCGACTCCGCCCACAGCTCCTTCGCCGACGCCACATGCGGGAAGGCACCACCGCCATTGGCACGGTAGTTGTTCACCGCCAGCACGAACTGCCGCGCGTCGTCCAGCGCCACACCACCGAACGTCAGGTTTTTGATCCGCGAACCCGCAGGCTGCGCGACGTCGATGTCGTACGACAGACCCGACACATAGTCGTAGTTGTAGTCCGGACGGCCACCCGCGTTCGTCAGCTTGTCCACGTCGACCACCGCACCCGCGGCCGTCTGCACGTAGTACCCCGCCGAGTACTCCAGGTACGCCCGCACCTGCGCACCCGTCATCAGCTTCGCGACCAGCGTGTTGTCGTACACGTACAGACCCGACAGATCCCGGATCGTCACGTCACCGGCCGGGATCTGGGACGTCCGGGAGAACGGCGACGCCTGCGCGATCACCGGCAGCGAGGCGTACTCGGTGCCCGCCAGCGCCGCCTTCACCACGTCCTCCTGGACCTTGGTGATCAGGTCGATGATCGGGGCGTCCTTGTAACGGGCGTCGACCGTCGTCAGGGTCTCGGTCGCCCGGCCCACCACCTGGTTGACGTACGCCACGACCTTGTCGTGCTCGTCCGTCAGCAGCCTCGTGATCCGCGGGTCGTCCGCGACCGTCTTCGAGTCACGCAGCGAAGCGGAGACCGACTCCACCTCCCACCTGCCCTTGCCGAACACCAGCTCGATGTCGAAGACGCTCAGCCGCTCCGCGTAGCACAGCGGCTCCGACAGCACCACCGTCCGGCCGCTCTCCTCGTTGACGACCTTCAGCTCCGGAATCTCCAGATGCGCGTGCCCCACCAGGATCGCGTCGATCCCCGGCACCTGCCGCGCCACATTCGCCGCCGCGTCCTCCACATACGGCAACTGGTCACCGTACGAAGAATTGCCCGACGTACCCGAATGCGCCGACACCACGACCACATCCGCGCCCATCGCCCTCAGCTTCGGCACCCACTTCGCCGCCTGCTCCTCCAGACCCGGGAACGCCAGCTTGCCCTGCACGTACGCCTTGTCCCAGATCGCGATACCCGGGTTGGTCAGACCCAGCACGGCCACCTTCACCGGCGGAGCGCCCGGCACATGGAACTTCTTCATGAAGTAGGGCGGGAAGGCCGGCTTCAGCGTCTTCGCGTCGACGGCGTTGGCGCCCAGCAGCGGAAAGTCCAGCTGGTCCTCGAACTTCCGCAGCGTCTCGATGCCGTAGTTGAACTCGTGGTTGCCGAGCGCCGCCGCGTCATACCCGATCGCGTTCATCGCCTGCGCCATCGGGTGCACCGGACCACCCTTGGCGGTGATCGGGTCGACCTTCGCGTAGTAGTACGTCAGCGGGGTGCCCTGGATCGTGTCACCGGCGTCCAGCAGCAGCGTGTTGCAGCGGCCCCTCTCCTCACGGATCCCCTCGACCAGCGTCGAGATACGCGCCAGCCCCTGCGCGTTGCCCGCCTTGTCGGAGTACTCCGCGTCCTTGAAGTAGTCCCAGTTGAAGACATGACCGTGCAGGTCCGTGGTGCCCATGACGGTCAGGGAGTACCGCTTCACATGCTTCCCCGGCGCCTTCGCCTCCGCGGCCTCGGCCGCCGGAGCCGCCCCCGCACCGGCGATCGCCACCCCCGCCCCGGTCACGGCGGACTTCTTCAGGAACTTCCGGCGGTTCAACGGCATCTCTCGGTCTCCTCGGGGAAACGGTCAACAACGCGCGTAGATTCTGACCCGGGCATGACCGACAACAACAGGTCCATTCGGTTTCGATCTGGTGACCTCAAGCCCCAACTCCGGCCGCGGAAGCGGAAACCACATGACACAGTGGGACGTATGACCCCACCGGCGACCTCACCCCACGGCACCCCCGAGGCCCCCCTCCTCACCGTCCACGGCGAAGCCGAGATCGACACCGAACCCGAGATCGCCCGGATCAGCGTCACCATCACCGCCCGCGGCCGCGACCGCCGCACCACCCTCGACGACCTGACCCGCCGCAACACCACCGCCCTCGACCTCGTCAAGTCCTACGCCGACGCCGTCGAACACCTCACCACCGGCACCATCACCCTCACCCCCGAACTCACCCCCCACGGCCGCGGCGAACGCGTACGCAGCCACCACGGCCGGATCCACCTCACCGCCGAACTCAGCGACTTCACCACCCTCGCCGAACTCACCACCCGACTGGCCGACTTGGAACTCACGCAGGTCGACGGCCCCTGGTGGTCCCTGCGCCCCGACTCACCCGCGCCCGCCCAGGCCCGTCGGCAGGCCGTCCACGAAGCCCTCCGACGAGCCCGCGAATACGCCGACGCCCTCGGCACCACCATCGCCGCACTCGTCGAACTCGCCGACACCGGCGCCGACCACACCCACCCCGGACGCGCCCCCTTCGAACGCGGCGGACGCCGGACCGCACTCGCCCATCCGGACGAACCCGCCCAGCCCCTCGACCTCGAACCCCCACGACTGCGCGTCAGCGCCCAGGTCAGCGCCCAATTCACGATGCGGCCCCCACAGATCTGAATGCCGCAAACGCACGACGTGAAGATTTCGCTCAAAGGAGCGGGCCGTCGCACAATTCAACACTTGTCAATATCCCTTTACCCAACGGTTGTTGAGTAGTCATGAACCCCGGATTTCCTACCCGCGGGTAAGGCCTAGGCTCGAAGTATGCGCCGAGCAAAGATCGTCTGTACTCTGGGCCCCGCCACCGACTCGTACGACCAGATCAAGGCACTCGTCGAAGCCGGAATGGACGTCGCCCGATTCAACCTCAGCCACGGCACCCAGACCGAGCACGAGGTCCGATACCAGCACGTACGAAAAGCCGCCGACGAAACCGGCCGCAGCATCGGAATCCTCGCCGACCTTCAAGGCCCGAAGATCCGCCTCGGCCGATTCAGCGAAGGCCCCGTACTCCTTGAACGCGACGACACCTTCACCATCACCGTCGAAGAAGGCGTCGAAGGCGACCGCCACACCTGCGGCACCACCTACGCCGGCCTCGCCACCGACGTCACCCCCGGCGAACGCATCCTCGTCGACGACGGCAAGGTCTGCCTCGAAGTCACCGCCGTCGACGGCCCCAAGGTCCACACCCGAGTGGCCGAAGGCGGCATCATCTCCGACCACAAGGGCCTCAACCTCCCCGGCGTCGCCGTCTCCGTACCCGCCCTCTCCAAAAAGGACGAGGACGACCTGCGCTGGGCCCTGCGCACCGGCTTCGACATCGTCGCCCTCTCCTTCGTCCGCAGCGGCAAGGACGCCCACGACGTCCACCGCATCATGGACGAAGAAGGCCGCCGCCTCCCCGTCATCGCCAAGGTCGAAAAACCCCAGGCCGTCGACAACATCGACGACATCGTCGCCTCCTTCGACGGCATCATGGTCGCCCGCGGCGACCTCGGCGTCGAAATGCCCCTCGAACAGGTCCCCATCGTCCAGAAACGCGCCATCAAACTCGCCCGGCGCAACGCCAAACCCGTCATCGTCGCCACCCAGATGCTGGACTCGATGATCGAAAACTCCCGCCCCACCCGCGCCGAGGCCTCCGACGTCGCCAACGCCGTCATCGACGGCACCGACGCCGTGATGCTCTCCGGCGAGACCAGCGTCGGCAAATACCCCATCGAGACCGTGCGGACCATGGCCAAGATCGTCACCGCCGCCGAGGAGGACATCCTCGCCATGGGCCTGCCGCCGCTCACCGAACGCAACAAACCCCGCACCCAGGGCGGAGCCGTCGCCCGCGCCGCAGCCGAGATGGGCGACTTCCTCGGCGCGAAGTTCCTCGTGGCGTTCACCCAGTCCGGGGACACCGCCCGCCGGCTCTCCCGCTACCGCTCGCCGATCCCCCTGATGGCCTTCACCCCGGAGCCGGCCACCCGCTCCCAGCTCAGCCTCACCTGGGGCGTGGAGACCTTCCTCGGCCCGGAGGCCGGCTCCACGGACGCCATGGTCGACCAGGTGGACGAACTTCTCCTGCGGTACGGCCGCTGCCAGAAGGGCGACGTCGTGGTCATCACCGCCGGCTCGCCCCCCGGCATCCCCGGCACCACCAACATGGTCCGCGTCCACCACGTCGGCGAGGACGACAGCCCCAAGTAGCGGTGTCTCAGTGCTTGGGGCCCACGTGGGCGTCCATGAGGGCTACGGAGGATTTGCGGGCGACGGAGATGTTGCGGTTGTTCGCCCGTTTCCATTCCACGTGGACCCGCTCCAAGGCATCGGTGAAGAGCCGCACGATGTCCTCGGACAAGTTGGTGAAGAAGTAGCGCGGGTATTCGTAGCGTCTGCGCTCACCGTGGACGAGTCTGGTCGTCCAGTTGGTGGTACGGCAGCCGTCGGAGTGGACGAGGCCCCGAATGAACTCCCACGGGTGAGCGTCGACGATCTCCTGTTGCCAGGGCGCGAGGAGAATCGGCCGTTCGTGCTTCTTGCCGGGGCCGTGCTGGGGGAACAGGCCGGGCCAGTGCTGGTGGTAGCTGGTCACCATGGCGCAGCCCTGTTTGCGGAGCGTATGGACGCGCACCCCGGGGCGTACACGTGTGATGGCCTCGCGACACAGCCGCATGAGCCCGGGCCATGCGTCGGCGCACGCAATCCTGAGGTAGTAGCCGCCGCCCGGGTGCCGGCGGATGCACCCGTCGCCGAGATAGAGGCCCAGCAGGTACGCGTACGCGAGGGCGTCGGAAGGCGGCCCGGGCGGAGGGGGCGTGCGGAGCAGCGGTTCGAGGCGGTCCTGCCATGAGCGGATCGCCGCACGCGAGATACCGGTCTCACGGCTCACCGAATTCAGGCTGCGTCCCTGGGCGACCAGAGCGAGGGCTCGCTTGCGTGTGCCGATGTCGTACATGCGGCCACTCTGCGAAGGCGATCGCGGCGACACGCGGTGAAATGCGGAGTTCAGGAGAATGAGAGGATCCGCTTGTGAATAGTGACCTTCAGATCGAAGGAAAAGTGCCCCGGGTCGGATTCGAACCGACACTGTATGGGTTTTGAATCCATTGCCTGCTGCCAATTGGGCTACCGGGGCCCAGTGAATCGAAGGTTGACCCCGACCCGCTGCCTGACCACCTTACCGCAGCTAGGTAGGCTCTTGTCAGCAGTACCGACCTGCCTCGTACCAAGGAGCCCGAGTGACCGCCCCCGAGTCGCCCCAGCCCGTAGACGTGCCCGACGACGACAAGTCGCACGTGCCTCCGCTGACGACCCGTGTCGTCATCGCCGAGGACGAGGCCCTGATCCGGCTCGACCTGAAGGAGATGCTGGAGGAGGAGGGGTACACCGTCGTCGGCGAGGCCGGGGACGGCGAGCAGGCCGTCGAACTGGCCCGCGAGCACCGCCCGGACCTGGTGATCCTCGATGTGAAGATGCCCAAGCTCGACGGCATCTCCGCGGCCGAGAAGATCGCCGAGGAGTCCATCGCCCCGGTCCTGATGCTGACCGCGTTCTCGCAGCGCGACCTGGTGGAGCGGGCCCGGGACGCCGGTGCCATGGCCTACCTGGTGAAGCCGTTCAGCAAGAGCGACGTCGTCCCGGCGATCGAGATGGCGGTGTCCCGGTTCACCGAGCTGCGGGAGCTGGAGAAGGAGGTCGCGGACCTCACCCTGCGGCTGGAGACGCGCAAGCTGGTGGACCGTGCGAAGTCCATCCTGCAGACGGAGTACGGGCTGACCGAGCCGGCCGCGTTCCGCTGGATCCAGAAGACCTCGATGGACCGGCGTCTGTCGATGCAGCAGGTCGCCGAGGCGGTCATCGCGGACAACGACGAGAAGAAGTCCGCGAAGAAGGGCTGACCGGCCCCCGTACGCGGGACGAGGCCCGCGCCCCGGAGAAGGGGGCGCGGGCCTCGTCGTGTCCGGCGTCCGCGGCGGGGTCAGTCCTCGCCGAGGTACGCCTTGCGCACCGACTCGTCGTGCAGCAGGTCCTGTCCGCTGCCGGAGAGGACGATGCTGCCGACCTCCATGACGTGGCCCTGGTCGGCGAGCGAGAGCGCCGCCTGGGCGTTCTGCTCGACCAGCAGGATCGTCGTGCCCGAGGCCTTCAGCTCGATGATGGTCGCCATGATCTTCTGCATCATGATCGGCGACAGGCCCATGGAGGGTTCGTCGAGCATCAGCAGCTTGGGCTGGGACATCAGGGCCCGGCCCATGGCGAGCATCTGCTGCTCACCGCCGGAGAGGGTGCCGGCGGCCTGCTTCCTGCGTTCCCCGAGGATGGGGAAGAGGTCGTAGGCGCGCTGGATGTCCTTCTCGATGCCGTCCTTGTCCTTGCGGAGGAAGGCGCCGAGCTGGAGGTTCTCGGCGATGGTGAGGCGCGGGAAGATGTGCCGGCCCTCGGGGGAGTGGGCGAGTCCGAGGGAGACGATCTTGTGTGCCGGGACGCCGGTGAGTGGTTTGCCGTCGAAGAGGATCTTTCCGGAGCTGGGCTTGAGCAGTCCGGAGAGGGTTCGCAGGGTGGTCGTCTTCCCGGCGCCGTTGGTGCCGATGAGGGTGACGACCTGGCCGGCCTCGACGCTGAACGAGATGCCCTTGACGGCTTCGATCTTGCCGTAGGCGACCCTGAGGTCCTCGACCTCCAGCAGTGCGGTCACTGGGCCTCTCCCTTGGTGGTGCTGGTGCTCTCCGCGCTGTCGCCGTCCGTGTCGCCGCCGGTGTCGGCGTCGGCGGGTGCGGTGTCGTCGGCGCCGGTGGCGTCGGCCTGCGCGGGCTCGGGTTCGGCGTCGGCCTTCGGGGCCTGGGTCCCGGTGTCGGCGGCGGCCTCCGCTGCCTCGACCTCGGCGGCCTCGGCCTGGCCGGGGTCGCCCTCGAAGGGTTCGCCAAGGTAGGCGGCGACGACCCGGTCGTCGGCCTGGACGACCTCGGAGGTGCCCTCGACGAGCTTCTCGCCCTGGACGAGGACGGCGACGCGGTCGCAGAGGTTGAAGATGAAGCGCATGTCGTGCTCGATCACGAGGACGGCGATGCCCTTGTCCCGGATGGCGAAGACCAGTTCCTCGGTGGTCCGGGTCTCCTGCGGGTTCATGCCGGCCGTCGGCTCGTCGAGGAGCAGCAGGCCGGGTTCGCTGGCGAGCGCCCGGGCGATCTCCAGCTTGCGCTGCTCGCCGTAGGGCAGGTTGCGGGCGAGATGGTCGCGCTTGGCGGCCAGGCCGACGAACTCGAGGAGTTCCATGGCCTTGGCCTCGGACTCCTTCTCGGCCTTGCGGAAGCCGGGGCCGCGCAGGAGTGCGGACCAGAGGCCTTCCTTGGTGCGGGTGTGGCGGCCGACGAGGACGTTCTCCAGGACGGTCATGTTGGCGAAGAGCCGGATGTTCTGGAAGGTCCGGGCGATGCCCGCCTGGGTGACCAGGTGCGGTTTGGGCGGGAGCACCTTGCCCTTGAAGGCGACGGTGCCTTCGGTGGGGACGTACAGGCCGGTGAGGCAGTTGAAGAACGTGGTCTTGCCGGCGCCGTTGGGGCCGATCAGGCCGACGATCTCGCCGCTGTTGACGGTGAAGTCGACGGATCGGACGGCGGTGAGGCCGCCGAAGCGCATGGTGACGTCACGGGCTTCGAGTACGGGTGTCGTCATGGTTCTTTACGCCCCTGCCTTGGTGACGGCCGGTTCGTCGGTGAGCGTTCGCTGTTCGGGGACGTCGAGTTGGCCGATTTCGTGGAATTCGAGCTGGCGGCGGCGGTTGGCGATGATGCCCTCCGGCCGGAAGCGCATCAGCAGGACCAGCGCGATGCCGAAGGCGAGCAGTTCGTAGTTCTGCAGGAACTGGAGCTTCTCGGGGACCAGGTAGAGGACGCTGGCGCCGAGGAGGGGGCCGCTGACGGTGCCCATGCCGCCGAGGACGACGGCGGCGAGGAGGAAGGCCGAGTTGGGCGGGGCGGCGCCGGCGAACTGGTAGGGCTGGGGGTTGACGCTGTAGTTGACGTGGGCCATCACGGTGCCGGCGAGGCCGGCGAGGGAGGCGCCGAGGGCGAAGGCGATCAGCTTGACGCGGAAGCCGTTGATGCCCATGGCGGTGGCGGCGGTCTCGTCCTCGCGGATGGCGATCCAGGAGCGGCCGATGCGGGAGTCGGCGGCGCGGGTGAAGACGAGTACGACGATGGCCGTGACGATGAGCATGAGGAACAGGTAGTTGGCGAACCGGCCGAGGGTGAATCCGCCGATGTCGTGTGCTTCGCCGAACTGGAATCCGAGGATGTTCAGGTCGGGGATCTGGGTGATGCCGTTGGGGCCGCGGGTGATGTCGGGTCCGGAGTCGCCGTCGAGGTTGTTGACGGTGATGCGGAAGATCTCTCCGAAGCCGAGGGTGACGATGGCCAGGTAGTCGCCGCGCAGTCGCAGGGTGGGGGCGCCGATGAGGACGCCGAAGACGAGCGAGGCGGCCATGCCGGTGAGGGCGGCGGCCCAGAAGGGGAAGTGGACTCCGGAGAAGCGGGAGTACTCGGAGCCCGAGACGAGGGCCGCCGCGTAGGCGCCGACGCCGAGGAAGGCGACGTAGCCGAGGTCGAGGAGGCCGGTGAGGCCGACGACGATGTTCAGGCCGAGGGCGACGGTGGCGAAGATGAGGATGTTGACGCCGACGTTGGCGTTGTGGTCGTCGCTCTGGGTGAAGGGGAAGATGACGGCGGCGAGGAAGGCGAGCGTCGAGGCGAAGCCCTTGTGCTGTGCGGCCATGGTCGCGTAGCGGTCGACGAGGCCGGTGTGCATCAGGCCCCAGGCGGCGAAGATGACGAGGAGGAGGAAGCCGATGAAGGTTTCGCTCGCGTCGTTGTCGATGCCGATGCCGTAGGTGAAGGCGATGAGGGCGATGGCGGTGCCGGCGGTGATGATGCCGCGCTCGATGAGCGGGGACAGGGTGCCGGGGCGGGGCTGTGCGGGCTTGGTGAGGTAGCCGCGCAGGCCGGTGCCGGGGGCCGGGTGCGGCAGGGCGAGGGCGCCGATGACGGGGAGTGCGGAGGCGGCCATGGCGACGTAGGCGCCGGGGTCGAGGTTGACCAGGCCGTTCAGGTCGACGGCGATGGCGATGCCGGTGAACCAGCAGACGGTGAACGCCGACAGGGCGGTGAGGAAGACGGGGGAGGTGGCGCCGGCGGGGTTGAGCCAGCGCAGGCCCTTGGTGTTCCACAGGGTGAGGGCGAACAGCAGGGTGAGGGCGCCGGCGACGAGGGCGAGGATCTGCAGGCCCGCGGGGTAGCCGTAGACGGTGAGGTCGCCGGGGAACGCGGGGGTCCAGGTCCAGCTCAGGAAGGTGCTGGCGATGGTGCCCACGGCGCCGATGGCGATGAGCAGGCGGGCGGCGGCGGGCGGCAGCGGGACGGGTCCGTGCGCGACTGTGGCCGGTGCTGTGGTGGTGGTTTCGGTCATGGTGCTCACGCCCTGTCCGCGACGCGTTCGCCGAGCAGGCCTTGTGGTCTGAAGAGGAGTACGAGGATGAGGAGGACGAAGGCCCAGACGGCGGCCCAGCCGCCTCCGCCGAGTTGCTGCATGCCGGGGATGTCGGCGATGTAGGCGGTGGCCATGGCTTCGGCGAGGCCGAGGACGAGGCCGCCGAGCATGGCGCCGTAGATGTTGCCGATGCCGCCGAGGACGGCCGCGGTGAATGCCTTGAGGCCGGCGATGAAGCCCATGTCGTAGGAGACGGAGCCGTACTTGAGGCCGTAGGAGAGGCCGGCGACGGCGGCGAAGAAGCCGCCGATGGCGAAGGCGATGACGATGATGCGGTTGGTGTCGATGCCCATGAGCTGTGCGGTGTCCGGGTCCTGGGCGGTGGCCTGCATGGCGCGGCCGGTGCGGGAGAGCCGGACGAAGAAGGCGAGGACGGCCATGCACAGCGGGGCGGCGATGATGAGGAAGACGTCGCCGCTCTGTACGGTCACGGAGCCGAGGTGCAGCGGGCCGAAGGGCAACTGCGGGAAGACCCGGGCCGACTTGGCGTCGGGGTACCAGTTGAAGACCGCCTGCTGCAGGGCGAGTGACAGGCCGATCGCGGTGATGAGTGGTGCGAGGCGTGGTGCGCCGCGCAGGGGGCGGTAGGCGAAGCGCTCGGCGCCGACGGCGATGAGCACGGCGACCAGTGCGCCGCCGATGAGCATCGCCGGCAGGGCTATCCACATGGATATGCCGTCCGGCAGGGCGAGGTAGACCGTGAGTGCGCCGAAGCCTCCGGTCATGAAGATCTCGCCGTGGGCGAAGTTGATGAGCTGGACGATGCCGTACACCATCGTGTAACCGATGGCGATCAGCCCGTACATCGAGCCGAGGAACAGCCCGTTGGCCAGCTGCTGCGGCAGGGTGTTCACCGCATGGCCTCCATGTGGTGGGGAGAGTCAAGGGGGGCGTAGAAGGCGGGCCGCGCGGTGACGGTGGTCTGCGCCGCGCGGCCCTGGTGGTGCGGAGTGTCCGGCTGGGTTACTTCGGGTTGGCGACGCCGCTCTTGGCGGACTTCCACTCGCCCTTGGTGACCTGGTAGACGGTCAGCTGCTTGTTGGTGGTGTCGCCGTACTCGTCGAACGAGATCTTGCCGGAGATGCCGTCGAAGGAGCTCTTCTGGACGGCGTCGACGACCTGCTGGCGGGCGTCGGAGGGCACCTTGCCGTCCTTCACGACCTGGCCGACGGCCTTGATGATGGCGGTGGTGGCGTCGTAGGCGTAGGAGCCGTAGGTGCCGTAGTCGCCGGGGTACTTCTTGGCCTTGTAGGCGGCCACGAAGTCCTTGGCGGCGGGCAGGGTGTCGACGGGGACGCCGATGGAGGTGACGAGGTCGCCCTCGGCGGCCTTGCCGGCGGTCTTGATGTAGGTCGGGGTGAACATGCCGTCGCCGCCGAACAGCGGGATCTTGGCGCCTGCGTCCTTGAGCTGCTTGGTCAGCACCTGGGACTCGTCGTACTGGCCGCCGTAGTAGAGGATCTCGGCGCCCGAGTTCTTGATCTTGGTGGCGAGGGTGGAGAAGTCGCGGTCACCAGTGTTGACGTGGTCGGTGCCGACGATCTTGCCGCCCTGCTTGGCGAACTGGGCCTTGAAGATCTTGGAGAGGCCGGCGCCGTAGGTCTGCTTGTCGTCGACGACGAAGGCCTTCTTCTTCTTGAGGCCGTTGTACGCGTAGTCGGCGGCGAAGGCGCCCTGGAGGGCGTCGGTGGTGGCCGTGCGGAAGTAGGACTTGAACGGGCGGGACTTGCTGGTCTGCCAGTTCTTGCCCTGGGTCAGCTCGGGCGCGGTGTTGGAGGGGGAGATCTCCACCAGGTTGGCCGAGGCGAGGGTCTGCTGCATCTGGGTGGCCACGCCGGAGTTGAGCGGGCCGACGACGCCGAGGACGTCCTTCTCGGCGACGAGCTGGGAGGCGTTCTGCTGGCCGGTGGCGGGGATCGCCTTGTCGTCCAGTGCCTTGATCTTGAAGGTGACGCCGGGGACGGTCTTGTTCTTGTTGGCGTCGTCGACGGCGATCTGGGCGCCGTACTGGATGCCGAGACCGGTCGCGGAGTTCTGGCCGGTCAGCGGGGCGTCGACGCCGATCGTGACCGTCACGTTGCCGCTGTCGCCGCCCTTGCTGTCGTCATTGCGGGAGCCGCAGGCGGTGAGGGTCAGAGCTCCGGTGGTCAGAACGGAGGTAAGAATCACCAGAGAACGCTGTCGCACAATCGATCCTTTCCGCAGGCACGTTCGCCCCGTGTGGTGGGGCCGTGGGTGCCGCGCCGGTACCGAACTCCCGATGGAGCGGTGACTGGCCGTGACTCTAGGCGTGTGTGGACAACGTGGAGGAGTGCTTGTCCAAGGCTGTGACGCTCTTGTTATGACACGAGGTAATGCAGAGCGGTACGGCGTGGGGGGAACGCATGAATTCAGGTCGATTCGCCCTGTCCACATTCTGAGAACTCGCAGGACCGCGACGGCGCGTTCAGGCGTCTCGACGGTTTTGGTAATTACACAAGTCTGTTGCTGCAGGCGACTTTCGGGGCTGCCGCGTGGTCCTGGGACCGGTGGGCGCGGTGGCCGAAACCGAGAATCTGGATTGCGCGCGTATTACATAGAGTTACCGCAAGGAAAGGAGCCCGACGGCTTCGGCGCTTTTCCGCATTCCGCCCATGGGGAGGGTTGTGGTGATCTTGCGGGGAGAGCGTCCTTTTGTCCGGAAGCGGGGGCGCGGCGCGGTGCGGCGGCGTCCGGACGCGTTCGGCGGCGAGGGCGCGGATCCGTCCGGAGCGGGGCGAGTGGGCTCGCGAACCTGTCGGGCCGTCAACTCGGCTGCGGCGGTGGGACGGTGACGCGGTTTCGCATCGCGGTCACCGGGTGGGGAAGGGGGCCGGCGGGGCCTCGGTGGCCCCGCCGGGCAGCGGTCAGGCGCCGGTGGCCGGCACGTGCGCCTCGTCGCCCTTGCGGACGTCGCGCAGCAGGCACGTCAGCCGGGCGGTGCACACCCGGCGCCCCTCCTCGTCACTGATGACGATCTCGTACGTGGCCGTGGAGCGCCCCCGGTGCACGGGTGTGGCCACGCCGGTCACCAGGCCCGAGCGGGCGCCGCGGTGGTGGGTGCAGTTGAGGTCGACGCCGACCGCGATCTTCGAGCTGCCGCCGTGCAGCATGGAGCCGACCGAGCCCAGGGTCTCCGCCAGCACCGCGGACGCGCCGCCGTGCAGCAGCCCGTACGGCTGGGTGTTGCCCTCGACCGGCATGGTGCCGACGACCCGCTCCGCCGACGCCTCCAGGATCTGCACGCCCATGCGGGTGCCGAGGTGGCCCGCGGAGAACAGTGCGGGCAGGTCGACGCCGAGCGCGGCGTACTCGTCGACGACCTCCTGCGGGAATTTCACCTGCTGCTGCTCACCCATGGGCGCGGCTCCGTTCTCGTACAGCTGTCACGTGGCTGAGCAAACGCTCAGTCGGTCGCCGATTGTTCCAGACGGCCTTTCGGGCGGGCCGGGCGGCGGTCGCCCGGGTCGCTCCCCGGTGCGTCCCCGAGGGCGTGCTCCAGCCGGACCACGACGGACTTGCTGGCGGGTGTGTTGCTGGTGTCGGCCGTGGCGTCCAGCGGCACCAGTACGTTGGTCTCCGGGTAGTAGGCCGCGGCGCAGCCCCGGGCCGTCGGGTAGTGCACGACGCGGAAGCCGGGCGCCCGCCGCTCCACGCCGTCCCGCCACTCGCTCACCAGGTCGACGTACGACCCGTCGGCGGCCCCCAGGGCGCGCGCGTCCTCGGGGTTCACCAGCACGACGCGGCGGCCGCCCGTGATGCCCCGGTAGCGGTCGTCCAGGCCGTAGATGGTGGTGTTGTACTGGTCGTGCGAGCGCAGCGTCTGCAACAGCAGCCGCCCGGCGGGGAGTTCCGGGTACTCCACGGGGGCCGCGGTGAAGTTCGCCTTGCCGGTCGCGGTCGGGAATCGGCGCTCGTCGCGCGGCGCGTGCGGCAGGGCGAAGCCCCCGGGGCGGGCCACCCGCGCGTTGAAGTCCTCGAAGCCGGGGATCACGCGCGCGATGCGGTCGCGGATCGTCGCGTAGTCCTTCTCGAACTCCTCCCAGGGCACCCTGCTGTCCGCGCCGAGCACCCGGCGCGCCAGCCGGCACACGATCGCCGGTTCGGACAGCAGGTGCCGGCTCGCCGGCTCCAGGCGGCCGCGCGAGGCGTGCACCATGCCCATGGAGTCCTCGACGGTCACGAACTGCTCGCCGCCG
>Ga0308175_100001677_pt1 | contig 15012 bp, 13 predicted proteins | sample PhyCR1_3_FD_203893 | JGI IMG/M metagenome (GOLD analysis project Ga0308175, IMG submission 203893) | Soil microbial communities from UC Gill Tract Community Farm, Albany, California, United States - DLSLS.C.R1 | ecosystem: Environmental > Terrestrial > Soil > Agricultural land | place: USA...
GAACGACCGGCGAGGGAGGACGCATCAGTGACAACCCCCGCACCAACCCGACCTAGAATTGCGCGGTGACCAGCGCCCCGCAGCAAGCCGCCCCGGCCCGGTCGATGCGCGAGCGCATCGTCGAGGCCGCAGTCGCGCTGACGACCGAGGTGGGGTGGGCGCGGGTCACGATGGCGACGATCGCCGAACGGGTAGGGGTGAGCCGGCAGACCGTCTACAACGAGGTCGGCACCAAGCAGGGTCTCGCGGAGGCGATGATCCTGCACGAGCTCGACCGGTTCCTCGGCGTGGTGAGCGAGGCGTTCGACCACCACCCGGACGACCTGGTGGCGGCGATCCGCGAGGCGTCGTACGGCGTGCTCGTGCTCGCCCAGGACAACCTGCTGCTGCACGCGGTCGTGTCCGCGACCCACGGCGCCGACACCGAGCTGCTCCCGCTGCTGACGACGCACGCCGAGTCGCTGCTCGCGGCGGCCAAGATCGTGGTGGCCGACCGGATCGAGCCCTACGAGCTGCGGATGGACGACGAGCACCTCGAGGCCGCGATCGACATGGTCGTGCGGGTGGTGCTCAGCCACGTCATGCAGCCGTCGGGGCCGCCGGAGCGTACGGCCGACGACATCGCGTGGATCTCCGCCCGGGTGCTGCGCAGCCCGTGAAGGGAGAGGTCGCTGGCTGCGCACAGGTCCGGCTGGGCTCTCCCACCGGCCGCGCGGTCATCACGGCCGCCGTGCTCGGCTCGGGCATGACCCTGCTCGACGGGACCGTCGTCAACGTCGCGCTGCGCACCATCGGTCGAGACCTGGACGCGAGCCTCGCCCAGCTGCAGTGGATCACCAACGGCTACCTGCTCTCGCTGGCCAGCCTGATCCTCATCGGCGGCTCGCTGGGCGACCGGTTCGGCCGGCGGCGGGTCTTCGAGATCGGGACCGTGTGGTTCGCGATCGCGTCCCTCGCTTGCGGCCTCGCGCCCACGCCGGCGGCCCTGATCGTCGCGCGGGTCCTCCAGGGCGCCGGCGCGGCGCTGCTGACCCCCGGCAGCCTGGCGATGATCCAGGGCACCTTCCACCGCGATGATCGCGCCCAGGCGATCGGCTCCTGGTCGGGCCTGGGCAGCATCGCGGCGGCGCTGGGTCCGTTCGTCGGCGGTGGCCTCGTGCAGTACGCCTCCTGGCGCTGGATCTTCCTGATCAACCTGCCGCTGGCCGTGCTCGCGGTCGTGGTGGCCCGGACCCGCGTCCCCGAGACCAGCGATCCCGACGCCCCGGACCAGTTCGACGTCACCGGCGCGGTGCTGGCGACGCTGGCGCTGGGTGGGGCGACGTACGCCCTGATCGAGTGGGGTGGTCCCCTCGCGCCGTGGGCGGCCGGCCTCGCGGTGCTGGCCGGTGTCGCGTTCTGGTGGGTGGAGCACCGCAGCGCCCACCCGATGCTCGCGCTGGGGATCTTCGCCAACCGCAACTTCAGCGCGGCCAACGCCATGACCCTGCTGGTGTACGCCGCCCTCGGCGCCGTGCTGTTCTTCCTGGTGCTCCAGCTGCAGACCGTCGGTGGCTACGGTCCGCTCGGCGCGGGCATCGCCACCCTCCCGATCACGGTCTGCATGCTCTTCCTCGCGGCCCGTGGGGGCGCCCTGGCGGCGCGGATCGGTCCGCGGATCCCGATGACGGTGGGCCCGCTGGTGATGGCCTGCGGGACGCTGCTGCTGCTCCGGGTCGGTCCCGACGTCGTCTACCTGACCGACGTGCTGCCGGGCCTGACCGTCTTCGGCCTCGGCCTGGCCATGATGGTCGCGCCGCTGACCGCGACCGTCCTCGCCTCCGCCCCGGACGAGCACGCCGGCATCGCCAGCGGCGTCAACAACGCGGTCGCGCGCTCGGGCTCGCTGCTCGCCGTCGCCGCGCTCCCGGTCGCGGTGGGACTGAGCGGCGCGGAGTACGCCGACCCCGTGGCCTTCGACGCGGCGTACCGCTCCGCCGTGGTCTCCTGCGCCGTCCTGCTCGCCCTCGGCGGCCTGCTGTCCTGGGCCACGATCCGGCAGACCGGGGTGTCGCGGGTGGCGCGCCGAGGACGGTGACTCCGGCTCTTCCCGGGGCCGCGCCTCGCGGCTAGCATGAGCGTCAGTCGATGCGCATCACGAAACGGAATGCACAATGCGCAACAAAAGCGTCGCTCGGACCATGGTCAGGCTGCTGGAGCAGGCGCGGTACGAGGTGCTGCCCACCGGCACCACCGAGGACAAGGTCCTCGAGCACCTGCCGCGTGACCGCACGATCACCGTCACCGCCTCGCCGTCCAAGGGGCTCGAGGCCACCCTCGACCTCGCCGAGCGGCTCACCGGCCACGGCTACACGACCGTCCCGCACCTCGCCGCCCGCATGGTCAGCGGCCGCAGCGAGCTCACCGAGATCTGTGCCCGGCTCACCGGCAAGGGCATCACCCGGGTCTTCGTTCCCGGCGGCGACTCCGAGCCGGTCGGCGACTACCCGGACGCGCTGGCCCTGCTGAAAGACCTCGCCGACCTCGGCAGCCCGTTCGGGCAGGTCGGCATCACCGGCTACCCCGAGTCCCACCCCACGATCCACGACGACCTCACCGTGCAGTCGATGTGGGACAAGCGGCACCACGCCACCCACATCGTCAGCAACCTGACCTTCGACCCCGCCGCGGTCTCGTCCTGGGTCCGGCGACTGCGCTCCCGCGGGGTGACCATGCCGCTGCTGCTCGGCCTGCCCGGCCCGGTCGAGCGAGCCAAGCTGCTGGCGATGGCGACCCGGATCGGCGTCGGCGAGTCGACGCGGTTCCTGGTCAAGCACAAGGGGACCTTCGCCCGGCTCGCGGCACCAGGGGGCTTCACCGGGGAGCGGTTCCTGGAGAAGTGCGCCCCGGCGCTCGGGGAGCCCGACGCGCTGGTCGACGGCCTGCACGTCTTCACGTTCAACCAGATCGCCGAGACCGAGGCCTGGCGCAACGACCTGCTCGTCGGGCTGCGCAACCGGCTGGCCTGAGGGCGGCGTCGTCAGTCGGTGAGGCGGCGTACCGAGGGCGGGACCGGCAGGTCCGCGGACCACGGGGCCGGGAGCGGCGCGCCCAGCACGGTGCGCAGCGGCACCAGCCCGCTCCACACGTCCGGCTCGGCGTCGGCCTCGGCGGGGGTGGCCGGCCAGTCGTCGGCGACCTTGAGCAGCCAGGAGCCCTCGCGGATCGGAAGCGAGAGCGCCAGCGTGGCGGCGAGCTCCTTGCGGTTCGGTGGGCGCACCTCGGCCCGGCGTCCGGGGAGGAGCACGTCGCTGAAGAGGTCGAGCGCGGCCTCCTGGTCCTCGACCGGCTCGAGCGGGCCGCGGATCGTGGCGGAGCGGTAGTTGACCGACGACTCGAACGTGGTCGGCGCGACCACCAGCGCATCCAGGGTGAACACCGTCAGCACGGCAGGCGCGCCGCTCGCCACCCGGCGCAGTGCGCCGGCGCCGGTCGAGCCGTGCAGCAGCACCCGGTCGCCGTCGCGCGCGTAGAGCATGGGGACGGCGAGGGGCTCGCCGTCGGCAATGCAGGCGAGCACCCCGGCCAGCTGTGAGTCGAGCAGGGCGTCGAGCGCGGCGCGGTCGGTGACGCCCTGCTCGGGGAAGCGGTTCAGCTCCGTCACGAAGACATCAGACCACCGGCGGGCTCGACACGTCACGAGCCACGAGGTCGGCCAGGGCCGCCTCGAGCCGGGCGTCGCCGGTCTCGACGACGGTCAGCGGCAGCCCGATCCGCGCCGCGGCGTCCTCGGCCAGCTCGCGCAGGTCGGGGTCGGGCCGCTGAGCCAGCCACACGACCCGCGTGTAGTGGCCGAAGTAGGTGTCGCGCAGCTCCGGCCACCGGTCCAGCCCGAGCTCCTGGAGCACGGTGCGCGCGAACGAGCGCACCAGGAAGTCGGTGAGCAGATAGGTGCCCGGTTGCTCGTCGAAGAAGCGCTCGATGCGCGACTCCCCGGCGTACAGGTCGTAGCAGTGCAGGCCGGGCAGCCGCCGCAGCGCCAGCTCTCGGCACACCTCGTCGAGGGCGCCGTAGGTCCCGCAGTCGGCGTACCCCACCACGACCTCGTCGTACGACGGGGCGAGGTCGACCGCGAGGCGGCGCACCTCTCCCGCGATCTGCTGGGGCTGGTTGTGCAGCAGCGGCGGCAACGGGTGCACGTCGACCGGCCAGCCGTGGCGGGCCACGACGTGTGCCGCGGGCTGGGCGATGGCCCCGCAGGCGATGAGCGCGGCTCGGTTTCGAGACGGTTGCTGCGCAACCTCCTCAACCACCGGAGGATCGACCTGCGCAACGTCCTCAACCACCGGAGGATCGACCTGCGCAACCTCCTCAACCACCGGAGGATCGACTTGCGCGACCTCCTCAACCACCGAGGGGGCGACCTCAGAAGGCGAGCTGCTCGACGAAGCGGTCGTTGAAGTCGGGGCGGTCGGAGAGCTCGACATAGGTCACCTCCTTCAGCAGCGTCCGGGCGCCGGCGCGCTCGCGCACCGAGAGCAGCGCCATCTTGGCCCCCTCCCCGGCCACGTTGCCGGCCGAGACGATCCGCAGCACCGGCAGCTTCGGGACCAGCCCGATCCGCACCGCGGAGGCGGGCGAGAGGTAGCTGCCGAAGGAGCCCGCGAGCAGCACCTGCTGGACGTCGCGGTGCTCGAGGCCGAGCTCCTCGAGCAGCAGGCTCCAGCCGGTGGAGATCGCGGCCTTGGCGAACTGCAGCTCGCGGACGTCGCGCTGGGAGAGCACGACGCACTCGTCGACCTTCGAGTCCGGGTGGGGCCGGTGCAGCACGAACACCCGCTCCTCGCCGATCCGGGTGAGCCGGGCGGCCAGCGCGGGCGCGATCTCCCCGGCCGTCTCCTCGGGGACGAAGCGGCCCGTGGAGTCGAGCAGGCCGACCCGGACCAGTTCGGAGACGGCGTCGACGAGGCCGGAGCCGCACAGGCCGCGGGGCTCGACGTCACCGATCACGGAGAGCCCGACGGTCTCGGCGCCGTCCGGGTCCAGCTTCACGACCTCGATCGCCCCGTCGGCGGCCCGCATCCCGCAGCGGATTGCCCCACCCTCGAACGCCGGTCCGGCCGGCGCGGCGGTGGAGAGGATCCGCTCGCCGTCGCTGAGCACGATCTCGCAGTTGGTGCCGACATCGATGAAGAGCCGGGTCCGCTTGTCGCGGTCCATCCCGGTGGCCAGCATCCCGGCGACGATGTCGCCGCCGACGTAGGCGCCCAGCGCCGGGAAGAGATAGGCCCGGGCCCGCGGGTGCAGCGCCAGACCGAGGTCGGCGGCGAGCACCGACGGCGGCTGCGAGGTCGACATGACGAACGGCGCGACCCCCAGCGGCTCGGGGTCGATGCCGAGCGCCAGCGCGGTCATGGTCGCGTTGCCGGCCACCGCGACCTCGTAGACGCGGGCCGGGTCCACCCCCGCCTCGCCGCACACCTGGGCCGCCAGCTCGGCCAGCGTCTGGGCCGCGGCGGACTGCAGGCGCTCCAGGGCGCGCGGGTCGAGCATCGTCGCGCTGATCCGGGTGATCACGTCGCCGCCGAACGGCTGCTGGCGGTTGAGCACGGAGGCGACCGCGAGCGGGGTGCCGGTGGTGACGTCGAGCAGCGTGGCCACCACCGTGGTCGTCCCGAGGTCGAAGGCGATCGCGTGGCGCTCGGCGGTCGTGTCTCCGGGCTCGACCTCGACGAGGGCCTCGTCGACGATCACCGCGGTCACCTTGAAGTCGCCCTCGCGAAGAACACCGGGCAGCCGCCGCAGCACGTGCAGGTCGGCCACCGGATCGAGGTCGTCGATCGCCTCGAGCAGCCGGTCGAGGTCGGTGCGCTGGTCGGCGAGGGTGGGTTCGTCGAGCTCGACGTACCTCTTCTGCAGGGCCGGGCGCAGGATCACCTGCCGGCCGACGCCCACGGTGGCGGCCTTGGGTCGGGTGGTGAGCGGGGGTACGTCGACGGCGAGGTCGCGGGTCGCCTGCACCAGGCAGGCCAGCCGCCAGCCGTCGTCGAGCTGCTCGCGGCTGAACGTGCGCAGGTCGTGGCGCGAGATCGGGGTCGACCCGTCGATTCGCACCCGGCACTTGTGGCAGGTGCCGTGGCCGCCGCAGGTGGAGTCGATCGCGATGCCGTTCCACGACGCGGAGTCGAAGACGGTCACGCCCGGGGGCACACGCACCGAGCGGTGCGTGGGAGGTGCCTCCCCGCCCGACTCGACCACGAACGAGAGCTCGACGCGGCCGGTGCCGTCGTGTGGTGCCGCCTCGGCGCCGGGCGGCTCGAGCAGGCCCTCCCGGCGGACCTCGTCGAGGAAGAAGTCGCTGCCGGGGAGGTCGCCGGCGTCGCCGCTCTCGGGGGTGCTCACGCGCAGCTCACGCCGTCGCAGCCTGCCTGGCCCGGTGGGCCGCGATCCAGGCCATGCCCCACTCGTCGTGGTCGAGCAGCAGGTCGGCCCCCTTGACCGCGTCGACGATCTGGGGCGTGCGGACGTCCATGATCGCGCTGGTCAGGCCCGCCTGCATCGCCATCGGCAGGAACGCCGCCCCGAGCGTGTGCCGGTCGGGCATCCCGAAGGAGACGTTGGAGGCGCCGAGGGTCATGTTGACCCCGAACTCGTGGCGGATGCGGGAGATCGTCTCCAGCGTGGTGCGCACGACGGTGGTGTCGGCGCCGATCGGCATCGCGAGCGGGTCGATGACGATGTCGGCGGCCGCGATGCCGTACTCCTGGGTGGCGACCCGGATGATCTTGGCGGTCAGCTCGAGGCGCTTGTCGGCCTCCATCGGGATCTCGTCGGCATCGTTGGGCAGCGCGATGATCGCGGCGTCGTGCTTCTTGACCAGCGGCAGGATCTGCTCGAGCCGCTCGTCCTCGGCGGTGACGGAGTTGACCAGCGCCCGGCCCTGGTACGCCGCGAGCCCGGCCTCGAGCGCCTCGACGACCGAGGAGTCGATGCAGACCGGGGTGTCGGTGAGCTCCTGCACGAGCCGGATCGCGCGGACCAGCAGGTCGGCCTCGTCGGTGAGCGGCACCCCCATGTTGACGTCGAGCACGTCGGCGCCGCCGGCGACCTGGGCCTGCACGTCACGCTCGATCGCCGACAGGTTGCCCGCGCGCAGCTGCTCCTGGAAGATCCGTCGCCCGGTGGGGTTGATCCGCTCCCCGATCAGGCAGAAGCGCCGGCCGTGGCCGAGCACGACCTCCTTGGTGGCCGAACGGAGCACGGTCTCCTTCGGCTCCGCGGCGCCCGTCGGCCACCTCATGCGGGGACCTTGGTACGACGGTCCTGCAGCAGCGCCTTGGCGCGCTTGACGGTGGCCGAGGCATCGGCGGCGTACCCGTCGGCGCCGACTGCGTCGGCGTACTCCTGGGTGACCGGGGCGCCGCCGACCATGACGATGACCGAGTCGCGGATGCCGGCCTTCTCCAAGGCGTTCATGTTGGCCTTGAACATCGGCATGGTGGTGGTGAGGAACGCCGAGAAGCCCACGATGTCGGGCTGGTGCTCCTCGATGGCGGCGACGAACTTCTCCGGGGCCACCTGCACGCCGAGGTCGATCACCTCGAACCCGGCGCCCTCCAGCATGATGTTGACGAGGTTCTTGCCGATGTCGTGCACGTCGCCCTTGACCGTGCCCATCAGGAACTTGCCGACGGTCGCGACGCCGGTCTCCGCGAGCAGCGGGCGCAGCCGCTCCATCGCGCCGGCCATCGCGCGGCCGGCGATGAGCATCTCGGGAACGAAGAAGTCGCCGCGCTCGAAGCGGGCGCCGACCTCCTCCAGGGAGGGGATCAGCGCGTCGAAGAGCAGCGTCTGCGGCTCCATGTCGATCCCGAGCCCCTCGTTGGTGAGCTCGAGGACCCGGGGGGCGTTGCCCACCAAGGTCTCGTCGTAGAGGCCCTGCAGGATTTCTTCGGGAGTCATGCCACGCCCTCCTTGCGTGTTCTGCCGCGCAGCAGGGTGGAGAGCTGCGCGGCGTGGTCGAGGAGCTGATGGCCGAGCTCGTCGAGCCGGCCCTCCATCCGTGGGGTCGGCCCCGAGATGCCGAGGGCGGCGACCAGGTCGCCGTGGTGGCCGTGCACCGGGACCGCGACCCCGGACAGCCCGACCTCGAGCTCGTCCTGGGTCACCGCCCAGCCGCGCCGGCGGGTCCGCTCGGCGTCGCGGCGCAGGTCGTCGGCGTGGGCGAGCGTCGCGTCGGTCGGCCGCTCGAGGGGCTCGGCGGGCGGCGGGACCACCCCGTGGGCGAGGAAGACCTTGCCGAGCGCCGAGCAGTGGACGGGGACGTCGACCTCGGTCCAGTCCCGGGAGCCGAGCATGTAGCGCGAGTCGACCTGCGCGACCTGGACCACCTGGTGGCCGCGGGCGACGCTGAGGTGCACGGTCTCGTGGGTGGCCTCGCCGATCCGGTCCAGCGTGGGGCGGGCCAGCCGGACCAGCTCCTCCCACGGGTCGTGGCGCGCGGCGTACAGCCAGAAGAGGCGGCCGGCCACGTAGGACCCGGTCTCGTTGCGCTCCAGCAGGCCGGTGCGCTCGAGCGCGGAGAGCATCCGCGAGGTCGTCGACTTCGCGAGCCCGCACTCCTCCTGCAGGTCGGCGAAGGTGAGCGGCTCGTCGGCGCGCACCACCGTCGACACGAGCAGGGCCGCGCGGTCCACGGCCTGGGTGCCGGTGCCGTTGCCGGCCGGGGTGGTCTCGCTCACCGCAGGGGCTCCTCGGGAATTTCCAATGGGTTCCATATCATGGAACCAAAGTCCCACATGATGAGGCTAGGATCGCGACGAGGGTGCGGTCAAGGGACGCGCCCACCGGGATTCGCCGCCGCAGGAGGTTCGATGTTCCGCAATCGCATGCCCCGCTACGAGGTGCTGTCCGAGGAGGCGCTCGCCACCCTCGACGGCGGCTGGCGCCGGCTGGTCACCGAGATCGGCGTGGAGTTCATGGACTCCCGGGCCCTGGACCTCTTCCGCGACGCGGGTCAGAAGGTCGAGGACAACACCGTCTTCCTCGACCCCGAGTTCGTGATGGAGCAGGTCGCGAAGGCGCCGCGCGAGTTCGACGTCCAGGCCCGCAACCCCGAGCACTCGATCCACATCGGCGGCGACGCGATGGCCTTCGGGGCGGTCTACGGGCCGCCGTTCGTGCGGGAGGGTGACGTACGCCGGGACGGCACGATGGACGACTTCCGCAACTTCAGCCGCCTCGCCCAGACCTTCGGGGCGCTCGACTCGGCCGGTGGGGTCGTCACCGAGCCCAACGACACCCCGCTGGACAGCCGGCACCTCGACATGACCTACGCGCTGCAGACGCTGACCGACAAGGTCTACATGGGCAACGTCGTCTCGGGGGTCAACGCCCGCGACACCCTGGCGATGACCGAGATCCTCTTCGGCTCCCGCGAGGCGATCGAGCAGACGCCCGCGACGATCTCGCTGATCAACTGCAACTCGCCGCTGCGCTGGGACGACCGGATGCTCGAGGCCCAGTTCGAGTACACCGCCGCCAACCAGCCGGTCGTGCTCACGCCGTTCATCCTGATGGGCGCGATGTCGCCGGTGACCATCCCGGCGGCGCTGGTGCAGCAGATGGCCGAGGCGCTGTCCGGGATCGCGCTCTCCCAGCTGATCCGGCCGGGGGCGCCGGTGATCTTCGGGTCGTTCCTGTCCAACATCGACATGCAGTCGGGATCGCCGACCTTCGGCACGCCGGAGTCCGGCCTGGGGCTGCTGTGCACCGGCCAGATCGCCCGGCACTTCGGGCTGCCCTTCCGCACCGGCGGCGGGCTGACCTCGTCGCAGGTCCCAGATGCCCAGGCCGGCTACGAGGCGCTGATGACGCTGCTGCCGACGTTCCTCGCCGGCGCCAACTGGGTGATGCACTCCGCGGGCTGGCTCGAGGGCGGGCTGGTCGCCGGGTTCGAGAAGTTCGTCATCGACGTCGAGCTGCTCCAGATGCTCCAGCACGAGTTCACCCCGCTGGAGATCGACGAGGCGTCGATGGCCTTCGACGCCCACCAGGAGGTCGGACACGGCGGCCACTTCCTCGGCGCGATGCACACGATGGAGCGCTTCCGGACCTGCTTCTACCGGCCGATGCTCTCCTCGTCGGAGAACTACGAGCGGTGGATGCGCAACGGCGCGAAGGACACCGCGGCCCGCGCCGGGGAGATCTACCGCAAGAAGCTCGAGGAGTACGAGCCGCCGCCCCTCGACGACGCGATCCGTGCGGAGCTCGAGGAGTACGTCGTGCGCCGTCGCGCGGAACTGGGAGACTGACGCACGTGCCCAACCCTGCCGACCCCGGCTCGTCCGACGCCAGCCTCGCCAGTCCCGTCTCGTCCAACGCCGGCAACCCGGCCGGCGACTTCGTGCTGGTCCTCGACTGCCCGGACCGGCCCGGCATCGTCCACGCCGTCTCCGGGTTCCTGCTCGAGCACGGGGGGAACATCCTGGAGAGCCAGCAGCTCGGGGACAGCGACACCGGCCGGTTCTTCATGCGGATCGACTTCGTCACGGCCGGCGCCGTGTCGGTCGAGGAGCTGCGCGCCGACTTCGCGGAGGTCGCGCGCCAGTTCGGCATGCGCTTCGAGATCTGGGACGCCAGGGCGCCGTACCGGACGCTGATCATGGTCAGCAAGCACCTGCACTGCCTCAACGACCTGCTCTTCCGGTACAGCACCGGTGCGCTGCAGATCGACATCCCGGTCGTGGTGTCCAACCATCCCGACGCCGAGGCGCTGGTGCGCTCCTACGGCCTGGACTTCGCGCACGTGCCGGTCACCCCAGAGACCAAGCCGGCCGCCGAGGCCGAGCTGCTGCGCCTGGTCAAGGAGCACGACGTCGACCTGGTCGTGCTCGCCCGCTACATGCAGGTGCTCTCCGACGACCTGTGCCGCGAGCTGAGCGGCCGGGCGATCAACATCCACCACTCGTTCCTGCCGAGCTTCAAGGGCGCCAAGCCCTACCACCAGGCCTACGACCGCGGGGTGAAGCTGGTCGGCGCGACGGCGCACTACGTCACCGCCGACCTCGACGAGGGCCCGATCATCGAGCAGGACGTCATCCGCGTCGACCACAACCACACCCAGGAGCAGCTCGTCTCCGCCGGCCGCGACGTCGAGGCCCAGGTGCTCTCCCGTGCGGTGCGCTGGCACTCGGAGTCGCGGGTGCTGCTCAACGGCCACCGGACCGTCGTCTTCCGCTGATCGCGGCTGGCGCTGTTGCGCCTGACGTCCTAGCGTTGCGCCATGAGCAACGCAGGTCAGGGCGGCAACGGCGGCGTCCAGTCGGTCGACCGGGCCCTGACCATCCTCGAGGTGCTGGCTCGTGTGGGGGAGGCGGGGGTCACCGAGATCGCCGTGGAGCTCGGCGTCCACAAGAGCACGGCGTTCCGGCTGGTGACCACGCTGGAGTCGCACCGGCTGGTCGAGCAGACCGCCGACCGCGGCAAGTACCGCCTCGGCGTGGGGGTCCTGCGGCTCGCCGGCGCCACGACCGCCCGCCTCGACCTGGTGCAGGAGGCCCGCCCGGTCTGCCGGCAGCTGGCCGCCGACAGCGGTGAGACGGTCAACATCGCCGTGCTCTCGGAGAGCTCGGCGCTCTACCTCGACCAGGTGGCCGGCAGCTCGGCGCTCCAGCCGCACAACTGGGTCGGCCAGCACATCCCCCTGCACGCCACCAGCAACGGCAAGGTGCTCCTCAGCGGGCTCGACGACGTCGCCCTCGACGAGGTGCTCGGCGCGCTGTCGCGCTACACCGCGGTGACGATCACCCGGAAGTCGCAGCTGCGCGAGGAGGTCAAGCTCGTCCGCGAGCAGGGGTACGCCGTCGCCGTCGACGAGCTCGAGGTCGGGCTGACCGCGGTAGCCGCCCCGATCCGCAACGCGCACGGGGACGTGATCGCCTCGATGAGCGTCTCGGGCCCGACGTTCCGGCTGCCTCCCGAGCGGGTCGAGGAGGTCCTGCCGATGCTGGTCGAGGCCGCCCTGGAGGTCTCCCACCGGCTCGGCTGGGGCCACCGCTGACGCCACCGCTGACCCACGCCTGACGCTGTCCCGCACGCCTCGGGCGCCTCACGCTTCTGCCACACCTTGGTCACGTGTGGCCGGAAGTCCTTGACGTGACCCGCCAGTCACAGCATTCTCGGAATGTTCAGCACGCGCGTTGCGAGTGATGGAACAAGTTGCGGATGACGCAACAAAAGGTGTGGAGGGTGATCCATGGCGGAGCTCTACGTCGACGGTTCGTGGGCGAGCGCGCGCTCCGGAGCGCGCCGGGAGATCCGCTGCCCGGCCGACGGCTCGCTGGTCGGCGAGGTGGACGAGGCGTCCGCCGAGGACACCGCTGCCGCGATCGAGGCCGCCCACCGCGCGTTCCGTGACGGACCCTGGCCCCGGACCTCCGCACGGGAGCGCGGCGACCTGCTGCTGCGGGTCGCCGACCTGCTCGAGCGGGACACCGCGGTGGTCGCCGAGCTGGAGTCCCGCGACACCGGCAAGCGCCTCGTCGAGGGCGAGTACGACGTCGCCGACGTCGTCTCGGTCTTCCGCCACTACGGCCGCGTGGCCGCGGAGGAGGCCGGCCGGATCGTCGACACCGGCAACCCCGACGTCGTCAGCAAGATCGTGCACGAGCCCGTCGGGGTGTGCGGCCTTATCACGCCGTGGAACTACCCGCTGCTCCAGGTGTCGTGGAAGGTCGCGCCCTGCCTGGCGGCCGGCAACACCTTCGTGCTCAAGCCGAGCGAGATCACCCCGCACACCGCCATCCACCTGATGAAGGTGCTCGAGGAGGCGGGCTTGCCGGCCGGCGTCGGCAACCTCGTCCTCGGGGCCGGGGCGACCGCCGGTGCACCGCTCTCGGAGGACCCCCGCGTGGACCTCGTGTCGTTCACCGGCGGCCTGGCCACCGGAAAGGCGATCATGGCCGCGGCGGCGGGCACCGTGAAGAAGGTGGCGCTCGAGCTCGGCGGCAAGAACCCCAACATCGTCTTCGCCGACGCCGACCGCGAGGTCGCCCTCGACTACGCGCTGACCGCGGTCTTCCTGCACTCGGGCCAGGTCTGCTCGGCCGGGGCCCGGCTGCTGGTCGAGGAGTCGATCCACGACGAGCTCGTCGACGCGATCGTCGAGCGGGCCGGCCGGATCCGGCTGGGCGGCCCCTTCGACGACAAGGCCGAGACCGGGCCGCTGACCAGCGCCGCGCACCGCGACAAGGTCGAGCGGTACGTCGCCGCCGGGCTCGCCGAGGGCGCCGTGCTGCGCTGCGGCGGCGCCCGCCCCGACGACCCGGCCCTGGCCGACGGCTTCTACTACCTGCCCACCGTCCTGGACCGCTGCACCAGCGCGATGTCGGTGACCCAGGACGAGTCGTTCGGCCCGGTGCTCACGGTCGAGACCTTCACCAGCGAGGACGAGGCGATCGAGATCGCCAACGACAGCATCTACGGCCTCGCCGGCGCGGTGTGGACCCAGGACGCGGGCAGGGCGGAGCGGGTCGCCGCCGGGCTGCGGATGGGGACGGTGTGGATCAACGACTACCACCCGTACGTGCCGCAGGCCGAGTGGGGCGGCTACAAGCAGTCCGGCACCGGCCGCGAGCTCGGCGTCGCCGGCCTGGAGGAGTACCGCGAGACCAAGCACGTGTGGCACAACATCCGCCCGGCGGTGCAGGGCTGGTTCAAGGAGTAGATCCCGAGGTAGATGCAGCAGGAGGGTGCATGAGCGACGACCGGTACGACTTCGTCATCGTCGGTGGCGGCTCGGCCGGGTGCGCCCTGGCCAACCGGCTCTCTGCCGACCCGGCCACCCGCGTCCTCGTCCTCGAGGCCGGCCGCTCCGACTACCGGATCGACCCGTTCGTCCACATGCCCGCCGCCCTGCCGATCCCGATCGGCAACCGCCTCTACGACTGGAAGTACGAGACCGACCCCGAGCCCAACATGAACGGGCGGCGGATCTTCCACGCCCGCGGCAAGGTGCTCGGCGGTTCGAGCAGCATCAACGGGATGATCTTCCAGCGGGGCAACCCGATGGACTACGAGCGCTGGGGCGCCGAGCCGGGGATGAAGGAGTGGGACTACCTCCACTGCCTGCCCTACTTCAAGAAGATGGAGCGGGTCCTCCTCGAGGACGGCACGAGCGGCGCCGACACCTGGCGCGGCGGCACCGGTCCGCTGGTCCTCGAGCGCGGACCGGCCACCAACCCGCTCTTCGGTGCGTTCTTCGCCGCGGCCCAGGAGGCCGGTTACCCGCTGACCGACGACGTCAACGGCTACCGGCAGGAGGGCTTCGCGAAGTTCGACCGCAACGTCCACCGCGGCCGCCGGCTCTCCGCCGCCCGCGCCTACCTGCACCCGGTGATGTCGCGCAAGAACCTGAAGGTCGAGACGCTCGCCCTCGTCACCGGCATCCGCTTCCAGGGCAAGCGGGCCGTCGGCGTCGACTACCTGCGCGGCGGTCGGCTGCGCCGCAGCGCCGCGGCCGGCGAGGTGATCCTCTGCGGTGGCGCGATCAACACCCCGCAGCTGCTCCAGCTCTCCGGCGTCGGCGACGAGACCCTGCTGGGCAACCAGGGCGTCCCGGTCGTGCACCACCTGCCCGGCGTCGGCGAGAACCTCCAGGACCACCTCGAGGTCTACATCCAGTACGCCTCGAAGCAGCCGGTCTCCATCGCCCCCGGGCTGCGGATGCGGGCGCGGCCCAGGATCGCCTACGACTGGCTGGTCCACCGCTCCGGCCTCGGGGCCACCAACCACTTCGAGGGCGGCGGCTTCGCGCGCAGCAACGAGGACGTGGACTACCCCAACCTGATGTTCCACTTCCTCCCGGTCGCGATCCGCTACGACGGGTCGGCGCCGACGGAGGGCCACGGCTACCAGGTGCACATCGGCCCGATGTACGCCGACACCCGCGGCTGGGTGCGGATCCGGTCCAGGGACCCGAAGGTGCACCCCTCGATGCAGTTCAACTACCTCTCCACGCCCAACGACCGCCGG
>Ga0308175_100001678_pt1 | contig 15012 bp, 9 predicted proteins | sample PhyCR1_3_FD_203893 | JGI IMG/M metagenome (GOLD analysis project Ga0308175, IMG submission 203893) | Soil microbial communities from UC Gill Tract Community Farm, Albany, California, United States - DLSLS.C.R1 | ecosystem: Environmental > Terrestrial > Soil > Agricultural land | place: USA...
CAGCACCAGCAGCCCGAACGCGGCCGCCGTGAGCCCGAGGGAGAACGCGGCCACGGCGTGCACATACGGGCCGACCAGCTCGATCGCGCCGTACTGGTAGCGGGTCCGGCCGGGCCAGCCGGCATGGCGCGCCAGGTTGAGCGCGGTGCCGCCGAGCGACTCGATCTGCACGCCCCGCCCGCCCTGCTCCCGCAGGAACGCCAGTGGATCGCTGAACGAGACGGCGAGAAGGGCGAGCCCCAGCCCGCCGCCGGCCGCCGCCCAGCTCCACGCCCTGCGGGTCGCGTGTCCCCGGGGCGTGCCGAGCAGCACCAGCGCCGGCCACACCTTCACCAGCGCGCCCAGCGCCCCGAGGACACCGCCCGCGCGCGGGGAGCGCCCCGACGACAGCAGGGCGGCCACGGCGAGCGCGGTCACCTGCACGTCGTACCGGGCGAGCGGGATGTGCAGCAGCAGCGGCAGACCGCAGGTCCACAAGGCCGCGCCGAGCAGGCTCCCGCCGGGCCGCGTCCCGGCCCGGACCAGGGCGACCGCGATCAGCGCGTCCGCGGCCAGCGCCAGCGCCACGAACGACTGGAAGTACGTCAGCCACGGCAGCACACCCGGTGCCAGCAGCACCACGCCCGCGCCCGGCGGGTACTGCCAGGTGCTGTCGTGGGCCGGGAAGGCGCCGTGCGACAGCACGCCGTACCAGTGGAAGTACAGGTGCCACACCTCGCGCGGCACCGCGCCCCTGCCCAGCAGGGGCGAACTGTCGTGCGTGAGCAGCCACGACATCAGGGCGCGGGTGACGAGCCAGACGGCGGTGAGAGCGAGGACCGGGCCGGGGGTGACACGGAGACGGTTCATCACGCGGGAGCCTAATCCGGGCGGATGGTGTATTCCCGCCGATACGCCGTCATTCCCCGGCAAAGGTTGGCTAATAGCAAAAGATCGGGCTGTGGTGAACCTCGGGTCTCCTCTGAAACCGCAGCCGTACGGGGAAACGACAGCGGCAGCCGCCGGGCCGGCCGCCGCCCCGACGGGCGGGCCGGGCCGGATGCCGGCCCGCGTCCGGCGGGCCGCCGCCGTGTGCGTGCCCGCGCTGGTGATGCTCGCGCTCGGCTGCTGGGGGCTCGACCGGGGCGGGATGTGGCGGGACGAGGCCGTCACCTTCCAGGTGGCCCGCCGCACGGTGCCGCAGATCTGGCGGCTGCTGCACGACGTGGACGCGGTGCACGGCCTGTACTACCTCCTCATGCACGCCGTCCTGGCCGTCCACCCCGGCGAGGTCGTCCTCAGGCTGCCGTCCGTGTGCGGGGCGGCGGTGACCGCCTGCCTGGTCGCCGCGCTCGGCGCCCGGCTGGCGCGCCCGCGCGTCGGACTCTGGGCCGGGCTGCTGTACGCCGTCTCGCCGATGGCCGGTCACTACGCCCAGGAGGGCCGCTCGTACGCGCTGGTCGCGGCCGGCGCCACGGCGGCGACGCTGCTGTTCGTGCGGGCCCTGCGCGGCGGTTCCTGGTGGGCGTACGGCACGGTCGTCGCCCTCACCTGCTGGCTGCACGAGCTCGCGGTGCTGCTGCTGCCCGCCCACGCGGTGTCGCTGGCGCTGACCCGGGTGGGGCCGCGGGTGTGGCGGGGCTGGGGCTGCGCGGCGGCCGTGGCCGGGCTCGGGCTGCTGCCGCTGGTGCTCGCGTCCCGGGCCCAGTCGGCGCAGGTGGCATGGCTGCGACCGCCGACGCGGGCGACGGCGCAGGGGCTGCTGCGCACGTTCCTCGGACCGACGGACGGCGTGTTGTGGGTGTGTCTGGGCCTGGCCCTGGTCGGACTCCTGGGGCTCGCCGGGCGGCGCGGGGAGCCGACGTGCGCGGGGGTCGCCGCGCCGCTGGCCGTGGTGCCGCCGGTCGCGTTGATGCTGGTGTCGCAGCTGTCGCCGCTCTACGTCGACCGGTATGTGCTCTACGCCCTGTCGGGGGCGCCGCTGCTGGTGGCGGCCGGGGCCGACCGGCTGCCGGCACTGCGCACGCGCGCCCCCCACGCCGCCCTGGCCGGTGCCGTCGCCGTCCTCCTGGTCCTCACCCACCAGTTCCCCCTCCTCCGCGCCGACCGCGACCCGGCCCACCGCCCCGACGACCTCGCCGCCGTCGCCCGGGCCGCCGACCGGAAGCTGCGCCCGGGAGACCCCGTGCTGTTCCTGCCGGCGCGGACGCGGAACGCGGCCCTCACCTACCCCGCTGCCTTCCGCGGCGTACGGGACCTGGCGCTGGCGGAGTCGGCCGCCGAGTCCGGGACCCTCTACGGGCGGGAGGCGGGACCGCTGAGTCTGCGTCACCGGATGGCCCGGCTGGAGCGCGTCTGGGTGGTCGCCGACCGGGATCTGCTGGCCGGGCGGTGGACGCCGGGCAGCCCCGTCGAGCGGACGAAATCCGCCGTGCTGGCAGGGGAGTTCACACCGGCCGAGGAGTCCGTGCAGGGTGAGGTGGCCGTGCGGCTCTACGTCCGCCGGGCCCTCCCCGGCCTCAGTGGTGCCCCGGAGCCTCCGTCAGCGCCGCCGCGTCCAGCGCGCCGGTGAGCCGGTCCAGACGCTCGCGCAACTCGCCGATCTCCGCCAGTTCGAAGCCCGTGGCCGCCGCGATGCGGCGCGGCACCTCGAGGGCCCGCTCGCGCAGTGCCGCGCCCTGCCCGGTCAGCCGCACCTGCACCGAGCGCTCGTCGTGCGCGCTGCGCTCACGCGTGACCAGGCCGGCCGCCTCGAGCCGCTTGACCAGCGGGGACAGCGTCCCGGAGTCGAGCCGCAGATGCTCCCCGAGCTTCTTCACCGGCAGATCTCCGTGCTCCCACAGCACGAGCAGCACCAGGTACTGGGGGTAGGTGAGCCCGAGGTCCTTGAGGATCACGCGGTACACGCCGTTGAAGGCGCGGGACGCCGCGTGCAGGGAGAAGCAGATCTGGCGGTCCAGCCGCAGCCACTCGGAGTCCGGGGCGGCTTCGGTGGCCGACGGGGTCGGCGGGGTCGGCGAGGCGCTCATGGCTCCAGGGTAGCTCTTTCAAGCCATTTAGTTGTGCGCAATTTAATTGTGTGCTCTACTTATGGCCGTGAGGCGGCCCCGACCGGAGCCGCCGGGACGCAACCGACTTCCAGAGGGATGGTCTTCATGGACGCGCTCTACACCGCTGTCGCCACCGCCACCCACGGCCGCGACGGTCGTGCCGTCTCCTCCGACGGCAAGATCGACCTCAAGCTGGCCCCGCCGGTGGAGCTGGGCGGCGACGGTCAGGGCACCAACCCGGAGCAGCTCTTCGCCGCCGGTTACGCCGCCTGCTTCGGCAGCGCCCTCGGCCTCGTCGGCCGTCAGGCGAAGGTCGACGTCAGCGACGCCGCGGTGACCGCCGAGGTCGGCATCGGCAAGCAGGGCGAGGGCTTCGGCCTGAAGGTGACGCTGCGCGTGGAACTGCCCGAGACCGTGGACGAGGCGACCGGCCGCAAGCTGGTCGAGACCGCCCACCAGGTCTGCCCCTACTCCAACGCCACCCGCGGCAACATCGAGGTCGACCTCGTCATCGAGTAGCCGGACCCGTCACCGGCGACCTGCCTGCCTCGCCTCCGGGGCCGGCAGCTCGCCGCCGACCGCCTGGCCGGGGATCCGCACGGACCCCGGCCCGGCCGGCATGGACTCGCCCAGCAGCAGCGTCCGTACGACCCGCTCGGCGGCCCGCCCGTCGTCGAACTCGCAGAACCGGGCCCGGAAGTCCGTCCGCAGCCGCTCCGACTCCTCGTCCCGCCACGACCCGGACGTGAACAGCCGGGCCAGCTCACGGTAGGAGCGGGACACATGGCCCGGCGCCTCCGCGGTGATGTCGAGATAGGCACCCCGGCTCGCGGTGTACGCGGCCCAGTCGTCGGCGTGCACCACGATCGGCCGGTCCAGGTTGGCGTAGTCGAACATCAGGGCCGAGTAGTCCGTGACCAGCACGTCCGAGGCGAGCATCACCTCCTCGACGTGCTGTTCGTCCGTCGCGTCGACCACGACCCCGCGCCGGGCCAGCTCGGTCAGGCCCATGCCGCGCGCCGGACCGGCCGCCAGCGTCGGGTGCAGCCGGACCACGAGGGTGCTGCCCGCGCCGAGGTCGGCCGCGAACCGGGCCAGGTCGATCCGCTCCACGTGTCCGCCGCGCCGGTAGTCCCGGCGGGTCGGCGCGTACAGCACCACCGTGTGGTCCGCCGGGATGCCGTGCCGCAGCCGGAAACCGGCGCCCGCCCCGTCGGCCGCGCCGACCAGCACGTCGTTGCGCGGGCTGCCGGTGCGCACCGAGGTGAAGTGGCAGGGGTAGGCCCGCTCCCAGACCAGCTCCGAATGACGGTTGGCGACCAGGCTGTAGTCCCAGCGGTCGGCCCGGCGCAGCATCTGCGGCACGTCGAAGCCCAGCCGGGCGCCGGGCTTGTCCAGCAGGTCGGCGCCCATGTACTTCAGCGGGGTGCCCTGATGGGTGTGGATGTGCACACTGCCGGGCCGTTTGGCCAGCGCGCCGGGCCAATTGACGTCGTTGACGAAGAACTTGGCCCGGGCGGTGATCTCCAGACAGCGCCGTGAGTCCACGAGCACGTGCTCGACGCCGTCCGGCAGCCGCTCGGCGGCCTCCTCGTCACGCACCACCCACACCCCGCGCAACTGCGGGGCGATCTCCAGCGCCTTGCGGTGGACGGCGGCCGGATCGCCCAGCACACCCCGGTGCGAGGACGCCGAATACACCACCAGGTGCTCGTCCAGCGGCCGGTGCGCGTGCAGCCGGGCCCAGCCGCGCCGGGCCCGGGCGCCGGCGGCCCGCCGGGCCGGCTCCGCCCGCCGCACGGCCTCGCGGCCGGCCCGCTCCGCCTGCCGCTTCAGCAGGTACCGCGCGTAGCCGCCCTCCAGGACGGCGACCTCACCGTCCACCAAGGCGCCCTCGGGCCGGTACCGGCGGAACATCTCCGCCGTGCGCCGGAAGAACTCGGCCCGGTCCGACGGCGGCAGCCGGTCCGGCTTGGCGAGGATGTCCAGACAGTGCTCGCCCATCTTGCGGTGCAGGTACGGCCGCCGGCCCGCCAGCTCCGGGCGCCCGTCCAGGAAGGCGAAGACCCGCTCGTACTGCTCGTGGATGTCGAAGTGCTTGCGGCTGGTGGTGGACAGGATGTTGCCCTGCCGGCGCTGCCGGTAGTTCAGGCAGATCCGGTCCAGCGCGGCGATCCGCCGGGCGCTGAGCATGACCGGGAAGGTCCAGGGGGTGTCCTCGTAGTACCCGGGCGGGAACTCGAAGCCGTTCTCCTCGACGAAGTCGCGCCGGTAGACCTTGTTCCACACCACCATCAGCAGGTCGAGGATCTCCGGCCGGCCGGCGGCCGTGAAGGTCTCCACGCCGGCGTCGGCGAGCACGTGCGCCAGGGCGTTGCGCCGGGTGCCGCCCCACCAGTAGGTGCGCGCGTAGTCGAAGACCAGCACGTCCGGGTCGTCGGCCTCCGCCAGCCGGTCGGCCATGGCACGCAGCGCGCCCGGGGTGAGCGTGTCGTCGCTGTCCAGGAAGAACAGGTAGTCGCCGGTGGCGTGCGGCAGCCCGGCGTTGCGGGCCCGGCCGAGCCCCGCGTTCTCCGGCAGGTGCAGCACCTTCACCCGCGGGTCACGGGCCGCGTACTCGTCCAGGATCGCGCCGCAGCCGTCCGGGGAGCGGTCGTCCACCGCGATCAGCTCGAAGTCGCCGAAGGACTGCCGCAGCACCGAGTCCAGGCACTCGCGCAGGAAGCCCTGCACCTTGAAACAGGGGACGATGAGACTGAAACGGGGCACGGGTCAGCTCCTCACGAGGGTCGCGGCGGCGGGGGCGGGGACGCGCTCCGCGAGCGGGATCACCGGCGGGATCGCCTCCGGCGGCTCGCCGAGCAGCACCCGCCGTACGACGCGTTCGGCGGCCCGCCCGTCGTCGAACTGGCAGAACCGCTCCCGGAACGCGGCCCGCAGCGCCGTCGACTCCGGCCCCGCCCAGGAGCCGTCACGGAAGACCCGGGCCAGCTCGCCGGGGGTCTGGGCGACCGGCCCCGGTGGCTCGGCCGGCAGGTCGAAGTAGACGCCCCGCGTCTCCCGGTAGACCTCCCAGTCGTCGGCGTACACCACGATCGGCCGGTCCAGGTTGGCGTAGTCGAACATGATCGAGGAGTAGTCGGTGACCAGCGCGTCCGCCGCCAGGCACACGTCCTCGGAGGAGCGGTGCGCGGTGACGTCGATGACCCGGCCGGAGCCCGCCGGGCGCCCCAGGTCGTAGAAGTAGTGGGCGCGCAGCAGGACGACGACGTCCTCGCCGGCCGCCTCGCAGAACGCCTCCAGGTCCAGGCCGGGTTCGAAGCCGGTGTGGTGGTCGCGGTGGGTCGGCGCGTACAGCACGGCCGTCGCCCCCTCGGGCACACCCAGCTCCCGGCGGACGCGGGCCACGTCGTCGGCGGTCGCCGTGCAGTAGACGTCGTTGCGCGGATAGCCGTACTCCAGGTGCTCGTACGAGCCGGGGAAGGCGCGCTCCCACATCTGCGTGGAGTGGCTGTTGGAGGACAGGTTGAAGTCCCAGCGGTCCACCCGGCCCAGCAGCGTCGCGAAGCTGCCCCACCGCCCCGCCACCACCCGGTACGTCGACGGGTCCACCCCCATCGTCTTCAGCGGGGTGCCGTGCTGGGTCTGCAGATGCACGCTGCCCGGCCGCTTCACCACGCCCTCGGCGAAGTTGGCGTTGTTGACCAGGTACGTGGCGCGGGCCAGCACCTCCCAGTAGCGGCGGGAGCCGATCACCGCGTAGTCGACGCCCTCCGGCATCGCATGGGCCTGGTCCGCCTCGACCAGGAACACCGAGCGCAGGTGCGGGGCGAGTTCCCGGGCCTTGGCGTGGATCGCGGCCGGGTTGCAGGCGTATCCCCGGCCCCAGTACGCGCAGAACACCGCGAGCCGGGGATCCAGGGGCCGGCGCAGGTCACGGGCGTAGCGCAGCCGGGTGCGCAGCATGCGCGGGCGCGGCAGCCGCTCGGCGGACCTGGACGCCACCCGGTTGGCGCCCCGCAGCGCCCGGAACGCGGTGTACGCGCCCGTCGCCAGCAGCCGGTGCTGCACCCCCAGGCTGCCGGCGGGCGCGTGATGACCGGCCGGCCGGTGCGTCCGGTAGAGCCGACCGGCCCGGCGGAAGAACGCGCGGTGCGCGGAGGGCAGCCGCTCCGGGCGGGACGCCGTCCTCAGCACGTGCGCGAAGAGCTGGTCGAACAGGGCCCGCGCCCGCTCGGCGGACAGCCCCGCCACGGCCGCCCGCGTCAGCACCAGCTCCACCTGGTCCAGCAGGGTGTGCTGGTGCGGCCCGGGCAGATTGAGCCGGCTGCCCTGGCGGCGCGACCTGTGCCGTACGACGACCCGGCGCAGCACCGCGATCCGCTCGGCGGCGATGCCGGTCAGCCCGCCCCAGCCGAGGTCGGTGAAGTGGCCCTCGGGGAAGAGGAGTCCGTGCTCGGAGAGGAAGGTCCGGCGGTAGGCGGTGCCCCACACCGGCAGCCGCACGCCGGTCAGCTCCGCGAACCGGTCCGGAGCGAAGGCCCCCTTCGGCGCCTTCGCCAGCAGCGGCGCGGCCGGGTTGGCCGGCTCGCCCTCCCACCACGGGGTCCGCTCGTGCTCGGCGTACAGCACGTCGACGCCCGCGGTCTCGGTCAGCCGCGCGTCCAGGGCCGCCAGCGCACCCGGCAGCAGCAGGTCGTCGCCGTCGAGGAACAGCACGTACGCGCCGCCCGCCGCCCGCATCCCGGCGTTGCGCGCCCCGCTCAGACCGGCGGACGACGGCGAGTGGACCGGGATCACCCGGGAGTCCCGCTCGGCGTGCGCGGCCGCCACCGCGGCGGCCGGGGAGTCCGGTGTGTCGCAGACCGGGATCAGCTCGAGGTCGCCGAAGGACTGACCGAGGACCGAGTCCAGCGCCTGGGACAGCCGTCCGGCGACCCCGTGGGACGGGACGATGATGCTGAAGCGGGGCATTCTGCTCTTTCCGTTGTCTTGCCGACGCGACGTGGCCGTCCGGCGGGACGCCAGGTGGAGGGCCGGACCGGAGTGGGCCGCGTCGTACTGAGGGGCATGGGGACTCCCGGAAGGACCAACGCTGTTCAGCGACTCTCGGTGACGGTGTGCGGGCCGGAAGGTTGCGGCACGGTGGCGAGCGGGGAACGTGCGAGCGCCGCCGCGGCCGACGGCACCGGCCTGCGCTCGGCGAGCGGGACGAACGCCGGCAGCCTCTCCGTCTCGCCCCGTACGACCCGCCGTACGACCCGCTCGGCGGCGTGTCCGTCGTCGTACGGGCAGAACCGCTCCCGGAAGGCCGCCCGCAGCCGGCCGGAGCCGGCGTCGCGCCACCGGCCGGTGGCGAAGACGTCGATCAGCTCGTCCTCGCCGGTGGCGACCGCGCCCGGCGGGAAGGCGCGCAGGTCGAAGTAGACGCCGCGGGTCGCCGCGTAGGTGTCCCAGTCCCCGGTGTGCACGATGATCGGCCGGTCCAGGCAGGCGTAGTCGAACATCAGGGACGAGTAGTCGGTGAGCAGCGCGTCCGAGGCCAGGCACAGGGACGCCACGTCCGGGTGCCCGGAGACGTCGATGATCCGGCCGTCCTCCCCGGGGGAGCCGCCGTGCGGGGCGGGGGAGCGGTCGAGGACGACGAAGCGCGGGCCGAGCCGGCGCTGGATCCGCTCCAGGTCGAGCAGCGGACGCTGGGTGCGGCGGTGGTCGCGGTGCGCGGGCGCGTACAGGACGGCGACCGCGCCCTCCGGGACGCCCAGAGACTCGCGCAGCCGGGTCACGTCCGCCGAAGTGGCCCGCTGGAGGACGTCGTTGCGCGGCGAGCCGTACTCGAGCGTGGTGTAGCGGCCCGGGTGCACCCGCTCCCAGGTCAGGGTGGAGTGCCGGTTGCCGGACAGCACGTAGTCCCACTGGTCGACGGCCCGCAGCAGCTCCTCGAAGTCGGCGCCCCGGGCGGCCGCCGGACGCTCCTGCAGGTCCAGGCCCGTGTGCCCGAGCGGGGTGCCCTGCTCGGTCTGGACGAAGATCTGGCCCGGGCGCTTCCGCAGCCCGGCACCGAAGTGGCCGTCGTGCACCAGGTACTTGGAGCGGGCCAGCGCCGTCCAGCAGGCGGCCGTGCCCGGGCGGAGCTTGCGCGGACCCGGCGGAACCGCGTGCTGGTGTTCCGGGCGGACGAGCCAGGCGGTGCGGATGTGCGGGGCGTGCGTGCGGAACGCCTCCTCCAGCGCGCCCGGCCCGCCGCCGGTCCCCTCCTGGGCGGCGAACACCGCGCGGTCGGCGCGCAGCGGCAGGCGGAGCTGGATCCGGTAGTGCAGCCGCAGGGCCGTGGCCCTGAGGGCGCGGGTGAGCCTCCGCGCGTGCTTCAGCGAGCGACGCCGGAGGGCCGCGGCCAGTCGCAGGGCGCGGAAGGTGCGGTGCAGGCCGAAGCGGACCAGGGTGTGCCGCAGCCGGGAGCGGGCCGGCACCGTGGCGCCGGGGACGCGGTAGCGGCGGTAGTGGGCCCGGGCCCGGCGCAGGAACTCGGCGCGGCTGCCGCGCGGCAGCCGGTCCCGGCGGGTGAGGACCGTGACGTAGTGGTCGATCATCCGGCCGAACAACTGCGCGCGCCAGCGATCGAGTTCGGGATGCCGCTCGACGTAGGCGAACACCCGCTCGTACTGCTCGAAGACGTCGAAGTGCTTGCGGCTGGTGGTGCCCAGGATGTTGCCCTGCCGGCGCTGCCGGTAGTGCACGCACACCCGGTCCAGGGTGGCGATCGACTCCGCCGCCATCAGGGCCGGGAAGGTCCAGGGAGTGTCCTCGTAGTAGCCGGGCGGGAACGCGAAGCCCCGCTCCTCGACGAACTCCCGCCGGTACGCCTTGTTCCAGGCGACCATCAGCACCCGCAGCAGGCCCGGGCGGTCCTCCAGGCGGAACGGCGCCGGGCCCCGCTGGGTCAGGTGGGCGGCCACCTGGTTGCGGACCACCTCGCCGTTCCAGAAAGTGCGCGCGTAGTCGAAGACCAGCAGGTCCGGCTCGTCGGTCTCCTTGATCCGGTCGGCGATCGCGCGCAGCGCGTCCGGGGTGAGCGTGTCGTCGCTGTCCAGGAAGAGCAGGTAGTCGCCCGTCGCCCGGGCCATGCCCGTGTTGCGGGCGCGGCCCAGGCCCTGGTTCTCCTGGAGGTGCACCACCCTCACACGGGCGTCGCGGGCCGCGTACTCGTCGGCGATCGCGCCGCAGGCGTCCGGGGAGCAGTCGTCCACGACGATCAGTTCGAGATCGGGATACGACTGGGAGAGCACCGAGTCCAGACACTCGGACAGGTACGCCTGGACCTGGTACGCGGGGACAATCACAGTGAACCTGGGCACGGGACATCCATGGGTCGGTCGGCTCGGGCGTCTGGCCCGGGAACGGCCGATGGAGTGAATTGGTTACGGTTCGTACGGCGTTCGGGGGACACCACGAACGCGCCATCTACGCGCCGAGGGGCGGGCCCGGCGGGCCCGCCCCTCGAAGTACGCTCGCTCCGCGCCTACTTGACCGCGCCCGCCATCACTCCGGTCACGAACTGCCGCTGGAACGCGAAGAACACGGCCAGCGGGATCACCATCGAGATGAACGCGCCGGGTGCCAGCACGTCGATGTTGTTGCCGAACTGCCGCACCTGCGTCTGCAGGGCGACCGTGATCGGCTGCGAGCCGGACTTGGTGAACACCAGCGCGACCAGCATGTCGTTCCACACCCACAGGAACTGGAAGATGCCGAGGCTCGCGATCGCGGGCCCGCCGAGCGGCATCACCACCCGTGTGAACAGACGCAGTTCACCGGCGCCGTCCAGACGGGCCGCCTCGAGGAGCTCCCTGGGGATCTCCGCGAAGAAGTTGCGCAGCAGGAACACCGCGAACGGCAGGCCGAAGCCGACGTGGAACAGGATCACTCCGAGGATGGTCCCGAACAGGCCGAGTTTGCCGAACAGTTCGGCGATCGGGATCAGCGCCACCTGCACCGGCACCACCAGCAGGCTGACCACGCCGAGGAACCACCAGTCCCGGCCCGGGAACTCCATCCACGCGAACGCGTAGCCCGCGAGCGAGCCGATCACCACGACCAGGATCGTCGCCGGGACCGTGATCAGCACGGTGTTCACCAGGGAGCTGGTGATGTCGCCGTTCTCCAGCAGCTTCTGGTAGCTGTCGAAGGTCAGCTGGGACGGCTTGGCGAACACCTGCCACCAGCCGCTCATGCTCATGTCCTCCGGCGCGCGCAGCGAGGAGATGAGCAGGCCGATGGTCGGCACCAGCCAGAACAGGCCCACGAGGAGGAGAAAGAAGCGGACCAGCCCGCCGCTGAGCCGCCCGGTGATCCGCGCGGCCCAAGACTGCCGGGCCCGCACGGCCGTGTCGGTGGGTGTCACCTTCCCGATCCTTCCGGCAGTCGCCGTCATCGCCGCACCTCCCGCCGCAGCCGACGGATGTTGCTGTGTCGTCCCGGGGGGCGTCCCCCGGGCCCCCGGCCGTACCGAGGCGCACGCGTGCTCATCGCCGCACCTCCCGCCGGAGCCGACGGATGTTGAACAGCATCACCGGGATCACCAGCAGCAGCAGGAACACGGCGATCGCGCTGGCGATGCCCGGCTGGCCCTCCGCGAAGCCCTTGCGGTACAGCTCCAGGGCCAGCACATTGGCGTCGTCCTGGGAGGAGCCGGGGGCGATGATGTAGACGAGGTCGAAGACCTTCAGCACGTTGATCATCAGGGTGACCACGACCACCGCGAGGACCGGTGCGAGCAGCGGCACGGTGACCCTGCGGAACACCTGCCACTCGTTGGCGCCGTCCACGCGCGCCGCCTCCAGCAGCTCCCTGGGCACGCCCGCGAGCCCCGCCGCGATCAGCACCATCGCGAAGCCCGCCCACATCCACACGTACGACCCGATGACGGCCGGGGTGACCAGCGCCGGACCGAGCCAGTCGACGCCGTTGTACGGCTCCTTGAAGTTGCTCGCCGGCAGCCGGAGCAGCGCCCCGTCGGCCGACGCGGGCAGCGTGAAGGTGCCGTCTCCGGCGGCCTCGGCGGAGGCCACCACCTTGCCGTCCTTCACCGCCTCGATCCGCATCCCGGCGTAGCCCGGTTCGGACGGGTCGGGCGAGCCCAGCTTGCCGACGCCCTTGCCGCGCGTGAAGTCCTGCCAGGTGGTGCCGGTGACCTTCCCCGGCTCGGCCCCGGCGGCCACGGCCTTCTTCGCGCCGTCCGGCATCTGGTCCGGGGCCACCCCGACAAGCGGCAGTGTGACCGGCTGCCCGACGTGCACGGGGGCCGAGGTGATGAACCCGCCCGCGTCCGCCTTCAGCGGCGAGTCACGGCCCGGGTGCGCCTTCGGGAACGCCGACGACTGGGCGAAGGTGTCGTGGACCCCCACCCATACCGCGTTGGCGACGCCCTTGTCCGGGTCCTGGTCGTACACCAGCCGGAAGATGATCCCGGCCGCCAGCATCGAGATCGCCATCGGCATGAAGACGACCAGCTTGAACGCCGTGCCCCAGCGCACCCGTTCGGTCAGCACCGCGAAGATCAGGCCGAGCGCGGTGGAGACCGTGGGCGCGAACACCACCCAGATGATGTTGTTCTTCAGCGCCGTGCGGATGCCGTCGTCCGTGAACAGCGCCTTGTAGTTGTCGAGCCCGGCGAAGCCGTCGCCGGAGGCGTTGTAGAAGCTGCGGACGACCGAGTACCCGATCGGGTAGACCACGAGCGCGCCAAGCAGTACCAGGGCGGGCAGCAGGAACAGGGCTGCCACGGTCCGGCGGGTTCCGGTCACGCTCTTGCGGCTCTTGGGCGCGGCCGGGCCCGGTGGGGCCCCGGCCGCCGCTGCCGACGCCATGGCCGGATCAGCTCCCGTTCCCGTACGCGGCCGCCGCGTCCTTCTCGAGCTGTGCCTGGGTGCCGGCGACGTCCTTCGGGTTCTTCAGGAAGTCCTGCAGGTCCTTCCACTCGCCCTTGCCCGGGGTGCCGCCGAACGCCTGCGGGGCCTGGTCGGACATGTCGAAGCGGAAGTCGTCGCCGGAGGCGATCAGCGCCTTGGCGATGGTGCGCTGCACCTCGTTCGGGTACGCCGACTCCGCCACGTTCTTGTTCGGCGAGAGGTAGCCGCCGAGCTTGGCCTGGATGGTCGCCGCGTCCGGGGAGGCCAGGAAGGTGGCCAGGGCCTGGGCCGCCTTGGAGTCCTTCAGCACGACGGCCGCGTCACCGCCGGAGACCACCGGCGCGTCGGAACCCACGGCGGGGAACGGGAACACCTTCGCGTCCGTGCCCACCTTCGCCTTGGTGTCGCCGATGTTGACCTGCGCGAAGTCGCCCTCGTAGACCATGGCGGCCTTCGGCTGGTCGCCGCCGGTGAAGGTCTGGGTGACGGAGGCCGGGAACTCGGTCTGCAGCGCGCCGTCCGCGCCGCCCGCCACATAGTCCTTCTTGCCCCAGACCTGGGCGAGTGTGGTGAGCGCCTGCTTCACCGACGGATCGGTCCACTTGATCTTGTGCTGGGCGAGCTGGTCGTACTTCTCCGGACCGGCCTGGGACAGATAGACGTTCTCGAACCAGTCCGTCAGCGTCCAGCCGTCGGCGCCGCCGACCGAGAACGGGGTGACCCCGGAGTCGTACACCGCCTGCGCGGCGGTCAGCAGGTCCTGCCAGCTCTTGGGCTCCTTGGCGCCCGCGTTCCCGAAGGCCTTGGCGTTGTACCAGATCAGCGACTTGTTGGCGGCCTTGTAGTAGACGCCGTACTGCTTGCCGTCGACCTTGCCGATGTCCTGCCAGCCCTGTGAGTAGTTCTTCCGCAGCTCCTTCAGCGCGTCCGCGCCGAGCGGCTTCGCCCAGCCCTTCTGCACGGCCTGCTTGATCGCGCCCGGCTGCGGCAGCAGCGCCACGTCCGGCGGCTGACCGCCCGCGATCTTGGAGCCCAGGAAGTTGATGATCGGGTCCTGGGCGGGCACGAACGTCACCTTCGCGCCGGTGCGCTTCTCGAACTCCGCGAGGACCTTCTTGAAGTTCGCCTGTTCGGTGCCGGTCCAGACGGCGGCGACCTCCAGCTTCGCGCCGTTCAGCTTCGGCAGGTCGAGGGTGGAGCCGGTGGCCCCGCCGCTCGTGTCGCCGTCGCCCTTCTTGTCACTGTCGCCGCCGGAGCAGGCGGTCAGCGCGAGGGCTCCCGCGAGCAGTGCGGCGAGCGTGGTGACGGCCCTGTGTGTCCGGATGGTGCCGCTGTTGCTGCGCATCACTTCCCCGTTCGTCGTTCTCCGTTGAACGTCAGAACTCTGTCCCGTCCGGTCCGGTCTACGCCGGGCCGGACGGAGGCGGCAAGAGCGCCTGCGCCGTCCAGCGGTCCATCGTGACCGGCTCGTGATCAGACGGGTATGCGTGGCGTTCCGGGGCGGGCCGTCAGAGCAGCGAAGGCACCTCCGCCGCGGCGACCTCGCGGGCCGCCCGCTGCACCGCGCTCGCCAGCAGGGCCAGGTCGGTCGGGCCGTTGCCCAGCTCCCGCACCGGCCGGCGGGCCGGCGGATCGCCCATGCGCTGCCACTCCAGCGGTACCACCGTGGGCCGCTGGGTCGCGGTGCGCGGGATACGGCCGGTGACCCGGCCGCCCTGGAAGCCGACGGCCCGTCCGTCCGGGTACGTCAGCCGGCCCCGCCCCGGCGCCGGTTCCGCGCCGGGCTCCTGGGTCCGCTCGGCCGGAGCGGCGCCCGTGCGCCCGGCGGACGGCGCGTCCAGCGCGATGCGCAGGGTGGCCCGCCTGGCCGGTTCCGTCTCCGCCGTACGGCCGCCCGTGCCGGCCGTCGCCACCAGGTGCACCCCGAGCCGCTCGCCCTCCCGGGCCACCGCCTCCAGCGCCCGCAGCACCGACCCGGCGGCGGGCCGGCCCGGCGAGCCGAGCGCGGGGGAGACCAGCGCGTCCAGGTCGTCGACGACCACCACGAGCCGGGGCAGCGGCGGCGCGGCCTCGGC
>Ga0308175_100001679_pt1 | contig 15007 bp, 13 predicted proteins | sample PhyCR1_3_FD_203893 | JGI IMG/M metagenome (GOLD analysis project Ga0308175, IMG submission 203893) | Soil microbial communities from UC Gill Tract Community Farm, Albany, California, United States - DLSLS.C.R1 | ecosystem: Environmental > Terrestrial > Soil > Agricultural land | place: USA...
TGAGGACGTAGTCGGCGCCTTCGACGGCCGACGCGCGGTCGAGGTCGGAGCTCACCTTGGCGCCCGCGCCCGCCTGGTCGCTGATCCGTCGCGCCAGGGACTCGGCGTACTGCAGCCGGTCCCGGTCGATGTCGTGCAGCGAGAGCTCGAGCCGACCGTGCAGCTCGGGGTAGGTGCAGAGGTCGGTGACGACGTTGCGGGTGAACTCGACGCTCCCGGCGCCGATGAAGGCTACTTTGACCATGCGGTGGAGTATCCCAACCGGCGCGCGAAACAATCAACGGTCAACCCGAAACACGCAGTAATCGCTCAATTCCTGCGCGCAGGGCAGGTCACACGCAGAGCACGTCGCAGCCGCGCCGCCGGATAGCGTCGACCGCACCGCGGTCGGCGCGGCTGTCGGTGATCAGCACGTCCACCTCCGACATGGCGCAGACCGGCGCGAGGGCGACACGGGTGATCTTGGTGGCGTCCGCGAGCACCGCCGCCACGCGGGCGCGTTCGCGCAGGACCGCGTTGACCCGCGCCCCGACCGGGTCGTAGGTGGTGCAGCCGGCCGCTGCGTCGACGCCGTCCACGCCGATGAAGGCCACGTCGATGTTGTAGCCGGCGAGGAAGGACTCCGCGCTCGGCCCGACCGCCTCCTGGCTGCTGCCCCGGACCTCGCCGCCGGCCGCGAACACGCGCAACCGCGGGTTCGATGCCAGCTCGACGGCGATGTTGAGCGCGTTGGTGACGACGGTGAGGCTCTCGACTCCGGTCAGCAGCCGGGCGAACTCCGTGACCGTGGTCCCGCCGGTCATGCCGACCACCCGGGCGCGGTCGAGCAGGCGGAGTGCGCGCTCGGCGATCCGGCGCTTCTCGGGCAGGTCCTGAGCGGTCTTGTAGGACAGCGGCAGGTCGTGGAAGGCGGCGTGCGTGGTGGCGCCACCGTGCGTGCGGTGCACGAGCCGCTGCTGCTCGAGGGTCTCCAGGTCGCGGCGGACCGTGGCCTCGGAGACGTCGAACATCGTCGCCAGCGCGCTCACGTCGAGCGAGGTGTGCTCCACGATCGCCGACACCATCTGGTTGAGACGCGCTTTTCGCTGCACGGCGGGGACTGTACACCGCACGGCTCCCGAACGAGCATCACTTCGGGCAGGTTTCATGCGTGCTATCCCGGGCAACCGCGCAAACATCTGCGCGTTTGATCAGCAATTCACCGAAACTGCGGCACCTGCCCTTGACCGACTGCGCGGCGCATGCAAGTCTCAGCGCGGAATTCTGGTCGTGAGCGTTCTGCTCGCCGCAGGGCCCCTCGGGGAGAGCGCGACCACCAGCCTGCACGTCGTCGGACGAGGCGCCACCAGAAGGCCCACAGGAGGCACAGCGGATGGTTCAGATGCGGAGATTCGCGCAGGGGGTCGTCGCGGTTGCCGCGGTCGGCTCGATGGCCCTGGCGACGGGGTGCTCCTCCGGGAGCTCCGGCGGAGGGTCGGACAAGACCAAGGGCGCCAAGATCACGGTGGCCCTCGGCAGCGAGCCACCGCCGAAGGCCTCGCTCGCGGCCTTCACCAAGAAGACCGGCATCAAGGTCAAGTGGGTGACCCTCGACTGGGACAGCCTGCAGACGAAGATCTCGGCCGCCGCCTCCTCGAAGAGCTACTTCGCCGATGCCACGGACGTCGACTGGTCGCGGGTCGGCCAGCTGGGCAAGCTCGGCTGGTTCCAGCCGCTGGAGGACCGGCTCGACACCAAGAGCATGGGCAAGGACATGCCCCAGCTGACGTCCTTCACCGCCGACGGTCACGTCGTCGGCATCCCGTACGACGCGTCGTTCATGGTCACGACGGTGAACAAGAAGATGTTCGGCAAGGCCGGCATCAACCAGATGCCGACCACCCTGGACGCCTACACCAAGGACCTGCAGACCATCAAGCAGAAGGGTGTCGCGAGGTACCCGCTGAACATCCCGTTCGCCGCGGCCGAGGGTCTCTCGACGTACTGGTACGAGACCACCGGGGCGCTGGGCGGCACCATCCTCGACGGCAAGGGGAAGCCGCAGTTCGCCAGCCCGTCCTCGCCGGGGTACAAGGCCGCGCAGTGGATGGTCGACGCGATCAAGAAGGGCCTGGTGCCGCCGGGCAACATCAACGTCACCGACAGCCAGGGGCAGCAGACCCTGATGGCCAAGGGACAGGTCGCCAGCACCTTCAGTGACTACTCCGGCAACGTCGGCACGCTGTACGACGTCCCGGACAGCTCGTCCGTCGTGCACCAGGTCGCGTACCTGAGCACGCCCGGCGCCAGTGGGCCCGGTCCCAACCTGAGCAACCCCGACGGCATCGGGATCCCCGCGCAGGCGAAGTACCCGGCCGCGGCGGCCAAGTTCGTCGAGTGGTTCACCTCCACCCAGAACCAGGTCGACTTCGCCGGGGTCAACGGGCCCGCCAAGGTGCTGAAGAACTACAACATGCCCTCGCGGGTCTCGGCGCTGAAGCAGATGACGGCCAAGGGCAAGCTCGTCGCCGGAGCCCAGCTGACCAAGATGCTGCAGACCTCGTCCAAGCCGGTGTTCCCGCAGGGCGCGCCGTCCTGGTACCCGGAGTTCTCCCGGTCGGTCTACACGAACCTGCACGCGGCGGCCACCGGCTCCAAGAGCGTCGGCGCCGCCATCAAGGCGATGGCCGACACGGCCAACAGCCTCTCCAGCGGTTCGTGACCAGCGCGACCGACGTCGGCCCGGCGGTGGGCGGCAGCACGCCGCCCCCGTCGCGCCGACGTCGCCGGCGCGGCTCGGGCGTGCTGCCCTACGCCCTCGTGGCGCCGCTTGCCGTCTTCATCATCGGGCTGGCTCTCGTCCCCGCCGGTGTCGCGCTCGTGCAGTCCTTCTACCGGGTGCAGGAGCTCAACCCGCCCGTGCAGTTCGCGGGGCTGGACAACTTCAAGCGGCTGTTCAGCGACGACGCAGTGACCGCGAGCATGGGCAACACCGTGCTCTACGTGATCATCGGTGTCGCGCTGTCCACCGTGCTGGGCATCACCATGGCGATGACCCTTCGCCACCCCTTCCGAGGAAGGTCGGTGCTCATCGCGGTGATGGTGCTCCCGTGGGCGCTGCCCGGCGTCGTCGAGGGCATCGTGTGGACGGGGATCTGGGACGCCAACTCCGGGCTCCTCAACAGCGTGCTCAGCTCGTTGCACCTGATCAGCGACTACCACGTGTTCCTGGGCGACAACCGGCTGCTGACGATCTTCGCGATCGAGCTGGTGCAGGTCTGGCAGATCACCCCGCTGTCGGCCCTGCTGATCCTGGCCGCCCTGCAGAACGTTCCCGGTGAGCTGCACGAGTCGGCACAGCTCGACGGCTGCTCGCCGTGGGCGGCGTTCCGGCGCATCACGCTGCCGCTGATCCGGCCGGGCATCACCATCGCGATGGTCCAGGCGCTGATCCAGACGCTCAACGTCTTCGACCAGCCCTACGTCCTCAACGGCTCCGCCTCGACCGGCACGTCGGTGACCATGCAGACCTACTTCGTCAGCTTCCAGAACCTCGACTTCGGCGAGGGGTACGCGTTGTCGCTGCTGATCACGATCACGACCCTGGTGATCTCCCTCGGGATCGTCAAGCTCGTCTACCGCCCGGTGGAGTTCTGATGACGCGCCGCCGCCCGTCGCTGCGGACCCTCGGGATCCTGTTCATCCTGGCGTGGACGCTCGTGCCGTTGTACTGGACGCTGAACAGCAGCCTGCAGACCGACGCCCAGATCACCTCCAAGCCGTCGCACTACCTGCCGCCGACGCCCAGCCTCAAGCACTACGCGTCGCTGCTGCTCGGGTCCGGCGACGTGGCCTCGGCCATCCGGCGCTCGAGCCTGAACATCTTCGTCGAGTGCGCCGCGGCGACCATCGTGACGGTCGCCCTCGGGACGCTGGCCGCCTACGCGTTCGCCCGGATGGAGTTCCGCTTCGGCAAGGTGCTGTTCTACGCGGTGCTGTTCACGATGGCCTTCCCGCCGTACACCACGTTGATCCCGCTCTACCGGATCATGACGGACCTGGGCCTGGTCAACACCTACACCGGCATCGTGCTGGTCTACGTCTCGGGCTTCCTGCCACTGGCGACCTGGATCCTCTACAACTACATGTCCAGCCTGCCGGTGGCGATCGAGGAGGCGTCCCAGGTCGACGGCGCCAGTCGGATGCAGGTGCTGTGGCACGTGGTCCTGCCGCTGTCGCTCCCGGGCGTGATCTCGACCGCCATCATCACGTTCCTGTTCGCCTGGGCCCAGTTCCTCTTCCCGCTGGTGCTCTCCAGCGACCTGTCCACGCAGCCCCTCACCGTCGTCATCGCGTCGCTGCAGGGCCGGCACGTCATCCCGTTCACGCTGCTGAGTGCCGCTGGCATCATCGCCATCGCCGTGCCCGCCGTCATCGCCCTGACGCTGAACCGGTACATCGTCAGCGGGCTGCTCAGCGGCAGCGTGAAGTAGGAGGTGAGGCACTCCGTGGACACCACCGTCTTCGTCCTGGTCGGCGCCGGCAGCACGGTCTTCACCCCTGGGCTGCTGCGCGACCTCGCGCACTCGCCGCTGGCCGACGGCTTCGAGGTCCGGCTCGTGGACCTCGACGCCGAGGCGGCCGACACCATGGCCATGCTGGGGGAGCGGATCACCGCTGACGCAGGCGTGGCCATGAAAGTGTCCTCTTTCACCGATCGTCGGCAGGCCCTGCCGGGCGCGTCGTTCGTGGTCACCACGATCGCCGTCGGCTCTGCCGCGGGGTGGCGAGCGGACCTCGAGATCCCGGCACGGTACGGCGTCCGGCAGACCGTGGGCGACAGCGTCGGTCCCGGAGGGGTGCTGCGCGCGCTTCGCCACGTCCCGGAGGTGGTGGCCATCGCCCGCGACGTCGAGGAGCTGGCACCGGACGCCCAGCTGGTCAACTACAGCAACCCGCTGACCGCCAACGTGCGCGCGATCCGCAGGACGACCGGGGTGGCCGCCTTCGGGCTCTGCCACGGCACCATGCACACCAAGGCGGCGCTGGCCGCCGAGCTCGGCATCGCCGACCGGGACCTGCACGCCGTCTTCGCCGGGCTCAACCACCTGTGCTGGCTGCTCGACCTCCGGACCGGACGCGAGGACCTCTATCCGCGCCTGCGTGAGCTCGTCTCCGAGCGCGCCCGCGGCCGCGACGCGGAGTCCGACCCCCGCGAGGGCCTGCACCAGCCGGTCTCGGCCGACCTCTTCGCGACCTTCGGCCGCTACCCGGCCCCGGGTGACCGGCACGTGAGCGAGTTCTTCGCCGACTACCTGCACGACGACGGCACCGGTCGGTTGCCGTGGGGACTGCAGGGCGGCCACGACCAGACGCTGCACTACATCGACGAGAAGTCCGTCCTGTGGGAGGGGCTACGGGCTCGAGCGCGCGACGACCTGCCGCTCGACGTCGGCGGCAACCAGGAGGCGGAGCGACTGGTCGCCATCGCCGAGGCGCTGCTCACCGGTCGCGACCTGGTCGAGCTGGCCGTGAACGTGCCGAACCACGGGACGATCCCCAACCTGCCGCCGCACGCGGTCGTCGAGGTCCCCGCCCTCGTCAACGGCTCGGGTCTGAGCCCGCTGGCGGTCGGCGAGCTGCCGTCCGGGATCGCCGCGCTGCTCACCGCCCGCGCACTGCAGCAGGAGGTCACGGTGGACGCGGCGCTGGGCCAGGACAAGGATCTGGCCGTGGAAGCACTGGTCCTCGACCCGCTCGTTCCCGACTCCCGGACCGCCCGCGCGATCCTGCACGACGCGGCGCTCGCCCAGCCCGACACGCTGGGAGCCTTCGCGTGAGCGCCTCGAGCGGCGACGAGCCGTCGGTGGTTGCGCTCGACGTGGGCGGCACGCTCATGAAAGGGGCCGTTCTCGACGCCCCGGGACGGGTTCGCGAGCTGCGGCGTTGGGACACGCCCCGGTCCCGAGGCCCCGCCGCGGTCGTCGAGCAGACACTGGTGGCCGTCGACGAGCTGATCGCCGCCGCCCCCGACGCCCGGGCGGTCGGCCTGGTCGTGCCAGGGGTCGTCGACGAGGACCGGGGCGTAGCGGTCTACTCCGAGAACATCGAGTGGCGCGGCGTCGAGTTCCGGCGGATCCTCGCCGAGCGCACCGGCCTGCCCGTCGGCTTCGGGCACGACGTGCGCGCGGGCGGCCTCGCCGAGCGCGAGCTCGGTGCGGCGCGAGGCTGCGACGAGGTGCTCTTCATGCCGATCGGCACCGGCATCTCCGGGGCGATGTTCGTCGCCGGCCGGCTGGTGCACAACCCGTACGCGGGGGAGATCGGGCACGTCTACGCGGGCTTCGACGACCCGTGCGCCTGCGGCTCCCGCGGCTGCCTCGAGGCCGTCGCCTCCGGTGCCTCGATCGCCCGGCGCTACCGCCGCCTCGGCGGCGGCGAAGTCGAGGGCGCCCGGGAGGTGCTGGAGCTCGCCGACGCGGGCGACGTGGCCGCCACGACCGTCTGGAGCGACGCGCTCGACGCCCTGGCGCGCGTGCTCGTCACCTACCTCTCGATCCTGGCACCGCAACGCATCGTCGTCGGGGGCGGTCTCTCCCACGCCGGTGAGCGCCTCCTCGGTCCGCTCCGGGAGCGGCTCCGTGCCCGGCTGGTCTGGCAACCGGAGCCGGAGCTCGTCCCCGCCGCGCTGGCCGACGAGGCCGGCTGCCTCGGCGCTGCGCTGCTCGCACGGGAGGCCCTCCAGCAGTCCCCGGCCGTCGACGTCATACCCACCCACGGAAAGTAAAGGACCCGAACTGTGGCAGAGAACCTCGACACCGACAGGCTGGGCCGTATCACCTCGGAGGAGGTGGCCAGCCAGCCCGAGTGCTGGAAGACGGCGCTGCAGCAGGGACTCGGCGGCCCCGCGGGCCTGCCCGAGCCGGGCGAGCAGGTGCTCGTGCTGGGCTGTGGGACGTCGTACTACCTCGGCGCCGCCTACGCCTGGCTCCGGGAGGAGGCCGGCCACGGGATCACCGACGCCCTGATCGCCTCTGAGACGCCGACCCGGCTGCGAAGCTACGACCGGGTGGTGGTGATCAGCCGGTCGGGCACCACCAAGGAGGTCCTCCAGGCGATGGAGCGGGTCCCCGCCGGCACGCCGGTCACCGCCATCGTCGGCGAGCTCGGCACCCCCGTTGCGGAGAGCGCCACCACCGTGGTCGACCTGTCGTACGCCGACGAGCGCAGTGTCGTGCAGACCAGGTTCCCCACCTCGCTGCTCACGATGCTCCGGGCCCATCTCGACGAGGACCCCGAACGGCTCGCCGCGCTCGCCGGCGAGGCGGCCTCGCTCATCGCCGAGCCGGTGCTCGAACCGGCACCGCGGCAGCTCGTCGTGCTGGGCACCGGGTGGGCCGCGGCGCTGGCCCAGGAGGCCGCGCTGAAGTGCCGCGAGTCGGCCGGCATGTGGGCCGAGGCGTACGCCACCGGCGAGTACCGCCACGGCCCGATCAGCGTGGCCGGCTCGCAGACCCTGGTGTGGGGGATGACCACGCTGGGCGACCAGCTGGTCCCGGCGATCGCCGACACCGGCGCCTCGATCCACCACGGGAGCCACGACCCGCAGGTCGAGCTGGTCGCGCTGCAGCTGCACGCCGTCAGCTGGGCGACCGCTGCCGGCCGCGACCCCGACGTCCCGGTGCACCTCACCCGGTCCGTCGTGACACCGTGAGCCGGCGTACATGAGGGACCGGTCCGGGGGCGCGGGATGATCCTCGCGGTCTGCCTGAACCCCGCGCTCGACCTGACCTACGAGGTCCCGGCGCTGGCGCCGGGAACCTCGCACCGCGTGCAGCGCGTGCACGAACGCCCCGGCGGCAAGGCGTGCAACACCGCGCGCGTGCTCGGTCGGCTGTCGGTCGAGGTGACGCTGTGCGGGTTCGCGGGGGGCGCCCGCGGTGCACGGTTCAGGTCGGCGTTGGCCGCGACCTCGGTGAAGGACCGGCTCACGGTCATCGACGGCGAGACCCGGCAGTCGGTGGCGGTCGTGGACGGCGGCGGCGTCACCGTGCTCAACGAGCCCGGGCCCTCGTTGGTCCAGCGCGACTGGGACGCGCTGCTCGCCGACGTCGACTCCGAGCTCGACGGTGCGCGGGTCGCCGTGCTCTCCGGCAGCGTCCCCCCGGGCGCTCCCGAGGACGCGTGGGCGCAGCTGGTGCGTCACTGCCGCCGGCGCGGCGTCCCGAGCGTGCTCGACACGGCCGGGCCCCAGCTCCTGGCCGCCCTCGACGAGCAGCCGGCGGTTGCGGCGCCGAACCACCACGAGGCCGGGGGGGCGCTCGGCACCACGCTCGAGGAGCCGGACGAGATCCTTGCGGCCGCCGTCGAGCTGAGTGCGCGCAGCCGCGGCGCCGTCGTCGTGTCGGCCGGCAGCGACGGGCTGGTGGCAGCACGCGGAGAACGGCGCTGGCGGGTTCGTCCACCCCGGGTCGTCGAGGGCAACCCGACCGGTGCCGGTGACGCCCTCACCGCCGCCCTCGCGTGGGGACTCGCCGAGGAACGCGAGCTTCCGGACATCCTCGCCGACGCGGTCTGTCTCGCCGCGTCCGCCGTCGTGCTGCCGACCGCCGGGGAGGTCGACCTGGCGACCTACCGAGAACTACGGCACACCTGTGAGGTCGAGGAGCTCCGATGAGTCTGCACAGCACCGCCGAGCTCGTGGCGGCCGCCCGAGACGGCGGCCACGCAGTTGCGGCCTTCAACGTGATCACCCTCGAGCACGTCGAGGCGGTCGTCGCCGGTGCCGAGGAGGCCGGTCGTCCGGTCATCATCCAGGTCAGCGAGAACGCCGTCCGGTTCCACGCCGGTCAGGTCGTGCCGCTGGCGCGTGCGGCGGCCGCCGCTGCCGAGCGGTCGTCCGCCCAGCTCGCCCTGCACCTCGACCACGTCACCGACACCGCGCTGCTCCACGAGGCGCTCGCGGCAGGGTTCTCCTCGGCCATGTTCGACGCGGGCGCTGCGCCGTACGACGAGAACCTGGCGGCGACCCGGAGTGCGGCCGAGTGGGCCCATGCGCACGGACTCTGGCTGGAGGCCGAGCTGGGCTACGTCGGCGGCAAGCCCGAGGCGCCGGCGAGTGCCCACGCCGAGGGGGTGAGCACCGATCCGGACGAGGCCGCGGCGTTCGTCGAGGAGACCGGCGTGGACGGGCTCGCCGTCGCGGTCGGCAGCTCGCACGCGATGACGGAGCGCACCGCGAGCCTCGACCACGACCTGATCAGTCGCCTGGCCGGGCGGCTCCCGGTTCCGCTGGTGCTGCACGGTTCCTCCGGTGTCCCGGACGAGGAGCTCGTCCGCGCGGTCGCCGCAGGGATGACCAAGATCAACGTCGGGACCGCGCTCAACCTCGCCTACACGGCCGCGGTGCGGCGCCGCCTCGAGGACGACCCCGGGATGAGCGACCCCCGGAAGTACCTGCGAGACGCACGCAGCGACATGGCGGCGACGGTGGCGGCCCTGTCGTCGCTCGTGGGCCGGCCCGGGGTCAACGACGGGTAGCCTGACGGCGGTTCTGCAGGGCGGCGACGACGAGGGCCGATGACTCTTCCGTGGAGCTGCGACGCGTTCGCGGTCCGGCCGCCCCTCGCCGGTGCCGCGATCACGATCCCGGGCAAGAACAGCGACCGTCCGACGCGGGAATGCCAGCCGATGCGGCGGTTGCCGGCCGGGCCAGGCGCGGCGAGCAGGTGGAGCCCGGGATCCTCGGCATGGAGCTGGTGCGGCTCGGGCTCGAACGGGCCGAGACGTCGACTCGGGCCGTCGAGGTGATGACGGACCTTCTCGAGCGGCACGGCCAGTGGGGGGCCGCACGCTGTCCTCGGACCGGGTCGGCGCCGCGTACGACAACTCCTACCTCGTCGCCGACAAGGGCAAGGTCTGGGTGCTCGAGACGGTGGGTCGGCGCTGGGCGGCCCGCGAGGTCCGCGAGCCGTTCTGGCCGGTGTCGAACGAGCCGACCATCCGCGAGGGCTGGGACCGGTGCGCGAGCGACCTCAAGTTCCACCTCCGCGCACAGGGCTGGGCGCCCCCGTCGGGCGACCTCGACTTCGCCGAGGCTGTCGCGGACCCGATGGTGCCGCTGCAGGTCTCCCACATCCGGCTGCAACGTTCGCGGCAGCTGCTGACCGGGCTCCTGGAGACATCCGGCCAGGTCGACTTCCGCGGCGCGAGATCTGTGCGCAGCGACCACCTCGAGGGCACGTTCCTGGACGGCCCCGCGTTCAACCCCGCGCGACCCGACTTCCACACGCTCTGCATGCACCGGCATCCCGCCGGCTTCACCTGGGGGAACACGGCCGCGTCGATGGTCGCGGTGCTGCCACGGGACTGCACGCCCTACCTCTGGTGGGCCGCGACCACGCCTTGCACGAGCGTGTACGTCCCGGTGTCGGCGCTGGGAGACCGGCTGCCCGACGTTCTCGGACGCGCCGGGACAGCCCAGGGCACCGGTCCCGACCCGGAGACGGCGGCACACGACAGCTACGCCGACGGTTCCTACTGGTGGACGTTCCAGTCCCTGCTGGAGACGGTCTGCGGCGACGAGCTCGGCAGCCGGTACGACGAGCGGCGGCCTGTTGTGCGGGCGTGCCTCGACGCCCTGCAGGACCGCTGGGTCGCCGAGGTGGACCGACTTGCCGCCGGCGGAGCTCCCGAGGGCTGGGACGCCCTGACCGACCGATGCGTGGTCGAGGCGATGACGGCCGCTCGGGAGCTGGTCGACGACCTCGTTCGCTGATCGGCTCCTCCGGCCGAGCGGCTCAACCCTTCACCGCGCCACCGAACGAGAACGCACCGCCCAGCCGCCGGGACAGCAGCAGGTACAGCAGCACCGCGGGCAGCGAGTAGAGCATGGAGTACGCCGCGAGCTGGCCGTAGACGATCTGCCCGTACTGGCCGAAGAACGTGTAGATGCTCACCGACGCCGGCAGGCGGTCGTTGGACGACAGCAGCACGAACGGCACGAAGAAGTTGCCCCACAAGCCGATGAACGTGTAGATGGTGACCACCGACAGCCCGGGCCACATCAGCGGCAGCACGATGCTGCGCAACCCCTGCATGACGGAGGCGCCGTCGGTCCAGGCGGCCTGCTCGAGCTCGATCGGGACGCCGTCCATGAAGTTCTTGGTCAGCCAGATCGAGATCGGCAGCGCCGTGGTGGCCATGAACAGGATCGTGCCGGTCAACGTGTCGATGAGGTTCACCTGCACGAACATCCCGTAGACCGGGACCATGATGGCCGTGATCGGCAGGCCGGTCGCGAACAGGATCGTGAGCAGGAACGGTCGCTTGGCACGGAACTGGTAGCGCGAGAGGGGGTACGCGGCCAGCACCGACGCGAACACCGCCAGCACGGTCCCGCCGCCGCACAGGATCGCGCCGTTGATCATCGGCCGGTAGGTCGTGTCGTAGGTGAGGATCGCGTGGAAGTTGTGCAGCGTCCACGGGTGCGGCCACGACACGGCGAGGCCGGCCCGCGCGTTGAACGCGCCGAGCAGCAGCCACAGCAGGGGTATGACGAACCCGGCGGCGACCACGAGCAGGGCCAGGTCGACCAGCAGCTTGCTGACCACGCGCCGCGAGGCCCGGGCGGACAACGACGTGCTCATCGGCGGACGTCCTCCAGTCGCAGGGCGCGCAGGTACACCAGCGAGAACACCGCGCCGATGGCGAGCAGCACCAGCGCCAGCGCCGTGCCGTAGCCGAGCTGGGACAGCTGGAACGCCTGCTGGTAGGCGAACAGCGGAAGCGTCTCGCTCTTGTTGCTGGGGCCGCCGCGGGTCATCGTCCAGATCAGGCCGAACACCGAGAGGGTCTGCAGGGTGATCAGCATCAGGTTGGTCGTGATCGAGCGCCGGATCATCGGCAGCGTGACCGACCACAGCCGCTGCAGGGTCCCGGCGCCGTCCATCGTCGCCGACTCCTCGATCTCCTTGGGCACCTCGGAGAGCGCCGCCGAGTAGACCAGCATCGAGAACGCGGTGCCCCGCCACACGTTCGCCAACGACACCGCGAGGATGGGCACGCTGAACAGCCAGTCCTGCTTGGGGATCGACAGCAGCCCGAAGAACCGGTTCAGCGACCCGTCGTCACCGAGGAACGCCGACCACAGGTAGCCCGCGACGACCTCCGGCATCACCCACGCCCCGATCACGATCGCGCTGACCAGCGCCCGCACCCAGGCGGTGCCCGAGCGCATCAGCAGCGCCAGCACCATGCCGAGGATGTTCTGGCCGATCACCGCCGAGAGGATCGTGAAGACCAGCGTGTAGATCAGCGACTGGCGGAACTCGTCGCTGGAGAACGCCTTGCGGAAGTTGTCCAGGCCCACGAAGTGCGCGCCCGCCGCTCCGGTCAGCGCCATGTCGGTGAACGCGGAGTACACGCAGTAGAGGATCGGCCCGGCGAGGAAGACGACGAGCAGCACCACGGCCGGTCCGAGCGGCAGGCCCTGGAGCAGCCCCCGACGCAGCCGTGCGGCCGCGCCGGGGGCAGCCGTTGCCGAGACGCTCACGACCCCGCGGCGCTCGTGACGTCGTTGCCGGCGATGCTCTTGACCTGCGAGTCGTACTGCTGGGCCGCCTTCGCCGGCGACGCGCTGCCCGTCACGACCGCCTCGGTCGCGGACTGGATCTCCTGGGAGATCCGTGGGTAGACCGAGTACGCCGGCCGGTAGTAGGTGATCGGCACCAGCGAGGCGAAGAACTTGTTGGTCGGGTTCGCCTTGGAGTACGACGGGTCAGCGGCGACGTCCTTGCGGACGGGGATCTGGACGTTCTTGATGTCCCACTCCAGCTCCTTGTCCTTGCTGCCGAGCAGCTTGACCAGGCTCCAGGCGGCGGTGGGGTTGTCGGAGTTCTTCGGGATCGCCCAGGTCCACCCGCCGGAGAGGCTCACCTTGCCGTTGCCGCTGCCGTCCTGAGTGGGCATCGGCGTGGTGCCCATCGTGGACTTCCACTGCGGCCACGGCGCGGCGCCGCCCTTCTGCCAGTTCAGCGACACCCACGATCCGTCCAGGTCGATGGCGAGCTTGCCCTTCGGCAGCTCCTGCTGCTGGACGGTGTTGCCCCACGTCGGCGCCAGCATGTCCTTGGCCGAGGGCAGCAGGCCCTGGTCCTTGAGCGTCTTGAGGAACGTCAGCGAGTCCGTGAAGCCCTTGCTGCCGACCACCCACTTCTTCGACGACTGGTCGTAGAGCGTGTCGCCCGTGCCGTAGAGCAGCATCTCGAAGCCCTGCATCGTCGCGGCCTCGCCGACACCGGTGCCCGAGTAGACGTTGATCGGCGTCACGCCGGGCACCTTCGACTTGATCGCGCGAGCGGCCGACAGGACGTCGTCCCAGGACTTGGGGTGCCAGTCGGTCGGCAGCCCGGCCTTGGCGAAGATCTTCTTGTTGTACCAGAGCGCCCGCGTGTCGGTGCCGTCCGGGACGCCGTAGGTCTTGCCGTCCAGCGCCTGGGCGGCCTTCTTCGCGGTCGGCTGGAACTGCGACCAGTCCGGCCAGCTCTTCAGGTGGTCGTCGAGGGGACGCAGGTAGCCCGCCTCGATGTCGGAGTTGATCAGGAAGGTGTCCTCGTACACCAGGTCCGGCGAGGTGCGCGAGGAGCGCATCTGCAGCTGGAGCTTGGTGTAGTAGTCGTCCTCCGAGGCGCTGATCGGCTGCAGGTCGACGGTGACGCCCTTGTGCGACTTCTCGTACTCCGTCTTGATCTCCTTGAGGAAGTTCGCCTGCACGTGGGAGTTGCCGAACTGCTGGTAGGTCACGGTCAGCGTGTTGCTGCCGCCGTTCCCGGCCCCTCCGCCGCAGCCGGCGAGCCCCGCGGAGACGACGGCGGCCGTCGCGACCGCGGCGAGCCCGCGCACCTTGTGGCGCGACGATCTCGTTCGTGCCGGTGCCGGGGTGTCCTGCAGGGAGATGCGCTGGTCGTTGGCGGACATCGGTTCCTCCTGGCGGCGGTGGGACGGGTACGACGGACAGCCGGACGTGGTGGATGGGTCAGGTGGCGCGCGCCTGGGTGACGCGCAGGGTGAGGACCTGGAACGGGCGCAGCGTGAGCTGCACCTGACCGTCCTCGAGAGCGGGCGAGGGTTCGTCGAGGGGCCGTTCGAGCAGGTCGGTGACCACGACCGAGCCGGCCGGGAAGTTGAGGGTGAGGCGACCGGTGGCGCGGCCGCCGAGCGCCTCGTAGACGCGGACGACCACGTCTCCGGCGGGGTCCTCGCCGGCGTCGTCGGCGAGCTTGACCGCGGAAACCACGATCCCGTCGTCGTCGACGGACACGAGGGGGTCGACGCCCTGGTCACCCGGGACGGTGCGTTCGGGAAGGTTCAGCCAGTGCCCCTCGCGGGTGGCGTCGAGGAGGTCGGCCCCGAGCACGAGCGCGTAGCGCAGCCGGTGGGTCCCCTGGTCGGTCTCCGGGTCGGGGAAGCGTGGCGCCCGCAGCAACGACAGCCGCACGGTGGTGGTCGTCCCGCCGTCCGGGCGCACCGCCCGGGTCACGTCGTGGCCGTACGTGGAGTCGTTGACGAGGGCCAGCCCGTAGCCCGGTTCTCCGACGTGCAGGTAGCGGTGGGCGCAGATCTCGAAGCGGGCGACCTCCCAGCTGGTGTTGGTGTCCGTCGCGCGCCGGACGTAGCCGAACTGGGTCTCCGAGGACGACCGGTCCGCCCGGACGTCGAGCGGGAAGGCCGCCTTCAGGAACGTCTCGCTCTCGTGCCAGTCGACGTCGGTGTCGACGTCGACGCGTCGCGCTCCGGGGGCCAGCGAGACGACCTGGGCCAGCGCGGACCGCCCGAACCGGCGGACCACCCGCACGCCGCGGGACACCGGCTCCAGCGACGCCACGTCGACCAGGTCGGTGCCTTGCCGGGTGTAGTGGCGGTCGACGTCCCAGGCGTCCCAGTCGTTCGGCACGTCGGGGTGCAGCTGAAGCAGGTTCCCCGCGCCACCGGGGGCGATCGCCTCGCGGCCGGTGGCCAGGTCGAGTGC
>Ga0308175_100001682_pt1 | contig 14993 bp, 7 predicted proteins | sample PhyCR1_3_FD_203893 | JGI IMG/M metagenome (GOLD analysis project Ga0308175, IMG submission 203893) | Soil microbial communities from UC Gill Tract Community Farm, Albany, California, United States - DLSLS.C.R1 | ecosystem: Environmental > Terrestrial > Soil > Agricultural land | place: USA...
ATGTGATTGCCACAAGTCCCGCGAGAAACCCATTCACGGTGAAGCTGACGTCCCACTTTTTGCTGAAGATATAGGCATAAAACATCGCGGTCAGGCCTGCCGAGCACGCGGCGAGAGTAGTATTAGCTGCGACGCGTCCGATCCCGACGAAGTCCATCGCCGAAAGCGTGCTTCCCGGATTGAATCCATACCATCCGAACCACAGCAAGAGACCGCCGGATGCGGCGATGGTTAGATCGTGTGGCAGCATTGGACCGCCGCCATCGCGTTTGAACTTACGACCGAGGCGCGGGCCGAGCACGATCGAGCCCGCCAGGGCAATAAAACCGCCAATGGTGTGAACGACGGTCGAGCCAGCAAAATCGTGGAAGCCAGTTCCGAGCGACGGGAGAAAGTTTCCGGCCGTTCCCATCGTAGCTAGAAAGCCGTCCGGTCCCCACGCCCAATGACCAATAATCGGGTAAATAAAGCCAGACACCGCGAGACTATAAAGCAGGTCTCCAGCGAAGCCGGTGCGCCCGATCATGGCACCCGAAGTGATAGTGGAGCAGGTATCAGCGAATGCGAATTGGAACAGCCAAAACGCCAGGAAGGCAACGCCTGTGCTCTCGTACGTTGCGGGAACGCCCTGGAGGAAGAACCAGTGGTATCCGATCAGTCCATGGCCATGGCTGAACATAAATGCAAAGCCGAACGCGTAGAAGAGGAGCCCGCATAGACATGTGTCGACGATGCATTCCATCAACACGTTGACTGTTTCGCGAGACCTGCAGAAGCCCGCCTCAAGCATCGTGAAGCCTACCTGCATACCAAAGACGAGGAAGGCCGCAACCACAGTCCACATCGTATTGATCGGGTTGACGATGTCATTAGCCCTTAGCGTGGGATCCGCGGCAAAAACCCTCAATCCAAAGAGGTCGGGATTGATCAGATAAGTTATGCCGGCGACAACTGCGACCCCGGCGAGCTTACCGACCAGAAGAATTGCGCCGTAGCGACGCCATTCGGGGCTTCGCAACCGCTGGCCTACGCGAGCGAGCCAACTTTGATTAGCGCGAGTCCTGTTCGCACGACAGAGTCTTCGAGCCGTAAGCATCACAAAACTGAAGATGAATACGCCGATAAACCAAGAAATTGCTGAGTTGCCGCCCATTCTGTTTGTGACCTCCACAATATTCAGCGCACGCGAATTTTTGAGCACTCCGAACCGGATTCCTTGGATAGTTACCAAGGAGACATACTTACTAGCCGACAACTGTCAGGCTATGGCGGTTCAGGATGCGTTTTCGGTTGCGATACTGGGCAGGACCGAGACGGGTTATTGGGATTTTAAGAAATCCGCATTTAAGAAGTCCAATCAAAAACTTGGATTTCGTGGCCAAGCGTTTTGAATAGGTACTCTACTCAGATTTGCGGCTCACGCCCCATCTCACGGCGCCAAGTACGCGGGCGCGCCTGTGAACGGGGCTTTAGAACGCGTAATCTCTCCAACCGAAGCCCGCGATCGTATCTTGCGGGGACGGTCCCTTGTCCTCGGCAAGAATTCAATCGCAGGGCTACGCGCTTGTGCCTGGCGTCAGGATTCCTATGGTTAGCGTGATGTGACCAGATTGGGCGTCACGTGGATCAGAGCTCCGGGTTTCATGTCTTCCAACATCCATAACGAGCCATCGGGCCCTTCTTCCACATCGCGAAGCCGGTGGCCTACCTTCCAGCGCTCAGCGATCTTCGCCCCGCCATGGCCATCGAAGATGACCCGAACTAGTGCCTGGCTTACGAGGCCGCTGATGAAGCCATTGCCATTCCATTGAGGGAAGGTCTTATTGCCTCGATAGAACATGAGATTGCCCGGCGCAATGACCGGAACCCAGAAGATGACCGGCTTTGTCAAGTCGGGACGCGTGTCGGGATTGGGAATGGGAACACCGTTGTAATTCTCGCCATAGCAGACCAGCGGCCATCCGTAATTCTTGCCTTTCTCGATGAGGTTTAGCTCGTCGCCACCGCGGGGACCGTGCTCAACTTCCCACAATTCGCCAGTGGGCGAAAACGCAAGGCCGTAAGGAGTGCGGTGGCCGGTAGTCCACGTTTCGGCCGGTGTCAGATTGGGGCCAGGGAACGTGTAAGTACTGATGACCGGTGCAGTCTTGGCGGCTTCGGTATCTTTGGGTGGATCAATCAGTGGGATAGTGCTGGCGCCCGTCTTCCCGAAATTCGGATTACCACGAGCTGGTTTGCCGTCGAGCGTGAGACGGAGTATCTTGCCTTCCGGCTGGTTCGGATCTTGGGCCGGAGTGAAGCGTTGGCGGTCACCAACCGTCAGGAAAAGATATTTCCCGTCGGGCGAGAACGCGATCTGAGCGCCTTCCTGTCCTCCTTTGCCTTTGGGCATCTGGCGCCACAAGACGGTAAGATTCTCCAGGCTGGCGGTAGTTGCTGTGGCGTTGAGCTTGGCACGAGCCAGCGCCAGACCACCGCCATATTCGCCCGGCTCTGCATAAGTGAGATAGATGCTGTGGTCCTTCGCGTAATGGGGCGAAACAAAGACGCCCAGCATGCCGTTCTGGCCTTGGTAGTAAACCGGCGGCACATTACTAACCGGGATCTTCTCACCGGCCTGAGATACGAGCCAAACGGGGCCAACCTTTTCGGTGATCAGCATACGACCATCGGGCAGGAATGCAAGCCGCCATGGCAGTTGGAACGTAGCCACGGTGGTCATAGTGAACGGCAGACTGGCTTCAGGCTTCTGTTCACCCGCGTTCACTTGAGCCCAGGCCGCCGTCGCAAGGATAAAGCCCAACACCGCTCTAATCAATTTCAATCCGCTACTCCTTCTCGGTTACAATGGCCCGCCCCAAGCGAGCCGGCGCACCGTCGACACAACGCGGGTCGCAAACAGCGAGCACCACACATTCAATGATCGCCTATCAAATGCGGATATGCCTGATTTGGGGACTGCACGTCGCCCATCACTCCTGCGGCGCCACTAGAGAATCAATCTTTGCAGCCATGACGAAATCGTTTCGGTGGAGTCCGGCAATTGCATGTGTCCAGAGAGTTATTGTCACCTGTCCCCATTCGGTGAGAATGGCCGGGTGGTGTCCTTCGGCCTCTGCAAGAGCACCAACCCGGTTCGTGAAGGCTAGAGCATTCGCGAAATCGTTGAATCGGAAAACGCGCTGTAATCGAGGGATCGACTCCTGCTCGAGGACCGTCCATTCGGGAACTTGGAGCCTCAGTTCCCCCAATTCCGAGTCAGTTACACGCTGAGAATCACTCCTGCAAGCCGTGCATCTTTCGTTTGTAAGCGTACCCATAGACTCTTCAACTGAAGGATAACGCTGTTCTGGACGTCACTCCGAATCACTACTTTTCGCTCTGCGCGAAGGAGTGCGGCCGACGCCTAGTGCCGCACGAGCGAAGCTTCGGCCGTTAGTTCGCCGCCCGAAGTCGTGTCACTGGCCATCGTTAGTGCAATTGTGGCCCAGCTGGTCCCCGCCGCGGAGATCCACTGGTCGGGACCATACGGGAAACCGCTTTCAAAATAGGGCTGGAACGGGAAGGACCGGCTCTTCACTCTCCACGTGCCGTCTTCGGCTTGAGTCCTTAACAGATAATCAACACCCCGCTTCCAGACAGCGCCGGTCTTCCTGGCTACGTTCGTGACGCCGAGTACGTATAGAGTTTGCCCTGTGGCATAGGCGTCGCTCGATAGGCCCGGCAACTGTGCCCAGCCGCCATCGGAGCGTTGGCTCCTCAATATGGGCATAGCCGATTGAACGACCAGCTTGCGATCTGCATCACTCCAGAAGAGTCCCAGCGTCCTCCAATTCAGTTCCGAGGACGTCTCGGCCTTCGCGTTTTCCAGCCATCTACGGGCTGCCCGTATCCTCGTCTCGAACTCGGCTCGGCGCCCTTTTGGTGCATACAATTGCAAAGCTCGGAGAGAGAGCGCTGTGGTTTGAATATCTCCATACTCGATGGGAGGCCGCGGCGCCCACACCGTCCAGCTACCGTCAGAGCTCTGCTTATTCGCCAGATTGTGGACGGCAGCATCCGTGAGGAGATCGGCAGGATAGCCCCGCGCCGCGAGAGTCATCAATACGTAGGGACCTGTGATCGGCAAATCCGGAATGTTATCTCCGTTCTCAACCAGTAATTCGCGGGCCGGCTTCAGAATGCTTAGCAGATTGTCGTACTCCTGGTTGATTGCTGCCTCATCGATCTTGTGGCCTTGGGTTCGTGCCATGATCGCTGCCATCGTAGGAAGCATGTTGTTGTGACATGAAATACAGCCTCGCTGCTTGAATACAGCTGGACCGGCTTTTTGCAGGATAGGCAAACTCTTGTCGATCGCTGCGAAGAGGTTCTGGTGCTGCAGGGATGATATCTGCACTGTCGGACCAGCCTGATCTCTTTGTGAGGCGGCCTTACCCGGTCCAAGGAGAGCGACTACTCTCGTATCTCCGCGCCTTTGGGCCCACGTCACTGCGGCCTCGCCCATTTTGTTCTTGTGATCAGGATCAGCGCCCTTCTGAAGCAGTAAGGCGACCAGCTTGGGATCAGCTTTTTCGGTGAACGCTGCCCACATGAGTGCTGTGTTTCCCGACCGGTCCTCGGCGTCCACGTTCACACCCTTACTAGTAAGGGCAGCAGCGGTCGAGAAATCGTCTCGCATAGCGGCGAGAATCAGTGCGGAGTATCCAGCGACGTTCGACGCGTTGACATCCGCCCCGCTCGCGAGAAGCGTATGGATGTTGCGGTGGTTCTGGTTCGCAATTGCGTTGAGGAGCGCCGTACTCCCGTTCTTCTCCTTACCGTTTACATCGGCGCCTTTCTTCAGTAACGCTGCCAGCGCCTCGCCGTCCCGCGCCTTTGCAGCTTGGATGAGAGCCGATGTGCCACCTCCTCCTACGGGAATTGCCGCGAACCCGGTCAGGTCATCTTTAACGTCGGTACGGGCGCCATGGGCCAGCAGGTAAGAGACTACCGGACCTGCCCCATCCCGGCTGGCTGCTACGAGCAGTGCAGTTTTGCCGAGTTTCGAGCGTGCGTTCACGTCTGCCCCGCGCTCCAGGAGTAACTCCACCTTCTCGCGACTGCCGGTACCCCAAATCAACGCCGTGGCCCCAGATCCATTGACGGCATTCGGATCAGCACCGTGATCGAGCAACAACCGAAGGCCGGTTGTGTCCGGGAGGTAAAGCGCGGAGTACATGAGCGGCGTGGAACCGTCGCTGTCTCTGCCATTGACGCGCGCCCCGCTATTCAAAGCGGACCGCATCGCGGCGAGGTCACCGGCCCGGATTGACTCAAACAATTTTTCCGTTTGTGACTGCGAGTCCAGGGTGGCTACTGCCATTCCGAGAGATACCCAGGCACTAAAGATCGCGACGGCTTTCAAGATCATCGTCAAAATTCCCGTCCATATACGCGCGTTAGCTCTTCCGATTGGCTCACTGGAAGGTTTGAACCGGAGAGCACCGGAATGTAACGCCTCAAGGACGTCTAGGAGCTCGTTACGAGAAAACCCGGAACTGAAGAATCAACGCTGTTATACGCTAGCTGCGATGACCGTCCGAAGTGTTTGGCTGGGCCTAACCTGCGCGAGTGTGTTGATGGCGCAAACTCCGATCCGGATCGCTGTTCACGCGAACGAAACGGTGGGGCAGCCGATTCCTCCGACACTGTTTGGCAGCTTCCTCGAGCCGATCGGCAACTCGACCTACAACGGGCTTTGGGCGGAGGTCCTGCAGAATCCATCGTTCGAAAGCGGGCTATGGAGCGCTAATGCCGTCCGTGACCTGACCGTAGCCGATCCCGCACTCGCGCGTGGTTCGCAGCTTGGACTTCCCATCCCATGGGAGCCGCTTGATGTCGCTGAGGGCAACCGGTATGAGCCCAAGCGAGGCGACGCGGCAAACTCGTTCGAGTCTCTCTTTATACTCGGTCTGCCCGGACGAGAAACAGGTATTCGCCAGGAGATCTACCTTCCGGTCCATCGTGAGCTTAAGTACCGCGGCTCGCTCTTCGTGAAACACGTAAGCGGCGCGGACGTAGTTCGGGTATCGCTGCGCAAACGAAATCGTCCAGATCGAACACTTGCCGGGACGGAGTTCTCCGCAGGCTCCAAAGAATGGCATAAGTATTCATTCGAACTCTCGTTGCGCGCCGGTGACGTCAAACCGCTTGAGCCCGTCGATTTCGTGATCACAGTATCTGGGGACGAACGAACTTTGATCGACCAAGCGAGTCTGGTCCCAACCGATGCCCTCGATGGTCTCGATCCGGAGATGGTGCAACTTGCCAAAGCTATGGCTACGCCGCTGGTGCGCTTCGGCGGAAACTTCACGTCCGGATATCACTGGCGTGACGGCGTCGGTCCGCGGGACAACCGTGTCAGTATGCGCAACCTGGCATGGGGCATCCCGGAGACCAATCAATTTGGGACGGACGAGTTTCTGCGGTTCTGCGAGATGATTAGCGCGCAGCCGCAGATCGCGTTGAACCTTGGGACGGGCAACCCTCAAGAAGCTGCAGAATGGGTACGGTACGTCAATCAGCGCTGGCCCGTCCACGGCGGTCTGTTGTGGGAGCTTGGCAATGAGCTGTGGGGCGATTGGAACACAGGATATCCGACGGTTGATGAGGTTGCGGCTCGAACGCTGCAGTTCAGCAGAGCGATACATGACGTGGATCCAAAGGCAAGCCTCATTGCAACAGGGCAGGATCCTGATAAGTACGAGAAATGGAATGCGGAGCAGCTAAAGAACCCGCCGGGAACCTTCGCTCTGCTGTCCACACACTTTGTGGTACGGACCGACCGCCTGATCACCAAACAGCCTTCACCGGATACCGTAGCAAGCGCCACGTTTGCGCTGCCAATTGCGATCGAACGGAAGTTACGTGACATGCAGGGTCAGATGGATGCAGCGGGACATACGCAAACGCACCTCGCCTTCACGGAATGGCTCTTCATTTCCGACGGTAGCACCGAAGCCCCGAACTATGACAATCTCGGCGGTGCCGTTACGGCGGGAGGGTTTCTCAACATGCTGCTACGCACTTCCGACATTGTCAAGGTGGCCGATATAACGGGAATCATCGAGTTTGCGGGCATCTGGAAGAAGCATGGGCGCGTTTTCGCCGCACCCTCCTACTATGCGTTCCAGATGTTTTCAAGCGCGAAGCCGAAAGCGCTTCTCAAAGTAGACACTTCGGCGGGGGCCTACGACGTACATGACGGAGTCTCGCGGCTACCGGAGATTCCGAACGTTCCGTATCTGGATGTGGTGGCGGCCCGGGATACTGATGACCACACCATATCCCTGTTCTGCATCAATCGGAATCTGCACGAGAATTTGGAAGCCGACATAGCTGTGGACGGAGCACACCTGAGTGGTGTAGCCGAGGTCGAAGAGTTATTCGGACCGAGTCTTTACGCGAAAAATGACGAACTGCGGCCGGCGGCCGTTCGCACACAGAAATCACAGCTTAAAATGACCGGCGATCACCTGCGACTCACGTTCCGCCATTCGAGCGTGTCCAGAGTCGATCTGCACTTGCCATGAGTCTAGTGGAGCTTGAGAAAGACTGCGCCGTGCTCGCCAACATCGGCGGACAACACGTCTTTCACAGAGCTTAAATCCTTGTGTTCCCAAAGGTCACGCACCGAGGCGGCAGGCCCAAGCCCTAGATCTTTCAAACTCACCTTCACGGGAATAATGCCCTGCTCGCGATTGAAAAGTCCAACCGCTTTGCTCCCGTCGGCAAGAGGCTTTACCCAAACTTCCACAGGTCCTATCTGCTGTACCCGACGAGCCTGGATCCCCGCGGAATCCTGATCCACCGCGACTGCTTCAGGGTTGGCAATGATCGCGAGCGTTGCGGGAGTCATCTGCGTCATGTCATTGCCCGCCAGCAGCGGCGCGGCGAGCAGGCACCATACGGTCATGTGCATTCGGTACTCGTTTTCCGTCATGCCACCGTTCCCAACTTCAAGCATGTCGGGATCGTTCCAATGACCGGGGCCGGCGAAGCCTTCGAGGCCGCCCTGGCCGAAGCCGATGGCCACCATGCGCGCATATGTGTCTTTGATATCTCCCGAGGTCCGCCAGAGATTAGCGCCCGCGGCTGCCGCCCATTCCCAAACTGGTCCCCGCCCGTGAATGCTGTAGACTATCGGACGCCCGGCACGGACGATCGCGTCGTGCATCTTGCGTATGGCGGCAGGATAGTCAGCGGGTTTGTATACATCCCGCGCGCTACACCAGTCATACTTCAGGTAATCGACGGTCCACTTCGCATACATTTCCGCGTCCTGGTCTTCATGGTTGTAGCTACCTTCGTAATGCGCACAGGTCTTCGGTCCGGGCGAGGAGTAAATACCGAACTTGAGCCCCTTCGCGTGAATGTAATCAGCGAGGGCTTTCATATCGGGAAAACGCTCATTCGGTTGAACGTAGCCCCGCTCGTCACGATTGCCTTCCCAGCAATCGTCGATATTGATATATTGATAACCCGCAGCTTTCAGTCCGCTCTGAACCATCGCATCGGCTTGTTTACGGATCAGCCCATCGCTCACATTGCAGGCGTAGTGATTCCAGCTGTTCCAACCCATAGGCGGGGTAGATGCCAGTGCTCCGGGCTGGGCCGCAGCCGCGTCGGCCAACACAATCAGCGAGGCTGCCGCTGTCAAGAGTGGTAGGAATCGCGCTTTGTTCATGCCCTGCCACAATACTACGTCGCACGCTTATAGCACTCTTCGCGACTACATGAAGCGGATCACAGGAACCTTGGTGATCTTGGCTATGATGCTCTGCGCACGGGCAGCAGACATCTCTCAAGCGGGCCAACTGAATGCAGTCGGGATACGTTTCGACGATCTGCCTCCCGCTTTAGCGAAGCGCTTCGATCCAGCATCTTTTCCCGGTCTCGTCCGAGATCTCTCCCGTGAAGCCCTGCGTCGCGAGCGAGATGGCGAGTTCGATCATCTGATCGCCTATGCCCTACAGTCGAACCAGTTCACCAAGAAACCGAGAATCGAACCCGCGGTAAGCGCGCAGGCATTCGCCCAAAGCGCTCTGGTTCCTTCGGAAGTGCACATTCGCCTCCGGGACTTTCTGCACGCGCTATCTGATCCGTCAGGTAATCCTCGCCTGGAATATTTCGCGCGCCTGGTCCCTGCGCCCGATCGTAATCTGCAATTTCTCGAAGGTGAGTATCGTCGCACGATGAGCTTTCTCTATGCCAAGGAGTTCCTGCGCGACGCGCATGCATATGAAGCGCGGGGTTACAGCACCGATACCCAGGTCGCAGCCAATTATCTTATCTGGAACGCTCTTTCTGTACTGAAGAGGACGAATCCGGATTTTCGCGTCAGGCGAGTGTTGTTGATCGGTCCAGGAATGGACATAGCGCCCCGAACAGGGTTGGTCGACGCTGTCCCTCCGCAAAGCTTCCAGCCGTACTTGGTTGCCGACGCGCTTCTGAGCCTGGGGTTATCCGCCTTGCCGGATCTGGAAATCGACTGCGTAGACATCAGCCAACGCGTTGTCGAGTTCATCAAGTCATTCAGCAACGGCCAACGACGATTGGAACTATACTCGGCCCCAGGGACGGACGATTACAATCATTACTTCCAATCACTGGGATCCAAAATCGGGAAATTGGCTGTGGGTACTGTAGCAGGTATGCCGGGTAATCTTCTGACGCGCTCGATCACGCTGGAGCCCTCGGTGGCGCAAGCGGTTCATGCTTCAGAACTGAATATCACCACACAAAGACTGACAGCAACTTACGATATAGCGATCGCGACAAACGTGCTGCTCTACTTCGAGAGTCCCGACCTGGCTTTGGCGTTGTGTAATACCGCAGCAATGCTCCGGACGGGCGCCTACTTCATGCATAACGACTTGCGGCCTGAGACCGAGGCGGCTGCAGACTTAGTCGGATTCGAGATGCTGCAGGCGCGCAGTGTCCTGGTTGCGCAGGGCAGCCGCGCGCCTCTTTACGATACCTTCGCTCTGAACCGCAAGCGCTGACCGTTTCCCGCTTGTCAGAACACCAACTTGAACCCAAGTTGAATCTGGCGAGGGAAGTTCGCGTTACCCTGCGCGGCCGAGCCTTTGATGATCTGTCCGAATTGCGCGTTCAGAGGGTCGTTTGTGAACTGCTGCAGAGGCATCCAGAAGCGGTTGAAGACGTTGAAGGCTTCGGCTCGGAACTGAAACGAGACTTTCTCGGTCAGACGAGTCGATTTCGAAACAGACATATCGAATTGAGGTTGGGCATCCAAACGAATGTGAGCATCGCGAAAAGGCGTAACTCGCGGAGCGTATCGCGGCAGGACGAGGAAATTGTAATTTGTAAGGTTACACCCAGGAACACTCTGACTGTACGGTTCGAGAGTCGTTGAGCCATTGTCGTTTAACTGAGCAACGCAGGGTCTCACCGCCTGAATCACAGGAGCATTCCAGTCAATCGGGATCTCGGCATTGCGTACGTACATAACGGTGTCGGGCGAGTTCCAGGGGCGGCCGGAAGAATATTGAAAGATCATCGTATGCTGCCATCCTCCGACTAGTGCATTCACCAGCCGCCCTGCGCCGCCGAGAAAAGTCCTCCCTCGCCCGAACGGAAGTTCATAGACGGTGCTGATCTTGAAAACATTCGGGCGGTCGTAGGACGCCAGGCTTCTCTCGGGCACGAACCGCTGAATGTCGTTGAATGCCTGGTTAGAGCTGTTTCCGTTCAAGCCATTGCTGTTGCCGTCGGTCGTATTGTCTGCATCGAAGCCACCTTGCTCAATGGCCTTCGAATAAGTGTAGGCGAATGTCACGTTCAGGCCGGCCTTGGCGCGAATGCCATAGGTAATTTGCAGGGCGTTGTACCACAACTTGCCATCGTTCCGGCCACGCTGATTAACCTGCCCGAATTCCGGAAACGGTCTCGAGAGGTTAAATCTGGAGGTGTTTGCATCGGTGCCGAGGCCGGTGCCGGCAAATTGAGGCAAGCCGAAGAACGGATTGGGCAGGAGTTGATCGCAATACAGTGGATTGCCGCCTTCGAGAATATTGCATTGCTGGCGAAGTCCGAGGTCCGGCTCGTTATACTGCCTGGCCGTTTGCAGCTTGTAAGCGCGATTCCCGACGTACGAGACTTCTAAACGCGACTGCAAAGGGAGCTGGAACTGGAATCCCGCAGAAAACAGTTCTGCGTAAGGCGTTCTGAAGGTCGGATCGAAAAAGCTGAAGCCCTGGCCCACTTGTGTCAGAAGACCGGCTTGGCTACCCGGCGGCTGGAGTATGCCAGATGGGAATGGATTGTTGAGGAGATTGGGAACGGGGGTGCGCCCTCCATCTGTCGATGTAACCAGAGGTGACGCGATGTTAAATCCTTCGCTGCGAAGATTGTCATTATTCGGATTGATCATGTACCGGCCCCAGCCACCCCGGAACACGATTTTGTCCGTAATCTCGTACGCCAGGCCGAACCGCGGCTGAAGCCCGGTCAGGTCGAGTTTTCCGTTGGTCTGTCCTGGCGGGACGAATAGCAGGCCACCTCTCACAGTCGGGAAGTTGGGGAAGACAGACCGGTTGATCTGAGCGTTAACCGGATTGATTGCATTCGGATCAAAACCGTTTGTGAGCCGGTTGTACCGCTCTTTGGCGGAAGGGATGAAGTCCCAACGGAATCCGAGATTCAGAGTGAGCTTACGGCTTACCTTGAAGTCGTCGTGCAGGTAGGTCGCGAAGTACCGATCGAGATAGGACGGATAGGTATTGTTGTCAACGGACCCGCTACTCGGAAGACCAAGGAGGAATGACGCGAAGGAGTTTCCGCTCAGAGCATCGCTCCGGTTGTACTGGCTCTGCGTCCAGCTCGCGTTCGACGTGAGGTTGAACGTATTGCCCTGGTTCTGGACGTTGTACTGAATCCAGCGCAGGTCAACACCGGCCTTTAACGAATGCGCGCCCGCTACTTTGTTTACCGAGCTAGCGAAAGCAACTGTGTTCGTGTAGTTGAAGTTGGAGTTCGTGCCCAAGCCGGTAAATCCGGTGAAGTTGTATTGTCCGAAATTGTTGGGAACGGGCAATTGACTCGTCAGCGACGCAGGAAACCCGAGGGTCTGTATCACATTTCCGATATCCGGATCGCCTCTCGAGCCCTCCACGTAACGCGCAACCGAGAACCGTGTATTTGCGACGAGGGTGGGACGTAAGCTACCCGTCCAGTCCAATGCATATGCATCGTTCAGCCGTTTGAGGGGTCCGGGACCTTGCCACCCAGGCCCGAGCACGCCATTTGTGTTTCGGAGTTCCGTTCTATCGTTGCTGGCAGCACGGAAGAAGACGTGATGTTTTTCACCGAAGTTCTGATCGAACTTCGCGACAAAGTTGTAGAAATCATCTTTGTCCAGATTTGTGCCGCCCGCGATGAAAAGATCATTCACCCCGTAAGCGGAGCCGGGCGTTGTGGTGTTAGGTGCTGGGAAAGCGCGCAAGATCTTTTGCGCGATCGGATTCAACAACGTGGAGGGAATGATGTTCCCGCCAAACGGCTGACGCGTCACCGTTCCATTCGCATTGATAACGGCACTGAACGGGTTGTAGATAGTGATCCTTCTGCCGCTCGCGTCGGTCAATTTGCTGAAATCACCTGTCAGCATCTCGGGCTGTGGAACTGAGAGCGTCAGGGGAGTCGGAGTTCCTTCCCGGTAGCCTTCATAGTTGAAGAAGAAGAAGCTCTTATTCCGGCCGTTGTACAGTTTTGGTATCCATATCGGCCCTCCTACCGATCCGCCGTACTGGTCTAAGAAGTGGCCTGCTTTGGGCTTTCCAGCTGCGTTGTTCTGGAAAGAGTTAGCATCGAAGCCATTGCGGCGCATGAACTCGTAAAGAGTCCCGTGAAAATCGTTGCTGCCGCTCTTCAGAGAAACATTGACAATGCCGCCGGCGGATTTCCCGTATTGAGCATCGTACGAGTTAGTCTGGATTTTGAACTCCTGGACCGAGTCGACCGGTGGAACATAGGCGATGTTGTTCCCTCCGGCTTGGGCATTGTTCGGGGCGCCATCGAGCAGAAATTCGTTCTTGCGATCGAGGCCGCCGTTCACCGACCAATCGGCGATCGCTCCGTTATCGAATGGCCGCTGATAGATCTGGTTGCCATTGAAGTTGACGCCAGCGGAAAGAATGGAAAGCATGAACGGGTTGCGAGCATTCAAAGGCAGCTCAGTTACCCGTTTCTGATCGACAACTAAGCCATGATCCGCATTCTCTGTTTCGAGCGCAGGGGTTTCGGCAGTCACGGTGATCGATTCACTGGTTTGCCCTACCTCCATGGAGATGTCGACTCCACTGACATCACCAACGTTCAAAACGATGTTTCCACGGATGTATTTCTTAAACCCGGCTGCCTCGGCTGTAAGCCTATAGGTGCCTGGCGTGAGAAGTGGCAGCGTGTAGGTACCCTGGCGGTCGGTCTTCGCAACTGCGACCTCGTTTGTTGCAGTGTTTGTGACTTGAACGGTGCATTGCGGAATGACACCTCCGGAAGAGTCGGATACGTGCCCGGTGATGGTAGCCCGGAACTCCTGAGCCCAGACGCTCCACGCAAGAAGAGACACAAGAAGAAAAACCTTAGCGAACCTCACATTACCCCCTTTGAAGACCCTTTGATTGCCACCCCAACTCCGAAAGTGACTCTATTTAACCTTCAATTCCGAGATTGATTCTATAACCAATCGTTTTGTGTGTGCGGAGGATTAACTCTTTAGGAAGCGCTTGTTCCAAAAAGCGGTTGGGCGCAGCAAGACAGCCACCTCGAAATACCCGGCGTTCCGTGGAGATCGCCGATACCGTTGCACACGCGAATTGCCTTCCTGGAAAAAGAATCCTGGCTGAGTTTCAGTCCCGAGTCCGGCGGAGTCCATTTGGATATACTGCACAAGTACTACAGGGAGGCATTAGTGAGACCCGTGTTCCTTGCTTCAATGAGATTTCTTCTTGTTCTTACGTTGAGCCTTGTTCCGACCCTCGGGCAGACGATGGGAGAAGTGACTGGCCGGATCACCGACCCCAGTGGCGCCGCTGTGCCGAGCGCTGATGTCACGATTACCAACTCCGCAACCAACGTCTCTCGAAAAACAGTCAGCAATGAGACGGGCGACTACAGCTTCCCCTCTCTGCCTCCCGGCATCTACAAGGTGCGACTCGAACATGCAGGTTTCAAGGCCACCGAAACCAGCGATGTTCAGGTCCAGGTGCAGCAGACTGTCCGCATGGATTTCACGCTGCAAGTCGGCCAGCTTTCGCAGTCGGTGCTGGTTGAGGCAAGCGCGGCGCAGCTTCAGGCCGAAAATGCGACCGTCGGGACGGTGATCGACAACAAGCGGATCGTCGAACTTCCGCTGAATGGCCGGAATTATCTGCAGCTCGTTGCGCTGACCTCGAACGCCACGACTCTTTCGCCTTCCGCCGGGCAAGCAGGATCCAGACAGGGTGGCGATCGCGCCAGCCAATCCATCTCGGTGGCAGGACAGCGCACCATGTTCGACTATTTCACCCTGGATGGAACGGACAACACGGACCCGAATTTCAATACTTACGTCGTGCTGCCATCGATTGACGCCCTGCAGGAATTCAAAGTCCAAACCGGCGTCTATCCAGCCGAGTTCGGTCACAACGCGACGCAGATCAATGTACTGACGAAATCTGGCGGAAACCAGTACCACGGCGCGCTCTTTGAGTTCCTGCGAAACGAGGTCTTAGACGCGAAGCCGTACTCGTTTACCAGCCGTCCGCAACAGAAGAATCCGTTCAAGTGGAATCAATTCGGCTTCGAACTGGACGGACCTGTCCGAATTCCAAAGCTCTTTGACGGGCGGGACAAGCTATTTTTCATGGCTAACTATGAAGCCTTTCGTCAACGGCAGAACTTTCAAAGCGTATACACGGTGCCGACGCCCGCAATGTTCAACGGCAACT
>Ga0308175_100001683_pt1 | contig 14986 bp, 12 predicted proteins | sample PhyCR1_3_FD_203893 | JGI IMG/M metagenome (GOLD analysis project Ga0308175, IMG submission 203893) | Soil microbial communities from UC Gill Tract Community Farm, Albany, California, United States - DLSLS.C.R1 | ecosystem: Environmental > Terrestrial > Soil > Agricultural land | place: USA...
GCCTTGGGTCGACCCGCGGGTGATGTTCGTCGAGACGATGCGGGTGGCCAGCATGTCTCGCCGCGAGACGCCGCGGACCATGGCGCCGGTGATCTGGTTCGGCCCCACGACCATGGCCTGGGCCTCGATGACCGGCATGGCTTCCAGCACACCGGGGACCTTGCGGATCCGCTGCACGGCGGCGTCGCGGACGGCGGGATTGTCCAGCACCCCGCCCTGCACGAAGACGTGGCCGTTGAAGCCCAGGATCTTGCCCAGGAGCTCGGCGCGGAAGCCGTTCATCACCGACATGACGGTGATCAGCACCGCCACGGCGGCCATGATCCCGAAGAACGAGATGATCGAGATCAGCGCCACCCCGCCCTCGGAGCGCTTGGCGCGCAGATAGCGCCCGGCCAGCATCCGCTCCCAGGCGCCGAACGGCGGGGCCGGCGTGACCGCGAGGGGTTCGCTCACCCGGTGATGGCCTTCAGCGCCTGGTCCAGGGGCAGGGTCTGACGCTCGCCCGTGGCGCGGCGCTTGATCTCCACGACTCCGTCGGCGACGCCCTTGGGGCCGACGATCAGCTGCCAGGGGATGCCCACCAGCTCCAGGGAGGCGAACTTGGCGCCCGGCCGCTCGTCGCGGTCGTCGTAGAGCGCGTCCTTCCCGGCGGCGAGGAGCCCGGCGTAGGCCTGTTCGGCCACCGCATCGACGGCCGCGTCGCCCACCCGCAGGTTCACGACCGCCACGTCGAAGGGCGCCACGGCGTCCGGCCAGATGATCCCGACGTCGTCGTGGCTGGCCTCGATGATCGCGGCCGCCAGGCGAGAGACGCCCACGCCATAGGAGCCGCCGTGGATGGGGCGCTCCTGGCCGTCGGGGCCGGTGACGTTGGCCTTCATCGGCTTCGAGTACTTCTCGCCGAAGTAGAAAATGTGGCCGACCTCGATGCCGCGGGCGGTCATGCGCTTCGCTTCCGGCACCTCGGCCTCGAAGCGGGCCTGGTCGTGCATGTCGTCGGAGGCGGCGTAGAGCCTGGCGCGCTGGGCCACCATCGGCTCCAGATCGCCGTCCCAGTCGATGTCGGGGCCGGGCGCGCCCATGTTCACCAGGTCGGCGTTGGCGAACACTTCGCTCTCGCCGGTCTCGGCCAGGATGATGAACTCGTGGGAGAGGTCGCCGCCGATGGGGCCCGGATCGGCCTTCACCGGGATGGCCTTCAGGCCCAGCCGCGCATAGACGTTGAGGTAGGCCAGGAACATGCGGTTGTAGGACCTGCGAGCCTCGGCCTCGTCCAGGTCGAAGGAGTAGGCGTCCTTCATCAGGAACTCGCGCCCGCGCATGACCCCGAAGCGGGGCCGCCGCTCGTCGCGGAACTTCCACTGGATATTGTAAAGATTGAGCGGCAAGTCCTTGTAGGACTTCACGAACGCCCGGAAGATCTCGGTGATCACCTCTTCCGCGGTCGGGCCGTACAGCAGGTCGCGTTCGTGGCGGTCCTTGATGCGCAGCATCTCGTCGCCGTAGTCGTCGTAGCGGCCGCTCTCGCGCCACAGGTCGGCGAGTTGCAGGGTCGGCATCAGGACTTCGATCGCGCCGGCGCGGTTCATCTCCTCGCGGACGATCTGCTCGATCTTCTTCAGCACCTTCAGGCCCAGCGGCAGCCAGGCGTAGATGCCGGCCGCCTCCTGGCGGATCATGCCGGCGCGCAGCATCAGCTGGTGCGAGACGATCTGAGCGTCGGCGGGCGCCTCGCGCAGCGTGGGCATGAAGTAGCGCGAGAGGCGCATGGGCTGGCAATCCTCCGGGGAGTCGAACGCGAGCGGCCCTGATAGCGCCCCCGCGTCGGGCATTGCAACGGCGCCGCCTGTCTACTGCGCTTATCCCGGGTTCGCGGGGATAAGCGGAACTGGATAACAGCGGAAGCTAGCGCGGGAGCGGGTGCTGCCAGGGGATCATGTCGGGGGTGATCAGCTTGAAGTGGATCACCAGCCATATGATCGCGAACACGATCGCCGAGATCCAGGTGGTGGTGATGAACTTCTTCTTCAGGTTCGGATTGATCGGCGCGCCCGGGTCGCCGCCCTGCGGGTCGACGCCCGCTTCGGCATGGGTGACGTTGCCCAACGGCAGGACGGCGAACAGCACGGTCCACCAGATGGTCACGTAGATCGCCGCCAGGGTGAAGGGACCGCCCATCAGTGGTGTCCTTTCGGCTCGGCCATGAGCTCGACGAGGACGCCGCCCATGTCCTTCGGGTGGACGAAGATCACCGGCACGCCGTGCGCACCGATGCGCGGCTCGCCGTCGTTCAGCACGGTTGCGCCCTTGGCGACCATGTCGTCGCGGGCCTTCTCGATGTCAGGCACCTCGAAGCAGACGTGGTGCTGGCCGCCCTTGGGGTTCTTGGCCAGGAAGGCGGTGATCGGCGATGTCTCGTCGATCGGCTCGATCAGCTCGATCTGGCTGTTCGGGAGGTTGACGAAGCAGACCCAGACGCCCTGCTCCGGCATGGCGAAGGTCTCCGAGAACTCGGTCGCGCCCAGCATCTCGCGGTACATCTTCACCGAGGTCTCGATGGAGGGCGTGGCGACGCCCAAGTGGTTCAGTCGTCCGATCATGGCGCGTGCGTTCTAGCGCGCCTTTCGGGCCGATGCGAGGCGGCGGTTGGGCGCGGGTCAGCTGGCGGCTGGAATGGCCGCCTCCGCCGGCGCCCATTCGAAAACGGCGCCGGCCTCGAGGAGCGTCCGCGCCCGATCCGGGGCGACGCCGTAGTCGCGCAAGATCTCGCGGGTGTGCTCGCCGGGCTCCGGCGTAGGGCGGATGAGGCCGCCCGGCGTGCGAGCGAAGTCGGCGTAACCGCGGACGGTCATCATCGGGCCCAGCCTGGGGTGGACCCAGGGCTCGTAGAAGCCGTTCTGCGCCAGCCAGGGGTCGTCCAACGACTCGGCGCTGCGCAGCACCGGCACGGCGGGAACCCCGGCGGCCAGCAGGGCCTCCAGCGCGTGGGCGCGTGGGCGGGCGGCGAACGCGGCTTGGAGCCTCGCGGCGACCTCACCCTCGCGCGGGGCCAACAGCGCAGCAGGGCCAAGGTCGACGCCCAGCGCCTGGCCCAGCGCGTGGGCCTCGCCGTGGCTCTCGGCGACCAGGCCGATCCAGCCGTCGGCGCACGCGTAGTAGCGGTGCAGCGCCGAGACGCCCAGGCAATCGATCCCGCCCAGGTCGTTGGGCGGGCGGCCCTCGTAGGTGACCATCTCGCCCAGCTGGAAGAGCAGGCTCTGGGCCATCAGGCTGGTCTTGATCTCCTGGCCCCGGCCGGTGCGTTCGCGGGCGTTCAGCGCGGCGATCACCGACATCGCCACGACCGAGGCGGTGGCCACGTCATTGACGGCGATGGTGTAGAGGATCGGGTCGCCCTCGCCGCCTTGGGCCGCCTGCATGCCGCCCTCGGCCTGGAGCAGCGGGTCGAACCCCGGCAGGGCCGCGCGCTCGCCCCGGTCGCCATAGGCGTTGACCGAGCAGGAGATGATCTTCGGGTTCACTTCGCGCAGCGCGGCGTATTCGATGCCCAGCTTCTCGCGCACGCCGAAGCGGTAGTTGTCGATCACGACGTCAGCCTGGCGGACGAGATCGAGGAAGAGGTCGCGCGCGCCGGGCTTGCGCAGGTTGAGGCCCAGGCCGCGGCAGCCGCGGTTGTAGCTGAGGAACCCGGGGCCGTCGGAGCGGAAGGGGTCGCACTCCGGCGGCTCGATCTTGAGCACGTCAGCGCCGAAGCTGGCGAGCAGCGGCCCGGCGTAGGCGCCGGCGATCACCGTGCCCAGGTTCAGCACTTTCACGCCCGCCAGCGGCGGGCCGGACGCGGGCTTCGCGGCCAGGGCTCGCGGCGACCATTTCGGCGGCGCGCTGACGGGCTGCGGCAGGGCGCGGATCGAGGCCGGGGTCTCCGAGAGCCGCGCCGGCGGGCCGGGCATGGCCACCTCGCCCAGCTTCGCGTGCTGGAAGACCTCGCGCAGGCCGCCCTCGCGCACGGTTTCGCCGGCGAACCAGGCCTCGCGGCGGCGGACAGCCGCGCACGGCACATCGTTGGCCTGCAGGGCCTCCAGCCATTCGGCGCGGGTGCGGGTGGCGAACATCTCTTCCAGGAGCTCGCGGGCGGCTAGCATATCGCTCTCCAGGGCGTCGAAGGCGTCCTCCAGGCCCAGGACCTCGAAGGCCTTGCGGTAGAAGTTGGTGAAGAGGGTGCCCAGGAAGAACCACTCGCCGTCGGCGCACTGGTAGAGGCGGTAGCGCGGGTTGGCGCCCGGCGGGATGCCGCGCGGCAGCGGGGGCTGGTTCAGCGCCCGCGCGCCGCCGGACGATTCGGACGCGCCGTGAATGCCGGAGACCGTCAGGGCCTGCCCCCGGCCACTGCGGCCGCGCTCGTAGAGGGCCGAGCCGATGGCGGCCGCGCCCATGACCCCTTGCGCGTACCAGAGGATCGGCAGGATCAGGTGCACCGGCTGGTCGGCGTAGGCCCCCTGGCGGAAGGCGCTGCCGGTGAGGCCGGTGAGCAGGCTGTGGTGCGGCGGCAGGCTGCTCCAGGCCCCTTGCGTCCCATAGGGCGGCATCCAGGCGGGGATGAGGGCCGGATGGGCGGCGCTCAGCGTAGCCCCGTCCAGGCCCAGACGCTCCAGCTCGCCGGGCGCGTGGTCGAAGATGGCGACGTCGGCGCCGGCGATCAGCTCTCGGGCCGCGGCGGCGCCATCGGCCGTCTCGAGGTCAAGGGTCAGGACCTGCTTGTTGCGGTTGAAGGCCAGGTACCCCGGATGGTCCTTCAGACGGTCGCCGCCCGGCGGTTCGACCTTGACGATCTCGGCTTCGAAGTCGCCCAGCAGCATGGCCGCCATCGGGCCGGCGACGCCCTGACTGAAATCGGCGATGCGGACGCCGCGGTAAGCGGACACTGGCGGCCTCCCCTGCCCGGCGGCGCGGTTGAAAGCCCGCACATCGCCGGGCGCCATCAAACCCGCGCGGGCGCGGATCGGCAAGCGGGGCTGACTACCGGCCCTTGCGAACGAAGTCGGCGATGAGCTCGGCGATCTCCTTCGGATGCTCCAACTGCATGAGGTGGCCGGCATCCTCGATCACGATCCGGCGCGAGCCGGGGATCAGCGCCTGGGCCGCGCCTGAGGTCGCCTGGTTGTCGGCGATGTCGTGGTCGCCTGTCATGATCAGGGTCGGGATACGCAAGTCGCGCATCCGCGGCAGGTCGGACGGCCAGGGCCTAATCGGATCGTGGGTCTGATGGCGCAGGTCCTGCGGGCTCGCCTTCAGGATCGCCAGCGCCTTGGCCTTGGCCTCCGCATGGCCGGGCGCCATGACCCAGCCGGACCTCTCCGCATTGGCTACCACCGCGTCCATGTCGCCGACAATCATGGGCAGCATGATGCGGGTGATGTGCTTGCCGAAGCTGGGGCTGGGTTGAAACCCGTTGATCGCCGCGCCGGAGAGGATCAGCCGGTCGACCTGATCGGGGTGCAGGATCGCGTAGCTCACCGCGAGGCCGCCGCCGAACGAGAAGCCCGCGAGGCTGGCGTGGTCGAACCCCGCCGCCTTCATCACCGCCGCCAGGTCCTCCTGCGGCGCGTACGGCGCCTTGGCGGCCGGCGACTTGCCGTAGCCGCGGCGGTCGTAGCGGACGACGCGGAAGTCCTTGCAGAGGATCGGCCACATGTCGTCGAAGCTGGCTGAGTTCACGACGCCGTCGTGGATCAGGACGATCGCCTGGGCGCCCTTCGCCTTGGGCGCGCAGGTCTCGTAGTAGAGCTGGCCGCCGTCGACCTCGACCATCTCGGCGCGGGCCGCGCCGGCCAGCCCGAGCGCCAGCATCCAGCCAAGCGCCATCGTTCGCCCGATCATAGGACGTCTCCTTTCGTCGGTTGGGGTCAGTCGGTCAGCTGGCCTCGCGCAGGGCCTCGAGGCCTCCGTCCGGCACGTATTCGATGAGCTCGCCCGGCTGGCAGTCCAGGTAGCGGCAGATCGCCTCCAGGGTGGCGAAGCGGATGCCCTTCACCTTGCCGGATTTGAACAGGCTGAGGTTGGCCTCGGTGATGCCGATGGCGCGGGCGAGGGTGTTGGAGCGCACCTTCCGGCGCGCCATGACCACGTCGAGGCGGATCACGATGGGCATCAGATGAACCCCTCCCGGTCCTGCTCGATCTCGTGGCCGGCCTGCATGACGAGCGCGACCACGAAGACGACTGCGCCCAGCACCGCCTCCTGGACGCTCGTCGCATGGGCCCAGGCCTTGTCGATCTCGTAGCCGGTGGCGCTGAGCGCCAGGTGGCAGAGGAACGGCAGGACTGCGTCGGCCACGAGCCAGACGCCCATCCAGCGGATCAGGCGCGCCGTGCGCTCGGTGAACACCTCGGCCTGGCCGTAGAGGCGAAAGAGCGCCCGCAAGGCGCCAAAGAGGCCCAGCATCGGCGCGGAACGGACGGCCCAGACCGGCACGTAGGCCAGGCGCTGGTCGAGCCGCCAGTCGCGCAGGGGCAGATAGTCCGGCGGGATCGCGCCGTCGGTGGAAAAGAGGCCGCCCTTCGGACCGAACGCGAGCGCGGTCCCGTGATAGAAGAACAGAACCGCGAAGCCGAACGCCGTCAGCGCGACGAAGAGCCCGAACAGGCCGGTGAACAGCCACTGGAGGGCCCGGCTGGCGATGCGGATCTTGCGCACGCTGGGCGACGTCGCCTGCGCGGGCGGGCTGATGTCGATAACGGCGGCCATGGCGGACCTCGCTGAAGCCTAGGCACACCGTCTCGTAAAAATATCTTTCTGTAAATCGATAATTCTAGAGACGCAGCACGGTGGTCTCGACGACCGGGCGGCGGCCCCAGATGCGTTGGCTGGCGCGGCGGATGGCGCGGCTGATGGCGGTCTCGATCTCGGCGTCGAACTCGCGCGCGTCGCCCTTCAGCTTGGAAAGCGCCTGCTCGGCTTCCTCGGCGAGCTCGTCCAGGACGTCCTCCAGCGGGTCGTCCTCGTGGGTGGGGAGGCCCAGCGCCCGCACCTGCGGGCCGCTGACGATCCTACCGCGGCCGTCGAGGGCCACGGAGACGGCGATCATGCCGTTGTAGGCGGCGTGGCGGCGCTCCTTGAGCGCATCGCCGTTCTCGGGCGTGACGACGCCGGCGTCGACATAGAGGCGTCCGGCCGGCACCTCGTCGACGATCTCGGCGCGGCCCGGCGCCAGGCGGACCATGTCGCCGTTGCGGGGCGTCACCTGCTGCGGGACCTGCAGGTCGCGGGCGAAGGCGGCGTGCTCCAGCAGGTGGCGGCGTTCGCCGTGCGTCGGCACCGAGATCTGCGGGCGGGCCCAGCGGTACATCTCGGCCAGTTCGTCGCGGCAGGGGTGGCCGCTGACGTGGATGCCGGGATGATCGCGCTCGGTGACCAGGCGCACGCCGCGGTCGGCCAGCTTGTTCTGCAGGTTGCGGATCGGGATCTCGTTCCCGGGGATGATGCGGGACGAGAAGATGCAGTGGTCGCCGGCGCCCAGCTTCACGAACGGATGGGTGCCGTCGGCGATCCGCGCCAGGGCCGCCCGCGGCTCGCCCTGGCTGCCGGTGCAGAGGTAGAGGATCTTGTCCGGCGGGAAGTCCTTGGCCTCGTTGTCCGGAATGAAGGGCGGCAGGTCCTCCATCAGGCCCACCGAGCGGGCGGCGGCGGCCATGCGGATCATCGAGCGGCCGACCAGGCAAACGCGGCGACCCGCGGCCACCGCGGCGCGGGCGATGGAGTCCATCCGGGCGACGTTCGAGGCGAAGCAGGCGACGGCGACGCCGCCCTTTAGCCCGGCGATCAGCGGGATCAGGGTCGCGCGGACCTCGGCCTCGGAACCCGCGTGGCCGTCGACGAAGACGTTGGTGGAGTCGCACACCATCGCCAGCACACCGGCGTCGCCCAGCCGGCGGATCGCGCCCTCGTCGGTGACCCCGCCCAGCAGCGGGTCCGGATCGATTTTCCAGTCGCCGGTGTGCAGCACGGTCCCCAGCGGCGTGCGGATCGCCAGGCCATTGGGCTCGGGAATCGAGTGGGTGAGCGTGATCAGCTCCAGGCTGAACGGCCCGAGCTCGATCGTGCCGCCCAACGGCACCTCGTGGATGGTCACCTCGTCCAGGAGGTCGGCTTCGCGCAGCTTCTCGCGCAGCAGGAAGGCGGTGAACGGGGTGGCGTAAAGCGGCGCCTTCAGCCGAGGCCAGAGCCAGGCGACCGCGCCGATGTGGTCCTCGTGGGCGTGGGTCAGGACGATGCCCAGGACGCGGTCGGCGTACTCTTCGATGAATTCGGGGTCCGGCAGGATGATCTCGACGCCTGGCGTCGTCTGGTCGCCGAACGTGACGCCCAGGTCGACCACGATCCAGCGCCGGTCGTGCGCCGGCCCGAAGCCGTAGAGGTTGAAGTTCATGCCGATCTCGTTCGACCCGCCCAGGGGCAGGAAGACGAGCTCGTCCGCCTTGTCAGATTTCGCCATTCAAGCCTTCGCCGCCGTGTTCCGGCGGTAGATCTCCAGCATCCCGCGGATGGTCAGGTCAGGATCGAAGTGATCGATCGCCGAGGTCGCTCCATGGAAGAGCGAGGCCACGCCGCCGGTTCCGATCACCGTCATGGGTTTACCCCACTCAGCCTTGATGCGGCTGACCAGCCCCTCGATCATCGCGATGTAGCCCCAGAAGACGCCCGACTGCATGGCGGCCACCGTGTCCTTGCCGATGGCGGTGTTGCCACGCGGACGCTGGATGGCGATGCGGGGCAGCTTGGCCGCCGCCTGATGCAGGGCCTCCATGGAGAGGTTGATGCCCGGCGCGATGGCGCAGCCTTCCATCGCCCCGTCCGCGGCGACGACGTCGAAGGTGGTCGCCGTGCCGCTGTCGATGACGATCAGGTCGCCGGAGTACACGATGTGGGCCCCGATCGCGTTGACCAGGCGGTCGGCGCCGGCCTCCGAGGGCTTTTCGATGCGCACCTCGATGCCAAGGTCGACGTTCTCGCCCACCACCAGCGGCTCCACGTGCAGGTAGCGCCGGGCCAGGTTGCGCAGGTTGAAGATCGACTGCGGGACGACCGAGGAGATGACGCAGCCGTCGAAGACGTTGAGCTGCAGGCCGGCCATCGAGAGCAATTGGGAGAGCCAGACCGCATACTCGTCGGCCGTGCGGGTGGAATGGGTGGCCGTGCGCCACTGGTTGACCCAGTCCTGGCCGTCGTGGACGGCGAAGAGCGTGTTGGTGTTGCCCTGTTCGATGGCGAGCAGCATGGGGCGCCTCACGGGCCTCCGAAGAAGACGTCGCCCGCCGTTATCCGCTCAAGGGCCCCGTCGTCCAGCCGTAGCCGCAACGCCCCGTCCGGATCCATGCCCTCGGCGACCCCGCTGAGCGTGCGGTTGGGCAGGCGCGCCTCGCAGCGGTCGCCCAGGCCCAGCGCCCGGTCGGTCCAGGCCGTCGCGATCGGCGAAAAGCCCTGCGTCGCCCAGAACTTGCGCCAGTGTTCGAAGCGGGCGGCCAGCACCTCCAGTGCGTCCAGCGGCTTGGGCGGCGGCCCGGCCATGTGCTCGGCGAACGACGTCGCCGGTCGTTCCACGTCGTCGGGATGATGGGCCAGATTGATGCCGATGCCCACGGCCAGCCACAGGCCCCCGCCGTCGCGGGATCCCGACTCCACCAGGATGCCGACGGCCTTCCTGCCGCGCACGAGCACGTCGTTGGGCCACTTCAGCCGCGCCGCGCCCGGGCCGAGGCAGGTGTCGGCCAGGTCGCAGGCGGCGAGCGCAGCGACGAACGAGAGCTGGGCGGCCTCGGCGGCCGGAACATCGGTGACGGTGAGCAGGGTGGCGGCCAGGTTGCCGGTCTCGGTTGACCAGGCGCGGCCGCGGCGGCCCCGGCCGGCGGTCTGACGCGCGGCAGTGATCCAGACCGGCCCGACCTGCCCTGCCTCGGCGCGACGGCGCGCCTCGGCGTTGGTGGAGTCGAGCGCGTCGTAGGCTTCGATGGGAGGGTGATCAGCCATGATCCCTCTCTGCCCGCTCATCCCCGCGAAAGCTGGGACCCGGGCGTTTTGGTGTTTCCGAGGGTCAGCCTTCATGACCTCGCCTGATATCCACTCCGGCGACGAAAAGAACCTGGGTCCCCGCTTTCGCGGGGATGAGCGGAAAATAGGAATGGATCAGCCCAGGCCGAAGGCGTGGGCGGCGCGCCCGGCGGCGGCGTCGAGGTAGCCCAGGGCCACCAGGACCACGGGAAAGGTGAAGAGCGCCAGCCCGACGCCGATCAGGCGGGCTTCCAGCGGCGGAGCGTCCGTCGCGCTTTCCGCGGAGTCGAACCACATCACCTTGATGAGCCGCAGGTAGTAGAAGGCCGCCACCACCGAGCCGATCAGGCCGATCACCGCGGCGACTTCGTCCAGCGGGCCCGAATCCATCGCCGCCTTGAACACGTAGAACTTGGCCCAGAAGCCGGAGAACGGCGGCAGGCCCAGCGCCGAGAGCGAGAAGGCCATGATGGCCAGCGCCAGGCCCGGCTGTTCCTTGAACAGGCCCGCCATGTCGTCCATCGTCTCCATCGCCCGGCCCTTGCGCGACAGCGCCGCCAGGCAGGCGAAGAAGCCCATCACGTCGATCATGTAGAGGACCATGAACATCAGCATGGACTGCACGCCCTCGGGCGTGCCTGCGGCGAGGCCGATCAGCGCGTAGCCGATGTTGGCGATCGAGGAGTAGGCCCACAGGCGCTTGAGGTTGCGCTGGGCCAGGCCCGCGAAGGCGCCGACGCCGACGCTGATCAGGCCGATGGCCACCAGCACCTGCTGCCACTGCACGACGGCGCCCGGGAAGGCGTTCGCCAGGAGGCGGGCGAAGAGGACCATGGCGGCGAGCTTCGGTGCGGCGGCGAAGAAGGCCACGACCGGTGTCGGCGCACCCTCGTAGACGTCGGGCGTCCACATGTGGAACGGCGCGGCGGAGACCTTGAAGGCCAGGCCGCAGATCAGGAACACGAGGCCGAAAAGCACGCCCGTCCCTGCCCCGCCCTGCACCGCCGTCGCGATGGCCGAGAACAGGGTCGAGCCGGCGAAGCCGTAGACAAGGCTCGCGCCATAGAGCAGCAGGCCGGACGAGAGCGCGCCCAGCACGAAATACTTCAGGCCGGCCTCCGACGCCTTGGCGTCGTCCCGGCGCATCGCGGCCAGGACGTAAAGGGCCAGGGAGTGCAGCTCGACGCCCACGTAGAGCGAGATCAGGTCGCCGGCCGAGGCCATCATGCCCATGCCCAGCGCGGCCAGGACGATCAGCACCGGGAACTCGAAGTTGTCGACGCCGCGGCGCTTGAACCACGGCTGCCCCAGCGGGATCGCCACGGCGCTGGAGGCGAAGATCGCCACCTGGGCGAAGGCCGAGGCCGCGTCCGAGATCAGGCCGCCCGCGAAGCCCTTGCCGAAGGGGCCGGTGGCGGCGGCGTAGGCGGCGGCCGCCAGCACAGCGACGCCGCCCCAGCCCACGAGGCGGCCGGCCTTCGGCGCGAACGCGCCCACGACCAGCATGACCATCGCGCCGATGGCGAGGATCAGCTCAGGATAAGCGAGCGGAAGGTCCGCGGAGAAGCTCATCTGCCCGTCAGCCCCCGATGGCCAGGTGATAGGCCGCAACGAGCTGGTCGACGGAGGCCTGAGTGATGTGGAAGACGCTCGCCGGATAGACGCCCAGCGCCAACGTGCCGGCGCAGAGCGGGGCGAAGATCGCCACCTCGCGCCAGTCGAGGTCGGTGATGGCTGCGAGCTTGGGGTTGGTAATCGTGCCGAAGATCACCGCGCGGTAGAGGTTCAGCGCATAGACCGCCGACAGGATGACGCCGGTGGCGGCGATGAACACCGTCCAGGTCGAGACGCCGTAGGTCCCGGTCATGGTCATGATCTCGCCGACGAAGCCCGAGGTGCCCGGCAGGCCCACGTTGCCCATGGTGAAGAGCATGAAGGTCGCCGCGTACCACGGCATGCGGCTCACCAGCCCGCCGTAGAAGGCGATCTCGCGGGTGTGCATGCGGTCGTAAACCACGCCGACGCAGAGGAAGAGCGCGCCTGAGATCACGCCGTGGCTGAGCATCTGGTAGAGCGCGCCCTGCTCGCCCACGGTGTTGCCGGAGAAGATGCCCATGGTCACGAAGCCCATGTGGGCCACCGACGAATAGGCGATCAGCTTCTTCATATCGAGCTGGCGGAAGGCGACCAGCGAGGTGTAGACGACCGCGATCACGCTGAGGGTGAAGACCAGCGGCGTGAAGAGGTGCGAGGCCTGCGGGAACATCGGCAGGCTGAAGCGCATGAAGCCGTAGCCGCCCATCTTCAGGAGGATGCCGGCCAGGATCACTGAGCCCGCCGTCGGCGCCTCCACGTGCGCGTCCGGAAGCCAGGTGTGCACCGGCCACATCGGCATCTTCACCGCGAACGAGGCGAAGAAGGCGAGCCACAGCCAGGTCTGGATGGCCGGGTCGAAGTGATGGGTCATCAGCTCGGGGATCGAACTGGTGTGGCTGGAGCCGATCATGAAGAGGATCGCGGCCAGCATGAGCACCGAGCCCAGCAGCGTGTAGAGGAAGAACTTGAAGGCCGCGTACACCCGCCGCTGGCCGCCCCAGATGCCGATGATCAGGAACATCGGGATCAGGCCGAACTCGAAGAAGATGTAGAAGAGAATGATGTCCAGCGCGCAGAAGACGCCGATCACCAGCGTCTCGAGCAGCAGGAACGCGATCATGTACTCCAGCACGCGCTTCTCGATCGAGCTCCACGAGGCGGCGATGCAGAGCGGCATCAGGAACGCGGTCAGCAGGACAAACAGCACGCTGATGCCATCCACGCCCATGCGGTAGTGGAGGCCCGCGAACCAGGGCGCGTCCTCGACGAACTGGAAGCCGGCCACGCTCGGGTCGAACTGGACGGTCAGCAGCACCGAGAGCGCCAGCGTCGCCAGCGTGGTGACGAGCGCGATCCACTTGGCCGCGTTGACGGTGCGCGCGTCCTCGGCCTTGCCGAAGAACCGCAGGATCAGGATCGCCGCGACCCCGATCAGCGGGGCGTAGGTGATGAGGGACAGGATGTTGGGCATGGCCTAGCGCTCCCTCACGCCATCCACGCCCAGAGGGCGTAGGTGAGGATGGCCGCGACGCCCAGGAGCATCACGAAGGCGTAGTGGTAGACGTAGCCGGTCTGCAGCCGCCCGGTCCCTTTCCCCACCGCGTAGCTGACGGCGGAGACGCCGTCCGGGCCCAGGCCGTCGATGATCTTCTGGTCCCCGCCCTTCCAGAACAGGTCGCCCAGCCACTTGGCCGCGCGCACGAAGGTCGCCTGGTAGAGCTCGTCGAAGAACCACTTGTTGTAGAGGAAGAGGTAGACTGGCCCCTGGTTGGCCGCGAGCCGTGCGCCGAGGCCTTCGCGCATCAGGTAGACGTAGGCCGCGCCAAGCAGGCCAAGGATGGAAACGGTCAGCGGGGCCAGGGTCACCCAGAGCGGCGGGGCCCCTTCAGCCAGCACGTGGTTGTTCGCGGCGGTGAAGATGGCGCCACGCCAGAACTCGTGTTGTTCGGCGCCGACGAACTTCTCGACGAAGAACCATCCCGAGAGCATCGCGCCGACCGAGAGCAGGAGCAGCGGGATCTGCATGCTCCATGGGCTCTCGTGCGGCGCATGGACCGTTTCGCCGTGATCTGGCTCGGCGTGGGTCTCGAGTTGGGCGGCCGAGGCGTGGTCGTCGTGCGCGCCGTGGACGTGGGCGTCGCCATGGTCGTGGTCGCGGTTGTGCCAGTGGTGCTCCAGGTCTTCCGACGTCCAGCGGGCGTGGCCGTTGAAGGTGAAGAAGGCCAGGCGCCAGGAATAGAAAGCGGTGAGGCCCGCCACGAACACGCCGTTGATCCACGCGAAGTAGCCCATCGGGTTGCCCGCCTGCCCGGCCATCCAGCCGGCGTGGATGATCGAATCCTTCGAGTAGAAGCCGGCGAAGCCCAGCTCCGCGCCCGGGATGCCCAGCCCCGTGATCGCGATGGTGCCGACGATCATCACGCCGGCGGTGATCGGCAGGTACTTCATCAGGCCGCCGTAGCGGCGCATGTCCTGCTCGTGGACCATGGCGTGGATCACAGACCCCGCGCCCAGGAACAGCAGCGCCTTGAAGAAGGCGTGGGTGAAGAGGTGGAACATGCCGGCCTGGTAGGCCCCGCAGCCGGCGGCCATGAACATGTAGCCCAGCTGCGAGCAGGTCGAATACGCGATCACCCGCTTGATGTCGTTCTGGACGAGGCCGACGGTGGCCGCGAACAAGGCCGTGACCGCGCCGATGGCGATGACGATGTCCTTGGCGACCGGCGCGTACTCGAACATCGGCGACAGCAGGCAGACCATGTAGACCCCGGCGGTCACCATGGTGGCGGCGTGGATCAGGGCGCTGACCGGCGTCGGGCCCTCCATCGCGTCGGGCAGCCAGGTGTGCAGGAAGAACTGGGCCGACTTGCCCATCGCGCCCACGAACAGCAGCGCACACGCCAGGTCCATCAGCCGGAAGTCCTGGCCGATGAAATGCCAGGTCAGGTTGGCGTGGCTGGCGACGGCCGGGAAGATGTTGGCGAACTGGATCGACCCCATCGCCCAGAAGACGGTCATGATCCCCAGCGCGAAGCCGAAGTCGCCCACGCGGTTGACGATGAAGGCCTTGATCGCCGCGGCGTTGGCCGTGGGCTTGTGGAACCAGAAGCCGATCAGGAGATAGCTGGCCAGGCCCACGCCTTCCCAGCCGAAGAAGAGCTGCATGAAGTCCGACGCGCTGATCAGCGACAGCATCGCGAAGGTGAAGAGCGACAGGTAGCTGAAGAACCGGGGCTTGCTATCGTCCTCGGCCATGTAGCCCCAGCTGTAGAGGTGCACGAGGCTGGAGACCGTGGTCACCACCACCAGCATCACCGCCGACAGGCCGTCGAGGCGGAAGCAC